>Ga0207421_10000455_pt1 | contig 52462 bp, 47 predicted proteins | sample SodLakKL_010_SED_4_FD_187542 | JGI IMG/M metagenome (GOLD analysis project Ga0207421, IMG submission 187542) | Alkaline sediment microbial communities from Lake Tanatar, Kulunda Steppe, Russia - 8KL_010_SED (SPAdes) (version 2) | ecosystem: Environmental > Aquatic > Non-marine Saline and...
TCCAATATGCATCGGATGAACCTGGCACCCTTTTTTCTCACAATAAGTTGCCAGCTCAAAGGGCGCAATTATAGTTGCCCCGCTTTCCTTGGCCATTGTGAGAGCATCCCCCAGGTGATCGCCGTGTCCATGGGTCAGGAGAATCCAGTCAGGTTTTAATTCCAAATACTCGTCCTCAGCCTGGGGATTACCGCTAATAAAAGGATCAATAATCAGTTTATAATCCCCCTCATCAATCCAGAAACCAGAATGACCAAGAAACCGAATTTCCATGGGTAAACCTCCTCACAGAAGAAATATTTGTTCCAGTAATTCTGCCAGGCCATCTTCATCATTACTCCCACAAACCATATCCGCTGCCTCTTTTAAGCCTGGAACACCATTGCTCATGGCAACTCCAAGCCCCGCCCATTTAATCATTTCGATATCATTGGTTTCATCGCCAACTGCTAAAACTTCTTCCGGCTTAACTCCAAGATTTTCCGCGACAAATTTAAGTCCACTGGCCTTGGTAGCCTGTGGGTGGAGAAACTCAAGAATATCCATTTCATGATACTCAGATGTAAAGTGGATGTAACGACAGGAACCATTTATGCTTTCCTTACTCTCCTGCAAAAAACCACTTATCTGTTCTTTTGATCCCACTGCCATTACGCGGTGAAAGGGGCGATTGGGAAAACTGGCAAATTCGAACCACTCGACAAAATCCTTATTTTTTTCCAGGTGCTTGGCTCCCCATTCCATACGGGGTTCCCGGTAAAGCCAGATATTATCCAGAGAGTGCAGATAATGGTCCAGTTTTTTTTCATCCATTTCCGAAAGCACTCCTGGAAGCCATCCTGCATCGAGAGGGCGACTGTGGAGAACCTCCTGCCCACAGGAACTTAAAACCAAAGCCCCGTTATGGGTTACCACGGGGAGGTTAATTGCAAGCTCATTAATTAATTCCCAACAGGAGAAATATCTCCTCCCTGTTGCCAGAACAACATTTACCCCCATATCCTTTATTCTCTTAACTGCTTTTGCAGTTCTGGGAGTAAGCTTTCCTTCCTTGTCAACAAGGGTCCCATCAATATCCAGGGCCACCATCTTTTTCTTCATTTATCCGTCTTCCTCCTCACTGTCCTGCAACAAACCAAGGTCCAGGTCTTCAAATATTATTTTCTGGATATCCTGAAGTATTATACTTATCCTGGATTCAGCTTCCAGATATTTTCTGGCCTTATTATTCAGTTGAACCAGCTCTTCCAGTTTCTTCAGCTTCTTTTGATCCTCTTCTTTTACTTCCTGGCCCCAGGCTTTAGCTGAATTTACCCGGAAACTAATATTCTGGTAATCCTCGACCATCTTCCTGGTTTCCTCATCTTTAAGTAATTCCTGACGATACTTTTGATATTCTTCATATTCTTCTGATTTTTTTAGCTGCTCTCCCAGCTTATGGGCAAGATCGTAAACTGCCATTTTAAAAACCCCCCTTTAAGCTCAAAAACTAATTATTTTCCCCTTGACTCCATCTTTTTCAATATATAAAAAACCATAAGAAAAATAGGGAACCCATCTTTTATCAGTCGGTGAACCCGGGTTGAAAAAAAGGCACCCTCGGTGGATTTCATTGTAGGGGTGATGGGAATGGCCGAAAACCACCACATCGAGGTTACGGGAACCAAACTCAACCTGGGCTTTCTGCAGGGCATTGCCTCCCATCCCGTGACCGTGTAAAAGCCCGATCCGAATATTTCCCGCTTTAATTTCTTTTTTTTCCGGTAACTTTTGTTGCAGGGCAGGACCATCCATATTCCCCCGCACAGTGTGGCAGGGAGCTAATTCCTCTAATTTTTTTAATACTGCTTCTGTAACCAGATCCCCTGCATGTAGAATCATATCAACTCCAGCAAAATCCCTCAAGAGGGGATCAGGTAGCCGGGAAGCCCGGTGGGGAATATGGGTATCGGAAAGCACACCAATTCTCAAATCTATCACCTCAAAAGAAAGGAAGGTTAAAATGTTTTTATCTAATGCTCTAAAATTCAGCCATGAATTAATGGAGCGGATCCTCCAGCCTGGAGACAGGGCTCTGGACGCCACCGCAGGCAATGGAAAGGATACCCGGCATTTAGCCAACCTGGTTGGCCCCGAGGGCCAGGTTGTAGCAATCGATATCCAGGAGGAAGCGGTAAAAAAGACTGCAAACCTTCTACAGGAAGAAGGCATTTCGGAGCGGGTGGATCTAATTAAAGGGGATCACCGCCACCTTGATGAGTTAACCCGGGGACCCTTTAAGGCAATTGTTTTTAACCTGGGCTACCTGCCAGGAAGTAACCACGAAATTGTAACCAATCCCGATAGTACCATAACAGCTATCCGCAAAGCTTTGCAAATCCTCTCCCCCGGGGGTATAATTACCATTGTAGCCTATCACGGACACACCGAGGGCAAGGGAGAACTGGCTGCTTTGGAAAAATTCCTGCCCACCCTCAACCAGGAGGAAGTTATTGTTCTCCAGTACAGCTTTATCAACCAGGCCAACAATCCCCCTATCCTTTTTGCCTTGGAGGCACCAGAGGATGATCATTATCCCGCCCGCTAATGGGGAGGGAATAAGGTCCATGGGGACAAACTGCAAGACAAATGCCGCAAACCCTTTTTCCGAAATGGTCCCGGACCAGGTTTTTATAATCGTGGCAGGCCTGGGGGTCAAAGCGTTTTTCCTGGGGGTCCTCAGGGCTAAATTCCGGACCCTTAATTGCCCCGGGTGGGCAGGCCTCAACGCAGGCCCGACAATCACCGCAACCATTTTTTATTGGTTCTCCCTGGGACAGGGGTAAATCCGTTAAAACTGTTCCCAGTCTCACCCTTGGACCTCGAGCTTTCGTAACTAGGTGGCTGCTGCGGCCGATCCACCCTAACCCTGCTGCTCGAGCGGAAGTCCTGTGAGGAAAAATGCTCTGAAATTTATTGCCAATGCGCTGGGAAGCGGGTATGGGAAAGGTTTGCCCTCCCGCTTCTTCCAGAAAGGTGCTAACCTCGAGCATTAAACGGTCCAGCTGGGTATTAACAACCCGGTAATGATAGAGATAGGTCAAGGACGGGCCTTCCCGCAACTGGTTGATGACGACTGCCGGAAAAGGAGCAATTATTGAAACAACGTAAGGAAGCCCGGAAAAATCAATTCCTCCGCGGGATTTTGCATCACCCATTTCCCCGGGAGAAAGGCAGGCAGTTCCCAGAAAACAGCCAGCTTCCTGGGCCAATGATTCAATTCCTTGCAAAATTTTTCTGGCCATTGTTAGGAGTTCTCCCTGATGAAAGCGGCGAAAGAACGGTCATAGGTTTTTTCAGTTTCCGCAGAGAAAAAGCAAGCCGGGAGTTGATTTGACCTGCGGTGAAAGGCGATACATTCACAACATTTTCCCTTGCGGGGACAGGGTTCATAAGTACAGTTGCAAATTTCCATGTTTTTTTCAATCTGTGGACATTCCATTTAACCATTCACTCCTTTTTACAGGTTATTAACATTATAACGAAAACCGACCTTTATGGCAAAACCTTTAAACCTATAAAAATGGAGGGACAGCAATGTTAAAACCCGAGCAGAGGTTAGGGATACAGGTGATAGCATCAGCCTGGCTGGCTGTTTTTTGCCTTTTTGGCTACCGGGCAACTTTTTCTGTTCTCCTTGATCCCATGCAGGAAGACCTGGGCTGGACAGTTGGCCAGGTTTCCCTTGGTTACTCGCTTATGATGACCATTTATGCACTTACCGCCTTTGGCAGCGGCATAATTATCGATCGCTGGGGACCCCGGCCAGCTTATGCGATAGGAGCAGTATTCGGAGCTCTCGGTTTTTTTCTAACCAGTCAGGTCCAGACTTATCCCGCTTACCTTGCTTCTTATGCCATATTTGCTGGCATAGGCACGGGAATGCTCTGGGTATCCTCAACGGTGTCAGTTCGGAAATGGTTTGTTGGACCAAACTACGCCCGAATGTGGGGGTGGGCATTCATGGGAGCCCCTGTTTCCCAGGTAATATTGAGCCTGGGGGTAGAAAATATCCTTACCACAGTAGACTGGCGGGCGGCAATGCAGGCTCTCAGTCTGGTTATTCTCGGGGCTCTTCTCCTGGCAACCCTGCTCAGTAAAAGGGCCCCGGAATTTTATGGTATTCAACCGGGAGGTCAGCAAAAAACCGCCTCTGCTACCACCTGGACACTGAAACAGGCCTTCTCTTCCTTTGCCATCTGGGGAGCAATACTGGCTTTTTTCTTTAGCCTGGTAGGAGAATTTTTAATCTGGACTCAGGTGGTTATGTTCTGGGTCCGGGAAATCGGCCTTTCCTTAAGCACCGCAACCAGTCTTTATGTCTTAATTGGTTTAAGCGGGATAGTGCTTATGCCTCTAATGGGTGTTTGCGCAGACCGAATTGTTGCCCGCAAGGAAAAAGAAGCCCGGGGACGAAAAATAATGCTTATCATGGCCCCCCTTTCCGGAGTCCTGGCCTGTTTACTTCTTTTTACTACCCGGGTTTCCCTGCTTGGTGGGGCCATCTCTGCCATCCTTTTTACAATTTACTGGGCAATTGAGCCCGGAGGAGTTGCCGGATATGCCGGGGCAATCTTCGGCAGAGCTTCCCTGGGAAAAATCTGGGGGCTCGCAACCCTTATCTGCATGGGTTTGGGTCCCGCACTGGGCACCTTTATGGGCGGCTTCTTATACGATATCTCCGGGACTTACTTCTACTCAATCCTATTTGCCCTCGTTTCATTCCTGCTTTCAGCGTTTTTTGCCACCCTGCTCCCTCTCTCGGCTAAAAAAACTTAGAATATTAATGGTAATTATTATTAAAAAGAGTTATAATATAAACACCAACAATTTAGGGGGGGAAAAATAATGTTAAAAATTACCCTTTTTGGTGCTTTTATTATTGCCCTGCTTTTCCTGGCTTTTCCCCTGGAGGTGAATGAAGTGCAGGCAGAAATACCACCTATTGACAACAAATCACCAGAAAATTATGAACTTGCCACATTTGCCCTGGGCTGATTCTGGGGTCCCGATGCCCGGTTCGGGCAATTAAATGGTGTCATCAGCACTGTAGTTGGTTACGCTGGCGGGACAACTCCCAACCCCACTTACCGGAATATGGGCGATCACACTGAAACACTGCAAATTAAATTTAATCCCGAGCAGATTTCCTATTCCACTCTCCTCGAAATATTCTGGAGTGACCACAACCCTTCTTCCTACCCTTATTCCCGGCAGTACAGGGCTGTAGTATTTTACCACAACTCTGAACAAAAAGAGCTTGCTGAAAAAACACGGGAAGAAATTGCTGAAAAAACGGGAAGAAATGTTTATACAGCCATTGAAGCCTACACCAATTTTTATGCGGCTGAAGATTACCACCAAAAATATTACCTGCAGGCCAATCGAAGACTAATCGGGGAATTGAACGAAATTTATCCCGACTTTCCTGACCTGATTCATTCTACTGCTGCAGCCAGGATAAATGGCTATATCATGGGTTATGGCACCACGGAAGAACTGGAGAGAGATCTCCCAGAACTGGGATTGAGCCAAAGAGCTCAATCAGATTTAATATCGGCTTTCCAGCGCCGCAATTGACCGCAAAAAAATAGGCCCCCCGGGCCTATTTTTTTAATGCTTCCTTAACTTCTCGTAATTGTTCAATTATATCGATATTCTGCGGACATTTATCCATGCATTCTCCACATTCAACACAATGTTCCGCGGTTTTCCCCTGGGGAGCAAATCGTTCTCCGGCTTCCATTTTTTGATATATCTCGCTGGCATAATCCTTCAGGTCATAAACCCGATAATAATTCATCAACTGGAAGTTAGCTGGAATATTAACGTCATGGGGGCAGGGCATGCAATACCCACAGCTCGTGCAGTACAGTTCAGCCAGGGCCTTGAGTTCCTCTGTAGTTGCCTTGATTTTTTCATGTTCTTCCTTGCTTAAAGGTTCCGGGCGAGAACCCGTTGCAATGTTTTCTTCCACCATTGTAATATTCTCCATCCCCGAAACAGCAGTGCTCACGTCTGAATTAGCGAGGTCAAAGCGCAGGGCAAGCTCCGCGGAGGTGCTGACCCCTTTTGGCAGCATCTTTTCAATAACTTTAGAAGGCCTGGCCAGGCGCCCACCGGCCACAGGTCCCATTACTGCAACACCGAGGCCTTTTTCCCGGGCCAGGGCAATCGCTTCTTCATTCTCCCGGTTAAGGATGTTGTACTGGACCAGCATCGTTGCAAAATGGCCATCCTGGATAATTTGTTTTAGGTCTTCAACTTCCCCGTGGAAAGAAAAACTGATATTTTTGATCAATCCCTTTTCCCTGGCCTTTACCGCTTTTTCCAAAAATCCTCCTGGAGTCAGCACTTTTTCCCGGTATTTCTCCCCATTCAAACTCCAGAGGTGGTAAAAATCGATATAATCGGTTTTTAATCTTTTTAGCGACTGATGCAAAAATTCATCCAGGTCATATTCATCTTTCATTCCCACCGGGCATTTGGTAGATATATATACTTTTTCCCGATAACCATCCTGCAGGGCCTTACCAACAAGGTCCTCACTTTTGCTGTCGCAGTAAAAGGGGGCGGTATCAATATAGTTGATCCCCATGTCTATGGCTCTGCGGATAATCGGAGTAGCTTTTTCTGCTTCGTGGGGAATCCTCATTGCCCCAAAAGACAGGGGAGTTATTTTTGTTCCATCGGGACCAAAACTACGTTTTTGCATGTTTTTCCTCCTCTATGAAATAAACTCAAGCTCAAGGTTAACAATTTCGCATTCGCGCTCGATAATTGAAGTAACCTGCTGAATAGTTCGCTCGATGTGGCGGCGGTCATTGGATACGTGGGCAGCAACAATAACCGCGCTCTGCCAGGTATCCTGGTCTCCTACCTCGGCGATAGAAACATTATAGCGGCATCGGATCCGGTCCAGGAAACTGCGCATTATTTTCCTTTTTTCTTTAAGAGAAGTTACTCCTAAAAAACGTAAATTCCAGGTGCAAATTCCAGTCATCGGATCTCGCCTCCGTTTTTTCAATTCAGGTTTAGAAACTGTAGCCTCCACCCACCTGAAGCCGGGGGAAATCAAGGTTTCTACTGATTACTCCCCCTCGAAGATCCCAGTTTGGATTTACCTTATACCTCACTCCCACTTGATATTCTACCGAAAAATCCCTGCCATCCGTAATCAACACTGCTTCAGCAATCCCCAGAAAGTCCGTATTTAGCAAGCGGGCAGCGTTTAACCCCAAATAAAATTTCTGGCCACGGGCAACTCCACCAATAACAGCGAGAGCAGGTCGGGCCTGCACTTTTATCCCCAGCCGGCTGAAGGGTCCTCCTACCCGACCCGAAATTGCCAGGTTGGTTGTAAATCCATATTCTCCTCCAAGAACCAGCCCCATATCACCAACAACCATTAAACCAACTTCGCCACCATGTGTAGATACCCAGGGTGGCTGCAGGGCCAGAACAGGACTGGAACTAAAAAACAACAGCAAGAGGAAGGCTGTAAATATCAATGCCGATTTTCTCATATTTTCCTCCTTTTTTTAGCTTTATTTTATAAAATTTCGCGAGCCAGTTCAGTTATCCTCCAAAATATTAAACTCATCGGCCAGGGAATGGTAAAAATTATCCGGCTCCAAACCCTCTCCCCAGAACCCAAATAGTTTCATGGATACCTCTTCCCTCGGCCCCAGAGTTTTCAATCCCTGATAAGAAAGGCTAAAAATGTACTGGTAGGGGTGGGGAATTTCACTAAAGTTAATTCCCTGCTCGGGGCCAGCAGCAAGAACCATCTTCTCCTTACCCTTAAGGCTGCACCAGTCAAGTTTGCCTGCGGCCCCTTCAAGTTCCCCTAAAACCCTGGTCCTGGTTACATCTCCCCTGCCCGTTTTTAGAACTGAACCCTCCGGGATAAAATCGGTCCGGGGGAATATAATCAGTCGGGGGTTAATTCCAAAACTATATCGGGTTTCATTCTTCAGGGTAAATTTTACTAATAAAACAGGAATCCGGGGCAGAGTAAGATAATTAAGGGAAAGCTTTAACCCCTTGAATTCTTCTCTTTCCGGGTCAATATCCAGAGCAAGCCCTTGCCAGTGCAAACCACTGGGAGTTTTTCTTTCCACCCAGCGGGGGTTGAATTTTTCCTTGCACAAATATCCTGGATATCTGCTTCTTTCTTTTAAAGCCAGGGTGGCTCCGATACCCCCAAACCAGGGGTACATCCATTCCATAACATCAACTTCGGGGTGGGGGGAGTTTAAAACTTCCTGACCTCTATACTGCAGGGAATAAAGTGTTCCACCAAACTCGGGATTAATCTTGAACTGGAGACCTCCATTTTTAATCTCCCAGCAGGAGCCTTCCCGGTTGGAAGTTAAAGTGTCTTCTGAAGAAGTTACAATAACCGGCAAATATTTTTCTTTTTGCCATCCCCGCAGGCGGTAGTAAGTTTGCAGGCCGTAAATCCCTGATTTTACCTGAACATCATTCCAGTCCAGCTGCAACCGGTAACCCCGCCGTTCTTCCAGGAATACTCTTGCAGAATCCTGCTGGGGTTCAAGCCCTTTAGGAGCCTTTAAACCCAGGTTTAAAAAGGATTTCCTCCGGCCTGGGTAGGGTGTTTTTATTATCCCCGAACCTTTACCATCCTGGATTACAGGGATTTTCCCCTCCCATTCCGGTTCACCCATATTCTTAACCGGCCCGTCTACTTTCGGCCATTCCAGCTTCTCAGACAGGCGGGCAACTTTTTGCCAGTTCCCTCCTCCAACGTAAAAAGCAGGACCAGGAAAGGTTTTTTGGGATAAACCCTCGATTTCATGGGTTTGTTTCTGTTGGAGCATATAATTTACCCACACCTCAACTTCGCCTTGCCCGGAAGGCAAACAAATCCCAACAACCCGGTCCTCGGTTTCAAAGGCCTGCCAAAGAGCATCAAAAAAATCTGCAGGGCCGGAAAGATCAGCAAAACCAGGAAGAACCTGCGGATCATAATCTTCTCGCAATAAACCTTCCCGCAGCGGTATTACCACTTTTTGATGGTCTTCCCCTAAAACACTATTTTCCGGGGAAAGTTTAACAGTTTCCCGTGAATCCGAAAGGTTTTCCAGTTCGTAATCGGTATAAATTTCTGATCCCGCCAGAAAAATTTTCTTGGTCAGGCGCATTCGAGATGGCTGAGACCTCTCCAGGGAAATACAAACTCTTTCTCCCTCAACTCTGTGCTGGAAATTTTGCTGAAAGAAAAGAGATGAATTATAGGGCGGTCCCCACTGCATCATTTCCATATTCATTACAGCGCCTTTTCTTGCTTTATCAAATACCTCTATTTTGCCGCCATTTATTTTGAGAGCAAGGTAATCATTTACCATCCAGGTTTTATTATTGATTTCTCTGGCAACCATTTCGCCACCGGATCTAACCAGAACATCTCCCTTCCAGGGAGTTGCCTGAAAATATTCTTCGTTCCAGCGGTAAGTAAGGACCATATCCAGGCGGGCAATTCCCTTCTCTTTACCCTTAAAAAATACCCTTATTCCCGCCTTGCCCCTGGGGGAAATTTCAATACCCGATTCGGGCAGGGTTATTTCCAGGTGGGAAGAACTGATAAAATGTATTTCTCCAATTAATTCCTGGTCAAGTTTGTTTTCCAGGTTGAACCAGACTTCGGTTTTTTCCCCGGGTCTTATCTCGATTAATTCTTCCGGGGGCGAAACCTTTAAAACCTGGTTAAGGTCAAGGCCGATACCCATATCCAGCTGGTGATTATGCCAGAGAACCTGGGCATTTAGAACCGAAGTTTTACTTCCTTCTGCAGGCATCTCCAGCTCTGGCGAAGGTTTAAATTCTTCTTCTTCCTCCCATTCCCTGGCAAGAATAGGAATTTTTCCGCTGGGCCAGAACGGGTCATCTCCCCGGAAACTGATAAAAACAGGAGTTTCTTCCCGGTCTTTGGATATTTTCCAGAACAGTGAATTTTCCTGATTCAGCTGATTTATCTGTCTTTCAAGAAATAGACCGATGGAAAAATCCGGTGTTTCTATGCTAACAATTTTTTCCGACTTGCGATCCACCCGGACCAGCAAATATTCATCATCCCAGGTCCAGCGGTAATTAAATACTTCAATCCCTTCCCAGGTTTCCTCGTCTTCGGAAAGGTTGAAGGAGCGCTGGAGAAAACCGTACCATTCCCGGGAATCAATATACTCCCGGACAAGGGGATTCTGTAAAATCAGGGGTAGATAATTTACCATGTGGACAGAAGTTTCTGGGTTCCAGAAGAAACCCATTTTTTTGTACAGGGGAATGGCCTTCCTGTTGGATGGCCAGGTGTGTAAATCCAGTCGATTATATCTGTCTTCAATAGCCCTCTGGACACATTTAAAAAGCAATCTGCGCCCAATTCCTGCCCCGTGGAAATCCGGGTGAACATTTAAAAGGGGTATGTAGGCAGTTTTCTTTTTCCCATCAATACAGGTCAGGGAAGAAAAACCCGCAATTTCACCTTGATCCCAGGCCAGAAAAACTTCCCAGTCGACTTCTTCCATCCATTTTTTTACAAAATCAGCCGTAAAGGGAACACCGTGAGTAAATCCGCTTCCTGGCCAGGCCAGATCGCTTCCATTAATATGCTCAGCCATTTTCTGAGCATCTTCTTTTTGGTACCTCTTAATTTCCAAATAAAAGCCCTCCTTCCAATGGTACAGTAAAAATGTTTTTCGCCGAGGTGGGGGAAGAATCCTCTTATTATCTTTGCAATCATGCAAACCTTTATGATATATTCTTAGGTAGCATAACCCGGAAAGGAGAGTAATAGCAATGGAAAAACTAAAAAAGATCCTAAACCGAATTGACAACAAGGGCTACAAGGCTTACAAGGATTTGCAGGGCCAAACTTTCAATTTTCCGGATTTCGACCTTGATTTTTATTATATCCAGGGGGATCCCTTCGCTGGCCCTTCCCAGATAGCAGTTAAGTTAGATCAAAAAGGGGCACGCTTCCCTGCAGCAACATTCAGCAACAGGGTGAGGAGTATCGCCCTGAATGACTATCTAACCCGGATCCTGGACCAGAAAATAAAGAAAATTTGCCGGGGCCGCAGAGGCACCGGCAAAAGCGGGATGGTTGCCGTTGATGCACCCGGGCAGGAAATCCTGGAAAGAAGTAGTGTCCGGGTTACTCCCGCCCAGGTAGAAGCCAGACTTTTTTTAGGACTTCCTGCGAGAGGACGCAAAATTTTAGGCAGGCAGGCTGAAGAGATGCTGCTAGAAGAAATTCCCAGCCTGGTTAAATCCGCTTTGTTTTTCCAATCCCTGGAACGAAGCCCCCTGGTAAACCACATTCAAACAGCTGAAGACCAGGTTTTTATGCGGAATGAACTGGAAGAAAAAGATTTAATTGCCTTTATTGCCAATGATTCCATACTTCCACGCCGAAGCGGCATTGACCAGAGACCGCTTTCCCGCAGGGAAGCAATGCCATTTCATTCTCCACCTTCCCTGGAAGTTGAACTCAATCCCCCCCATGCCGGGACAGTCAAAGGAATGGGTGTCCCCAGGGGGATCACCCTTATTGTAGGAGGAGGATACCACGGAAAATCAACCCTTTTACGGGCCCTGGAGAGAAGCGTATACAACCACATCCCCGGCGACGGCAGGGAACAGGTTGTTACCAATCCAGAATCCCTGAAAATCCGGGCAGAAGACGGCCGCCGGGTGGAAAAGGTTAATATTACCCCTTTTATCAATAACCTGCCCTATGGCCAGGATACAAGCTCCTTTTGTTCCGACGAAGCCAGCGGAAGCACTTCCCAGGCTGCCAATATTCTCGAAGGACTGGAAGCCGGAGCTAAGGTCCTCCTTATGGACGAGGATACCTCCGCTACCAATTTCATGATTCGAGATATGCGGATGCAAAAGCTCGTTGCGAAAAATAAAGAACCGATAACCCCTTTTATTGATAAAGTCCAGCAGCTTTATTCTGATCTTGGAGTATCAACAATCCTGGTTATCGGTGGTTCTGGCGACTATTTTGACGTTGCAGATACAGTAATAATGATGGATGAATACAAGCCCCGTGATGTTTCCCAAGAAGCCAGGTCAATTGCCAGCGATTACAAAACCCTTCGGCAAAAAGAAGGAGGAGAAGCTTTTGGGGAGGTTTTAAAGAGAAAACCCCAGCCCCAAAGTTTTAACCCCCGCAAGGGAAAAAAGGTAAAAATCAAGTCGCGCTCGGATGAAGCTATTCAATTCGGCAGGGAAAACATCAACCTGCATAATGTTGAACAGATAGTTGATCCCAGCCAGACCCGGGCCATCGGGGACCTTATATTCTTTGCCCTGAAGGAAAACATCATCGACGGCAATAAACCTCTGGCCGAAATCCTTAAAACCATTGAAAAAGAACTGGAAGAAAAAGGCCTGGAAATGGCCTCTCCCTTTCCCAATCAACCCCAGGGAAATTACGCCAGACCCCGGCCCCTTGAAATAGCTGCTGCTTTGAACAGACTTAGAACCCTGCAGGTCAGGGTTTAACTCTCTCTTCTCCCGTATAAAGGTTAAAACGGGGACCCCGACAGAACCCTATTAAAGTAAGGTTAAACTCCCGGGCCCTTTCGACACCCTGGCTGGTGGGAGCGGAGCGGGAAACAACAGCCGGAACTTTATTAACAAGGGCCTTTGTAACCATTTCCGAAGAAATTCTACCGCTACAAATTAAAACTTTATCATCCAGTTGATAACCATTTTTTGCAGCCCAGCCAAAAACCTTGTCCACAGCATTGTGCCGCCCAATATCCTCGCAGGCGAATAATAATTTTCCGCTTTTATCCCCCAGCGCTGCAGAATGGGTTCCTCCTGTTCTGGAAAAAATCTCCCCTTCTTTTTCCATTGTATTCATTAATTCGAAGAATATTTTGGCGGGAAATACAGGACCTGCAGGAAGAGTATTTATCTTTTCTCGCTGCTTTTTACTACTGAAAGAAAAGCCCCTGCCACAACCGCTGGACATTATCCGCTTTCCCATCCGGGAAAGGTCGGGTTTTTTTTCATTTTTCGTTTCCACATCTATAACGCTGCGGTCGGAGGTTAATTTAAAACCTTTGATCTCCTCAACAGATTCAAGGAAACCCTCGCCCAGCAAAAAACCAGTAGCCAGTTCTTCCTGGTACTGTGGCGTTATCTGCAGGGTTAGGATTTCAAAGCCGTTAAGCATTATGGTCAAAGGGCTTTCAATAACGACACTATCCTCTTCAGGGTCCAGGGAGTCCTTTTTAAATTTTTTAATATTAAAATGTTTCCAGAGAGATTTGTCCATTTTCCTCCCTCCAATTAAAAAAAATAGTCCCTGCAGGGCAGGAACTAGGCTGATTTATCTTTTGCTTTTCCTTTTGTTTCACCATTTTTGTTCCCAGAGTAGTCGGTGGAATAAAAGCCAGAACCATTAAAAATAACGGCGGGCTTACTGATCAATCGTTTAACCGAGCTGCCGCATTCAGGGCATTCGGTAAGAGCGTCCTCCGCCATGGATTGAATTATTTCAAAATCCCCGCATTTCTTGCAACGGTAATCGTATGCTGGCATCTACTTTCCCTCCAAAGTTTTTATATCTATTTGCTCCCATACATAATATTTATATCTTAAAACGTTATTCTTGTCAAGTAAGGGCAGGTGGCTGTAAATTCAAAAAAATTTGATTTGAGTCGAAACTTTTTATTCAACGAAGTATGATAACTCAAATTCCAGGTTTTCTGCAATACCCCTTAACTCCAGAACCCATTCTCCCGGGCCATAGATGGGAACCTCAATATAACTGCTCCTGATCTTCATATTAAAACCTGAATGGCTTTCTTCCTTGATCGTTTCACCCCGGGGAGTAACCAAAACGAGGCTGAAATTCCCTCTCTCTACCTGGAAATTATACCGGAAGCTTAGGTTTTTTATTTCCCCAACTTCCAGGGACAGTTTTTCCAGGCCAACCCCCCCATCCATGGTTTCAGCAGAATAGGAAACGGTAACACCTGAGGGTTCAATTGGTCCTATGTTCGCAATGGAAAAAGCAGAAATTGCAAGCAGTAAAAAAACCCAGATCCCAAAAGAAATTTGGTTGGGGAATTTACCCCGGTTAGACTTGGAAGCAAAAGTTTCTTCGGTGCGCAACGTTTTTGCCAGGGCCAAAAAAGATATCCTGCGGAAAAATAAAACAACTATCAAGAAGAAAACAAATAAAGCAAAAAAACTAACCGCAAAAGGGTGAAAACCTGTGTGCTGGATAAATGCTACCACATCATCTCCCTGGAAGCCCCCTCGAAAAAAGTACAGGACGGGCAAAAAAATCCAGGCCAGGGCCTGGGAAACAAAAGAAAAAATCAATACGGCCAGAGAAATGCCAAATACTGGTTTAAAGTTCCGAATGGGAACCATTAAAATTCCTAAAAATCCTATTACTACCGGGATTAAAGCTCCTCCTAAAATCACAAGGGCCAGTTCCCAATACCCGAACATACTAAGATCCGAATAAGAAATATGAGGACTACCCATGAAAATTAATGGCTGGATATAGTTAATTTCTCCTCCAAAAAGCAGGACAAAAAGGCCATGTCCGGCCTCGTGGATAATTCCATTTACCACTATTGAAATTATCGCGATGGAAATAAAGATTAAGAAAATACTGATCCTTTTCATTTTTTCCGCTCCATTGTCTTGAGATTTTAAACCCTTTCCAAAGATTTAATTGCATTTTCCTGGGGAAAAATCCTGATCTATTTATGTTTCCCCTAATGGTTGGAGAAAAACCGAAACTCCCTATTTATTATTAAGGTTTTTTTAAAAAAACCCTCTTCTGCTTTTGAAAAACTATTTTGTTATCTAAAAGTAAATCGGGTCCGCATTTGCTAACTTTAATTTTTCTTCGCAGGCCATAAATACTCAAAATAAAAAATGTTTTGCACCCTACTATTATCTTCTTTCAATACGCCCGGCTTTACTGCTATTAATTTTTTTTGCAAAATGGGGGGATTTCGGTCTTAAATAAAAATATAAGGTCAGACACAATAATAAACTGGGGAAAACCCCCACGTTTTGCAGTAAATTTTCTTTGGCTATTCAGTTTTTTTGAAATTAAAATCAATTAAAATAAAACTGAACTTAAGGAAACCCCAATAAAAATGAAATATTTTTTATTTTTCGAAAATAATCAAAATAAATAATAAAAATTGACGGGATTTACAAAATAATAGTTTCCCCCTTTAAAATACTTAATAAAGTCTTTTATTATTTGATTGTTTAGTATATAATAGATTGGTATGATTAATCTTTTTTAAAGGAGTCACCATCATGAGAACTTTTTTCCGGCTAAAAGAATTTTTTCGAGAAAATAAAAAATATTACATCCTGGGTGTTCTTGCCCTCATTGCCACTAATTCGCTGCAGCTTATCATTCCCCAGCTCCTGGGCCGATTTGCCGACAATATTGCCGAACGGCAGATCGACCAGCGGGGAATTTTAGTTTTTATTCTTATTCTTTTGACTCTGGCTCTTTTAATCGCCTTCTTCAGGTTTCTCTGGAGAATATATGTAATGGGCAACGCCCGCCGGATGGAATATACCCTGCGCAATATGCTATTTCGTCATTTACAGAGCCTCTCAACGGAATTTTTTAATCGGCATAAAACCGGAGATCTCATGGCCCATGCTACCAATGATATTCAGGCCGTTCGAATGGCCCTTGGGCCGGGAATAGTTCTTGCTATTGATTCCCTGTTTTTGACTTCTGTAATTATTGTAATGATGGTTACCACCATAGACTGGCAGCTTACATTAATCGCCCTGCTTCCACTTCCCTTTATGGTTGCAATTGTAACTCGCTTTGGCAAAATTATTCACGCCCGCTTTAAAAAAGTCCAGGAAGCTTTTTCCGACCTAACCGACCAGACCCAGGAAAACTTCTCTGGAATCCGGGTGGTTAAAGGTTTTGCTCAGGAAAATGAAGAAAAAGACAAGTTCCGCCAGGTCAACCAGAAAAATGTTGATGCCAACATGCACCTTGTTAGAGTCTGGGGGCTTTTCATGCCACTGGTTCAATTTATTTCAGCCCTCAGTTTTATAATTGTCCTGGGCTACGGAGGGATCCTGGTAATTAATGGGTCCATTTCTCTGGGTAACTTCGTAACTTTTAACAGTTATCTAGGAATGTTAACCTGGCCAATGATGGCGATTGGTTGGGTTTTCAATATGATCCAGCGCGGAAAAGCTTCAATGGACCGGTTGAACACCTTATTTGAAAACAAACCCGAAGTTACCGATCACCCTGATACCCTGCCTGTTGAGGAAATTAAAGGAGAGATTGGTTTCCGGAACCTTTCTTTCACCTATCCAGGAAGCGATGAACCTGTTCTAAAAAACATAACTTTTTCCATACCTGCGGGAAAAACTGTTGGTATTCTGGGGAGAACCGGGTCGGGTAAAACAACCCTGATGAACCTTCTTCTCCGTCTTTACAATCCTCCTCGGGGAACTGTTTTTATCGACGGAACCGATATTCATAAAATTCCCCTGGAAACTGTCAGGGAAAATATTGGTTATGTGCCCCAGGATAATTTCCTTTTCTCAACTACAATCAAAGAAAATGTTGACTTTGCTTACACCGGAAGGACCTTAAAAGAAATTGAAGATTACACAAAAATGGCCCAGGTTTACGATAATATTGTTGACTTCCCCAAAAAATATGAAACTCTGGTCGGCGAAAGAGGGGTCACCCTCTCCGGAGGGCAGAAACAACGAATTTCTCTGGCCCGGGCTTTGATCAAAGACCCCAGTATTCTAATTCTTGATGATAGCCTCTCTGCGGTTGATACCCAAACCGAAGAAGCAATACTGCAGAACCTCAAGCAGTTAATGGCAGATAGAACCTCCCTGATAATTGCCCACCGGATCTCCACCCTGAAAAATGCGGACAATATTATTGTGATAGAAGAAGGCGAAGTCACCCAGCAGGGCAGCCATGAGAAACTTGTCAAAGAAGACGGCCTCTACCGGGAGCTTTACCAGAAACAGCTCCTTGAAGATAAAATCGATAGCGTTGGTTAATTGGGAGTGAAAAATCATGCAGTATTTTCATGAGGAAGAACAATTAGGAAAAGCCTATGATGCCAGGTTAATGAAGCGACTCCTCGCTTACGCCAAGCCCTACTGGGCCCTGGTTCTTTTTTCCATTTTCCTTTTACTTTTGATAACAGGAACCGAGCTGGCCCGGCCTCTTTTAATCCAGATGGCCATTGATGACCACATTAACGCCTATGATGTACCCTATGTTGCCCTTCCTGCTCACGAAGCTCCGGAAGAAGCAATTGAACTAAATGGCCGTTTTCTCTACCGGGAAGACTGGTTTGAAGAAGAACCACCAACGGGGGAACGTTTCCAGGTTATCAGGGCGGAAGGTGAATATTTCCTTATTCCCGGGGTAATCAGTAGGGATACCCAGCGGGAAGTTGAAGAAATAAACGGGATTTATAATATCACTACTCCAGAAGAAAACTTTACGGGATTTCTCCTGGAGGGTGAAGAACTCAGGCAATTCCGGAGCAGAGATATAAGCTCCGTTATCCGGCTGGGTTTAATCTTTCTTTTGATTATCTCCCTGGGTTTTGGCCTTAATTACGCCCAGGTCTATATGCTCCAGTATACAGGCCAAAAAATTGTCTATGATATCCGGCAGGAACTTTTTAACCACATGGAAAACCTGCCCCTTTCCTTTTTCGATGGGAATCCCGTGGGGCGACTTGTTACAAGGGTAACCAACGATACCCAGACCCTGCACGAAATGTACACTGCAGTTCTGGTCAACCTTTTCCGGGATATTTTCATGCTGGTGGGAATTATTATCGTAATGGTAAGTTTAAACTGGAGACTGGCCCTGATTTCTTTTGCTGTATTACCGTTAATTTTTGTTGTTACCGTTATCTTCAGAATTAAGGCCAGGGATGCTTACCGCCAGGTCCGGGTAAAACTGGCCCGGATTAACGCTTTCTTTTCCGAAAACATTTCTGGAATGAGAATAGTCCAGATTTTCAAACAGGAAGCCCGCAAGTTCAAGGAATTTGACCACATTAATACCGACCACTTCAAGGCTTCCATGCGCGAACTAAAAGTTTTTGCTATCTTCCGTCCCTCCATGGAGATTCTTTACGCCATGGGAGTAGCCCTTATTCTATGGTTCGGTGGAGGCAGCGTCCTGCAGAATGTTCTGGAGTTTGGAGTTCTTTACGCGTTTATCAATTACATGGAGCAATTTTTCCGCCCGATTAACGATCTAACCGAAAAATACAACATCCTCCAGTCAGCCATGGCGTCCGCTGAAAGAATTTTTATGATCAGGGATCGGGATCCGGTAATCAAGGATCCTGCTGAACCGAAGCCTTTAGCCTCAGCCCGAGGACATATAGAATTTAAAAACGTATGGTTTGCCTATCAGGATGATGAATGGGTGCTTCGAGATATAAGCTTTTCAATTGAGCCCGGGGAAACTGTTGCCCTGGTTGGGGCCACCGGAGCGGGAAAAAGTTCAATAATTAACCTCCTCAGTAGATTTTATGATATTCAAAAAGGAAGTATACTCCTTGACGGATATGATATTCGCAATTACTCAACCCATGACCTGAGGAGAAACATCGGTCTGGTCCTCCAGGATGTTTTCATTTTTTCCGGGACTGTTAAAGATAATATCCGTTTAAACAATAAAGAAATAAGCGACCAGAGGATTGAAAAAGTTTCTCGCCTGGTAAACGCCCACACCTTTATTGAAAAATTACCCGCAAGATACGACGAAGAGGTTATGGAACGCGGTTTAACTTTCTCCTCTGGACAGCGCCAGTTACTGGCCTTCGCCCGGGCCCTGGCCTTTGACCCCGCGGTGCTGGTCCTTGATGAGGCAACAGCCAACATTGATACTGAAACCGAAATCTTAATTCAGGATGCTCTACCCAGACTAATGGCCGGGCGAACCAATATTGTTGTGGCCCACCGCTTATCTACAATTCAGAACGCTGATAAAATTATAGTAATGCATAAAGGTAAGATCCGGGAGATGGGGAGCCATCAGGAGCTTTTAGATCAAAAAGGCCTCTACTACAAACTCTACCTGCTGCAGTATAAAGAAGATTTCGAGGGTGAACTAGGCAAAGTTTCTTCCTAAACTAAAAAACAGGCCCCAGTATGAAACTCGGGCCTGTTTTTATTTTGCCTTTACTAAACTTTTTAAATTTCCTCTATGGCCTCAGTGGGGCAGGCTTCAATCTGTTCGCGGGCACAATCTTCCTCTCCAGCAGGAACTTCTTCATTAATTACACGTGCCTTGCCTTCTTCATCCCATTCAAAAACTTCCGGGCAAGCATCAATGCACAAACCACAGCTAATACATTCTTCAGCATCCACTCTGATTTTCATGAAAACTCCCCCTTGTTCTTTTTCTGCTATATCCTTCTACCTTAATCTGGATATTCCTTCCTTGTAAAAAAGGACAATTTATTTTTTAAAGGAAAATATAAAATATAACAATTTAAGGGGGGGGATTGCCTCCTTGATGAAAGAAACTATTCTCCTGATTGAAGACGAAAAAAATATTTTTGAATTATTACAATACAATCTGCAGAAAGAGGGTTTTAAAATCATCTGGGCGCAAGACGGACAAAAAGGCCTGGATCTTTTCTCCGAGGAAAAACCCGACCTGGTCCTTTTAGACCTTATGCTACCGGGCATTGACGGGATCGAAGTTTGCCGTCGGCTCAGGGCCAGAGCAGGCTTTTCAACACCCATTATTATGCTTACCGCCCGCAGTGATGAAATTGATAAAATCCTCGGCCTGGAAATGGGTGCAGATGATTACATGACCAAACCCTTCAGCATCCGGGAATTGATCGCCAGGATTAAAGTTGCCCTCCGCAGAACGAAGCCCGAGGAGTCCGGCGAGAAAATTTCCCGGGGTTCCCTGGAACTGAAGCCCGATGAATTTTCGGCGACCTACCATGGCTTCGAGCTGTCTTTAACCCCCAAGGAATTTTCTCTCCTCTATTTTTTATGTAAGCATCCGGGCAAGGTTATTACCAGGGAAGATGCCCTGCAAAAAGTGTGGGGATACGAATATTACGGTGATACCAGAACTGTTGACGTCCATATCCGTCAGATCCGGCAAAAATTGGAGCAGATTGCTCCTGATACCAACCCTATTGAAACCCTGCGGGGAATAGGGTACCGCTGGAGGGGTTAACCCATGACCAACCTGCAGCAGAGGATTGGACTTGCTTATTCCATTTTAATTGGTCTTGCTCTCCTTTTACTCGGTTTTTTTCTAACTAACTACCTTGCAGACTTTTATATTGATTCCCTGGAAAGGAATCTCCAGGAAACCGCCCGCCTGCTTGCCCAGGAGGAAACATTAAACCGGCAGTGGAACCTTCCCCCCGATTCCGACACAAGACTTTCCGTTATTGATCTGCAGGGAAATGTGATCTTCGAAAGTGAAAAGCCCGAGGAAGAAATGGAAGACCACAGCGACCGGCCCGAAATTATTACCGCTTATGGAGGGGAAACGGGAAGCAATATTCGTTTTAGCACGACAACTCGCCAGGAAATGCTCTATATTGCTGTCCCTATTTTCAGTTCGGATGGAGAAATACTCGGAGTGGTCCGGGTGGCAAGGCCTCTTACTTTAATTAACCAGAGAACCAACCAGATTAGAGTTATTACTTTTTCTGCAATCCTTGTTATTCTTGTCCTTATCTGGGTTATTGGATTTTTCCTGCTCCGTCGCCTTACTGCCTCTTTGCGCCAGCTGGCCCAGAAAGCCCACTCCATTGGCGGCGGTGATTTTCCCCAGCCTTTTCCCATTTCTTCCCCCGATGAAATCGGCCAGCTTGAAATGGTTTTCAATGAAATGAGCCATAATCTCCAGAAGCTGGTGAAAAACCTGGAGGGAGAAAAGGAACGAACAATTAACATCATAAAAAATTTGCCGGTCGGCATAGCTGTTATTGGTCGAAAGGGAAATATCGAGGCCAGCAATCCCATTTTTTTCCGGCTTTTAAACATCAAAAAAACTCCCCCGGGAAAAACTTACCTCCTTAATTTAACCCACAACCCGGATTTAATTGAATTTATTAGAGGCCTCTGGGACAAAACTGAAGGCACCCAGGAAAAAGAGATTACACTGGAAAGCCCCTACCGCCACCTCCATTTCTCTGCTTCAGCCATTGGCCCCCGCAAAAATAGCATGGTAATTGTCCTGCAGGACATGACCAAAATCAAACGCCTGGAAAACACTCGAAAGGAATTTGTGGCCAATGTTTCTCATGAACTCCGGACCCCTCTAACAGCAATCCAGGGTTTTACCGAAACCCTTCGCAGCGGAGCCTGGTCTGAAGAGGATGCCACCCATTTTCTGGAGATTATCGAAAAAGAAACCAACCGCCTTTCCCGTTTAATTGATGACCTGCTTGTTCTTTCCCGCCTTGAAGCTACAGACAAAATTCCCGGCGGCCCCTCTGATCTTGGCCAGTGTACACAGGCCGCACTGGAAATATTATCGCAGCAGATTCAAGCCAAAGAAATAAAAATAAATATTTCTATTCCCGGAGAATTACTGGTTGACCTTAACGAGGATGATTTGATCCAGGTAATTATTAACCTCGCTGGAAACGCCATCACCCACGCCCCAGAGAATTCCCCTGTAGCTATTTCTGCTGGGAAACAGAAAAATAAAATTTACTGGTCTATTACTGACCGGGGGCCCGGCATTCCCCATGAAGATCAGCCCCGGATTTTTGAGAGATTCTACCGGGTGGATAAAGCCCGCAGCCGGTCTTCAGGTGGTACCGGTCTGGGTCTTGCTATAGTAAAACACATTGTCGAGCGAGCAAGAGGCAGGGTTACCCTTGAAAGCATCCCGGGAAAAGGCAGTACCTTTACCATCTTTTTACCCTCCTATGAATAATTTACACAAATTTTACAATCGACAAACCTGAAATTAACACCCCCCCTGTATAATAAAGTTAATTCACCGATACAGGGGGGTTTCCCATGGCCGAAAACGCATTCGATATCAGGAGTTTGAACCTCTGGTATGGAGATAAAAAAGTTCTTAAAGATATCAACCTTGCTATTCCTGCAACAGGGGTAACTGCAATAATTGGTCCTTCGGGTTGCGGGAAATCCAGTTTTTTAAAAACTTTAAATCGAATGATCGATCGAATTCCCATAGCCCGCTGGGAGGGGCAAATTTTTTTCAACGGAACCGACATATTAAAAAAAGATATTGACCTTGTGGCTCTTCGCACGGAAGTAGGCATGGTTTTCCAGCAGCCGAACCCCTTTCCCAAGACTATTTACGATAACGTGGCTTACGGACCTCGAATTCACGGTAAAAAGAAGAAAAACCAATTAAATGAATTAGTTGAGCAAAGCCTCCGGGACGCTGCATTATGGGATGAAGTAAAAGATAATCTGCGACATCCGGCCCTCTCTCTCTCAGGTGGGCAGCAGCAGAGACTATGTATTGCCAGGGCTCTGGCGGTAAAACCAAAAATTTTGCTGATGGATGAACCATGTTCGGCTCTGGACCCCGTTGCCACCACAAGAATAGAAGAATTGATTGCCGAACTTCAAGAAAAATACCCGATTCTGATTGTGACTCACAATATGCAGCAGGCTGCTCGTATATCAGAGCAAACCGCTTTCTTTCTCCAGGGGGAAATAATTGAATTTGCTAAAACCCAGACCCTTTTTACCAACCCCCAGGATCAAAAAACAGAAGATTATATAACCGGGCGGTTCGGTTAAAACTGGAGGTGAAATTAATGCGACAGACCTTTGAACATGAATTGGAAGAATTGTTTCAGGACATTCTCTACATGGGAGGCCTGGTAAAAAAAACAATCCAGAAAGCTGTCCATTCCCTGAAAAACCACGACCTTGAAGGAGCTCAGGAAGTAATTGAAAATGACGATATAATCGATGATCTTGAGTTGAAAATTGAAGAAAAATGTATGTCTCTTATAGCCCGCCAGCAACCAATGGCTAAAGACCTCCGCCGGATCGGGACTGCATTGAAAATAATTACGGATCTGGAGCGAATTGCCGATCATTCTTCGGATATAGCCAAGATAACTCTCCGCATTGGAGAAGAACGACATATTAAACCCCTGGTTGACGTCCCTCGTATGGCCAATATTGCCCAGGAGATGGTTAATAAAGCCCTCGAGGCCTTTATTGATGAAGATGTGGACCTTGCCTATGAAGTCTGTAATCTTGATGATGAAGTAGATCACCTGCACAACCAGATTTTCCGCGAACTGTTAACCTATATGCTGGAAGACACCAGAAATATCAAACAGGCCACCCACCTCCTCTTTGTCTCCAGTTCCCTGGAAAGAATCGGGGATCATGCCACAAACCTGGGTGAATGGCTCATTTACATGGTAACAGGCAATCGAAAAGAATTGAATGACTGAAAAATCAAGTATCCCGGGGTAAAAAGACAATAACTTTTTAAAATCCTGCAGTAAAACTTCCAATTTGCAGGATTTTATTATTTTTAAGGCGAAAATTTACTTTGGAGGTGAAGATATGGCCAGAACTATTTTTCTATTTTTGCTTTCATTATTCCTTTTAACCGCCTGTTCTTCGGGCCCGCAATATCAGGACGGGACATATAGTGCCTATTCTGAAGCTGACGATTACGGATATGCTCGGGCAGAAGTTACTATTTCCAATAATGAAATAACAGAGGTCAGGCTGGAGGAATTTACCGGTAAAGGAGAACCACTGGATTTTTCTACCTACCCCTATCAACCAACTGTTGAAGGGGTTCAGGTAATGAAAGAACGTTTTATCGAAGCCAACTCCGCTGATGTTGATACCTATTCTGGTTCTACGCATTCCAGCCAGAAATATATTGACGCTGTAGAAAAAGCACTGCAGTTGGCTTTGGAGGATCCAGAAGAAATCGAAAACGATTACTGGGATGGGACTTTTTTGGGCACCGCAAAAAATGAAAATATCCGGGCTGTAGCCTGGGTTTCTATAAAGGATGATCGCATTATTGACGTATTTTTTAACGAAGTTGACTTAGAAACAGGGCAGTTCTTTGACTGGGAGAACCGGGAATATGAAAAACTGCCCGAAGCCCGCAGGGAAATGCAGGAAAGAATTGTCCTGGAAGGGACCCTTGATGTAGATACCTTTAGCGGGGCTACTGAAAGCAGCGAACTTTGGCTGCAGGCAGCAGAGACTGCCAGGGAAAAAGCCAGGATAGAATAAATTCAAACTAAAGGCTGGTTATCCCAGCCTTTTTTATTTTTCCTTTGCCCCGGGCAATAAAAATAAAAAGGTGCGTAGGGGTCAACAATATGTTATAATAGGAAGATATTATAAAAACGAAAGAGGTTAGACATGAATAAAAACTTTACAGACCTGGGTATTGCTTCTCCCATTTTGCGAGCGATAGAACAAATGGGATTTGTAACACCCACAGAGGTTCAAAAGCAAGGCATTCCCCATATCCTGGGGAAAAAGGATTTGATTGTTCGTTCCAAAACAGGGAGTGGAAAAACAGCGGTTTTCGGTATCCCTCTCCTGCAGTTAATTGACGCCCGTAAGGAAGGACCTCAGGGTTTGATCCTGACACCAACGCGGGAACTGGCTGTCCAGGTAGATAGAGATCTAAAAAGCATGGCCAAGTATCTACCCCACCAAACAACAGCTGTATACGGACAGCACAGTATGAACGTCGAAATCCAGGCCCTGAAAAAGGGTCCTTCTATTGTTACAGGGACTCCCGGCAGAGTATTTGACCACATCCTTCGCAGAAAACTGATCACCAAAAATTTGCGCTACCTTGTTTTGGATGAAGCAGACCGGATGCTGGATATGGGCTTTATCGACCAGGTTGAAAAAATCATTAAAAAACTTCCTGCAAATCGGATTACCCTTCTTTTCTCCGCAACCATTCCTTCCGAAATAAAGAAAATCTGCCAGAAATACATGAACCAGCCTACAACAATCGAAATTGAATCCTCCACCAAAACAGTGGAGACCGTTGAGCAGGTCTATTACCGGATGCGAAGAAATGAAAAGCGGACCCAGCTTAACCATCTTTTAAAAAGCGAAAAACCTGAAAGCTGCGTAATCTTCTGCAATACAAGGAATACTGTAGATCGGGTTCAGAGGTTTTTAACTGAAAAAGGGTTTTCTTCCCGGGCCCTGCATGGAAATATTCCCCAAAACAGGCGAATGAAAACCATTGATCAATTTAAAAAAGGGGGTTCTTCCCTGCTTGTTGCAACCGACGTTGCTTCCAGGGGTATCCACGTTGACAGCCTTTCTCTGGTAATCAATTATGATGTCCCGCAGGAAAAAGACAGTTATGTGCATAGAATAGGCAGGACGGCCAGGAATGGGAACGGGGGCCGAGCAGTCACTTTTGTTACTGGCGATGAAATCATGAGCCTTTACGAAATTGAAGAACACATTGGAACCATGATCGCCGAAAAAGAATTACCCCCGAACAAAAAAGCCCAAAACAATCGCTATTCCCACCCAAGAAACTAGTCCCAAAAGATCCAAGCCCTTTTAAAAAAATCTGCCAAAGGGATAAAAGAAAAAATTCCACCGCCTTTTCCTCTCCAAATAACGAGGATTGAGACGGTGGTTTTTAATTTTCTGTCCAAATTCTATTTATTCAGCCTAGTTTCCAGGTTAGTTTATCCGGACCCCAATTTTTTCCCTGGTTTAAAAATCAAAACCCAAGTTGCTCATTAATCAAAACAATTTCCATATCAATATCATTCATTTTCTTCAGGTGAATTACCATGCCATTACAAATCCGGTCGGGATTTGTACAATCATAACAGCGATCTCCCCTCTTCGCACAGGGTGTCTGCAAACCAAGTCTCATGGCGTTCTGAGGTGCTGCAATATTTCTTGCTCTCCAGATAGCATCTTCAAGCGTGGGAACCAACTTGTTAATTCCCACGACAAAATAAACCTTCTCATGACCGAATAGGGAGCCAGCCACACGATTACCGGTACCATCAATATTTACAATCTCCCCTGTTGCCGACAGGGCATTTACTGAGGTAAGGTAGATTTCCGTTGACAAGCATTTTTTTGCAATCACAATGAAATCCATTTCTTCTGAGCAGTTTTGCGGATCGAAAACTTCATTATGAGAAGAAAGTTTTTGAAACATCTCCATGCTCAATAAGGTAGCTGAATCTCCAAATCCAACTGTCTTGTTATCAATTTTTTCATTTAAATATTCCCCGGCATCTTCTGCCTTTTCAAAGTAAGAAGTTGAATAACCTTTATTTTTTAGCGCCTCCATGATTTTTTCTATCTCCATTTTTTACCCCCCGGAAAATAAAATTTGCAATCAAAACTCGAACCTCTGGAACAGGGCAATATTTTTTGAGATCCCTGCGAAACATCTGCTTCAGGTCACTGAAACCTTTAAGCAACAAACTTGTTTGAGAGGATAGCATTGAAATCTTCTGCTGATTTTTGACCTTCGCCAGCGCAAAAACATTCCAATAGGAAAATTATTTTTTCTTTTTCTGCTTCAATTCGCTCCATTTTTTTACAGGCATAATATCCACAGCAAAAAGGAAATCATAATTTTCCATTAATGGCTTGGCTGGAGCATTAAGGGACACATTTTTTTCTTAAGTAATTATCTAACATAAACCAACCAGCTATTACCATTAAATTTGTTCATAATATTTATAATCTTTTCATTGTAATACCTACCTTCAAGTGATAGAATAAAAATGTAATCATTACAATTTTTATTCTGCTTTTTTTTATTTGATTTATATTATCTTATTTTAGATGGGCAGTGATCGAATGAACCCAACGTATACTTTCGTAACCAACCAACTTAAAAAGAACGATATACGGCTTTCAAATCGCAGATTAAAGGTTCTGGAAAGTTTGTGTTGCAACCTGGACCATCCAACAGTGGATCAAATTTATGTCAATTTGCATAAAGAGGTTCCTACTTTGTCTAAAACCACCGTCTACGATACCCTCCATACTCTGGCTGAATTGGGCTTAGTCAGAATCATAAATATAGAAGACAATAAAACCCGATATGACATTTTTACCGCAGACCACGGACATTTTAAATGCCAAACATGTGGAAGAATATTTAATTTCAATGTTGACCTGAAGTCCTTTACAACAGACGAATTATCCGGTTTCAAGATTATGGAAAGAAACTTATATTTTAAAGGTATTTGTCAAAAATGCCTTTTAAATAAAAATGATTAAAAGGAGGTTTTTTATTTATTATGGAAGAATCGAAATGTCCAGTGACAGGTAAAACAAAAAAAACTGTTTCTGGTGGTGGCACGTCGAACCAGGACTGGTGGCCAAACCAGTTGAACCTCAATATCCTCCATCAACACTCAGACTTGAGTAATCCGATGGACTCCGACTTCAACTATGCTGAAGAATTCAAGAAGCTTGACCTGGAAGCGGTGAAGAAGGACCTGTTTGCGTTGATGACTGACTCGCAGGATTGGTGGCCCGCCGATTATGGCCACTATGGACCATTCTTTATCCGGATGGCTTGGCATAGTGCAGGTACTTATCGTATGGGCGACGGCCGCGGTGGGGCAGGATCAGGGTCCCAACGTTTTCCACCCCTCAGCAGCTGGCCTGACAACATTAACCTTGACAAAGCACGCCGTCTGCTCTGGCCGATCAAGGAGAAATATGGCCGGAAAATTTCCTGGGCAGACCTGATGATTCTCGCCGGCAACTGCGCCATCGAGTCGATGGGGTTGAAACCTTTTGGTTTCGCAGGTGGGCGAGAGGACGTCTGGGAATCGGAAGACGATATTTATTGGGGGGCTGAGGACGAGTGGCTTGGTGACAATCGCTACTCCGGCGACCGTGATCTTGAAAACCCGCTGGCCGCCGTGCAGATGGGGCTTATTTACGTGAACCCGGAAGGACCAAACGGCAACCCGGATCCCGTTGCCTCCGGTATTGACGTTCGGGAGACTTTCGCCCGTATGGCCATGAACGACGAAGAGACAGTCGCTCTCGTCGCAGGGGGGCACACCTTTGGAAAATGCCACGGGGCCGGTCCTGCAACCCACGTGGGTCCGGAACCCGATGCCGCGGGCCTTGAGGAACAGGGCCTTGGCTGGAAAAGCAGCTTCGGCAAAGGCAAAGGAGGCGATACGATTGGCAGCGGCATCGAGGGCGCCTGGAAGCCTAACCCAACAAAATGGGACATGGGCTACCTGAAGGTACTCTTTAAATACGAGTGGGAGCTGACGAAGAGCCCGGCCGGAGCCCATCAGTGGTTAGCCAAGGATGTGGATGAAGAGGACATGGTGGTTGACGCCCATGACCCGTCTAAGAAAAACCGGCCGATGATGACCACCGCTGACCTTTCCCTTCGCTACGACCCAAAATATGAACCGATTGCGCGGCACTTCCAGCAAAATCCCGAGGAGTTTGCCGAAACCTTCGCCCGCGCCTGGTTTAAGCTGACCCATCGCGATATGGGACCAAAATCGCGTTATCTCGGCCCTGAGGTTCCTGAGGAAGAACTGATCTGGCAGGATCCGGTCCCGGCGGTTGACCATGAACTGATTGAGGAACAGGATATTGCTGATCTAAAGAATAAAATCCTTTCTTCCGGCCTATCCGTTTCACAACTGGTCTCAACAGCCTGGGCATCGGCGTCCACGTTCCGCGGCTCTGATAAACGCGGGGGGGCAAACGGTGCACACATACGTCTTGCCCCGCAGAGGGACTGGGAAGTCAACCAGCCGAAGCAACTGAATAGTGTTCTTCAGGTTCTCGAAAAAATCCAACAAGACTTCAACAATGCCCAGTCAGGTCAAAAGAAGGTTTCTCTTGCTGACTTGATTGTACTCGGCGGATGTGCTGGGATAGAGCAAGCTGCAAAGAATGCTGGTTACAATGTGTCCGTTCCTTTTACACCGGGGCGCACAGATGCAACCGAGGAGCAGACCGACGTTGCTTCATTCTCAGTACTCGAACCAAAGGCAGATGGGTTCCGCAACTACCAGAAAGCAAAATTTGCCGTATCCGCAGAGGAACTTTTAATCGATCGTTCCCAACTGCTGACACTGACTGCTCCAGAAATGACGGTTCTGCTTGGTGGTATGCGCGTATTGGATACCAATTACGGGAATACTCAGCACGGTGTTTTCACCAAGAATCCCGGGTCTCTCACAAATGACTTCTTTGTGAATTTGCTCGATATGGGCACCACCTGGAAGCCGACAACTGAAGATGAAGACTTGTTCGAGGGTTATGACCACGAGACTGGTGAACTGAAGTGGACCGGCACCCGTGTTGACCTAATCTTCGGTTCAAATTCCCATCTCCGGGCAATCGCGGAAGTCTATGCCTGTGAAGACTCCCAGGATAAGTTCTTGCGCGACTTCATTTCAGCCTGGAACAAGGTTATGAATGCAGACCGTTTCGACCTTGCATAAATTGTCGCATAAACCATTTTAGGGATTTTGAGTGGAGCGGCCAATTAGATTCATGAGCGTAATGTTAAATAAACCATCACTGAGTAAAGGGGCACAATTGTGCCCCTTTTTTTTCAGCACTGTTTCCACCTACCAAAAAACACAAGAAATATTGTTTAAATTCAAAACGGTTGATTTTCAACCTATTTCCCCTGGGGCACGGCTAGGCCCCTTAGAATTTAAGAATTATGGTACTGGTACAATATCAAAATCAAAGGGAAATTGTTCAACTTCTTTTATATTAAAGTTTACTTTATACCCAATTCCATCTTTATAGAAAAATCCTTCATTTAGTTCGCTTTTTACATAACCCATATTTTCATCATTTTCATTAGTGTGGGCAAAGTACCGGGGCTCCAAGACTTTAATTGATTTTTCTCTTATAGCTCTATTTTCCAATAATAACGGATGACCAATATTATAAGCATTCCCACTAAAACGATATAGCTTATTGCAAAGTGATACTTGGCTATTATTTGTCAATTCCTGAACCTTTCGAGACTTTGCATATTTTACTACATAAAATGAACCATCAGCAAAAAAAGCATCTACAAATCGAACTGCTGGTTTGTTATCATCTGCTGTAGCCATTGCAAATTGATAATCCTTTGCAAACAATTCGCTCATAACCTGCAACGCTTTTTCATATGGATCCATTTTTCCCCCTACAATTTCCTTCACTTCAGCATGGCTAACCATTATCCTTTAATTCATTATATTAAATGATTAAACTGTTTGCGGAGAACTCCATCTACTAAATTAAACTCTACTTATGAAAATTCTATTTCTATCTACTTAAAACACGCTTAACTACCTGGAAGTCTATCTCCTGAGAACCTTAATTTAAATAGCTATTTTCCCTCTAACAGAGCAACTGATTCCACGTGATAGGTTTGGGGAAACATATCAACGAGGTCAAGGGTTTCTATTCTGTAACCTAGGGGTTGGAGTTCGGCAATATCTCGGGCCAATGTAGCAGGGTTGCAGGAAATATAGACGATATTTTTTACTTTTTTCTCTTCAATCAACTGCCACAAATTGGGATGGCAACCCTCCCGGGGAGGATCAAGCAGCACACAATCCAGTTCCCGGGGAAGTTTGGTAAAAACCTTTTCTACTTCACCCCGGTGGAATTCAATATTATCAAGTCCTGCAAGCTGGGCTCGCCTTTTCCCCTCAGCAACTGCCTCCCTCGAAATCTCAACCGCCATGACCCTGTCAACGTATTTGGCCAGGTTTATCCCAAAAACACCTGCTCCTGCATATAAATCGCCAATATTTCTGCAGCCCAGCTCAAGGACAATCTGTTTCGCCCTCTTTAAAAGAACTTCTCTTTGTTCCGAATTCACCTGGAAAAAAGTTGCGGGTCCAAGCTCAAAAGTATAATCTCCCATTTTTTCTTTAATCCTGCTCTTTCCCCAGATTTCTCTTCCCGGTTTTTTTCCCTTGCCCTGTTGGTAGATCCCTACGAGTTCGGGATTCTCTTTCCGCAGAATAGTAGCAACTTTCTCCCAGGAAACCCTGGGCTTTATCGATTCGTCAAGGATTAACAGGCTCTGCTGATGGGAAAAGCTCGTTCTTACAGTAAAATTTTTTCCCGAACTCAAAATTTTCTGTTTCAAAAGCCCTGCCAGGCTTTTTTTGATTCGGTTGGCGGCTACCGGCAGAAGAGCACATTCTTCGTGGGGAATTACCCGGCGGGATTGCCGGCTGAAAAAACCTACATGGTTTCCCTGAAGATGGTAGGTAGCTTTGTTCCGATATTTCCATTCATTCCCCGCAGGATTAATTCTGGGGGATGGGAGTTTTTGGGCTTCACCAATCCGATATAAGGCCTGAATCAAGCGGTCCTGCTTGAATTCAACCTGGAAAGAATAATCCATATGCTGCAGTTGACAGCCCCCGCATTCGGAGTAAACAGGGCAGGGAGGTTTTCTGCGGTGGGGTGATGCTTCCAGAACTTCTTCCAGCAGGGCTTCGCCAAAACGCTTTTTCTTTTTTACAAGTCGAGCCCGGACCCTCTCGCCGGGGAGAGTCCCGGGAATAAAAATGGTATAGCCACTAAGCTTGCCAACTCCCCGGCCATCGTGACCCAGATCTTTTATTATAACTTCGGGAAGGATTTCTTCAACCATTTTTCTCCCTCTCCTTTAACTTCCTGGCCATTAAATCTCCAACAAGCTGTGGATTGGCCTGCCCCTTACTGATTTTCATGGCCTGCCCAATTAGATTCTGGATCGCCTTTTCCTTTCCAGAAAAGTAATCCTGGACAACCTCAGGGTTTTCTTCCAAAACCTTTTCTACAATTTGGTTAATGTAAACCTCATCGCTTACCTGTTTCCACCCTTTTTCTCTGATTATTTCTCCGGGTTTTTTCCCGGTTTCCAGGACAAGTTGTAAAACTTCCTTGCCCTGGGTCGAACTTAGTTCTCCTTCTTCAACCCGGTTAATAATCTCCGCCAGGTATTCCGGAGGTGTTTCCCGGGGAAAATCAAATTGCAGAAGATTTTCTTTAATCCACTTGGCTACCTCCTGAGGATGAGCAAGGCAGGCGGTTTTTTCAAAGAACTCCGCCCTGGGCTTTTGGGCAATCAACACTGCTGCTTCCTCATCTCCAATTCCCCATTCTTCCATCCATTTTTTCTGTCTTTCCCCGGGGGCCTGGGGTAAATTATTCCCCACTGAATTAACAAATTCTTGCTCCAGCAAAATTCGCGGAAGGTCCGGTTCGGGGAAATAGCGGTAATCAAATCCTTGTTCCTTGCTGCGGAGGAAATATGTTTTTTGCTCTCGCTCATCCCAGCCCCGGGTTTCTCTTTTTATTAATTCTCCCTCGCTTAAAATTTTGCTTTGTCTTTTTCCTTCATACTCCAGAGCCCGGGCAATGGACTGGAAAGAATTCATATTCTTTAATTCAACCTGGTTTGGGGATAATTCTTCTCCAACCTTTCTCAGAGATATATTGGCATCACAGCGGAGAGAACCTTCTTCCATATTGCAGTCGGATATCTCCATGTACAGAAAGAGCAAACGCAGTTCCCGGAGGAAACTCCGGGCTTCTTCGGGACTGCTTATAACAGGCTCAGTAACTATCTCCAGCAGGGTAATACCAGCCCGGTTAAAATCGATTTCCATGTTTCCATTATTGTAATTTATTTTCCCTGCATCTTCTTCCAGGTGAACCCTTTGAATTGCGAAATTCTTTTTTTTCATCCGAAAAGTCCCATTATAACCAAGGGGTTTTTGATACTGGGTGATTTGATAACCTTTAGGTAAATCCGGATAAAAATAATTTTTTCGGTCAAACCAGCTCTCCAGGTTTATTTCACAATTTAAAGCCAGGGCCCCCTGCAGGCCATAAAGGACAGCCCGCTGGTTCAGTGAGGGCAGGGTTCCCGGCCAGCCCAGGCAAATCGGGCAGGTGTTGGTATTAGCAGGAGCAGCAAATTCTGTTGAGCAGGAACAAAACATCTTGGAAGAGGTTTTTAACTGCAAATGCATCTCCAGGCCCACAACCATCTCTAAATCCTGGTTCATGATCGGCTACCCCCTTCAGCTCTGAATTCTACCTCGGCGCCAAAGCCGGTTATTTGACTAATAAATTCAGCAAAATCTAAGAGCAGGGGTTCTGACCACTTGGGCCCCATAACTTGCAAACCAAGGGGCAAACCGTCTTCATTAAGCCCAGCAGGTAATGAAATAGCGGGCATCCCGGCCAGGCTTCCGGGAATAGCAAGGATATCGCTTAAATATTTCTGGAGGGAAACCTCCCTCCCGCTACCCAGTTCGAAAGCGGTGGTTGGGGTTGCAGGTGACAAAACCAGATCAAACCTTTGCCACAAGTCCTCCAGTTCCTCCCGAATCACCTCCCGGACCATTAAGGCCCGGTCATAATAATCCTCCCGGTAAGCCGAACTTAAAAGCAGGGCCCCGAGAGCAATCCGGTTTTTCACTTCATCCCCGAACCCTTCTGTCCGGCTTTTCCTTATAAAATCTTCCCAGTTATGCACTCCATCAGGTTCAGGTCCAAATCTTATCCCATCAAAGCGAGCCAGATTGGAGCTGGCTTCTGCAGTTGCAATAACAGAATAGGCTGCGAGGGCCTTCGCGGGATCAATTAGAGAAACCTCTTCAATTTTAACTCCGGCCTGTTCAAGACTACCACAAACCTGCTCTAACCTTTTAATTATTTCTTTATCTTCAACTTTCTCTATATATTCCCGGGGCAAAGCTACCCGTAAACTCGGAGGGTTGAAATTTTCTCCGCCTCTTTGTAGTTTTTTCCCCGCAACAGTTGTCGGATCTCGTTCATCTCTCCCCGCCAGCTGGCAAAAAACCAACCAGAGATCATCAAGATCAGCGGCAAAAGGTCCAACCTGATCCAACGAAGAGGCATATGCAACCAGCCCGAAGCGAGAAATCCTTCCATAGGTTGGCCGCAATCCGTAGACCCCGCAGAAAGAGGCCGGCTGGCGAATAGAACCACCCGTTTCACTGCCCAGGGCAAGCGGGACAATTCCACCCCCTACTGCAGCAGCAGAACCGCCCGATGACCCTCCCGGAACTCGATGCAGGTTATGAGGATTGCGAGTAGGGAAAAAAGCTGATGTTTCCGTTGTTGACCCCATGGCCATTTCATCCATGTTGGTTCGCCCTATTATTATTGCTCCTGCCCTCTCCAGCCTTTCAACCACAGTAGCAGAATACCCCGGGTAGAAATCCGCCAAAAAATTCGAACAGCAGGTCAGACTATCCCTTCGCCTTGCCACATTATCCTTGATGGCAACAGGGATCCCGCTCAAAGGCGGTATTTCCTCCCCTGTCTTTCTTATTTCATCAATTTTCTTTGCCTTTTTTTCAGCCCGCTTCCAGGAGGTCGCTACGAAAGCATTTAACTCATGGTCCCGCTCCTGGAACCTTTCCTTGCAATCCTTTAATATCTCAATAGCGGAGATCTTTCCCTGTTTTAGCAAGCGGAAAAGGTAGCATGCGCTTTTATTTTCCAGGTTCAAAAAACTCAACTCCTTTGCCGCGTTCCAGCCACCCTAAAGGTTATTCCTGCTTCCCGTACTTCTCCTTTAGGACAGTCAGGCCTGAGATTTTCATAAGTTAAGAAATTAAAATTTGAGATTTTTAGAAAACCTCTTTTTTCCTGGGATAGAAAAGGTTTGATGTCCTCGAGTTGACTCTCGATTAACTCCAGCTTGATATTTTTCTCTTCCAGAGCCGTTATGCGGGCAATTTCTTTTTCCACTTTTTCACCCCGCGATCATTTTCCTGAATTCCTCTTCCCCGATAATTTTAACTCCTGCTTGCCTGGCTTTATCCAGTTTAGAACCCGCTCGCTCCCCGGCAACCAGGAAGTCAAGTTTCGCAGAAATACTGGAAGTAACCTCTCCCCCCCGGTCAATTACCATCTGTTCAGCATCCTTTCTGGTCAGGTTTTCCAGGCTCCCGGTAAAAGCAAATCTCCTTCCTGCCAGTTCCTGAGAACCGGTCTTTTTTTCCTGTTTGAACTGGAGACCGGCTTTTTTCAATTTTTCAATTAACTTCTGATTACCTTCTTCCCGGAAATATTCCACAATTGAACTGGCGATTTTCGGCCCCACTTCCTCAACTTCTTCCAGTTCCTCGGGTGTTGCCTGTTTTAGTTCTTCCAGGGAAGCAAATTCTTTGGCCAGGAGCCGAGCAGTAGTCGCCCCTACAAACCTGATGCCCAGTCCATTTAAAACCCGTTCAAAAGGTCTACCCTTACTTTCCTCGATGGCCTCAATCACATTTGCCGCTGACTTGGAGCCCATCCTTTCCAGGCCCACAAGGTCTTCCTGCCTTAGAAAATAAAGATCACCGGGATCAGCAACCAGCCCCTCGCTGATTAATTTATCAATTAATTTTTCTCCTAATCCATCAATATTCATGGCTCCCCGGGATATAAAGTGGAGTATTCCTTCCCTTCGTTGGGCAGGACAGCGGGCCTGATTGGTACAGCGTAAAATTGGGCTTCCTTCATCACTGGCCACCCGCCCTCCACATACAGGGCAGGCCTGGGGCATTTTAAATTCATCTTCATTTCCGGTCCGTAATTCTTTAAGCACCCGAACAACTTCTGGAATTACTTCCCCTGCCCTCTGCACGACCACTTGATCCCCAATCCTGACATCTTTTCGCCTGATTTCTTCTTCATTGTGCAGAACTGCTCTCTTGACCACAGCACCACCGACATTAACTGGCTTAAGGTAAGCAGTTGGAGTCAGGGTCCCTGTTCGCCCTACAGTAACCTCTATTTTTTCAACCGTAGTTACTTCCTGCTGGGTTGCAAATTTGAAAGCCACGGCCCAGCGGGGGCTTTTTGCAGTCGCGCCCAGTTCTTCACGCAAATCAAGTTGATCAACTTTAATTACAAGGCCGTCAATACCAAAAGGGAGTTCTTCTTTTTTCTCATAAAGTTCCTGGCATTTGGCCAGCAATTCTTCAACTGCATCGGCCCCGGCAAAATTATTTACCCTGAACTTTAACTTCTTTAAATATTCCAGGCCTTCGCTGTGACAGGAAAACCTGCGCTCCCCTATTTCCTGCAGAGCAAAAGCCGCAAAATCAAGAGGGCGGTCAGAGGCAACTTTAGGATCAAGCTGCCGCAGGGAACCCGAAGCTGCATTTCGGGGGTTGGCAAAGGTTTTTTCTCCTCTTTCTTCCCGGAGCTGGTTGAACCGGGCAAAGGCTTCTTTGGGCATAAATACCTCCCCCTGGACCTCAAGGTTAACATTCTCCGGCAAGGTAAGAGGAATGGTTGTTATGGTTTTAATATTGTGGGTAACATCTTCGCCTATGTAACCATCTCCGCGGGTAGCTCCTCGGGTCAGCCTGCCACCTTCATAGGTCAGGACTGCGGTAAGTCCATCAATCTTGTATTCAATAATATAATTAAAGTCCTGCTGCCCCAGCAAATCCCTGACCCTTCGGTGGAATTCCCGGACTTCTTCTTCATTAAAAGCATTGCCCAGGCCCATTAGGGGAATCCGGTGTTCAACTTTTTCTAAAAAAGGTGCAGGTTCAGCCCCCACCCTTTGGGTGGGAGATTCAGGGACAATTAGCTCAGGATTTTCCTTCTCCAGCTGTTCAAGCTCACGATAAAGAGCATCGTATTCTTCATCGCTAATCTCTGGCCGGGCCAGGACATAATATTTATAATTGTGTTCCTCGATTAACTGCCTCAGTTTCTTAATCCGCTTTTCAACATCTTCTGGCAAAAAATCCCCCTCCTTATCCTCTCTTAATTAATGCCTTCCCCTTCCAACCATGAGGGAATTATTTTTAACCCCAATTTCTTATTTCTTCTGATAAACCGTCAATTCCTTTCTTTCCCACAAAACTCTCGAAAGGAGAAAAGGGCAGCATATAGCTGCCCTTAGAATCAGATTATTTCCAGATTAACATATTCAACTAAAATTTCTTTCAGTCCTCGCCCCTCAAAGGCCAGGGTAAGTTTTAAATCCTTTCCCTTTCCTTTCTTGTTGACAATTCGGCCCACTCCCCACTTGGGGTGGCGAACTTTCTGTCCCAGGACAAAATTATTGTCCTGGGGCTCGCCCGGAAATTCTTTTTCTTCTCCCTTATTTTCTCCTGTAAGGAAATCATCAATCTTTTCCTCTTCTTCCCCTTCAGCACAGGTTTCAGGGGGTATACATTGCAAAAACTGGGACGGCTCACGGTAAACGCGGGTTCCAAAGATTTGCCTTCGCTGAGCCCAGGTTATATATAATATTTCCTGTGCTCTCGTCATGCCAACGTAGCACAGCCGCCGCTCTTCTTCTATTTCTTCTGGATTTTCCATTGAGCGGTTGTGGGGGCAAAAGCCTTCTTCCATTCCGACCATAAAAACAACCGGGAATTCCAGTCCTTTGGCCGTATGCAGGGTCATTAAAGTTACCCCGCCCTGTTCTTCCTCGTAAAGATCAATATCTGAAAGCAGGGAAACCTCGGCAAGGAAGTTTTCCAAACCTTCCCATCCTTCTTCCTGGATATCCTCTAATACATTGAATAACTCCTGGATATTCTCCATCCGGGCCTGGGCTTCGATGCTGTCACTTCCGGCAAGTTCAGCCCAGTACCCCGTCCTTTCCAGGATTTCCTGAAGTAGGTCTCCAGGAGCAAGTTTTTCCACCTCGACCCTTAATTCTTCAATCATTCTGTAAAACCCGGCCAGGGAATTTCGCTGCCGGACCCCCAGGGAAATTTCATCAGCCTGGCTTAAAACCCTGTAAAGAGTAGTTCCCCTTTGCAGGGCTTTTTTTTCGACCTTTTCAATTGTTGCCTGACCGATCCCCCGGCGGGGGGTGTTGATCACCCGTAAGAAACTCATGGTATCGTCAGGGTTATATATCAGCTTAAGGTAGGCGAGCAGGTCTTTAATTTCCATCCGATCATAAAACCTCATGCCCCCAACTATTTTATAGGGGATTACCTCCTGGGTTAGGGTCGTTTCAATGGTCCGGGACTGGGCGTTGGTACGATAGAAAACGGCAATATCCCGGGCTGGGATACCTTTTTCCTGGAGATTGTGCACCTCCTGGGCAATAAACGCGGCTTCTTCTTCACCACTATAAAACTCCCGCAGGTTTATCGGGTTCCCTTTGCCCTTGCTTGTCCACAAATCTTTTTCCTTGCGCCGCGAGTTGGCCGCAATTACCCCTTGAGCACCCACTAAAATATTCTGGTAAGAACGGTAATTTTCCTCCAGTTTAATAACCTCGGCCCGGGGATAATCTTTTTCAAAGCTCAATATATTGGTAATATCCGCTCCCCGGAAACCATAAATTCCCTGGTCGGGATCTCCAACCACGGTAAGGTTTCCTTTGTCCCCCGCAAGCAGGTTAATCCAGCGGTACTGGGCATGGTTTACATCCTGGTACTCATCCACGAGGATATATTTAAACCTTGATTGGTAACGGGAGCGGACTTCCGGTTCTCCTACAAGGAGTTTTACTGTAATCATAATCAGGTCATCAAAGTCCATGGCATTGGCTTTTTTGAGTTCTTTTTGGTACTCGGTATAAACTTTGTATACATTTTCCTGGAAAAAATCGTGGACGGTGGAACCCATTTGGTGAGGTTCTTTTAGCTCGCTTTTCAGGCGGGATATTTCCTGCTGAATAGCAGCCGGTTTTGCTTCCTTGGGATCCAAACCCATTTTTTTCATTATGTTTTTAATTAGAGTTCTTGATTCCTGGGTATCATATATTACAAAGTTGCTGGAAAATCCAATCCGATCCACTTCCCTGCGGAGAATTCTAACCGATAGAGCATGGAAGGTCCCCATCCATAAATCGGCGGTTTCTAAGCCGATTAATCTTCTGATCCTGTTCTTCATTTCTTCCGCCGCTTTATTGGTAAAGGTAACACCCATTATGTTTTTGGGGGAAATTCCCCTTTCCCCTACCAGGTAGGCAATACGGTGGGTTAAAACTCTTGTTTTTCCGCTACCAGCTCCAGCGAGAATCAATAAAGGGCCATCACCGTGCGTTACCGCTTTCTTTTGGGGCTGGTTTAGATTTTTCATTATGCTCATTTTCCCCTACACTCCTTTGCCCATGCCTTGACTTTACAAGGTGAGGGAAGTAAACTTATTAGTAACATGTTTTTTGAAAGGAATGGTTGTTTTGGCCAAAGGATTTAAACTACCTTACATTGGAATTTTTCTTTTATTTTCCGGCCTTTTTTTGCTCAGCAGAACCCTGGGCCTATGGGATCAATTCCCCTTTCTATACAGTACCGAAACCTTCCTTTTTTTATCATCCATTTTATTTTTTCTATTTTATCTGCTCTCAGCCAGAATCCAGGGTTACCTGGTAACAGGGCTAATTCTACTTTCCCTGGCTGGAACAACTTATATCCCCCGCCAGGTAAATCTTCCCCCGTTTTTAGACCAGACTCTTTTTTTCCACCTCTTGAGCCTTGCCTTTGTGCTGGTTTTTCTTTTTCATACCCGGACCCTCGAGCAAAAGAACAGGCGGAACTGGCCTTTTTATCCTGCAGCCATATTATTCGGGACCGGGGTTTTAATTTATCTACTTGATACAGAAATTCTTCCCGTAACTATTTTGCAGCGCTTTGATCTCCTGTGGCCATTTGCCCTGATTATTGTTGGGCTTTATCTTGTGGTTAATTATCTTGCTCGACGGGGCTAGAGAAGTATTTTTCACCAATTGTCCGGACAAATCCTCCCAGGTTAAAGCGGAAGTAGGTCCTCAGATTTTCCTCGGTATTATAAGAGACGCCCCCAACCAGTTCAAGGGGAATTCGGCCCTGGAGCAATTCTAAATTCAGAATTCCCTCCAGTCCTCCTCCGTACCTGTTTGCCTGGATATCTCCTGCCCAAGCAGAACCAACTTCAAAATAGGGCCGAGCCTGCAGACTATCCAGGAAAATCGGGATTTCTCCTCTTCCCCTTTTTATATCCAGGATGCGCTGGGTAAATTCCACCCGGTTGAGCCAGATTAATTCCCCCTGCAGGGGAACGGAAAAACTCCTCATGGAAGCACTGACCTGGTAGTCTCCTGGGGCTACCCCACCCAGAGTTGATAAGCCCAGGCTGGTTCCCCGGCGGGGGCTGATTCGCATTATTCCCTGCCCGATAAGCTGGGTGTCCCAGCCTTCAACATACCAGGTAGATCCATCCAGGGCATAGGCAAAATTAACATTCAGTCTGTCCTCGCCCCGGATAAACTGTTGGGTCCAGCCCAGGTGAACGCCTGGGTATATCATGTCGGGAAGGAAGTAAGCTCCTCCGCCCAGCCTCAGGGTTCCGGCTGATAAATATTCCCGCTGCACCGGGAGGTGCAGGAGAAATTGTCCCCCGTCAAATCGGCGGGGGTTTTCATATTCAACGGGACCTACCCGGTAGGTCCACCCTCCCTGCAGGAGGGTTTCAATCAACCCGAACCTTCCCTGATCGGGATAAATACCGGTGTAGATATTATAGGCCGGGGCAATAGGAAGACCAGAAACAAAACTCGCCTCATAGTAAACCAGTTGTAGGGGATCCCAGCCAAACATATTCACACCCACAACCCCTTCACCCGACCAGGGAATAACCAGGCGGGGGGTTAACTTTCTGAAGAGGGGGTAGTTGCGGCTTGATCTCCGCACCTCCCTCATTTCCCGGAGCTCTTCGTCCTCCCCGGGAACAAAATAGGTCAGGTTCCGGGAAACCCATTCTTCCCGATCGATCCTGTCTTCCTTTAATTGATATCCCTGCGGGGTGAGAACAACAAAATAATCTTTCCTATCCCCGGGACCGATATCAAAAGTTCCATAGGAGTTAGAAGTCACCTCCCAGAATTCTCCGCTGTCATAATCATAGGCAAGAACCTGGGGAGGCCCTCCCAGAACACCTATAGTATAGAGATAAGATCCATCTGCAGACCAGACAGGGCGTCGCAGACTTCCCTCTCTGACAAAAGTAGTTTCCAGGTACCCGGTATTGGTATCATAAATCCACAGGCCCCTTGCCCCACCTTCTATCCAGACTTCAATAGCAAATTTTTCACCTGCGGGGTCCCAGGCCAGGGATCCGTAGTCAATTTCGGGCCGGTTAAAAAACAGGGTTTCCTTTTGCCCGTTTTCAACATCGTAGAGCACTACTTGATTCCCGCCCATTAAATTTTCTACATAGGCCAGTTCTCCATGGGCAGACCAGGCAGGATGCCTACCACCCCGACCGGAGGTTACCTGTTTTTGTTCACCGGTCTCTAAATCGTATATAAAAATCTGATGGTACATTTCCTTTAAGCCCTCGGGCCGAAGCCGGGCAAAAGCAATTTTTCTTCCATCAGGGGACCAGGCAGGCCTGCCCCCATTAATTCCTGCAACAGCAAGGATCTGTTCATCCTTTTCTCCATCATAAATCCTCAGGGAAGGGAAGAGTTCCCCCTGATGAAAATACAATACCCTATCTGTTTGCGGGCAGGTAGCTATGTTCTGATTGTAACCCCAGGCAGAAGTAATGGTTTCGGGTTGTTCAACCCTGCCGATTGAGGTTACTTTATCCTGCCATTCAAGATAAACCTCCTGCAGGTTATCACCGGTCAGATAATTAAACCAGCCGGAAATGCCTCTTAAAGGATTATCCGGGTATTTCCGGACAAGGTCCACAATTAAGTCCTCACCATAAACGTCAATAAGGTAGGCCATAAACCAGGCTCCATAATTGTAGGCGGCCATTGCTCCGGGCCAGGATTCCAGATTGTATAATCCCTGGATCTGGTCAAAGTAGTACATTTCATCAGCATCAGCCTGGGCTCTAAGCATTGCTTCAATAACCGGGCTATCAGACCTGCCCCCTTCGGTAAGGTCTGTTTCCATGGTCATGGCAAAACCTTCAATAAACCAATAGGGCTGCAATAAAATCGGGGGAAATATCTGGGAAAGCCAGCCCCAGGGCAACATATTTTCTGGAGGCATGGAAAGCTGGAGAATATGAGCATATTCATGGGCAATAATTAAACGGAGCATGCTTTCATATTCACCGAATCCGCCTTCAAGGTTAAAATGCCCAAGATAGACTCCAATCCTGCGATCCCAGAAAATATCTGCCCATCCTCCAGCAGTATCTCTTTGGGCATATAAAATAAGATCGGTCTTTTTATTGGGCTCGTAGTTTAAAAACTCCGTGAGTTCAATATGAACTTCTTCCGCAATTTCTGCGGCCTGATTGGCCTGCTCTTCCAGGCCGGCAGGAAAATAAACCCTGAAATTCTCGGTGTCTATTTGCTGCCAGTTGAAGAACATAGCACCATGAGCAGGCTGAACCAGGACAACCAGCAAAACCAGGGAAAAAAGAAATGTTTTTAGCATAACCCTGCAAACTCCTTCCCTTTACAAATACTTTCGCAAATGGTATACTTTAATATGAGAATGCGGAGCGTAGCGCAGCTTGGAAGCGCGCTGTCTTCGGGAGGCAGAGGTCCCGGGTTCAAATCCCGGCGCTCCGACCACTGATAATTATCCCCAGCCCACTGGCGGGCCGGGGATTTTTTGTTTTTTAACCCCGGGCTATCCAGGGCTTATTGGTTCCGAAACGGCTCTTTAAGGTAACTCCAAGAGCCAGCATATAAATAAGGGCCATTATAACCATGTGGATTGGCCCGCCGATAAATGGGATTACCCTGATTATCAGCCGAATAATAAATATTGCCAGCAGTCCTACCGCAGCAGTTCCAATCACCTTATCCTGCTTCCTGCCGAATTTATCCAATAACCAATCCCCAAGGATGAAAAATATGCCTACCTGGCCGAGAATAACTGCAAGATAATAGCCGAGCAAGACCACCAGAGCCAGCGGAATACCAAGAATTGTAATTAGAAGAAAAATCACCACGGGAAAAAGGAGGATAAAACCAAGGAAGCCCACCAGAAGAGATAATCCCCACTCCTCTTTAATTGTCGAAGCCACTCCCTTAACATTGTTCGCAAATAAAAAAGCAACAAGCAGGGTAAAAAGCAACTGGTAAAAAAAGCCTAAAACCGAACCCCAGGGGGATATTACTGGCCGAAAAACCCAGCCTGGAAATCCTATCCGAAATTGGTCGGAAAAACTGACGGTGCGAAAAGTTCCCCCGATCTGGACCTGCTGATCCCTCCAGACCGACCCACCAACCTGGACCAGATCCCCTCCAATACTTGAACCTCTTTCCATCCTGAGACGGCTGCCAACGCTTATCAGATCTCCGGTTATCCTTCCTTCAACAGTACCATCTCCCCCGACACAAACCAGGTCTCCTTCCAGGGTGCCCAGAACCTCAACCCTTCCTCCAAAAATGACCATATCTCCACGGAATGTTTCCCCGGGGGCAATTAGCCTGCTTCCTCCAAATGTAACTCCCCCATTGGCCTGGACCAAACCAGAAAATAAAAACAAAAGGATAAAAACAAACAAAATTTTTCTCTTCAAACCGGTCTCCCCCTTCCTTTTCTCCTCTTAGTTTAGCCCTTTCTGGGGGTTTTGTAAAGAAATTTTTTCACCCTATAATTCCTTATCTGAGCCCTGCTTTTCAAGACCCCGGAACATGAAATAAAAGAATATTGTTGAGAAAGTGTAAAAAACTGCGGCAACCTGGAAAACAAACTGATAGCTGAAACCTGCGATCAGCATCCCGCTTATGGGGCCACAAATTGTCCAGCCTAGCTGAAACACAAGCTGGTGAAGACTGGTCGCGGTTCCTTTCATTTTATCCGAAACATTGTCCATCATCAGGTTCATTGTAATGGGATTGGCGGAATTCATCAAACCACCCCTGAAAAGAAAGGCGATTAAAGCCAGGATAAGCAAATGGGTATTACCCAGTATCAGAAGGAAAACTATCGACAATCCCTGCAGAGTGCAGATCGCCGGGACCCTACCCACTTTTTGGGCCAGGGGAGGTCCAAGGAGCATGGCCGTAGCCATCACGGCCTGCCCCCCCGCCATGATAGTTCCAATTCTACCCGTAGTAAGCCCAAAAACATGGGCAAAATAAAGATTAAAGTAGGGGACAATTAGGCCTGCTCCCAGACCCAGGAGCAGAGAAGCAAGAACAAATTTAAAGATCGTTTTTTTTTCGGGGGTTTCTTTTAAGCGCCGGCCAAAGCTTGCCCAGCTCTGCCCTCCTCCGGGCTTTTTCTCCCTGATTTTTGCCAGGGGAAAAAGGGCTAAAATGGATAAGCCCCCGGCAAGTATAAGAGTAATTTGTTTGCTCCATACTGGTGCCATTCCAGCAATAACTTCAAAAGAATCGGCAAGCCAGCCTCCACCTACATTCCCCAGCATCGATGAAAACATCATCAGAGACCAGCTCAGGCTAAAAAGGTGCATCCTTTCCCGGGGCCCAGCGTTCTCCGAGATAAAAGGAGGGTTTGTAACCATAAAAATTGCCTGACCCAAACCGAAAGTAAAGGAAAAAATCAGGATGGGGAAATTGGTTTCCACCATGGCCACCCCGAACAAACCCATTCCAACCAGGAGGACTCCCCCGGACATAACCAACCTTCGCCCTTTATTATCACTTACTATTCCAGCCGGAATAAGGACCAGGACTGCAGCCAGAGCTTTTAGAGAAACTGTTTGGCCCACAAAAGCCTCGTTAAAACCAAGGTCCCGCAGGTAGAGATTAAATATAACCATGTGTACACCCCGGGCCATAGCCGAAAGGGAGAGGGCCAGGAACATCCTCTTGATATTTGGACTGGCCTGGCCCAGGGAATAAATATATTGCTTTACCACAATAAAAACTTCCCTTCTTTATTGCAATCTTTTTTTAATCTCCTGGCCTATTACCCATCCGGAAACGGAAGCTTGCATTAATCCCCGGGTTTTTCCTGCTCCATCTCCGCCGGCAAACAAATTGGAAACCCTGGTCTCAAGTTCCGGCGAGACTTCAATACAGGAAGAATAAAATTTTACTTCCACCCCATATAAAAGAGTATTACGAGAATAGATCCCCGGAGCCATCTTATCAAGAGCCTCCAGCATTTCAATAAGGGATTTCAAATGCCGGTAAGGAAGGACCAAACTCAGGTCACCAGGAGTCGCATCAGTAAGCGTGGGTTCTACCTGCCCTCTAATTATTCGCTGTTCTGTGGATCGCCGTCCTGCAAGGAGGTCTCCCAGTCTCTGGACAAGCACCCCCCCGCCTAACAGGTTAGCAAGGCGGGCTATATACCGCCCATATTTAATCGGTTCTTTAAAAGGCTCAGTAAAACTTTTGCTAACAAGCAGGGCAAAATTGGTATTCTTGGTCTTATAATCCGAGTGGCTGTGGCCATTTACAGTTATCAAACCCTGGTTATTCTCCTGGACTACTTCCCCGTTGGGACACATACAAAAAGTCCGCACCCGGTCATCAAAAGTTTTGGAGAAGTAAAGCAGTTTAGGTTCGTATATATCCCGGGTAATATCATCTGTAACTACCGAGGGAACTTCAACGCGAATACCAATATCAACTGGATTCACAGAAAGCTGCATCTTAAGCCGATTTGCTTCTGTCTCGAACCATTCTGAATTTTCCCTTCCCGGAGCAACCATGACATATCGTGCCTGAATTTTTTTCCCATTTCCCGTTACAACCCCTGTAACTTTCTCTTTTTCTACCTGGAAATGATCAACCCTGGTATTTGTCATTATGTCAACCCCATTTTCCCGGAGACGATCATACATTTTCTGGAGAACCTCTCGACTGTAACCTGTTCCCAGGTGACGAAGAGGAGCGGCTACAAATTTCATTTCTGCCATTAGGGCTTTTTTCTGGAGCTGTTCCCCTTTTTCCGGGGAAGCACCAAAAATATGCTCCGGGGCGCCGAATTCCTGGTAGACAGAATCAACTTCCCCGATCAAACTATCCAGCCTGTTACTACCCAGATACTGGGCAAGATTACCCCCTACATCGCCTGAAAGGGTCAGCTTGCCGTCACTGTATGCTCCTGCCCCACCCCAGCCGCAAACAATAGAACAATTTTCACACTGCAGACAGCGACCACCCTTTTCCTTGGCGGGGCAATATCTTTTTTCTAATGATTTTCCTTTTTCTATAATCAGGATCCTTTTATCAGTATCCATTAACTGCAGGGCGCAAAAAATTCCCGCGGGTCCAGCCCCAATAATTATTACATCATAATTGTTCATCGTCTCCCCCCTCCCCACAGAATTTCAGGATTAATTCCACTGCTTCTTCAAGTAGGCTAGCCAGATTGGAGGACTGCCTGCCAACAAGGTGGACATGAGGCTGTTCCAGGGGAACCAAAATTTTCCTGGCCCCCGATTTAGCAATCGCAGTTGCCAGTTGGGGAGTTATTTCTCCCCGCATGGCATGGGGGATAATTATCCCCATGGGACCTGTAATTAAATCCATGTTTTCCAGATTATATATAATAGCCTTTTCTCCACTAACTCCAAGCCCAGAGGAACCTTCTAACATCTTCTGGGTAGCAATTCCATTGGTGCCCAGCAAAAATAAGGTCACCCCATCCGGAAGCCGAGCAGTAATCTTCCGGGCAAGCTGGTTTCCCAGGCCTCCCCCCAGCCCATCAACTATTGCAATTTTCAAAAAAGATCTCCTCCCACCCGGTGTTACCCAAAAAAGGAAAGGGGAAAACCCCTTTCCTTTTTTATTTTATTATAGGTCTTTCCCTACTTCTTATCATCTTCCTTTAAACGGTCCAGGACCAAACGATAGCCATCTGAACCGTAGTTTAAGTACCGTTTCACCCTGCTGATTGTAGCTGTGCTGGCTCCTGTGGCATCAGCCACTTCTTCATATGTGGCTCCGGCCCTTAACATTCTGGCAACCTCCAACCTCTGAGCCATTGCCTTAATTTCATTAATCGTACAGGCGTCCTCAAAAAAAGAATAAGCTTCTTCAATGTTCCGTAGGGTCAGTACCGCCTTAAAAAGTTGATCAGTCATATCATCCTTAATTCTTCCGTTCATTAAACTCACCTCCTTTAGAAATTATTGCTTTTATTAAGTTTTTCCTCTCTTCTTCGCCTTTAAAAGTTAAGTTTAAATTCTTCCAGTGCTTTAGCAATAGCATAATTGCGATTGCAATTCCCAGGTAAGCACCGCTAACTCCCAACTGCCATCCCAGAAGAACCGGGAGGAAAAAACCGGTAATAACACTGCTTAAAGCAATATAAGATGATAGGAAATTAATTACCAGAAAAATAATTATTAAAAAAGGTATAATAACAGGACTGAGAACCAATAACGTTCCCGCCATAGTAGCAATTCCCTTGCCGCCCTTTCCCTGCAAAAAAACAGACCAGTTATGACCTGCAATCACCCCTGCAGCAGCAAAGAGGCTAAAACCTAACAGACCACCTAAAACAACCGCAATAATTCCTTTTCCTAAATCTATCAAGAGACAGAGCAAAGCCGGTCCTCGGCCCAGGAGCCGAAGGATATTTGCCGTTCCGGGGTTGGTACTTCCTTCTCTGGTAACCTGCACCCCCCGACTGCGCCCAACCAGCACTGCCCCGGGCATGCTTCCCAAAAGGAAAGAACCCAGCAAAACAATCCAGGCCATATTAAAGGACTCCTCTTTTAGTTATTCTCTTTCCTTTTTAACAATCCTTCTTTAAACAAAAGAAGGATTGGGACTACCCTACTCCCATTCAATAGTTCCAGGGGGTTTTGAGGTAATATCGTAAACAACTCGATTTACCCTTTCTACCTCATTGGTGATACGGCCTGAAACCCGGTCCAAAACTTCATAGGGTAACCTGGCCCAGGCTGCAGTCATGGCATCTTCACTGGTGACTGCACGCAAAACTATCGCTGAACCGTACGTTCTTTCATCTCCCATTACTCCAACGCTGCGCAGCTCACCGGGAAGCACTGCAAATGCCTGCCAGATTTCCCTTTCCAGGCCTGCCTTTTTTATCTCCTGGCGGAGGATCTTGTCGGCCAGCCGAACAGTTTCCAGTCTTTCTTCCGTAATTTCCCCAATTATCCTTACCGCAAGCCCAGGACCCGGGAATGGCTGGCGCCAAACCAGGGATGGAGGTAAGCCTAGCATATCTCCAATTCTACGGACCTCGTCCTTGAAAAGTTCCCGCAGGGGTTCAACTAGATTGAGTTTCATCCGGTCTGGAAGTCCACCCACGTTGTGGTGGGACTTAATCCGGGAAGCTTCCCCAAAACCACTCTCTATAACATCGGAATAGACTGTCCCCTGCACCAGGAAATCCGCGTCGGGTAATTTCGTTGCTTCCTCTTCAAAAACTGCAATAAATTCGTGACCAATTATCCGGCGCTTCTCTTCAGGATCTTTTACGCCGGCAAGCTTGTCCAGGAATCTTTTCTGGGCGTCAACCACAATTAGCTTGGCTTGAAACTCCCGGTTAAAGGTCTCCTCAATTTCTTCTGCCTCATCTGCTCTCAATAAACCGTGATTAATGAAAATGCAGTATAAGCGGTCTCCAATAGCTTTTTGCACCAGGCGGGCGGCAACTGCAGAATCAACTCCACCCGATAGGCCGCAAATGGCAATCCCATCTTTTACGCGTTCTTTTATCGCTGTAATTTTTTCTTCAATTATATTTTCTTCCGTCCAGTCTCCTGAACAGCCAGCGATCTCAAATAAAAAATTGGTTATTATTTTCTGACCCTCAGGCGTGTGAGCTACTTCAGGGTGAAATTGAACCCCGTAAAAATTCCGCTCGCTGTCTCCAACTGCAGCCAGAGAAGTATTTTCCGTTCGACCAATTGACTTAAAACCCTGAGGAAGGGAAAGCACCTGGTCACCATGGCTCATCCAAACATCAAGACCTTTTTTGGTTCCCGCAAAAAGTGTGGAATCTTCGAGAATTTCTAAATATGCCGGCCCATATTCCCTTTTTTCAGCTCTCCGGACCCGCCCTCCTAGCTGGTAGGCCATTAACTGCATCCCATAACAAATTCCTAAAATCGGCACTCCTTCATTGAAAATCCGCTGGTCAACCCGGGGGGCACCAGGGGAATATACGCTGTTAGGACCACCCGAAAGGATAATTGCTTTGGGGTTTATTTTCCTGATTTCTTCAACCGGAGTATTATGGGGTAAAAGCCGGGCAAAAACATTGGCTTCCCGGATTCGGCGGACAATTAGTTGATTGTACTGGGCCCCAAAGTCAATTACTACAACCGTTTCATTGGATAACATTTTACTGTCCCCCTACCTCGCGGTTATAAGCGAAAATCTCCGGATTTCCCCCGGTATGAATAAAAAGGACCTTACTACCTTGGGGGAAAAATCCTTTCAAGGCCAGGTCCAGAACCCCGGCCAGGGCTTTTCCCGTATAAACGGGACCAACTATAATCCCTTCCTGCAGGGCCAGGTACTTAACTGCCTTGAGAGTTGGTTCGTCAACCTCTCCATAACCAGGCCCAACATAATCCCGGGTTAAAATAAGGTCTCCCTCTTCCCTTTCATAACTGACTCCTACCAGTTCTGAAACTCCCCGGAAAAGTTCATCAATAACAGGTGAAAAATCCTGGTCATCGGCAGCAACACCCATTATTTTTGCCTTTAAACCATACATGTATTTGCCCAAAAGCAAGCCCGCGTGAGTGCCCCCTGAGCCTGCTGGAGCAACAATATAATCAAAGTTTACCCCCAAATCTTTCTCCTGGTTGAAAACTTCTTCTGCTGCCTGCAAATATCCCAGGGAACCAAGAGGTGTTGAGCCTCCGGTAGGAATATTGTAAACCTTCTTTTCTTCCTTATTTAACCTTTCTATTTCCCTCTTAACTACTTCGCTTCTCTTTTCTCCTTCAGTCCAGACAATTTTAGCGCCTAAAAGCCTGTTAATCAGGATATTCCCCTGCTCCTGGGGAGGAGGGCTTCCTGCTAGAACCAGGATAGCTTCCCAGCCCAGTTTTGCAGCTGCTGCTGCAGTCATTCGGGCATGGTTGGATTGGGCCCCTCCCTGGGTAATAACTGTTCTGCAGCCTTTTTCCTGCCCTTCCCCCAAAAGAAATTCCAGTTTCCGAGCCTTATTGCCTCCAAAAGCAAGGCCGGTAAGGTCATCTCTTTTCATGTATATCTCTACACCCTTCAGGTCCTTACTCAAGCGCTCCAATTTCTCCAGGGGGGTAGGTGTTGATGTCAGCTTAATTTTTGGAAAATTTTTTTGCCACATTTTTTCACCTCATTTTTCTTTGCACCCAGAAATTTCAACTTTTTATTGCAATTTCCTCTTACAAAGCAGCAATTTATTGGGAACTCAGAACAGTTTTTCTGCTAACTCTTTTCTTCTGTAAAATTCAAAAAACTCCTTTATTTTAGCCACTTCGAGGGCCACAATTTTTTTTGAGGTAAAAACTATAAACCCCGCTCAAGGCGGGGTTTATAGTTAACTTTTATTCCCTAACCCTCTTCGCTGAAGAGAGTCAACTTTTTTACATCATTCCCGGCATTCCGCCTCCTGGGGGCATCTGCTGATGGTCATCGTCATCATCTTTTTTGTCAACAATGAGAGCTTCAGTGGTCAGGAGCATTGCAGCCGCGCTGGCGGCGTTCTGTAAAGCAGAACGGGTAACCTTGGCGGGATCAACGATACCGGCCTGGACCAGGTCCAGATATTTACCCTTCATGGCGTCAAAACCTTCATTACCGGACATTTCCTTGACCTTCTCGACTACGATACTTCCTTCGAAACCGGCATTTTTGGCAATGAGTTTTACTGGAGCTTCAAGGGCCCGGCGGACAATATCCACACCAGTAGCCATGTCGCCTTCAAGTTGGATATCTTCAAGAGCACTCATAGCCCGGAGGAAAGCAGTTCCTCCACCAGCCACCAAGCCTTCTTCAACGGCAGCCCTGGTTGCAGAAAGGGCATCTTCAATCCGGTGCTTTTTCTCTTTTAATTCGGTTTCGGTCGCGGCTCCAACTTCAATTACGGCTACTCCACCGGCAATCTTGGCCAAGCGTTCCTGGAGTTTTTCCTTGTCAAAGTCAGAGGTTGCTTCTTCGATTTGACGGCGGATCTGGTTAACCCTATTCTTGATATCCTGGGCATCACCAGCTCCTTCGATTATGGTTGTTTCTTCTTTGGTGATATTTATCTTGCGGGCCCGGCCCAGCATGGAAATATCAGAGCTGTCCAACTTCATGCCTTTTTCTTCGGAAATAACCGTTCCGCCAGTCAGGACGGCTATATCTTCAAGCATGGCCTTTCTCCGGTCACCAAAGCCAGGAGCTTTTACGGCAACACAGCTAAAGGTCCCACGCAATTTGTTAACAACCAGGGTAGCCAGAGCTTCGCCTTCAACATCTTCAGCGATAATTACGATACCCTTACCCTGCTGGACAACTTTTTCCAGGAGAGGAAGAACTTCCTGGACGTTGGATATCTTTTTATCAGTAATCAGGATGTAGGGATCTTCCATGTCGGCTACCATTGTTTCAGTATCGGTAACCATGTACGGGGAAATATATCCGCGGTCAAACTGCATACCTTCAACGGATTCCCAGGAGGTTCCCATGGTCTTGGATTCTTCAACCGAGATAACTCCGTCTTTTCCAACCTTTTCCATGGCATCAGCAATTAGCTCGCCGATTTCATCGTCGGCAGCGGAAATTGCGGCGACCTGGGCAATAGCATTGCGCCCTTCCACAGGAATGCTCTGCTTGCCAATTTCACCTATAACAACTTCAACAGCCTTTTCAATTCCACGCTTTAAAAGCATGGGATTGGCGCCAGCGGCAACATTGCGCAGGCCTTCTTTAAAGATTGACTGGGCCATGACAGTAGCGGTGGTAGTTCCATCTCCAGCCACATCATTAGTCTTGGTAGCCACTTCTTTTACTGTCTGGGCACCCAGATCCTCAAAGGGATTTTCCAGTTCAATTTCCCGGGCAATGGTTACACCATCATTGGTGATGGTGGGAGAACCAAAACCTTTTTCTATTACCACATTACGGCCCTTGGGGCCAAGAGTTACTTTAATTGTATCTGCCAGGCGATCAACACCGCGTTCTAAGGCCCGGCGTGCTTCTTCGGAAAATTTTATTTCCTTAGCCATTCTTATCTACCTCCCCAATTTGTTTTAGTCATTTACTATGGCCAGAATATCTTTTTCACTGATAATCAGATATTCCTGGTCATCTCTTTTTAATTCTGTCCCTGCGTATTTTGCATAGATTACCTTATTTCCTACTTTTACGCTCAGATCGACTTTTTCTCCGTTCTCAAGCATGCGACCTTCACCAACAGCGATTACTTCCCCTTCCTGCGGCTTTTCCTTGGCAGTATCAGGGAGAACGATCCCGCTCTTGGTCATCTCCTCTTTTTCTATGGGCTTGATGACCACGCGATCACCCAATGGCTTTATGTTCACTACAATA
>Ga0207421_10000456_pt1 | contig 52439 bp, 31 predicted proteins | sample SodLakKL_010_SED_4_FD_187542 | JGI IMG/M metagenome (GOLD analysis project Ga0207421, IMG submission 187542) | Alkaline sediment microbial communities from Lake Tanatar, Kulunda Steppe, Russia - 8KL_010_SED (SPAdes) (version 2) | ecosystem: Environmental > Aquatic > Non-marine Saline and...
CTTCCTGACCCAGCCTTCCCCTCGCTTCTCGTAGGATTCCTTGACCGCCGACCAGGCCACGCGGTGCGCGGTCTCTTCCCGGGACGCATCCCCCTGACGGGCCTCGGGATCCGCGTACTGGTCCCAGGCATTGTTGAAGGCCTTCCGGTACATCGTCTGGGCGCCCTCCGGCAGGGCTTCCCGGACCGGATCGGGCAGATCGGCATTGCGTTCGTAGGGCATCTTCTTTCCCCGGTTCCCGATTTTGCCGGGCACAAACCCGAATCGGGGTGCCCGCGATCATTGGTTGAATTCGGAGCCCGCAGAAACATGCGGACCGGTTGCCCGATGTTATCCTGTTGGGCAGGTAGTGCGGCCAGGCAGGTCGATCTGGCTTTGGGCCCATCAGACCGGTCGAGGTTCTCCATGAGAACGAACCGTTGCTGGAAGCAGGCGATCGTGTGGACCGTGCTGGCCCTGCCGCTGCCTCTGCACCCGGCAGCGGCGGATTTCGCGTCCGCGCGTCCCCTCTCGCTTGACGAAGCGCTGCAGCGTGCCCGGGCCGAGAACCCGTCGCTGCTCATTGAAAGGGCGCGCACGGCTCGGGCCGAGGCCGTGAAACGCCAGACCCTGCAGGGCCTGGCTCCCACCATCAGCGTCGATGCCACTCGGCTGCGCTGGGACACTTCGCTGCTGGAAGAAGTCCCGTTTCTTGAACCTGGCCTGCCACCCACGCCAACCCGCCGGGATCTCGGGCCGGTCGAGGGCAATATCGCCGGCGTGCAACTCGTTCAACCGCTGTTCAACCTGGGTGCCTGGGAGGCCCGTCGTCAGGCGGACCGTCAGGTGGAAGCCGCGCGGCTGGGGCTGGACCGCGCCTTCGACGAGGTCGCGCTGGCCGTCGTCGAGGCCTATTTCGCGGCTGGGACCGCGGAGCGCCGGGTCGAAGCCGAGCGCCGCGGGCGGGCCACCGCCGAACGCGCACTGCGACAGGCCCAGGGAGCCTTTGACGAGGGCCTCGTGGCACCAGTGGACGTGCTTCGTGCCCGGACCCGGGTCCGGGAGATGGAGGCTCGGGTGGCGGCCGCCGAGGGTCAGGTGGTCAGCGCGCACGCGCTGCTCCGGCAGGTCCTCGCGCTCGACGACCAGCGGGATCTCGCGCTCACCGATCCGATACCCATCCCTTCGCGGCCGGAAGCCGACATGCCTCGCGAGATCGCGACCCTCGACGAGCGCCGGGACATTCGCGCGCTGCAGGAGGCACTGGAAGCGGAGCGGCACGGCGTCCGGCGGGCCGGTGCGGCCTACGTGCCGGACATCAATCTGTTGCTCCGCTACCAGCACGTCGACGCCGATCGCCCGCTCGGTTTCACCGAGTCCGGCTGGCTTGCGGCGGTCACGCTGCAATGGACCCCGTTTGCCGGATTCAGCCAGGCGGGCGCCGTCGACGAGGCCCGCGCGAGCCAGGCCGAAACGCGCGCCGAACTCCATTCGCTGCGTATGGAGGCCCGCACGGAGGCGCGGACCGCGTTCGCGGACTGGGAAGCCGAAGTCTTCGCCTGGGAGCAGGCCCGGGCCGGGATCGCGGAGGCGGAGGCCGCGCTGGAGCTTACCGAGGGCCGTTACGCCGAAGGCCTGGATGACATCACCGCACTGCTGCAGGCGCAAACCGAGGAACTCGCGGCGCTCACCCGTGAGCTCAACGCACGCTATGGCGCGGTCGTTGCCGCACAGCGTTATCGGCTTGCGGTCGAGGCCGGCGATCCCGGAGCGATCGTCCGATGAAGCTGCGTCGCCGATTCTGTCTGGTTCCCTTCTTGCTGGTGATCGGCCTGATCGCCGGTTGCGAGCAGGTGCCCGATACCGTGGAAGATCTCCCGGCCATGCCCGTCACCGTCTTCGAAACCGAGGACATCGAGCGCGAGGCGATGGTCAAGGTGGCCGGCGTCGTGCAGCCGGACCAGCGAGCGGGTCTGGGCACGAGGCAGGCCGGGACCGTGGAGGCGGTCTTCGTGGAGGCAGGCGACCGGGTGGAGGCGGAACAGCCGATCCTGCAGGTCGACGCCCGCGACCTTGAGGCTGCGCGCAGCGCCGCCCGTCTCCAGGTGCAGGCTGCGCGTGCCGCTTGGGAGCAGGCAGACCAGAACCGGCGCCGCTTCGAGCGGCTCTACGAGCAGCAACTCGTGGCACGGATCCGCAAGGAGGAGGCGCAGATCGAGGCGGACAGCGCGCGCGGACTGCTGGCCCAGGCGGAGGCGGAACTCGCAGCCATCGAGGTCAACCTGGATTACGCCACCCTGCGGGCACCGTTCGACGGGATCGTCAGCGAGGTGATCGCCGAGACCGGGACCTTCGTGGCGCCCGGTCCGCCGCTGGTCGTGTTCGAAGACCGCCGGCGCCTCAACGTCGAGGCGAGCATCGATCAGGCCAGTTCCGGGCGGCTCCGGACGGGGCAAGAGCTACCGATCTGGATCTCCGGCGTCGACGCGACAGTCACGGGCCGGGTCCAGGCGGTGTTGCCGGGACTGGAGGACATCGGAGTCGGCCTGCGCCTGCGCCTGGTGATTGACGACCCGCCGGAGACACTCGAGCCCGGAATGGTCGCCGAGGTCCAGGTACCGTCGGGAATGCCGGCGCGGAGCCTCACCTCGGTACCGGAATCCGCGCTGCTGCGCCGCGGGCAGCTCGTGGGCGTGTTCGTGGTCGAGACCGATGACGCGGGTGAACTGCGCGCGCGGCTTCGCTGGATCAATCTCGGAGACGCGGATCCGGCCACGGGCCGGACCGAGGTCGTACGAGGCCTGTCCGGTGGCGAGCGCATTGTTTTTGGAGACGCGGTGGCCAGACTGAGCGATAACCAGCGGGTGACCGTCGAGTCCGGGGCTCCGGACTGATGGCACGGCTCGGCCTCGCCGGCCACCTCGCCGAGCGGCTGATCGACTCCCCGCTCGTGCCGCTGATCCTCGTGGCCGCGCTGCTGATGGGTGCCTACGGCCTGACGATGACCCCGCGCGAGGACCGGCCGGACATCGAGGTTCCCACCGCGCTGATTGTGATCAGCTTTCCCGGAGCCGGGGTCGAGCGAGTCGACGAACTCGTCGCGAGGCCCGCCGGCGCGTGGGCCAGCCAGCTCGAGCGCGTGGTAGAGGTGAAAACCGTTGCCGCGGCGGACGCCGCCGTCATCGAGGTTGAATTCGCGACGGGCATCAGTGATGCCCAGGCCTACGCGGAACTCAGGGACCTGATGGAGACCAACCGGGAGCGCCTGCCGCCCGGCGCCGATGTCGAATCGATCCGCACCGTCGGCGACGAAGTCTTCACCGGACTGATGGTGACGCTGTCCAGCCCCCGGCTGGGCGAATACGAACTGCATCGGCTCGGCTCCGAACTCGCGGCACGCCTGGAGGCTGTGGAAGGGGTGCGGGCGATCAATGTGCACGGTGGACGGCCGCGCGAGCTCCAGGTGATGCCACGACCGAGCGAGCTGGCCGCGCGGGACCTCGACATTGTGCAGATCCACGAGGCGATCGTCGGCGCCAGCCTGCGCCTGCCAGCCGAGCCGCTGCGGGCCGACCCGTCGCAGCGGATTCGCGTCGGTGCCTGGCCGGCCTCGATCGAGGAGATCGAGCAGATACCCGTGGGCGTCGGGCCCGCCGGCGTGATCCGCCTGGGCGACGTTGCAGAGGTCTTCGACGGCCCCGCGCCCGATAACACCCGCAGCGTCCACTGGCGGCGCGGACAGGCCACGGAGGTCGCCGCCGTCAGCCTCGCGGTCACCAGCATCCCGCACCGGAACATCAGTGCCGTCACCGAGCGGACGCTGGAGCGCCTGGAGGCGCTTCGCCCCGACCTGATCCCCTCGGACGTTGCGGTGGACATCGCCTACGACGCCGGCCGTGCGGCCACCGAGACGGTGCAAAGCGTATTGGAGAACTTCTTCATGGCCACCGTGGTTGTGGTGGTCATTATCCTGATCGGCCTCGGCTGGCGGGCGGCAGTCGGGGTTTCGTTCCTGATCCCGGCGATCCTCTCCATTGTTCCGTTCGCCTATCTCTGGATCGGATTCAGCCTCAATCCCGTCTCGATCGCCGCAATGATCTTCGCGATCGGGCTGGTTGCCGATGACACGGTGATCATTCTCGAGAACATCGGCCGGCACTTCCGCGAGGCCGGCGAACGAACCCGCGAAGTCGTGGTGCGGGCAGTCGATGAAGTCGGCAATCCGACCATCCTCGCGGTCTTCCTGATCGTCGCCACGCTACTGCCGACCGCCTTCATTACGGGGGAGATGGGCCAGTACACGCGCGCGATTCCGGTGGGGGCCTCGCTGGCGATCCTGTTTTCCCTGACCATCGCGCTGACCGTCACCCCGTTCGTGGCCTACCGGCTTCTGCGCGCGCCGCAAGGCCCCGAGCGGGCCGCAAAGGACAACGACGGGAGTGGCGACAAGGAGGATGGCAGTGGAAATCCACCGGGCCGGCTGGCGGAAATGTACCGCTTGACGCTGACCCCCTTCTTCCGGCACACGTGGCTGCGCTGGGTCCTGTACCTCGGGATGGCGGTCCTGCTGATCGCCAGCGTATCGATGGTTGCCTTCCGGGCGGTGCAGCTGACTCTGGTCCCGTTCCTCGACCGCGAGGTCTTCGTGGTCGAGATTGAACTGCCGCCCGGTACTCCGCTGGAACGCACACTGGAGGCCGCCACGACCGTGGGCCGTTCGCTGCACGCGGAGCCGGAGGTGCAGGCCTACACGGTCTTTGCAGGGCAGGAAGGCCCTCCCCTGCTGCCTCCGCCCGGACCACCCGACATCGTCGATGCCGGCTCGCATCGGGCCAGTCTCTATGTGCAGCTCACGCACGAGGACGAGCGCACGCGCCTGAGCTACGAGCTCGGCCGCGAACTGTTCCATCGGCTGCCCGATCTGCTCGCGCCGTTCGACGGACGGGCATGGATTCGGCAGATCCCCTCCGGACCTTCCAGCGATAATGCCGTACAGGCCGAGATCTTCGGCTCCGATCTCAAGAAACGGAAGAAGCTCGCGGATACGCTCGACACGCTGCTCGAACGTCACCACGCAGCCGGTGCGGTGGAGCGGTTTCCGAAACCCACCGGGACGGATCTGCACCTGACCGTGGACCAGACCCGGGCCGCAGCGCAGGGTGTGCCCGCGGCCCGGGCCGCGGCGGCCGTACAGATGGCCCTGAGCGGGCGGATCGCAACCGATCTCGACCTGCCGGGAGAGCGCCGGCCGGTACCGGTGGTGGTGCGATTCGCGGAGAGCGAACGGCTTTGGGTCGAGGATCTGGCCGGTGTCTACATCCGCAGCGAACAGGGTCGCGCGGTCGCGCTGCGCGACCTGCTGGACATCGAGGAAGCTCCGGCGACACCGCATCGCCATCGCAAGAACCAGCTGACGGTCTACTACGTTGCAGCAGAAATCGACCGCGACCGCAGCCAGCCCGTGTCGGTGCAGCGTGATCTGGTGCAGGGATTGCTTGCCGAGGATATGTCGATGCCGGAGATCCGGTGGCTGAGCCCTCCGGACGACGATGCGGAAATCACCTTGTTCTGGGGCGGCGAATGGCAGATCACCCAGCAGGTTTACCGCGACCTCGCCTGGGCGGGGCTGGCGGTGATCCTGGTGATCTACACGCTCCTCTCGGCCTGGTTCAATTCCTACGTGATCCCGCTGGTGATCATGGCCCCGATCCCGCTCGTCTTTATCGGCGTGATTCCGGCGCACTGGCTGATGGGCCTCGATATTGCCGGCCTGGGCGTCCTGGGCGTGATCGCACTGGCGGGCATCGTGGTGCGCAATGCCGTGCTCCTGGTGGACTTCACCCAGAAACGCGTGGATGGAGGGATGGAAATCAGTGATGCACTGATCGACGCCGGCGCGCTGCGCACCCGGCCGATCCTGCTCACCGCGAGCACGGTGGCGTTCGGCAGTGGCGCGCTGATCTTCGAGCCCGCCCTGCAGCCCCTTGGGCTGACGCTCATCAGCGGGGTCGTGGTCGCGACGCTGCTGACACTGCTGCTGATTCCGACGCTGTACTACTCGGCCCTCGGCTCGAAGGCACGCTAACTCCCATGGCGCTGCGCGACCCCCGATGATGCACCCTCCCTCCCCCACCTGTGGGGGAGGGCTGGGGTGGGGGCGCGGCGTCGGGCCCGGCCCTCACGCCCGGCCCTCACCCCCGGCCCTGTTATTCCGGGGATCCTGCCCTCCGCCCTTTTGGCCCGCCTTCGGCGGTTCGAGTCGCTCCCGAACGTGGGCACCTTGTCCGCAAGCGGGAGAGGAGAGAAATGCGTGAAGTTGCCACCAAGCGGTTCCGGGCAGCCAGCGGACCTCGTCCTCAGTTGGGCGGTGGCCGCCGCCAGCGAGGCTTGCGTGCCTGCCAGACCGCCACCCAGAAGGCAGGCGTGAAGACCAGCAGCAGAAACACGATCGCAGGCACCACGCGCTCGAGTGCCTCCGACAGGTCCAGAACCACGGCAAGCCAAGAGAAGAGGGCAAACAGAATTCCGGCGATCAGCGTGAAGAGCGAAACGAAGATCAGGTAGGCGGCAAACGGCCGCTGATCCGGATGCCGAATACGCAGCACCAGCGGTATCGCCAGGATAAAAAAGGCGATCCAGACGAGAAATGCCGCGAAGAAGGTTCCGTTTTCCATCAGAATGTGCCTCCACTGCGTTTAATGGGCGCTGCAAGTCGCAGGCCCGTCGGTTTCCGGTACTGCACTCCCGGCTCCGGACTCCGTGCCGGAATCCGCGGCCCGGACAGCCGCCGGCAGTCGCTTGGAACCTGGATCCGGCGAGGCCGCGGCAATCGGTGCACGAGGTCGTGCGAACTCCAAACGTAGCATGCTTTACGCGTGTCGCCCAGCGGCTTCGACAATCGTCTGGGACGGCCTCCAGCACCCGCACGGAGGGAAAAGGTGACCGTCGAAATCGCTCTGGTCTTCACCATCATTGCCGTGGGTCTCTACCTTTTCGCCAGCGAAAAACTGCCGCTGGACATCACCGCGATCCTGATCATGATCACCCTGATCGCGATTCCGCTGCTGTTCCACTCAGATTGGCTGCTGGAACGGGGCATCGATCTCCAGGCGGCCTTCCCCACCGTCCGCGAGGGGCTGTCGGGACTCTCGAGCCCGGCGACGGTCACCGTGCTGGCGATGTTCATCCTCTCGGGAGGTATCCAGCGCTCGGGGCTGATTCATGTACTCGGACAGCGCCTGTTTCCGATGGTCGGCAAATCGGAGTTGCGCATGATCCTGGTCATCGCGGCGCTGGTGGGACTGACCTCGGGATTTATCAACAATACCGCAGCGGTGGCCGTGGCGATTCCACTGATCCTGGACATGGCGAGGCGTCTGAAGATGCAGGCCTCCCGGCTGCTGCTCCCCGTGAGTTTCTTCGGCATGCTGGGTGGCACACTGACCCTGATCGGGACCTCCACCAACATTCTGGCCTCCACACTCCTCGCGGATACCGAGGATTTCGGGCGCCAGATCGGCATGTTCGAATTCACGCACCTGGGCCTGATCGTACTGGGCACGGGGCTGATCTACTTCGTGAGCGTCGGCCGCTGGCTGATGCCGAAACAGGACCCGATCCGGCTGGGCGGGAACGAAGACCGCTTCATCATCGAACTGGGCGTACCCCCGGACAGCCCCCTGGTGAACCGCACCCTCGCGGACCACGGGTTTTCGATCAAGGCCTCGGTCGAGGTGCTGAAACTCCTCCGCGGCGAGACCGCGCACATCAAGCGCGCCGAAGAGATCCGGCTGCGGCCCGACGACATCATCCAGGTGCGTGCGGACCTCCGGCAGGTGATGGACCTGATCAAGGCCGACGACCTGGAGGTCCTCTCGGTATCCGGCGAATCCAGCCGTGTCCGCGGAGACGGCAAGCTGATCCGCGTTCTGCTACGGAATTCCCAGCTCTTCGACGGCCGGGAGGCCCGCTCAGCGAAGTTCTGGGATCGCTACCAGGCGCGGCTGATCGGCCTCGAGAAGGAGACACTCGAAAAGCGGCGGATTGCCGACGAACCCCTCGCGACGGGCGAGATCGTGCTGCTGGAGATCTCCCGCACGGCACTGGCCCGCCTTCGCGACACGCGGGACCTGGTGATACTCGAGGAGAGCCAGGACGAGTTCGATCGGCGCCGCATGTGGACTGCGGGGGGCATCATGGCCGCGGTGGTGCTTGGGGCCGCGCTGACGCCACTGCCCATTGTGGTCACGGCGCTGCTCGGCGTCGTCGCGATGGTCACCACGAGTTGCATCAGCACGAAACACATGTACACCGAGGTATCGTGGCCCGTGATCTTCCTGCTGGCCGGGGTGATTCCGTTGGGGATCACCATGACCAAGTCGGGCGCCGCCGATCTGCTCGCGGGACTGCTGGCGGCCCACGCACTTGGCTGGCACCCCATTCTCGTGCTGATGGCCCTGTACCTGACGACCACCCTGTTGACCGAGATGGTCAGCAACAACGCCTCGGTCGTGATCCTGGTCCCCGTGGCAATCTCGCTGGGGCACATCCTGCAGATCGATATCTTCGCGCTCGTGCTGGCGGTGATGTTCGCCGCCTCCACCAGCTTCCTGTCCCCCATCGGTTACCAGACCAATACCATGATCTTCGGTACGGGGCTCTATCGCTTCACCGACTTCGCGAAGCTCGGTATGCCGCTCAATCTGCTGCTGATGGTGGTGTCCAGCGTCAGCATCTGGTGGCTCTGGCTCGTGTGAAGCGCAGCGGGAAGCCCCCGACACCGACGACCGCGCCGCGATCACGGGTGACGCTTTGCCCGCAAGGTGAAGATACAGTCACGCAAGAACACGGAACCTGATTATCGCGAAGGCTTCGCCGGGGGTGACCCGCGTCGTCCGGAAGCAGCGCAGCTGCAAAAGGCCAGCGTCTGGCCGATGGTTTTCCGGCGCCCGATCGGCGAGAGGGCTCGCCTCCTGAAAGCAAGCAGCCTTCGCGGAGCTTTCGTGATCGTCAGGACAGGGAAAGCACGGATATTCGTGCTTTTTCGTGACGGTTACTCCAGGGCACGCAGACTCTCTTCCAGTGCCTGCCGCGACCGGTCCGGCAGGTAGTGCGAACACGCGACGCGCCTGGCCAGCAGGCGGAAGTTTTCCGAGATATCGAACAACTCTTTCAGCAGCGGCTCCGCCTCGCCACGATAGCCAGCCACGACCATCGCGACAGCCTGCCAGAAAACGAGTTCCTCGTGCGCCGGCGCCATGGATACAGCCAGCGAAAAATCACGCAACGCGGCCCGCAGGTCGCCATTGCGCAAATGGTGATCGCCCCGGCTGTTGAGGTGAAACGCCTTCTTCAGCGTGATCAGCCGATCCAGTTCACGGAGCGGCTCCTCGTGATCCTCGACACGCAGATCGAACAGCACGTCCAGACCGGGATCGTCCGAAGATTCCGCATTCACCACGATGACTGCGGCGGAGCGCCGGCCGCGCAGATCGCCTCCCGCCGCCTGGGCGGCCTCGAGGCTCAGCAGCAGCCGGTCGACGAATTCTCCCTGTGCCGCCTCGAAGGCCTTGCCCATCTCGTTCCAGGTGCCGTCCTCCATCAGCATGTTCCCGAGACAGGCATACCCCTCCCCGATGTGGTGGCCGGCTTCCGGGACACAGCGTTCGCCGGTGCAGGCCGCGACGCGTCCCCGGGTGTCGATCATCGCGGACTGGCGATATCCGGCGTTGGCATCATTCTCGCGCAGCGTGTCCAGCGCCTGCTGCGCCGAGGCCCCCTCACGGATCAGGCGCAACCCCTGCGTTCCGTAACTGGGCTTGGCGAAGGACTGGATCGCTACCGCCCCGACACCGGCCTCCGCATGGGGACTCACGCTTCCGACGGCAAAATAATACGACTGGACGGCCACGCCCAGCTGCCCGGTCTCTGCATCCCGCGCCACAATTGAATACGTGGCGACGGGCAGCGCCATGGCGGCTGGCGGTCCGGCAAGCCCGGAGGATTTGCCGGCTCCCCGAGTGCGGGTCATGCCCGCTTCCCCCAGGCCGCCGGCAGCCGTCCGCACTGGTGGCCGAGCGGCGGAAACGATGGAGCTGTGTTCGACATCATTCCGATATCTTCGCACGGACCGTCAGCGCGCGCTCCCCCGCAACCCCTAGGGAAACGCTGATTTATCGGCGTTTCCCTGGTGTCGGCAGACGCGGCACCCGACGGGATGGGGGCGATATATGGGTAAAAATCCCTAGGGAATTGCCTGCCTTACGCAGGACGCATTCTGCCAACTAAGCTTTTACCCAGTGGATCGCAGCGCTGCCGATAAAGGCAAGCGGGTTGGTCTGTCGGCCAGGATGGCTGGCTGACGAACCGCGACCACTCATCGAGATTTGCTGATGGACGCACAAAAGCGACAGGAGATGTTTAGATGACAACTGGAACGGTTAAGTGGTTCAACGACCAAAAGGGCTTCGGATTCATCACTCCCGAAGGCGACTCCAAGGACGTATTCGTCCATTACAGCGCGATCCAGGCCACGGGCTTCAAGTCGTTGACCGAGGGGCAGAGGGTGGCATTCGAGATCCAGCAGAGCCCAAAGGGTCCGGCTGCCGCGCACGTCATTCCGCAGTAAACGCGACCCCGGCGTCGCCGGATCCCCCCGCCCAGTAACGCCTGTGCGGAAGGGGGTCCGGCCGCCGAAGCCAGATTGATCGCCGCAGGGTGCGAGCCCTGCAGCGAAACGCTGAATAAAGCCATCCCGGCTTTTGCCGCGGACGCTGTGCGGCACAGATGATTTGCGGCCTGCTTCAGAATCAACCACCCACGGTGGACGATTCTGGCGACACTTCCGCGTGCCGCAGAGAAACGCCGACAAATCAGCGTTTCGCTGGGCGCCACTCTCGGGCGCCGGAACGTCGCACGGGGGTGTTGCAGGCAAAGCGTTCGCAAATGAATGCCTGTCGCCCTCACCTACCAGAACAGCAGTAACAGGCCCGCAGCGAGACAAACGACGATCATCGGGATGATCGTCTCACGGATTACCTGACCCTCGCGCGCCTCGAGCCCCGCTGCTCCCGCAGCCATCGCGATATTCTGCAGCGAGATCATGTTGCCCATTCCCGCGCCCACGAGTTGCAGGGCCAGCATCGACGGTATGGCCATCGTCAGCGCCTTTGCCGTATCCAGCTGCAAGCCTCCGAAGAGCAGGTTGGACACGGTCGCGCTCCCGGTCATGAACGAACCCAGAGCCCCGACGAAAGCACTGACGAGAACGAATGTATCATCGAATGTTGCGGCCAGCCCCTGTCCCAGCACCTCCGGCATCGACGGCAGGCCGGCCGCGTTGTTTCCCGACAGCAGCAGGAGCTGCGTCATCGCGATAATGAACAGCAGCACCACCGCCGCAACGCGGAGCTTTCGCCAGGTCGAGGCCGCGGCCTTTCCCAGGGTCTGACGCTTGACATTGAACAGCAGCAGTGCGGTGATCAGCGCCAGTCCGAAATAGAAATACGGCGTGTACAGCGGCGTGAGCGCCTGGCTCAGTTCCACCCCGCGGAAAGTCCCCAGCGACAGGCTCACCGACTCCAGCATTTCCCGCAGCGGCATCACGGTCCGCGACAAAATCAGCGCGATGACCATGACTGCAAACGGCACGAACGCATACGCGACCCGGCCCAGGGAACCGCGTTCTGCCGCGTCCGCACTCTCGTGGGCCGGCAGCAGAAATCCGCGGTGCGCCGCATAGGCAATGATCACCATCGCAGACGCCCCACCCACGATCGACGGCAGCTCGGGCCCCACCCACCCGGCCACGAGCAGGTACGGGATGCTGAACGCCAGCGCCGAGAACAGCGCGAACGGCAGGAATGTCCGGAAACGGCCCTTCTCCTGGTCCAGCGTGACGACGTACACCATGAAGGTGGTGATGAACAGCGCAAATACGCCGTGAAGAGCCGCAGCGAGAAATACCGCCTCGGAAACCGTCTCCTCATCGAGGCCGAGACCCGCGAGCCCGATGATCACCGGCGTACCCGCCGCGCCGAAAGGCACCGCGGTACTGTTACCGATCAACGCAACCGCGACGGCCTTGAGAGGCCGCATTCCGAAATACACGAGTAGCGGAGCCGCCAGCACCGCCGGCGTCCCGAAACCCGCGATACCCTCGATGAAGCCGACCAGCCCCCACCCCAGAAGCATCGCCAGCACGCGCTGGTCCCTCGAGACCGTCCCGATCAGGGACCTGATCGCATCCATCTGCCCCGTTTCTATGGTCACGTTCAGAACCAGTAGCGCCAGCGCCACGATCAGCAGCACTTCGACAAACACCACGAGGGCGTCCAGAAGACTCGCGGCGACGACTGTGCCCGACACCTGCCATATCGCCACGGCGATCACCAGCGTGCTCAGATAAGCGATCGGTGCCGCCTCGTAAGCTGGCCGCCGCAAGGGTACGAGGAGCGCAAACAGCGCAACGAAGGGCACCAGTGTTATCCAGAAATGCATCACTCAATGTTCCTGAAGGGGCCGCAGTGAGCGTGGGCGGGCAAGGGAAAGGCTGGTGCCCTGATAGGGAAACGCTGGCATTGCGTCGTGTAAATGGGGATGAGTACTCCATGAAGTCGATTCCGGTGCCAGAAAGGTCGCCCAGAGCGCTGGCCTTCCACCGGTCCGGGTTTCGAAACAACAACCGGCGGGTCATCGGGATCGGGCACATCGGGACTATGGGTATTTTTACCTAGGTGCTTGTCTGCCTTACCGCATGCAGCGCCTCCACGCTATGCTAATAAACCGTCATGCTACCGATTACGGCATGCGGATTCCGGGCCTGACAGGACTGCGTGGGAGACGAAAATGAGCCAAGAGCCCGACGATTGCATCTGGATACGCACGAATGTTCTGCTGGAGACCGACAACGAGCTTCTGGCGCGCGTCGAGACCCGCAAGCTCTGCCGCGATGGCGTCTTCCTCGAGTACACCGGTCCCGTCGACGGCCGCGCGGTTGCGATTGTGTTCCCCGAACCTTACACCGACGGTGACGGCCACCACCTCTTCGGAACCGTCACCCACCGCTCGCCGGACGGTGTGTGGGTCACTTTCCGTGACAATTCCCTTTCACCGGCCGAAATCCTGATGCGCGCCGGCCCCCCGCTGATGGAAGGCGCACGCGCCTACAGTTGACCCGTTTGCGGGGAACGAACGACGCAGCGAACCGGAAAGCACGGGCGACCGTCTCCATGCGCGGCCTGGAACACGAATACGCCTCTTGTCCGGCAATCTCCCGACATGAAGAGCACCAGAGGACACTACAAACGACCGGCCGAGAGACCCTTCAGCCGCAGCGAGCGCGAACGGGTGACGCTGCTCTTCAACGGAGCGACGACCGCCCATGACCGACTCATGGCCGCTGGTCTGCAAGGGCTCGGCTATCGGGTCCGTCCGCTGCGCGTGCCGGACAAGGCGGCTTTCCGCACCGGCAGGGAGTACGGCAACAATGGCCAGTGCAACCCCACCTATTTCACCGTGGGGAACCTGATCAACGAGCTGTCACGCCTGCGCGACGAAGAGGGAATCCCCACCGAACGTATCCTGTCCGAGCATGCCTTCGTCACGGTGGGCACCTGCGGCCCGTGTCGCTTTGGCACCTACGAGTCTGAATACCGTCTCGCCCTTCGCAATGCCGGCTTCGAAGGTTTCCGCGTCCTGGTCCTGGACCAGACCGGCGCCAGCGACCAAGGCACCGCCGGTGACGGGCTCGAGGTCAACCTCCAGCTTATCATCACGCTGGTCGAGGCCATTCTCACTGGCGATCTGCTGAACGCACTTTTCTTTCAGATCCGTCCCTATGCCACCGATCCGGAAGCGGTCGCACGGACCCGGGAAAAATGCCTGGCCGTCTGCGAAGCCGCGCTCATGGAAGGAGCAGCGCCGAACGACGCGGGTCTCGCCGCTCACGCGCTGCGCGTTCTGCTGCGGGTCGGGCACGGGCGTGACATCCAGCGGATTCTCGATCGCACGCTGGGCGACCGGCATCTCGCGGCGCTGCGTCGCTGCCGGGAGATCGTCGCTTCCGACCTTGAGGTGGACTACACCCGCCCGAAACCGCTGGTGAAGATCACCGGCGAATTCTGGGCGCAAACCACGGAAGGGGCGGGCAACTTCCACATGTTCGATTTCCTGGAAGGAGAGGGAGCGGAGGTCCTGGTAGAGCCGGTCGCCACCTGGATCGACTACCTGCTCCAGTACCAACGAGTCGCGCTGGATGACCGCGCTGGCCTGACGGGCGGAGGCCGCCTTGCGAGCCTGCGCCACCGGCTCCATTCCGCTCGCGACCGCGCCGTACTGACAGCGGCTGCACGTCTGCTCGCGCGGGATTACCGGCGGATGCGCGAGGCATTGGGCGGAACCGTGCATCCAATGGCCGACCAGATCGAGATGCAGCGGCTGGGCCACCCTTTCTACAACGTTCGCGCTGGTGGTGGCGAGGGTTATCTCGAGGTTGCCAAGAACATCTACTACTTCAACCGTCACCTGGCACACATGACGCTGTCACTGAAACCCTTTGGCTGCATGCCCTCCACCCAATCCGACGGTGCCCAGGCGGCGGTGATGTCCCGTTATCCGGAACTCAATTACCTCCCCGTGGAGACCTCCGGCGACGGCGCAACCAACGCGTACTCGCGGGTCCAGATGGCCCTGGAAGAATCCAGGGCGCGATGCCGGCGGGAGTTCGACGAAGCGGTGGCGAACACCGGGCGTTCGCTGGATGCAATCCGTGCGTATGTCGCGGCACACCCAACGCTGCAGGATCCGACCCGGCGCGTGCCCCGCCACCCCGGAGTCACCGGTCGGGCCGCCAACTTTGTGCTGCACGTGGGAACCCTGATGGACCGGGAAGGCATCCCGCGCCGGGAAACACTGCGAGCCGCGCCGAGATGAGGTGGCGTAACATGCAGAATATCTGCCGGGCGAGGCATGCCGGTTCATCTCAGGACAACAGCTCCCGGTACAGACGCTCGACGTCTTCCGCCCGGCACATCTCGGTGCCCTCGCTGAGCAGCGCGGCGGCGCCGGCCGCCACCGCATAGCGGCCCGCATCCGCGAGTGACCCGCCATCGGCAAGGCGCAAGACCAGGGCGGCCACAAAACTGTCGCCGGCACCCACCGCGCTGCGGGCCTCGACCTCCGGTGCCGGAAGATGAAAGACTTCGTCGGTCGTGGCGAACAGTGCTCCGTCACCACCAAGGCTCAGTACGACGACCTGCGCGCCCGCGTCCTCGAGGATCCGTTTCGCCGCCTCTTCCTGTTCTTCCCGAGAATCCAGGTCTTCCCCAGTGAGGTCGCGCAGCTCGCGCTTGTTGGGTTTCACCAGAAAGACGCCTTCGTCCAGTGCCGCTTCCAGCGAGGCGCCGGAGGCATCGACGACGCAACGCGCCCCTTTCTTCTTCGCGAGTCGGGCCACCCGGGCGGTGAAGTCGTCGGGAACGCCTTCCGGCAGGCTGCCGCTCACCACCAGGTAGCTGCCTTCGGACAGTGTTTCCTCGACTCGATCCAGAGCTCCCTGCCACTCCTTTTCCTGCCACTTCGGACCCTCCAGCACGAAACGGTATTCCTTGCCGGTCGACTCCTCGTTCACGTTGAAACTCTGGCGGGTGTTCCCGTCGATCTCAATCGGCTGCGCACCGTCCAGCTCGGTCTCGAGCAGCCCGCGGTACACCTCGCCCATCGGGCCGCCCACCGCGTAGAGGGTGACGGCGCCACCCCCCAGCCGCTCGATCACCCGGCCGACGTTGACACCGCCGCCGCCGGGATCGAAACGCACACCCGAGCAGCGCAGCTTGTGCGTGCTGACCACCTCGTCCACCGAGGTGCTCACATCGAGCGCGGGATTCATCGTAAGCGTGATGATCGGTTTCATGCGTTTTCCTCCGGTGTGTGCGCCCGGATGTTAAAGACCGACGCATCCGGGACATGGCGTTGCACCTCACTCATCGGGCAAGAGTTCCTCTTTGCGTTCGGCCGCGGCGACGATTCGCTTAACCGCCATGAAGCTGTCCGGGCTCACCGAAATACTGTCGATTCCCTGTTCCACCAGAAACGCGGCGAACTCCGGGTAGTCGCTCGGGGCCTGACCGCAGAGACCGGTCTTCACGCCGACATCCCGGGCTTTTTCCAGCAGCTCGGCGATCGCGGCCTTCACCGCAGGATCGCGGGCATCGAAGAGCGACGCGAGGAGATCGCTGTCGCGGTCGGCACCCAGCACCAGCTGGGTCAGGTCGTTGGTGCCGATGGAAAAACCGTCGACCCGGGCCCCGAAATCGCGCGCAAGGATCACGTTCGACGGGATTTCGACCATCATGTAGATCTCGAGCCCGGCCTTGCCGCGCACCAGCCCGTGGTCCGCCATCGTGGCGAGTACCCGATCCGCCTCGTCGACCGTTCGGCAGAAGGGGATCATCACGCGGATGTTCTCCAGTCCGATCTCCTCCCGTGCGCGCTTCACCGCGGCACATTCGAGCGCGAAGGCCTCGGCGTAGGGGCCATCGACATAACGGCTCGCGCCCCGCCAGCCGAGCATCGGATTGGCCTCTTCCGGCTCGAAGCCACGACCCCCGATCAGGCCGGCGTATTCGTTGGTCTTGAAGTCCGAAAGCCGGACGATTGCGGGATTCGGCCACTGGGCCGCCGCCAGCCGGGCGATACCCCGTGCCATGCGGTCGACGAAGAATGCCGAGCCATCCTCGTAGCCGCGGGTCAGTTCGGCAATGGTCTTCCGCGCTGCCTTGTCCTCCACCTGATCCGGGTGCATCAGGGCGAGAGGATGCACCTTGATGTCATTGCCGATGATGAACTCGATCCGCGCCAGCCCGATTCCCTTCGCGGGCAGCCGCCACCAGCGGTAGGCCGCACCGGGGTTCGCGAGGTTGATCATGATGTCGGTCCGCGTTTCCTCGATCTCATCGGGATCCGTTTCGCTGACCTCCACCTCGGACTCGCCCTCGTAGACGAATCCCCGCTGCCCCTCGGCACAGGAGACCGTGACTTCCTGCCCGTCCTTCAGGCTGGCGCTGGCATCGCCGGCACCGACGACCGCCGTCAGACCCAGTTCCCGCGAGACGATCGCCGCGTGGCTGGTGCGTCCGCCCTGATCGGTGACGATCGCCGCGGCCTTCTTCATCACCGGCACCCAGTCCGGATCGGTCATGCCGGTGACCAGCACGTCGCCATCGCGAAGCTTGTCGCTCTCCTCCGGGCTTTTCAGCACCCGGACCGCACCGGTCGCCACCGAGTCGCCGATGGCCACGCCCTCGACCAGCTTCTTGCCCCGGGACAACAGCTTCCACGAACGGAACGGCTCGTCGGCCTTCCTGGAGTGCACGGTTTCCGGTCGCGCCTGCACGATGAACAGTTCACCGCTCTCGCCGTCCCGGGCCCACTCGATGTCCATCGGCTTGCCGTAGTGATCCTCGATCATCGCGCCCCACCGGCCGAGCGTCAGGATTTCCTCGTCCGAAAGCACGAAGGCGGCGCGCTCCTTCCTGGTGGTCTCGACGGTTCGCGCAGGACTGTCGCCTCCCTTCTTGCGGGCATAGACCATCTTGGTCTCCTTGCCGCCGAGGCGCTTTTCGATGATCGGCACGATCACCCCTCCCTCCTTCGCCTGCGACAGGAGGGGCTTGAACACGTGGTATTCGTCGGGATCCACGCTGCCCTGCACCACCGTCTCGCCCAGGCCCCAGGCGGCGTTGATCAGCACCACCCCGGGAAACCCGGTCTCCGTGTCCAGCGAGAACATCACCCCGGATCCGGCCTTGTCCGAACGCACCATCTGCTGAACACCCACCGACAGCGCGATCTGCAGGTGATCAAAACCCTGCCGCTCCCGATAGGCGATGGCGCGATTCGTGAAGAGCGAGGCGTAGCATTTCCGGCAGGCTTCGAGCAGTGCCTCGTGCCCCCGAATGTTCAGAAAGGTCTCGAGCTGGCCTGCGAAGCTGGCGCTGGGCAGATCCTCCGCCGTAGCCGATGAACGCACCGCTACGTCCAGTTCCTTCTTGCCGGTTTCGCGGCGCATTTCGTCGTAGGCCTCGACGATCGCGTGGCGGAGGTCCTCCGGCCAGTGTCCCTCCTCGATCATGCCGCGCACTTCCGCGCCGACGGACTTCAGGTTGGACTGGTCGGATTTCAGCTTGCCCATCGCCTCGGCGATCGGGTCACGGAGCCCGTTCTCGTCGATGAAGCGCCAGTACGCCGCGGCCGTGGTCGCAAAGCCCCCCGGAACGCGGATCCCCTGCGCTTCGAGCGTCGCGATCATCTCGCCGAGGCTGGCGTTCTTGCCACCAACGTCATCCGAGTCCTTCTGGGTCAGCTCCGATAGTCGCAAAATCAGTGCTTTGTCGCTCATGATTCACGTCCTCTATTCGGGTTTTCGACCGCCCCGGGGACAGATTTTCAAATCTGTCCCCGGCCCTTGGGCACCTTGTCCGCAAGCGGGAGAGGGGAGCAATGCGCGACTTTCACGCTAAGTTCCCGACTCCGATGACCCGCCCAGATCCTCCAGCGCCGACTGCAGGACCTTCACGATCTCCCGCTCCTCGGTGCCGTAGGTTTCGGGTGAGACCGGATCACCGATGATCACGCGTACCCGTTTACCCGGACGCGGAAAGCGGTGTCCGGGTGCCATCACCTCACGGGTGCCTTCGATCCGGACCGGCACCACCGGCACCGGCTGCGCGGCAAGGACCAGCCCGATGCCGGGCCGCAGACGCTGCAGCTCGCCGTCCGGAGAACGCTCCCCTTCCGGAAACCAGATGAGTCCGTACCCGCGTTCCACGCAGGCCGCCGCCACCGCAAGGCTCCTGCGCGGTGCGGATCCGGGGTCGATTGGCAGGATGCGCGCGGTTCGGCTGAAGGCCCGGGAGATCCGGTTGGAAAACAGGTAATCCTCGAGACCGGCCCAATACAGCGACTCGAGATCCTTCCGGGTGAGAGCGGGCAGCAGCGCCAACGGATCCACGAAACTCAGGTGGTTCGGTGCGATGAGGCAGGGGCCGTCGTCCGGAAGACGGCCACGTACCTCGACGCGCATCAGCAGGCGCGAGAGCAGTCGCGCAGGGCCGAGCAGCAGCCAGCCGAAAACGCGGCGGGTCGGACCGGGGGGCTCCAGGGCCTTTTTCTGGTCATCCTCGAGCATCGACTCCGGATCCCCGAGCTGCTTCTTCAGTTCGCCCCGGCCCTCCCTGGCCTCGGCCGCCCCGGCTGCCTCCTGCAGGAGATCCCGAACGGTCTCGACCCGTTCGATCGCGGAGTCATCGAGGTCAATCCCCGCGCGATCCTGAAGCGCAAGCGTAAGATCGACCCAGCTGAGCGAATCGATTCCGAGCTCGTCAGCGAGGCTGGTGTCGGGAGTCAGACGAAGATCGTGGAAGCGCTCGGCGAGGTAGTTCCAGGTTTGTTCCGCGCCGGGGTCCGACAAGAGTTGCTGGTCCTCGGGTGCCATCGATTCGGGAGAGACCGGCTCGGGCCGTGCTTCGGAGACCGCGTCTTCCTTCCCGAGCTCCTCGAAGAGTTCTTCGAGCTTGTGCCGCCGCAGCTTGCCGAGTCGGGTACGCGGCAGCGGGTCGAGGGCAATGCGCAACTCGCCCGGGCGGTGATGGCTCGGCAGCTCTTTCGCCGCCTTTTTCACCACCTCCTTGATCCGCTTCTCGAGGTCCTCGCCAGTCACCTCCCGCAACAGGCCCGACTCCGGCACCACGACCGCCGCCAGGCGATCCTCGTGCTCGAGGACACCCACCTCCCGCACCTCGTCGATCGCCTGCAGGGTGCCTTCCACCTTTTCCGGATCCACGTTCTCGCCCCCGGAGAGCAGGATCATCGAGGATTCGCGGCCGTGCAGATGCAGGTAGCCGTCCTCGTCGATCTCGCCGGTATCGCCGGTACGGAACCAGCCCCCTTCTTCGAGATCCTCCTCGTTCTTCTCGGGGAGATTCAGGTAGCCCGAGAATACATTCGGGCCCCGGGCCATCACCTCGCCGCGCCCGTCCCCGGAATCGGAGTCGTCGATCTTGAGTTCCACACCGGGAAGCGGCAGGCCTGCGGCCTCGAGCTTCAACCGGTCCGGCGGATTGTAGGTGAGTATCGGAGAAGTCTCGCTGAGACCGTAACCGGTACCGATTTCCCAGCCCAGCGCCAGCAGATTGCGCCCGAGGTCGGGGTCCAGCGCGGCGCCGCCGGCAACCACCAGCCGCAGGCGCGGGGCCAGGCGCTTGTGCAGGCCCTTGAACAGCTTCTGTCCGAGACGCAGCCCGAGGCGGCGGCGCGCGAGCCGCGAAACAGCCAGCGTTTGCCGGAACAGCAGCGCCGGGATTCGGCCGCGGCTCGAAACCCTGTCCTCCAGGGCCTGCCATATGGCCTCATAAAGCCGGGGCACCCCCAGCATCACGGTCGCTTCGCCCTCCTGCAATGCACGCACGATCTGCGGACCCACCAGGGAAAAGGGCACGATGATCGGCGCGCCGATCGTCATCGGGATCAGAATGCCGACCGTGAACGGGTACACGTGATGAAACGGCAGCGGCACGAGCACCCGGTCCCGGTCATCTGCGAGTTCCTGCTCGCAAAGTGCCTCCACGTTACTGCTCAGGTTCCGGTGCGTCAGTGGCACGCCCTTCGGGGGACCGGTGGTCCCGGAGGTGTAGAAGATCGCCGCGATGTCGTCCGATTCGGCAACCGGTGACGCCGCTTCTTTCTCAAGCAGGCCTTCCCACGCCCTGGAATCGTCGCGGTCCGCATCAAGGAGATAGACGCTCACATCACCCAGATCGTCCGGAAGACGGTCTTCAAGCTTGGAAGTTGTGAAAACGAAACGGGGCTCGGCGTCGGAAAGTGCATGTTCCAGATCCTCGCGCGGCATCTGCGTATCCAGCGGAACCACCGCACCTCCGGCATTCATCACGCCCAGCGCGGATGCCACCCAGTCCGCACTGTTCGGGGCGAGGATCACGATCCGGTCGCCGCGCTCGAGACCCGCCTCCTGAAGGCCGGCCACCAGGCGGCCCGCCCGCTCGAGAAGCTCGGTACGAGAAGTCGTAGCAAGGTCGTCGCGGCTCATCGCGACGACCGCCGCCTGATCCCCGGACACTGAACGGGAGGCAAGAAGTTCGTCGATGGTTTGAGCACTCATCCTGAAACCTCCGATGTTAGTGTTACTCGAACAAAAGGCACCGGGAACATCCCGTCGCTTTTTAGACCTTGATCCCTTGCACTCCATCCGTCAACGCGACCCCACGAAGGCAACTCCGCCCGACCCCCACGATGGCTCCGGGCCGGTCGGCTGACGGGGCCGCGGGAAGCGCGACAATATCCATCATCCGGTACCCCACCATCCGGCCTGCTGGCGCAGGCGCTGAATCAGTTCGCGGTGAAGGTGCGCGAAATCCTGACCTCGACCCTGCAGCGCCAGGGCCAGTACGCAGTGCAGGTTCAGAGCCTCCCCGTGCGCTGCGGCGCGCGGGAAGGCCGTCCGGTAATCCCGGGGCACTCGCAAAGTCCAGTTTTCCGCATCGACGACACCGGCCCGGTTGTAGGTTTGTTCCAGGCCCAGCAGATCGGCGAAAAACACCATGACCTGTTCTGCCGGGCTGGCGAAGGCATCCGCCCACTTGGCATGCACCAGCTTGTTGCGATCCACGGCCAGTTCACGCGCAAAGCGCTCCCGTTCCGACGGCGCGACGAACCGCGCGGCAAGGTCCTCCGCCTCCTGCCGGGCCCGCTCACCGTCCTCCACCCACTGGCGGGTCAGATGCCAGATCGACGGCGTATCGTGAGTCCCCACCATGATCCAGTCCCCGGCCTCGGCGTTCTCACTGCGATAGACGTCGTCAGGGTTACAGGGATCCGCCTTCTGCGTCACGCGAAACCGGCCAAGACCCTGGCGTCTGATGACGCTCGCCACCGGAAAAGGCAATGTGCTCAGCACCTCGCAGGGGATGTCCTCGCTGGAGCCGCCGTGTTCCCGCACCGCGCTCACGACGATGTCCAGTAGCGAGGCATAGTCGCCGACCTGATCCGGCCGCAGCCACCGCACCCAATCGTCCGCATAGCGGGGAACGGACGGGTTCAGCTGCTCCATCCCGGCGATCGCATAACGGCCAAGGATCGGATGATCGGGCAGCTGTGGAGACGAGAACAGGCGCGCGCCATGCTGCACGGCGTGATAGGGATCGGGGTCCCCGGCGCGGTATACCCAGGGGCACACCAGGCCATGCGGGTGATCGATGCGCAGGCCATCGAGTTCCCGGAGCATCTTTTCGACCCGGGCCTGCATGAAACGGAGCACGGGACCGGCGGCACCGTCGGCGTCGCGATACTGATCCGGGTCGTAGACCCCATAGCCCCAGGGCTGTCCGTCGCGATTGGTGCGGCTGGGCGGCGCCCCCATTCGGTAATCCGCCAGGAGCAAGCCGCCACGGATCCACTCGTCGCAGTCAGAGAGACCCACCTGGAGGTCACCATAGAGACGCAACCCGAGCACACGCGCCTCGGCGTGGAAGCGGGCGTGCTGTTGCTGCACCAGGAACTGCCCGAGGCGATAGCGTTCAAGCGCATCGCGATGCGTCTCGAGCAGGGCCTCCCGGCGGGACCTGCACGGGTCCGATTCCTGGCCGACATGCCGGTAAAGGTCCGCATCCGGGCAGGCGGGGTCGGTCATCGGCCAGTGTCGATGGCGCCTCTGTCCATATTGCTGCCAAAGGACGTGATAGAGCGCGTCGGGTTGGAGCCAGTCGCGATTCTGATCCGAAAACGAATCGAGCTCCGCATCGAGCTTCAGGGCCCGGGGATCGCCCTGTTGCCGCGCCGCAACGAAGTTCCGGTGGATCTCCTCCAGCATTCCGTGCCCGGCATCGAAGGCATACTCGTGAACACTGCGGGACCCATCACTGCACGGACAATCCCGGACCCGGCCCTCGACGGCGCCGGGATCGAGCAGGACGCCGCGTCCTTCCCCCCCGGCAGCCAGGCTGCCCATATCCAGGTTCAGGATGTTCCTGGAGAACACGGTGCCATTGTAGGGCGAAGGGTCGTTGCGCGGTGTCTGCCCCAGGGGACCCAGTTGGATGCTGTCGAAACCCAGGCCACGCACGTAGGCCAGGAACTCCAGTGCCCCCTGGCTGTAGAGCGCGCCGCGCCCGATGTCATCGCCGGGCCGACCCGGAAAACAGCTGTCGTGGATGGCAAGGGCAAGACGTCGTTTGCCGAGGACGCGCAATGCCTCGGTGATCGCGGGGTCCGGCAATGGCAGCGCGTCGAATTTCTGGCGGTTCAGACCCCCGGACATCGAAGCCTCCCGATCCGTTGCGTGGAGGGATCCGACATTGGGGAAGTCCGCAATGCGCCGGGCGCGAGGCCGACGCGGAGCCGCGGCGCCTCAAGCCTCATCATTCCCTCCCCCGCCGCCATCCTCCAGCAGGTTCAGGAGGCCGTCGATCGGGATGCCGACCCAGTCCAGCCGGTGATCCAGTTCGTAGCGCAGCTCATAGAGGGCCTTTTCCATCATGAACAGACGGGTCAGTCGGCTGAAGTCCCCGGCATCCGCGGGAGATGCCCGACAATCCGCCACAGCCTCCCGGTAACCGCCGAGAAAGGCATCCGTGCTGACCCGTTCCCAATGCCGCAAGTGCGGCAGCAGGCGTTCACGGTCGAGCGGTCGCTCGGCGGTGCAGTCCGCCAGCGCCGCGGCGCCGGCGTAGCTGAACGAGCGGAGCATTCCCGCCACGTCGCGCAGCGGCGAATGCTTGAGCCTGCGTTCCGCAATCGGACGAATGGGTTCACCCTCGAAATCGATGATCACGAAGTCGTTCTCGGTCAGCAGCACCTGACCCAGGTGATAGTCGCCGTGATGGCGGATCTTCAGCGCATCCACCGCACGGCGGGTCAGTTCCGGAATCTGCCGCAGGAAGGCATCGCGGGCCTGCAGCAGGCGATCCACAGCCGGGGTGACCTCTCCCGGCAACGCGTGCCGACGCCTGGCCAGCAGGTCGAGACTGCCGTGTACCTCTTCGCGCACACGAGTGCCCCAGGACTCCAGATCGCCGGGCTGCATCGATTCAGGTGCGAAGGCCGGGTCACTGCCGGGTCTCGCGAGAGCGACGTGGAGTTCGCCGGTACGCTGCCCGAGGGTATGCATCAGGCGCTGGTAGTCGACATGCACATCGGCCGTGATCTCGTCGGGACGGGCCAGACAATCCCCGAAGTGGCGGGCCAGGTAGTCGACACTGTAATTCCAGCCATCGCCCTGGTTCGGAACGTAGCCCTGGAGCAGGACCAGCGTCGATGCTTCTTCGTCCGCTCCCTGATACTCCACCGATCCGGCAAGGGGCGAGATGTTGGGGAACGGCGAGACATCGGTGAGGTAGCGCCCCATTTCCAGTTCCGGGCTCAGTCCCGGCTGCATGCGTCGGTAGAGCTTCAGGAACAGCCTGTCGCCGATTACGACCGTGCTGTTGGTCCCCTCGGCCCCGGGACGCCGCAATGTCCGCGGGGGGGTCTGGCCCACCAGTTCCGCGTATGCGGCGCTCGGACGGAAGCGCAGTACGCCGGAGTCCAGCGGCAGGTCCGATGGCCTCGACATCGCCGCGATCAGTGCGTGAACGAAATCTTCCGACACCGCTGCGTCATGCAGCACACCCACCCGGGCCTTCTCGCGCACACGCGCCACCGCGGCCGGCAGAATCAGCCGCACCTCATCCTCGTCAATGTCGCCCCAGACCAGGCCCAGCGGGAGGAAATAGGTCTGCACCAGGCCGCTTTCGAAGCGGCACCGCACCCACATCAGCAGCCACTCCCCGTCTGTGGCGGCCCATTGCGATACCTGTGCAATCTCCACGGCCACCAGCGCCTGCCCCTTGGCCGCAAACCACCGCTGCTCCTGCAGAAAGGCCGGCAGAACCTCGTCTTCCAGGCGCTTTCTCAGCTTGCGCGCGACACTGGAAACCGCCCCGGTGCCCGGCGGCGGTTCCGGCAGGAAGCTCTGCCACCCGCCGGACAACACCAGCACCGGGAGCTCGATCGACGGCAGCATCTCCTGGTGCCAGGCCGGCGCCTCGACGTCGCGGGCCAGTTCGAACCAGTAGAAGCCGTGACCCGGGAGGGTGAGCAGATAGGGCAGATCCCCGATCGGCGGAAACGGCGTGCGGCCCATCAGCTCCAGCGGTACCCTGCCCTTGAAACGGGCCAGGTCCAGCTCCACCGGCTGCGCCGAACGCGCGAGATTGGCCACGCAGAGCACCGATTCGTCCCCGTACTCGCGCACATAGGCCAGGATCTTGCGGTTGCCCGGCTGCAGAAAGCTGAGGGTGCCGCGGCCAAACGCGGGATGCACCTTGCGCACGGCGATCAGCCGCTTCATCCAGTTCAGCAGCGACGACGGCTCCCTGCTCTGGGCCTCCACGTTCACCGCCGCATAGCCGTAGACGGGATCCATCATCGGCGGCAGATACAGAAACTGGGGATCGGCGCGGGAGAAACCGCCGTTGCGGTCCGGGCTCCACTGCATGGGTGTGCGTACACCGTTGCGATCACCGAGGAAGAAATTGTCCCCCATGCCGATCTCGTCGCCGTAGTAGATGATCGGCGAGCCGGGCATCGACATCAGCAGGCTGTTCATCAGCTTGATCTTCTCGGGATCGTTCTCCATCAGCGGCGCGAGCCGGCGCCGGATTCCAACGTTGACCCGCATCCTCGGATCCGCCGCGTAGCGTTCGTACATGTAATCGCGCTCGCGGTCGGTAACCATCTCCAGTGTCAATTCGTCATGGTTGCGCAGGAAGATCGCCCACTGGCAGGTGTCGGGTATCTCCGGCGTCTGACCCATGATCTCGAGGATGGGATAGCGGTCCTCCTGCGCGACCGCCATGTACATGCGCGGCATCAGCGGAAAGTGATAGACCATGTGGCATTCGTCACCGTCCCCGCAGTATTCACGGGCATCCTCGGGCCACTGGTTCGCCTCCGCCAGAAACATGCGCGAGTGGTAATGTTCGTCCACCTCCGCGCGCATGCGTTTGAGTACGGCGTGGGTCTCCGGCAGATTCTCGTTGTTGGTCCCGTCGCGTACGCAAAGGTACGGAATGGCGTCCAGACGCAGCCCGTCGACACCCATGTCCAGCCAGAAACGCATCAGCCGGATCACGGCCTTCACCACCTCCGGATTGTTGTGGTTCAGATCGGGCTGGTGGTGGAAAAACCGATGCCAGTAATAGGCGCCGGCCTCGTCGTCCCAGGTCCAGTTGGAGACCTCGCTGTCGGTGAAAATCACCCGGGTCTCGGGAAACCTTTCCCTGCTGTCGCTCCACACATAGAAGGCATGCTTGCGGCTGCCCGGGGGGGCCTTGCGGGCCGCCTGGAACCAGGGATGCTGATCGGAGGTGTGGTTGATCACCAGTTCGGTGATCACGCGCAGGCCGCGGCGGTGGGCCTCGCGCATGAAGTTACGGAAGTCCCTGCGGGTGCCGTAGTCGGGGTGGATGTTGCGATAGTCGGCAATGTCATAGCCGTCATCGCGCATCGGCGACGGATAGAACGGCAACAGCCAAAGGGTGTTGACGCCGAGATCCTGAATGTAGTCGAGCTTGCTGGTCAGGCCCGGAAAGTCCCCGATGCCATCGCCGTTGCTGTCCAGAAACGCCTTGACATGCATCTGGTAGATGACCGCGTCCTTGTACCAGAGCGGGTCGTCCTGCACGTCGGACTCCTGCGAAGTCATCGAACCCCACCTCGTCACAGGTAATAGTCGAAGTCATGCTCGGTCCGCACCCGCCTCCGGAGACGGAATACGTGGGCCGCAGCGGCCCGCGGATCGAGCTTCACGAAGTTGCGCGCCCCGTGCCACAGATGCCGCGAATCGCCGAGCAGGTCGTGCACCTGGTAGGGCTGCGCCGGATCCAGCCCCCATTCCTCCAGCGGAACATCCACGTATCCCGATTGCGTGTGCACGGGATCGAGATTGACCACCACGAGTACCGCATCGCCCTCCTCCGCCGCGGTCTTGCTGAAACACAGCATTTCCTCGTTGTCGATGGCATGGAAGCGCAGATTCCAGTCGTGCTGCAATGCCCGATTCTGGCGACGAATGCGATTGAGCCGGGCCAGGTAATCCCTGAGGCTGTCGGGTTGCTGCAGATCCCATTGCCTGATCTGGTACTTCTCGGAATCGAGATATTCCTCGGAGCCCGGCTCCCGGGCCCGGTTCTCGACCAGTTCGAAGGCCGGACCGTAGATGCCGTAGCTGGCACCCAGGGTCGCGGCAAGCGTCGCACGGATCATGAACGCCGGGCGACCGCCGAACTGCAGGTACTCGGGCAGTATGTCCGGCGTGCTGGGCCACAGGTTGGGCCGCAGATATTCGCGTCCCTCGCCGCGCGTCAGGTCGCTGAAATACGTGGTCAGCTCGTGTTTGGTGTTCCGCCAGGGAAAATAGTTGTAGGACTGGCTGAACCCTCTCTTGGCCAGCCCGTGCAGCACGGCCGGCCTCGCGAATGCCTCGGACAGGAACAGGGTTTCGGGGAAGTCGCGCTGGATCGAGGCGATCACCCATTCCCAGAACGCGAAGCTCTTGGTGTGGGGATTGTCCACCCGAAAGATCCGTACCCCCTGCTCGACCCAGAAACGGAAGATGCCCTCGAGTTCGAGCCACAGGTTCTGCCAGTCGGCGGTCTCGAAATCGAAGGGATAGATGTCCTGGTATTTCTTCGGGGGATTCTCCGCGTACTGCACGCTGCCGTCCGGCCGGTGCCGGAACCACGCCGGGTGCTCCTCCACATAGGGATGGTCCGGCGCACACTGCAGGGCGATATCCAGCGCGATCTCCAGACCGTGGTCCCGGGCGCTGGCGACGAGCCGGCGAAAGTCCTCCAGTGTCCCCAGCGCCGGGTGCACACTCAGATGCCCACCTTCCCGGGCGCCGATCGCCCAGGGACTGCCGGGATCATCGGGACCCGCCGCCAGCTGATTGTTGGGCCCCTTGCGCCTGAGGCGCCCGATGGGATGGATCGGCGGGAGGTAGAGCACATCGAAGCCCATCCCGGCGATGTAGGGAAGCCAGTTCTCGCAGTCGCGGAAGGTCCCGTGCCCAGTCTCGGTCGCCCCGCAGGAGCGTGGAAACACCTCGTACCAGGCGCTGAACCGGGCCCGCTCCCGGTCCACCGTCACCACCAGTTCCCGCGAATACACCGAGGCCAGGCTGCGATCGGAATGGCGTTCCATCAACTGACTCAGCACGTCGCTCCTGGCCAGCATCATGCGCGCATCCCGATCGGTGCCAGCGGCCAGCGTTTCGGCCGCGTCCGCGAGGAATTCGGCATCGGCGCCCGCGGCCCGGTCCGCGGCCTGCGCCACCAGATCCGAACCCGTCAGCAATGCCACGTGAATGTCCTCGTACTCGGCACGACGCTCCAGATCGTGGCGCCAGGACAGAAAAGGGTCCACCCAGCCCATGACGGTGTAGACATAGCGCCCGAGATCCGGGACCGTGAACTCCGCGCGCCACCAGTCGTTGAGGTCCGGCACCATCGGTGTTTCGTGCCACTGCGCGCCGTCCTCGCGCCGATGACGCAGCAGGCACCGGATCCGGTCGTGGCCATCCGTGAAGGCGCGGGCCTCGACGCACACGGATTCGCCCACGGTCCGCTTGATCGGGAAGCGGCCACCGTCCACCTGCGGCCTGACCGCCTCAATCGCCACACGACGCCGGCCTTCCTGGGGAAAAAGGCGTGCCATCTGCAATCAGTCTCCCGGTTTCAGAAACAGTGTCGCCAGCGGCGGCAGGTCGAGGACCAGCGAGTGGTAGTGGCCGTGCGCACCCACCGGCGCGGCCTCCACGCCACCCCGGTTGCCCCGTCCGCTCCCGCCATAGGTGCCGGCGTCGCTGTTCAGCATCTCCCGCCACCAGCCGCCACGGGGAACGCCCAGCCGGTAATTCTCCCGGGGCACCGGCGTAAGATTGCACACCACCAGAACGAGATCGTCGGGATTCCGGGCCTTGCGCAGGAAGCTCAGCGTGCTTTCCTCCACGTCCTGATGATCGACCCACTCGAAACCGGCGGCAACGAAGTCCTGCTCGAACAGCGCGGGCTGACTCCGGTAGAAGTGATTCAGGTCGCCCAGCCAGTGCCGCAGGCCGCGGTGAGCCGGCCTTTCCAGCAATTCCCAGTCCAGCTCGCGATCGTGGTTCCATTCGCGCCACTGGCCGAACTCGTTCCCCATGAAGAGCAGCTTCTTCCCGGGATGTCCGTACATGTACCCGAACAGCGCCCGAAGGTTTGCGAACTTCTGCCAGTCATCTCCCGGCATCTTGTTGATCAGCGAACCCTTGCCGTGCACCACCTCGTCGTGGGAGAGGGAGAGCGCGAAGTTCTCGTCGAATGCGTAGTGGAGACTGAAGGTCAGGCGTTCATGATGGTACTTGCGGTAGAGGGGATCGTTCGCGAAATAGGCCAGCGTGTCGTGCATCCAGCCCATGTTCCACTTCATGCCGAAGCCCAGTCCGCCCACATAGGTGGGTCGCGTGACCATGGGCCACGCCGTCGACTCCTCGGCGATGGTCTGGGTATCGGGCAGATCGCGATAGATCGCCTCGTTCAGGTCGCGCAGAAACGTGACCGCCGCCAGGTTTTCGCGACCGCCGTGTTCATTGGGAATCCACTCGCCCTCCTTGCGCCCGTAGTCCAGATAGAGCATCGAGGCCACGGCATCCACGCGCAGCCCGTCCAGATGGTATTTCTGCAGCCAGAAAAGCGCGCTGCTGAGCAGAAAGGACCGGACCTCGTGCCGTCCGTAATTGAAAATGTAGCTTTGCCACTCGGGATGGAAACCGCTTTTCGGGTCGGCATGCTCGAAGAGATAGGTGCCGTCGAAATAGCGCAGCCCATGCTCGTCGTCCGGAAAATGCGAGGGCACCCAGTCCGCGATCACACCGATGCCGTGCTGGTGCAGGCGATCCACCAGGAACATGAAGTCCTGCGGCGTTCCGTAGCGCGCGGTCGGGGCGAAATAGCCGGTGGTCTGATACCCCCAGGAGCCGAAGAACGGGTGCTCGGTGACCGGCATGAATTCCACGTGAGTGTAGCCAAGCTCTTCCAGATACGCCGGCAGCCAGTCCGCGAGTTCCCGGTACCGGGGCAGCCGGTGCTCTTCGCCCGATGCGGTCCGCCAGGAACCGAGGTGTATCTCGTAGATGGACCAGGGTGCATCCAGCGCATTGCTCCGATGGCGCCGCTCCAGCCATTCGGCGTCGCCCCAGGAATAGTCCAGTTCCTGGGTTCGGGAGGCGGTGCCCGGGGGTTCCTCCCAGGCGAACGCGAAGGGATCTCCCTTGTCGGCGGCGTAGTCGCCATAGCGCGACTCGACATGGAACTTGTACCGCTCTCCGGCGCCGAGACCCGGAACGAAGCCCTCCCAGATCCCGGATCCGTCGCCACGAGTCTGCAGCGCGTGGGTCCCGGGACGCCAGTCGTTGAAGTCGCCGATCACCGCGACCTCGCGGGCATTTGGTGCCCACACTCCAAAGCTCACTCCGGCTTCGCCGTCGATCTCCCGCACATGGGCGCCGAGCTTCTCGTAGAGCCGGGTGTGCCGTCCCTGCCTGAAGAGGTAGACGTCGTGGTCCGTCAGCATCGAAACGCCGTACCGGACCGGTGGAATAGCCGGGGTCATCAGTATCCCTCCGTATCCGGGTTCCCGGGGGCCCTGCGCCGTCGCTCCGGTTCAGCGTGGTTGGGCGATCCCGCCCGGTTCTCGTCCCGCACGCGTTCTTCCGGTTTCAGCAGGCGGAAACAGCAATGGTCGCCAGGGGCCAGGTCACGGTAGTGGCCACGATACGCCACTGCGATCGAGCGCGTGGTGTAGGCACCACTGCGGATCTCCAGCTGCTCGTGATTGGCCTCGACCTCCAGCGTCTGGTTCCGGTAATGCAGCCGCACCTTCACGCAGTGCAGCTCCGGAGGAAATGCGGGATCGAAGTGCAGCACGTTGCCGCGTGTACTGATACCCAGATAGCAGCGCTGCACCAGGTCCACGCTCCCCGCCATTGCACCGACATGGATGCCTTCCGGTGTCGTGCCGCCCTGAATGTCCTTGATGTCGCTGTCCAGCACGCGCTGGAAAAGGTTCCAGGAATGCGAACGGTCGGAACGCGCCATCACCCAGGAGTGGACCACCTGACTCAGCGTCGAACCGTGCGAGGTGCGGTGGATGTAATATTCGACGTTGCGCGGGATCGTCTCCGGATCGAAGGGGTAGCCGAGCTGCTCGAAAAGCATCGTCAGCTCCTCCGCCGAAAAGAGATAGAACAGCATCAGCACGTCGGCCTGCTTGGAGACCTTGTACCGGTTCGGCGAATCGCCCTCGGCCTCCAGGATCCGGTCCAGGCGCCGGATGTCGCCGTATTTGTCCCGATAGCCGTCCCAGTCGAATTCCTCCAGGTCCTCGTAACCCTCGAACTGGCTGATGATCCCGTCCTCGTGCATTGGCACGCGCAGCTTGCGGCTGACCTCGTGCCAGAGGTCCAGTTCGTCGTCCGCAAGGCCCATTCGCTCCCGAATCTCGTGCCAGTGAATCTGCGGCAGCAGGGCAATGGCATCGCGCGCCCGGTTCAGCACCCAGGCCGCCATCACGTTGGTGTAGGCATTGTTGTTCAACCCGCCCTCGTCCTCGGGATCGACTTCCGGATAGGCGGTGTGATATTCGTCCGGTCCCATCACGCCGTTGATCTCGTAACGGTCCAGCGACGGGTTGTAGACCGCCGCGCTGGCCCAGAAGCGGGCGATCTCCAGGAGCATTTCCGCCCCGTAGAAATTCATGAACTCCGCGTCGTCCGAGGTCTGGTAGTACTTCCAGATGTTGTAGGCGATCGCCGAGTTGATGTGCCGCTGCCGGTGAGAGGTGTCCGGAAGCCACCGCCCCGAAGCCGGGTTCAGGTGCATCCGCTGGGTCTCCTCGCGGCCGTCGCTGCCGCTCTGCCAGGGATACATCGCGCCCCGGAAACCCGCGTCCAGCGCCGCCTGCCTGGCCTCGCCGAGACGGCGGTGACGATAGCGCAGCAGCGCGCGCGTCAGCATCGGGATGCGCAGGCTCAGGAAGGGGAAAATGAACAATTCGTCCCAGAAGATGTGCCCGCGGTAGGCCTCCCCGTGCCAGCCGCGTGCTGGAACCCCGGTGTCGAAATCCACCGAGTGTTTGGAAGTGGTCTGCAGCAGGTGAAAGATGTGGATGCGCAGCTTGAGCTCGGTCGCTGGCGCCCCGTCGTCCTCGAGGGCAATATCGCATTCCCCCCACAGGTGTCTCCACGCCATCTCGTGACGGGAACGGATCGCGTCGAAGCGCCCTGCGCGGCCGAGCGCCCGCAACGCCTCGATGCACGGTTCGGAAATGGCCCAGTCGCGCGACGAGTGCAATGCGAGGATCTTCTCCACCTGGACCGGTTGCCCCTCGGAGAGGTCGACCGCGATCTCCTGCGCGACGCTTCCATCCGCGGTCAGCGTTCGCCGCGGCGCATCGACCTCGTCACCGTTCCGGTACACGCGGGTCGAGGCCGCCTGGGCAAGCCCCAGCCGCGACTGATTGGTGCGGGTATGGAGGAACAGTGTGCCCTCACCCCGGTGATCGGCCTCGATGACCTCGAGGTGGCGGTTTTCGAGGCCCCGGTAACGCTTCACGCCGTCATTCACCACGTTGCCGTCGAGGGCGGAACGCACGGTGATCGGTCCCGACCAGTCTTCTGCGGTCAGCTCGACGCGCAGGGCGGCGATGTGCGGCGAGGCCATGCTGACCAGCCGGCATTCGCGCCACGCCGTGGTGCGGCCCTCAAGATCGCGGAAACGGAGCTTGCGCCAAAGCAACCCGCGGACGACGTCGAGTTCCTGTTCGACCGACAGGATCTCCGAGTCGTCGAGCCGGAACCATTCGCCGTCGCCGACGCGAAAGGTGAGCGGCAACCAGTTCGGCAGGTTGACCAGATCCTCGTTCTCGACCTGGCGACCGCCGACATCGCTGACCCGGCGATTGTAGCCTCCGGCGAGATAGGTGCCCGGATAGTGCACGGCGTCCGCCCCTGCGTCGGCCGCGGCACCGCGCGTGGCAAAATAGCCGTTGCCGAGCGTGCAGAGCGCTTCCCGCAACCGCTCCTGCCGCGGCCTGTATCCCGAATAGCACAGTGCCCACTCGCCTCTGCGGGTATCGTGCATCGTTGGCGCCCCGGGCGCCCGCTCATCCAGGATGCCCGCGAGTGACTGCAGCAGCCGCTTCACACCCTGGACGTCGTCGACGGTGTAGTCGGCCGCGGTCTGCCGGGTCTCGTCGTGCCGCACCGCGACACAGATTCCCTGCCCGGCCAGCACCCGAAATGCGTCTTCGTCGGTGATGTCGTCGCCCACGTAGAGCGGAACACTGTCTGACTGTCCGGCGCTCAGCTCCTGCCGGATCCAGCGAACGGCCTCGCCCTTGTTCCAGTGGATATCGGGACCAATTTCCCTCACCTTTTTGCCGCCGCCCGACCGGAGCTTCGGGTGCGCTTCCAGCACCTCGCGGACGATCGCGATCAGCCGATCGACATCGGCGGGGTCCACATTGCGATAATGCACGGCGATCGAGAAACGCTTCCGTTCGAGCGAATGCCCCGCGATGCCGTCCAGCCGCTCGGCCAGTTCTTCTTCCACCGCATCGAGTTCGGGAAGGAACTCGCTTCCCTTCTCCAGACTGTGCCCGGCGCCGCCCGGACCCGCGATCTCGAAACCGTGACTGCCGGCCAGCCAGACGGAGTCGAGCGCAACCAGCTCCCGCAGCTTCGCGAGGTCCCGGCCACTGACGATTACCACGGGACATCGACGCGCAAGCGCAGCCACCGTTGCCCGCATGGCGTCGGGGAGAAAGGCCTTCGTGTGATCCTCGACGATCGGAGTAAGGGTGCCGTCGTAATCGAGAAAAACGGTGGCGTGCCCGTTTTCCATCCGCGCGAAGAACTCCTGTTCGCGCTCGAGGGCATCGGGCAGGCCGTCGAGCGTGCGCAGCGCCAGTCCTTCGGCCCGGCTGTAACGAAGTTCAGCCAGGTCACCGACGACGATGTCGGCCCCCTCGTCGCGCAGGTCATCTCCGTGATCCCCACGCGCCACGCCGATCACGGGGCGAAAGCCGCCTCGCACACCAGCTTCGACCCCGATGCCGGCATCCTCGAAGACCGCGCAGGCGTTCGGCTCGACGTCCAGCAACCGGGCCGCCTCCAGCAGCATCGCCGGCTCCGGCTTGCCGCGGATGTCGAGCCGCTGCAGATCGTTGCCGTCGACCCGCACGTCGAATCGTTCCTCCAGCCCCGCACTGCGAAGAACCGCCTCGGCGTTGCGGCTGGACGAAAAGATGGCGGTCGGAAGACCGCTACTGCGCAGCGCGTCGAGGAGCCTCAGGGTCCCCGGGAATGCCCGCACGCGATGTTCCCGCAGCCAGGCGTGGAAATAGCGATTCTTGCGCTCGCCAAGGCCAGCGACGGTCTCCTCGTCCGGCCCATCCCCGTCGTGTCCCTGCGGCAGTTCGATGCCGCGCGCATCGAGGAAGCTGCGGATGCCATCGGCGCGAGGTCGCCCGTCGACGTAGCGACGGTAGTCTTCGTCGGCGTCAAAAGGCTCGAAGCGCTCTCCGCGTCGCTTCGCTCGCGCTTCCAGAAACTCGTCGAACAGTTGTTTCCAGGCAGCAGCGTGAGCCTGCGCGGTATCCGTGACGACCCCATCCATGTCGAAAAGAGCCGCGTCCACGCGTGACTTCCATTTCGCCCCGTCCCTCATCTGGGCCTCCGGTCAATGAGACTGCTTGTGGCGTCTTCGGCATCCCCCTCGCCGCATGGCAGGGGGCTGAATCGAAAAACGACCACGGCAATGGCCGTGTCCAAACCGGGATTCACCACTGAATGCTGCCGGCAGCGGCAATCCCCGCATCATCCTGCGCTTTCAGTCGTAGACACGGAAACCGTCTCTTTCGTTCCGGCCGCTGGAACGGGCAAGGGGGACGTGCCACCATCCCCGGCCTCGAACCGCCGCTTGCAACACCGGGATCATCTGCCGAAATGGTCGAATCCGCATCGCCCTCTAGAACATGAGCTGGAGAAACGTCTTCCTGCTTGGGTTGCTGGTTGTCTACCTCGCAACCGGCGCCTACCACCTGTACAAGCCGCTGCCTGAAGGGCTCGATGTCGTCACGCCGTATCGCTCGGCCACCGAGGTCGAGTTCCTCGTCGACTCGACCTGGATGGACAAACACGGCGATCGGCACACCGAGCACGAGATCTTCGACGCCGCCTTTGAGATGATCGGCCGGGCCGAGTCGCTGATCGTCGCCGATTTCTTTCTGTTAAACCGTTTTGCCGGCGAGGTCGACGACACCCATCGTCCGCTGTCTACACAGTTCGTCGATGCACTCGCCCAACGCCACGCCGAGCGGCCCGAAATCACGGCGATGCTGATCACCGACCCGCTCAACACCCTCTACGGCGGGATTGAGCAACCCCTGTTCTCGCGATTGGAGGGTCACGGGATTCCGGTGATCCAGACGGATCTGCGGGCCCTTCGCGATTCCAACCCGGCCTGGTCGGCGGCCTGGCGCATCTGCTGCCAGTGGTTCGGCAACAGCCCGCACGGTGGTTGGCTCCCGAACCCGGTGGGGGATACGCCGGTCACGCTGCGAACCTATCTCGCGCTCCTGAACTTCAAGGCGAACCACCGCAAAACGCTGATCACGAACGGGCCCGACGGCTGGACCGGGCTGGTGACCTCCGGCAATCCGCACGACGCCAGCAGCCGGCACGACAACATTGCCGTGCGCTTCCGGGGCGAGGCAGCGATCGACCTCCTGGACACCGAGCGTGCAGTCGCGGCGTTCTCGAACGACACACGGATGGCCTTCCCCGAACCCCCCGAGGACCAGGCCAGCGCCGATGCATCGGTCCAGGTCCGCGTCCTGACCGAATCGCGCATCCGCGAGGCCGCGCTGGAGATGATCGACACCGCCGGTGCAGGGGACCGGCTGGATCTGTGGATGTTCTACCTTTCCCACCGGGCCATCGTGCGGTCCCTGCTCGCCGCACAGCAGCGCGGCGTCGACCTGCGCGTGCTTCTCGACCCGAACCTTGACGCGTTCGGCCGGAAAAAACGCGGGATACCCAACCGGCAGGTCGCGCTGGAACTGAATGCGGCCGGCGCGCCGGTGCGCTGGTGCAACACCTCGGGCGAACAGTGTCACGCGAAGATGCTGCTGCACCGCACCCCGAACGGGGAGGCGACGCTGCTCGCGGGTTCTGCAAACTTCACCCGGCGCAACCTCGACAACTTCAACCTGGAGACCAACGTGCAGGTTCGGGCCGACACCGGTACGCCGGCGATCGCCGATGCCGCCAGGGTCTTCGATGCCCGCTGGGACAACGAGCAGGGCCGGATCCACAGCCTCCCCTACGCGGAATATGCGGACGAGTCCCGGCTGCGTTACTGGCGCTACCGGCTGATGGAGGCGACCGGCCTGTCATCGTTCTGATCGGTGCCCGCGCTGCGCGATTCTCCGGTCAGGATCCCCCATCCAGCGTGCCGCGCCGGAAGAGATGAATCGTGTAGAAACCGACCAGGATCGAGGCCAGTCCGGAGAGTACGAAGATCTGCCCGGGGGTCGCACCGAGCGGCCCGGTGAGAATCCAGAAGAGCACCGGCGCCACGAGCATCATGGCAAAGGCCAGGAAGTTGCTCGCGGCGATGAACCGGCCACGTCGCGTTGCCGGGCTCTCGTTCTGGAGGTAGGCCGTGATCGGCACAATGAAAAAGCCCGCGCCGACGCCGAGCAGGAAGGACAGCACCAGCGTCGCGACATAGCTGTCGCCGGCGAAGATCAGCAGCACGCTGAACAGACCGGTCGAAATCATCCCCGCGGGCACGTGCCGCATCTCGATTCGGCCCCTGGCCAGTTGCCCCGCAGCGATGCTGCCGACACCGATGCCCACGGCCAGAAATGTGAGGATGATGCCGGTGCGCATTTCGCCCACCTCCAGATCCAGCTCGGCGAACATCGGGACGTTCAGCTGATACAGCGTCCCCAGTCCCCAGAACCAGGCGATGCCCAGAATGACCAGGAAGAGCACGTGAAAACGCCGGATCTCGCCAATGGCGGCTGCGGCGTCGGCAAAGGCATTCAGGCGAAACGGGGCCGGATCGCCCTCGGCGGTAGTGGGCGTAACCAAAAAGCTCGAAACCAGGCCGAGGAGGGAGAAGAACACGATCACGACGGCGGGGATCCACAGGTCCTCTCCGGCCCATTCCATGATGAATCCGGCCAGCGCGGTTCCCAGGATGATTGCGACGAAGGTCCACAGCTGCATCTGGCCATTGGCTCGCGAAAGCTCCTCCTCACGGACGATCTCCGGGAGGATTCCGAACTTCACCGGACTGAAGAACGCGCTTTGCAGGCCCATCAGGAACAGCGCAACGAAAAGCCCCGGCATGTTGTGGAGCACCAGCATCACCGCCGCGGTCACCAGGACCCCGGCCTCGGCCACCCGGGTGGTGACAATGACGCCCTTCTTGCTGAACCGGTCTCCCACATATCCGGCGTAGGGTGAAAACAGCACGAAGGGGAGCAGAAAGATGAAGCCGACCAGGCTGTAGTAGAACGTCCCCTCGCCCTCGGAGACGTATACCCGCAACGCAAGGAAGATGAAGACGAGACGGAAAAAATTGTCGTTCAGGGCATTGATGAAAACCGTGATCATCAAGGCCACGAAGCCCTTGGTGTGCAGGTCCGAAGAGGCGGCCATTCAGTGGATCCTCATCGAGTTTTCGGCCCGGGTATCCGGACGGCATCCGCAAACAGGCGATCGCGCATCCGACAACCCTGCCCGGGCGCCCATGGCTGCACAAGCGTCGCGACAGCTTCGAGCCGGCGATTCCGGACCGCGTTCAACCGCCCTTTCCGCTCCGAACCCTGTGGTCAGGCGGGCCGGATCCACGACCAGTCGAGCTTCTCCGGGTGTTCAACATACGTGTCGCTGTGCTCCACCACCGAGCGCAGAAACGAGCGTCGCAGCGTGAAGCGGGCCTCCGGGTCACGTTCCCCCTCCTCCACCGGGCCAAACTGGCCATCCTCGAACCGCGTGGTGTAGTGGCCGAGCGGCCGGTCCTCGTCATCGACGAGTTCCACTGCGATGAACCTGTTCGGCGTCGCCTTCAGCACCAGCGATTCGACGAGGTTGCCGACGGGATTCGCGTTCGGCGTCGCCAGGGCGGTATTGCAGACATTGAAGTACCACTTCACGAGATCGAGATCGCTCAGTTCTTCGGTCATGATCCGCTCCTGATCATTGCCGCGCGGCTGCTCGCGGACGTTTTCCATCCGGTTGCGCGTGAACACTGCGCGGATGGGTCATCGTGCACCCTGCGACTATTCCCAATCCGGGGTGCCGGGCTTATTCTGTTCCATGATGGTGCGCAGGGCGGCCGAAGCCGGCATGCAGGTGCCCCGCAACTCCAACTGGTTCCGCCGTGAGCATGCCCGGAAGCGGCCACCGGGCGCAAGGAGACCGCTTGACAAAGAAATCCGCCATCGAGCCGTCAGACGCCGAAGTCCTGCAGCCGGGCTCGCCCTATCCTCTCGGAGCCAGCTTCGATGGAAAGGGAACCAACTTCTCGATCTTTTCCGAGGTCGCGGAACGGGTCGAGCTCTGCCTTTTCGACGCCGAAGGCAGGCAGACCGCGTCCTACGATCTGACCGAGATCACCGCGCTCTGCTGGCACGGCTATCTCCCGGACGTCGGCCCCGGCCAGCGGTACGGCTACCGTGTGCATGGCCCGTGGGATCCCGAGCAGGGCCTGCGCTGCAACCCGGCCAAGCTGCTGCTCGATCCCTATGCCAAGGCAGTCGACGGCGCCGTCGACTGGGACGAGGCCGTCTTTCCGCATCACTTCGATGATCCCGAGGGATCCTTCAACGACACGGACAGCGCTCCCTACGTGCCGAAATCCGTGGTAATCGATCCCGGTTTCGACTGGGAAGACGACCGCCATCCCCGCACCCCGTGGCACGAGACCATAATCTACGAGACCCACGTGAAGGGGCTGACCGCGCGCCACCCGGCGATCCCGGAGCAGCTGCGTGGCACCTATGCCGGCCTCGCCCGGCCCGAGGTGATCGACTACCTCACCGGTCTCGGCATCACCGCGGTCGAACTGATGCCGGTCCACCAGTTCATCCACTATGCCTTTCTCGAGGAGCGCGGACTGCGCAACTACTGGGGCTACAGCAGCATCGCCTACCTCGCCCCCCACAACGAATACGCAGCCGACGGCTCGCTCGGGAGCCAGGTTTCGGAATTCAAGAAGATGGTGAAGGCCCTGCACCGGGCCGGGCTCGAGGTGATCCTCGACGTCGTCTACAACCACACCAGCGAGGGCAACCACCTGGGTCCGATGCTGAGTCTGAAGGGCATCGACAACGCGGCGTACTACCGTCTGATGGCCGATGATCCGCGCTACTACATGGACTACACCGGCACCGGCAACAGCCTGAACATGCGCCACCCGCACGTGCTGCAGCTGATCATGGACTCGCTGCGTTACTGGGTGCTGGAGATGCATGTGGACGGGTTCCGCTTCGATCTCGCATCCACGCTGGCCCGCGAGCTGCACGAGGTCGATCGCCTCTCGGCATTCTTCGATGTGATCCAGCAGGACCCGGTAATCAGCCAGGTGAAGCTGATCGCGGAACCCTGGGACATCGGCGAGGGGGGTTACCAGGTGGGCAACTTCCCGCCGCTGTGGTCGGAGTGGAACGGCAAGTACCGCGACACCGTCCGGGATTTCTGGCGCGGCGAAGACCAGACGCTCGGGGAATTCGCCTACCGCCTGACTGGCAGTTCCGATCTCTACGAGCTATCCGGACGCTGGCCGCATGCCAGCATCAACTTCGTGACCGCGCACGACGGCTTCACGCTGAACGATCTGGTCTCGTACAACGAAAAGCACAACGAGGCCAACGGCGAGGACAACCAGGACGGCGAGGATCACAACCGCTCGTGGAATTGTGGCGCGGAGGGACCGACGGACGACCCCGCAATCAATGCCCTGCGACAACGCCAGCAACGGAATTTTCTGGTCACGCTGATGCTGTCCCAGGGCGTCCCCATGCTTCTTGGCGGCGACGAGATGGGCCGGACCCAGCACGGGAACAACAATGCCTACTGTCAGGACAACGAGATCGCCTGGTACGACTGGGAGAACGTCGACGACGATCTGCTGGCCTTCACGCGCCGGTTGATCCGGCTGCGGCTCGAGCACCCGGTGTTCCGCCGGCGGCGCTGGTTCCAGGGGCGACCGATTCATGGCGACGACGTGAAGGACATCGCCTGGTTCACCCCCGATGGCGTACAGATGGCGGAGGAACACTGGGGCGAGGACTTCGCAAAGTCGTTGGGCGTGTTCATCAATGGCCGCTCCCTCGTCGCTTCCGGGCCGGACGGCGAGCGCCCGGTCGACGACGGCTTCTACCTGATCTTCAATGCCCACCACGAGGCGCTGGACTTCACGCTGCCCGGCACCGACTGGGCGGAACGATGGGTCCGGGAACTCGATACGGCCTCCGGCTGGAACGATGACGGCGAGCCCCTGAAGCCCGGCAGCATTGTCTCGGTGGACGCCCGCTCGGTGCTGGTGCTGCGCTGTGCCTGCTGAACCCGTCGCCACCTACCGCCTGCAGCTGCACGGCGGCTTCACCCTCGACGACGCCGCCGCCGTGGTCCCGTATCTCGGGCAGCTGGGCGTCAGCCATGTCTATCTCTCGCCGTTCCTGCAGGCGGCGCAGGGCAGCACCCATGGCTACGATGTGGTCGATCCCGGCCGCGTGAACCAGGAGCTCGGCGGAGAGGCCGCACGGCAGCGGCTATGGGCCGCACTCGAAACCGCCGGCATGGGACAGGTGCTCGATATCGTCCCGAATCACATGGCGATTGCCGGTGATCAGAATCCGTGGTGGTGGGACGTGCTGGAGAATGGCCCTTCCAGCCCTTACGCACGGTACTTCGACGTCGACTGGGAGTCGTCGGAGGAGCGTTGGCCGAACAAGGTCCTGCTGCCGGTACTGGGCGACCACTACGGGCGCGTGCTCGAGGCGGGCCAGCTCCAGCTGCACTACGCCGGCGGCGTGTTCACACTTCACTATTACGAGCATCGCTTCCCGATCGATCCCTCCTCGCTGGTTGCACTGCTCCAGCGCGTGTACCGCCGCAGCCACGCCGAGTTGCTCGGTTTTCTGGCAGAATCCTGCGCGCGCCTGCCGCGTCCCCAGGTCACCGCTCGCGAACAGATGGAGCGCCGCAAGCGCGACCAGGAGGTGATCCGCCGCCTGCTGGATGAGGCCTGCCGCACGGATGCCGACATCCTCGCGGCGATCGAGGTCGAGCTCGAGCGGATCAACGCGAATCCGGATGCCCTGGACGCGCTGATCGACAGACAGAACTACCGCCTCGCCTGGTGGACAACCGCCGCCCAGGATCTTGGGTACCGACGCTTTTTCGACATCAACGACCTGGCCGGGCTGCGTGTGGAATATCCGGAGGTGTTCGACGCGGTACATGCGCTGCCCATCCAGTGGGTCCGGGAGGGTTCCGTCCACGGTCTGCGCGTCGACCACCCCGACGGGCTCCGGCATCCCGCCGGCTATTTCCACCGCTTGCGCAAGACCTGCCCGGAGGCCTGGATCGTCGCGGAGAAGATACTCGAGCCCGATGAACACCTGCCGCAGGACTGGCCGATCGCGGGCACAACGGGCTACGACTTCCTGAACCGCGTGCAGGGGCTCTTCGTCGATCCTGCCGGCGAGGCGCCCATGACGACGCTCTACGAGGAAATCACCGGCGCATCGACCGACTTCGGAGAAGTGGTCCTGGAAGGCAAGCACCAGATCCTGCGGGAAGTGCTTGGCAGCGAGATCCAGCGTCTGGCGTCGCTCTTCGTGACGATCTGCGAGCGACACCGGCGGCATCGCGACTACAGCCGCGAGGGACTCTACCAGGCACTCCTGGAGGTCGCGGCGTGCTTTCCGGTCTATCGCACCTACGTGACGCGGGATGCCCCGGTCACCGAGTCCGACCGACGCTACATCCGCTCAGCCATCGAAGCCGCTCAGGCCCAGGATCCGCACCTGGACGAGGAATTGCTGCAGTTCCTGCAGGCCCTGCTCCTTTTGCGTATCGAGGGTGATCTGGAGGCCGAACTCGCGCTGCGCTTTCAGCAACTCACGGGACCGGCGATGGCCAAGGGGGTGGAAGATACGGCCTTCTACCGTTTCCACCGCCTGGTGGCCCTGAACGAGGTGGGCGGCGATCCCCGGCAGTTCGGGTTGTCGGTGGACGAATTTCACCAGGCCTCACGGGATGCGCTCGCCCGGCATCCGAATGCGATGCTGGCCACTTCCACGCACGACAGCAAGCGCAGCGAGGACGTGCGCGCACGTCTGGTGCTGTTGTCGGAGATCCCGCAGGCCTGGGGTCAGGCCGTGAGGACCTGGATGCAGCACAACGCCCGGCACCGTTCGGGTCACGGGCCCGACCCGGCTACGGAATACCTGATTTACCAGACGCTGGTCGGCGCCTGGCCGATCGACAGCGAACGCCTGACCGCATACCTGGAAAAGGCGGTCCGCGAGGCCAAGCAACACACGAACTGGACGCAACCGGATCCCGACTACGAGCAGGCCATCCGGGACTTCGCGGAGAACCTGCTGGCCGACCCGGAATTCTGCGAGATGATCGAAGCCTTCGTGACGCCCCTGATCCCTCCGGGCCGTGTGAACAGCCTGGCGCAGACGCTGGTCAAGTGCACCGCGCCGGGGGTGCCGGATATCTACCAGGCCATGGAACTGTGGAATCTGAGCCTCGTGGATCCGGACAACCGGCGCCCGGTGGACTTCAAGCTACGGCAACGCCTGCTCGCGGAGCTTGACACGCTCTCCGCTGACCAGATCCTCGCCCGCTCGGACGACGGGCTCCCGAAGCTGTGGGTCATTCGCCAGGCCCTGGCACTGCGCAGGCGCCGTGCCGGCGAATTCGGATCCGAGGGGGCCTACGAGCCGGTCAGCGTCGAAGGCGCACGGGCCGGACACGCGCTCGCCTATCTGCGCGGCGACAGTGTGCTCGTGCTGGTGCCCCGCCTGCTCCTCGGGCTCGGCGGCGACTGGCAGGACACCCGTCTGGCCATCCCCCGCGGACGCTGGCGGAACCTGCTTTCGGGCGCACTGCTGGACGGCGGGAATACCCCGGTAGCCGACCTGCTTGCGCCCTTCCCGGTGGCGCTGCTGGAACGGGTGGAGGGTGCAGCATGACCGCGGTGAGCGTCTGGGCGCCGGAGGCGGAAGAGGTGCTGCTGGACTGTGCCGGAGCGCGCACGCCGATGACGCGCCAGAACGGCGGGTGGTGGCGGCTGGAGAGCGCGGCACTCGCGCATGGCGTCGACTACGCCTTCCTCGTGGGCGGCGACGGACCGTTCCCGGATCCGCGTTCGCCCTGGCAACCGGATGGCGTCCACGGGCCCTCGCGCTGGGTAGACCACAAGACCTTCGAGTGGCGCGATCAGGGCTGGCGCGCACCGCCGCTGGCCGCGGCCGTGATCGTCGAGATCCACGTCGGCACCTTCACCCCCGCGGGGACCTTCGAGGCGGTGATCGACAGACTCGATCATCTGGTGGAACTCGGCGTCACGCACCTCGAGCTTATGCCGGTGCAGGAATTTCCGGGGGATCGCGGCTGGGGTTACGACGGCGTGAACCTGTTCGCGCCCCACCACGCCTACGGCGGTCCGGATGGACTGAAACGGCTGGTCGACGCCTGTCACCGGCGGGGCCTGGCCGTGCTGCTCGACGTGGTCTACAACCATCTTGGACCCGATGGCAACTACCTGGGGCAGTTCGGCCCCTATTTCACCGATGCCTACAGCACACCCTGGGGTGAGGCGGTGAACCTCGACCGGGCCCACAGCGACGAGGTCCGGCGCTACTTCATCGACAATGCGCTGATGTGGCTGCGGGACTACCACTTCGACGGCCTGCGCATCGATGCGGTGCATGCAATCATCGACACCTCTGCCGTGCACCTCCTCGAGGCCCTGTCCGCCGAGGTCCGGAAGCTGGAGAGCCGTACCGGGCGGCCGTGCGTACTGATCGCGGAGAGCGATCTGAACGATCCCCGGCTGATACGCCCGGTGGAGATTGGCGGTTACGGGCTCGACGCGCAGTGGAACGAGGATTTCCACCACGCGCTGCACGCGCTGCTGACCGGAGAATCCAATGGCTACTATGCTGACTTCGGCACACTCGAGCATCTTGCCAAGGTGCTGACCCGCGGATTCGCCTACGACGGCGTCTACTCGCGTTACCGCAGACGCGCCCACGGGCGCCCGGCGACCGATGTCCCGGGCCGGCGCTTCGTCGGCTGCCTGCAGAACCACGATCAGGTGGGCAATCGCGCCACGGGCGAGCGCAGCAGCCACCTGATGTCTCCGGCGTTGCTTAAGGTGGGCGCCGCTTTGGTGCTGACCGCCCCGTTCGTACCGATGCTTTTCCAGGGTGAGGAATGGGGGGCCTCCAGCCCGTTTCTGTATTTCACCGACCATCGGGATCCGGACCTCGCCGAAGCGGTACGCACCGGTCGGCGCGAGGAGTTCTCGGCCTTTGGCTGGGACCCCTCGAGCATCCCGGATCCACAGGCCGAGGACACCTTCCTGCGTTCCCGCCTGGACTGGGACGAGCAAACGCGCGATCCCCACACCGGGATCCTCGACTGGCACCGAGCCCTGATCCGTTTGCGGCGCAGCCATCCCGCGTTTGCGCAAGACCGTCTCGATCGACTGCGAGTGACCATCGACGAGGACCGCCACTGCTTCACCGTATTCAGGTCTGGCATGGTGGTCGCCTGCAACCTGGGGAAGGACCCGCAGACGCTGGCCCTGCCCCCGGGGCTGGCAGAACCGAAGTTGCAACTTGGCTCCCAACCCGGGATCGAATTGCGAAGTACCACCCTTCGGCTCCCGGGAGAATGCGCGGCGATCCTCACCGAAGCGGTCGAAGTGACCGCCTCTCAACACTGAGCCGCGAAAAATCCACTGAACCACAGGAGGTACCACGATGACCGGAAAGATTACCGTGGCCGCCATCGGCGGCTTCATCCTGGGCATCCTCGTGATGTCGTTCGTCACCTTTACCGGAGCCCCCGAGTTGATGGTGGTCGAGGACGAAAGCCGTTACGGATTCGACGAGACCATCGAGGCCATCGAGGCCAGTGCCGAAGATCAGGGGTGGGCGGTGCCCACTGTGCACAGACTGCATGAGCCCGTCCGCGCCGAGGGCTACGAGGTGGACCGGGTGGCCGTGATGGAGCTCTGCCAGCCACATCACGCCGCCCAAATACTGTCCGATGATGAGGCGAAGGTCGTCACCTCGATGATGCCCTGCCGGATATCCGTCTACGAGACGTCCGACGAGCGCATCATCATCTCGCGCATGAACACCGCGATGCTGGCGGAGATGTTCGGCGGAACCGTTGCCGAGGTCATGGCGGACGCCACCGAGGAGGTGGAAGGCGTCCTCGCGACGGTCCTGCAGGAATAGAGGCCCGGTCCCGGCGAACCGGCCCCCATCCGGGGGCCGGCCCTGCCCGTCTCTGTCTAACCCGCTCTTAACGGAAGCGGTCGGAAGCGTCCCGGAACGCCTTCACCATGTCATCCCAGGCTGACTCCATGCCTTCCCGGAATTTCTTCCAGGAGTCCTCGCTGGCCTCCTGCACCTTGCGCAGCCGTTCCTCCGCCTCGTTTCGCTGTTCGCGCAACTCCTTGATCTGCTGATCGTATTTTTCGCGCATTTCCGCGTCGGCCTCCTTGGCCTTCGCCTCCAGCTTTGCCAGATCGTGGTTCCATTCCTCGATCTTCCCCTTCATCTTGTCAACGTATTCCTCGCGTTCACCCATCTCTTCGATCTCCTCGTTCCGTTTGTTGTAGAAAGGACGGCTGCGCATCCGGCATCCGCAGCCGCTGGCGCCCCGCCCGAACACGCGTGACCGCGTGCCGGGGCAGGAGGGATAGCAGGGACAGTTTTACGAATCTGTCCCCGTTATCCCGTGTTACCGGAGCCTTTCGAGCAGGGTCCGGCAGAATGCCGGCAGATCGTCCGGGGTGCGGCTGCTGATCAGATTGCCGTCCTCGACGACTTCCTCGTCACTCCAGTCGGCGCCGGCGTTGATCATGTCGTCGCGGATCGAGTGGAAGGAGGTCGCGCGTCGCCCGCGCAGGATGTCCGCCGATACCGCCATCCAGCCGCCGTGACAGATCCAGGCCACCGGTCTGCCACGCTCGTTGACGGCCCGCACCAGGTCGACCATCGCGCGGTGGCGGCGCATCTTGTCCGGGGCCATGCCGCCGGGGACGATCAGCGCATCGACGCCATTCGCATCGACCTCGTCGGCACTGAAGTCCGCCTTTACGGTGTAGCCCATTGCGCTGGCATATTCCGGCTTCCCGGCACCCACGACCGAGACCCGCAGCCCGGCCTCCAGCATGCGCAGGCGTGGGTAGTGCAGCTCCAGTTCCTGGTAACCGTCTTCGACGAGGATGGCGACGTGCTTGTCATCAGGGCTCATGTGGCTGTCTCCAGGCTTTGTTCTTTGTCAGTGATAACCCAATGGCCGCGGTCGGAGAGAGATTCACGCCTGACCCTCCGCCACCTTGTCCTTCAGGATCTCGCGGATCTCTTCGACCTCCATGGTTTCCCGTTCCTTCAGGGCTTCGGCAAGGGTCTCGAGGGCATCGCTGTGCTTCTCCAGCGTTTCCCTTGCGGAGGCCTCGATATCCAACAGCAGTTTCTTGACCTCCTCGTCGATCGCGGTCGCTGTGGACTCGCCGTGCTCGCGCGGCTGGCCCATCTCCCGACCCAGGAAGACCTCCTGCTGCTGCTGTGGAAGCGACACCGGGCCGATATGCTCACTCATGCCCCAGTGCGCGACCATCCTGCGGGCCAGCCGCGTGGCCTCGCGGAGATCGTTCTCCGCGCCGTTGCTGACCTCCTTGAAGACGATCGACTCGGCCAGTCGCCCGCCGAACATCACCGCAATCTTGTCGCGCAGATAGGACTCGCTGAAGTTGTATCGCTCCTCCTCGGGCACCTGGGCCGTGACCCCGAGGGCACGCCCGCGCGGAATCACGGTGACCTTTTCGAGCGCATCGGCCCGCGGCAGCAGGTATGCCAGCAGGGCGTGCCCCGACTCGTGGTAGGCGACGATCTCACGATCCCGGTCCGACAGCCCGTGCTCGCGGGTTTCGCCGAGAAGCAGGCGGTCGCGCGCGTCGGAGAAGCAGTCCCAGTCCACCTGTTTGAGCCCCCGTCGGCCGGCGAACAGTGCGGCCTCGTTGGCGAGGTTCCGCAGATCGGCACCCGAAAAACCGATGGTCCCGGCGGCAACACGGTCAAGGTCGACGTCATCGGCCAGCGGGATCGACTTCGTGTGCACCTTCAGGATGTCCCGACGCGCCTCCCGGTGCGGGTTCTCGAGGGTGATCTTGCGATCGAAGCGGCCGGGACGGAGCAGGGCCTTGTCCAGCACGTCCGGCCGGTTGGTGGCCGCGAGCACGACCACGGATTCCTCCTCCTCGAAGCCGTCCATCTCCGACAGGATCTGGTTCAGGGTCTGTTCCCGTTCATCGTGTCCGCCGCCCATGCCAGCGCCGCGGGAACGCCCGATGGCGTCGAGTTCGTCGATGAAGACCACCGCCGGCGCCTGCTCCTTCGCCTGCTTGAAAAGGTCCCTGACCCGGGAGGCCCCCATGCCCACGAACATCTCGATGAACTCCGAGCCGGTGATGCTGAAGAACGGTACACCCGCCTCTCCCGCGACCGCGCGCGCGAGCAGCGTCTTGCCAGTGCCGGGCGGCCCCATCATCAGGATGCCACGCGGAATCTGCGCTCCCAGCTCCTTGAAACGAGAGGGATCCTTGAGGAATTCGACCACTTCGGTGATCTCCTTCTTCGCATTCTCGGATCCGGCGACGTCATCCATGCGCGTATCGCTGTCTTCTTTCTCTACCCGTTTCGCCGTCGACTTCCCGAAACCGAACGGACCGCCGCCGCTCATCGCTCGTTGCTGCATGCGGCTCCAGAACCACACCAGCAGGGCCAGCAGCAGTAGAAAGGGCAATGCCCGGATCAGCATCTGCTGCCACCACGGCGGTTCAGCGGGTTCCGCGGCGATGTCGATGTCGAGTTCCTGCAGCCTCTGAAGCAGGGCCTCGCCCGCCAGTTCCGGCCGAACCGTCTCGAAAGAGCCAGGCTCCTCCACTTCCAGCGCTTCGCGACCCGACTCCGTCAGTTCGCCCCTGACGTTCTGGCCGCGCAGCGTCACCTCGCGCACGTGTCCATGCTCGATTGCCTGCAGGAACTCGCTGTAGGTCAGGACCGCATGCGCTGGCCGATCACGCTCGTCGACCCAATTCAGGACCAGCAGGATCGCGAGGGACAGCCAGATGAAGATCAGCCATTTCTCCCAGGTGCTGTTGCGCCCGAACTGCGGATCTCCGCCATCACGGTCCCGACCGCGTCCAGGATCGTTCTCCGGGCCCCCGTCCGAATTCTGCTTGCGTCCCTGGTTCATCTTCGTGAGTCTCCTCCCTCGGCTCGTATCCGTTGACGTCCCTATCCTATTAGGTCAATTATCGGTCCATCACGTTCCATCCTGCGTGACCCCGCGCCACCCTGGGGCAGATCCTTCGTCCGGCCGCGCGGGACCCGCGTGGCCCACTGCGCGCCGGAGGGCGCCGGGCCGGATACCGCCGGTGTCCATCGCGGCCGGTACGCGGACCACGGCGGCGAGACATGCCGGAACCGCCACGCCCCGGCGGCCCCCACCATGGGAGAGATGCACCATGTCCCAACTGATCCTTCTGCGGCACGGCGAGAGCTCCTGGAACCGCTCCAACCTTTTCACCGGCTGGACCGACGTCGATCTGACCGACACCGGCAGGCAACAGGCGGCCGATGCCGCCGCGGCGCTGACGGCCGAGGCCCTGGTGCCGGACCTGTGCTTCACCTCGGTGCAGATCCGGGCGATCCGGACACTGTGGATCACTCTGGACGGAATGGAACTCGCCTGGCTTCCGGTGGTGCGCGACTGGCGCCTCAACGAGCGTCACTACGGCGCTTTGCAGGGCTTCGACAAGGCCGAGATGGCCGAGCTGGCCGGCGACGAGCAGGTGCATGAATGGCGCCGTTCCTGGGACGTGCGACCGCCGCAACTGGACCCGGAGGATCCCCGCTTCCCGGGGCACGACCCGCGGTATGCGGAGGTGCCGCGGAAACGGCTGCCGCGCGGCGAGAGCCTGCAGGACACCGTGTCGCGCATGAAGCCGGCATGGGAAGGCCCCGTGATGCAGGCGCTGAAGAAGGGGCGCACGCCGCTGGTGTCGGCGCACGGCAACTCGATCCGGGGCATGGTGAAGATACTGGATGGAATCGCGGACGCGGTCATCCCCCATGTCGAAATCCCTGTTGGCGTGCCGCTGCTCTACGATCTCGACGAAGAACTCCGGCCGCGGTCGAGCCGCTATATCGGCCCGGTGCCGGACGGCGTGGAACTGCCCCGCGACATCGCCCGCCGCATGGACGGTAACGGTTGATCGCGCTCCCTGTCCTGCGCTGACGGCACGCGCGGGCGGTTCCGGATCCGGGGCAGACACCTTCGCGTGGATCATTGCGGCCACCATCAGGACGTCTCGCGACCGCTGCGCTCGGCTCTTCGCCGGGCACCCGCGTCGACTGTGGCTTCGCAGGCAGTGTGCCTCAGGCCGTGATCTCCTCCACCTCGGGTGCCTCGATCGACTCGTCCGGAACGGCGTCGAACTCGAAGTGCAGCGCCTGCAGGATACGGTTGTACTTGTCCAGCAGGGCCTTCTGGTCGCGGGCTCCGGTGTGGACGTGGGCGATGTCGTAGCTGTAGCTGTCCTGCTCCAGCATCTCCGACAACCGATCCCCCTGCCTGACCTTGAGTTCGATCAGCGTCTCGGGAAACTCGTGCTCTATGCGCTCGATATCGGCGGCATCGGGGGCATGGGAGACGATGCCATCCTCGAACACCCGCACGTGGAACTTCGCCGCGCATCCGTAACGACCGCGCCGCAACGGGAAATCGGGTTCCCTGCCCAGCGCGAGCTCGAGCATGATCTGGAAATTGGACGCACCGTCCACCTTCTCGAACATGTCGCTGTGTGATTGCGACAGGCGCGGATTGATCTCCAGCAACATCAGCTTCTCGGTCTTCGGCTGGTAGAAATACTCCACGTTATAGGTCGCATCGTCGTACTCCAGATGCCGCAGAAGCCTGTCCGTCGCTTCACTGATCCGGCTCTTCACCCGCTTCGGCAGGATCGACGGGTACTGATAGCGAAGGAAGGACGAGCGCTTGGAGTAGTTGATCGAGTCGATGATCCCGTGATGCCGCGGCTCTCCGTCAAAGACATAACCCTCGATCGTGCACTGACGACCGCCGATGACCTCCTCGATGATGCAGTGGTGGCCGCCGATGTCCGCGATTTCGCCGGGCAGTTCCGCATGCGAGAGGATCTTGTCGAAGGGTCTTCCGATCCGGTCGATCCGCTCCCGGATCCTGCCAATCGCGTGATCCAGCTCGCGCCGGTTGCGCACCTTGAAAGCGAGGAGCGAGTCCGTGCCCTTGACCGGCTTGATCCAGAACGGGAACGGAACGTCGATCTCCTTGATCGCTGCGTCGTCGAAGGGATTCACCACGCCAAAGCGCGGGGTCATATCCGGGATCACCTTGTGCTGCTCGAGCCGGCTCCAGTATTTGTGTTCGCACCGCAGCACGCTCTCGAGTGTCGGCGATGGCAGTCCGTATTCGCGACACAGGATCGGAACGAGCGTGGTGACCGGAAAGTCCCAGTATCCGATAATCGCATCGATTGAACCGTCGAATTTTTCGAGACGTTCCCTTGCCTTTGCAAGGCATTCCTCAACGGGGTAAAGGCCCTTTCCCTTCACTTCGTCAAAACTCAGGAGTTCGTGAAGTTTGAAGTCGGCATCAATCTCGACTTTTCGGACCTTCCGCATGTTGAAGGTATCGGCACCGATGATGAAAACGTTTTTTGACACATCGACTCCTCGGTGGGTGATGTTGGATGGCGGCTGCTATCCCGGTGACCACGAAGGGAGTTCTATCGTGCGCAATACGCTCTTCGCGTTGCCATTGCCCGAAGGTGGCGAGCCCTCGCGCCGATCCGGTGCCGGAAGACCAACGCTCCACGGGTCACGGCATGACCTGCCGCATTCGCGGTGTTTCTACCAACACCCGACGGCTACGAGAGCCGTCCGCCGGACACTGCGCAAACAACTTCAGACGGAATCCGCGGCGCGGACCGGCGAGCCGCTTTTCACACGAAGTATAGTATGATCGAAGACGCTTGTAAGCCGTCTGCGACGCAGTGCTGGAAAGGGACGGAATTTTTATTTTGTAAATAGGTACAACTACGCCCCTGGGCCTTGAGCTCAGGGTCCGGGGATCGCGTCCACCGTCACATCCATCCGCGTCGGAAGTACCGGCGGACCGAATTGCGTGAAGACCGGCACGTCGGCGGCGTCCCGGCCATGACCGAGGCAGACCCGCCCCCCGCCGAGCGTGGACCGCGTCGGATCGAAGACGTACCACTTGCCACCCACGAAGGCCTCGAACCAGGCGTGCAGATCCATTGGCTCCAGCCGGTGGAGATAGCCAACCGTGATCCGCGCGGGGATGCTGAGACTGCGGCACAGCGCGATTCCGACATGGGCGAAGTCGCGGCACACGCCGTGCCCCCGTTCCAGCACCTCCTCAGCGGAGATCGGGACCGGGTCCGACTTGGTACGGTATTCCAGCTTTCGGTGAATCCACTCCGATATCGCCTGCACCTGCTCGTATCCGGGCCGGCAGTGGCCGGAGATCCGGGCGGCGAGGCCGCCAAGCCTGTCGGACTCGCAATAGCGGCTTGGGGCCAGGTAGGTCAGGGTTTCGTCCGGAAGATCCTGCACCTCGACGAAGGCGGCACCCGGACGCCGTTCGATTGCCGGGGCAACATGGACATCGGAGGACACCTCCAGCTGCAACGAACCCGCGGGGCTCAACAGGCGCTGGCACTGGTTGCCAAAGATGTCGGTGAATTCGTAGATGGGCAACGCCGGCCAGACCCCGTAGTGGTCACGCGACACCCATTGCCTCGAATCACTCCGTGGCCGCAGGAGCAGGATCATCGGGCTTGGGACCTCGAACGCCATTTCCAGCTTGCAGCTGACCCGCACCCACATGTGCCCTCCCCTGACGGGATACGTTTACGAAACCACCGGGACGAGGCCCGTGATCATCGACCGCTCGGACGAGCGGTCGG
>Ga0207421_10000457_pt1 | contig 52423 bp, 45 predicted proteins | sample SodLakKL_010_SED_4_FD_187542 | JGI IMG/M metagenome (GOLD analysis project Ga0207421, IMG submission 187542) | Alkaline sediment microbial communities from Lake Tanatar, Kulunda Steppe, Russia - 8KL_010_SED (SPAdes) (version 2) | ecosystem: Environmental > Aquatic > Non-marine Saline and...
GCTATACCCACCGAAGCTGTGAGGAGTGTGGCCTGTTTTATATCGGCTTTGATTTGCCTGCCAATTTTTTCGGCAGAGCCAAATAAGTTCACCGAGCCTGTAACATCCAGAAAGGCCTCGTCGAGAGAAATTGGCTCTATTTCAGGCGTATATCGGGCAAATATTTCGCGTATCTGCTTTGAAACACGGCTGTATTTGTTCATATCCACAGGCAACACTACCGCATCGGGACAAAGACGCAGAGCCTTCGACATTGGCATAGCACTGTGTACGCCGAACCGGCGAGCCATGTAGCTTGCGGCACTGACAACGCCCCGTTTTTGAGCAGAACCTCCCACCACAACCGGCTTGTCTTTTAGCTTTGGGTTATCCCGCTGTTCAACCGAGGCATAAAAGGCGTCCATATCAATATGAATAATGCTTCGTTGTGTGGCCATATTTTTGGGGCTTACCGGACGGCAGATGTTTTCTTGTCTTCATATTTCTTTGGCCAGAACAGCCTTACCAGAAGATTGGCTGTTAATGCCACGAGCGCACCAAGCACAAGGCAACCTGCCCATAGTGTTGTCGACTGTACGAGGAAGCTGTTAAACCTTGCTCCAAAAGGCTGCAGGAAGATCAAATCCTCTATCCACGGAGTGAATACAATGCGTCTTCCTACCTTCCATCCGGCGTAGTATATCGCTCCGGCCGTGAACGGGTTTGTTACCCAGCAGGCTAACAAGGCTATTGGCAGGTTTACGCGAAAATACAGGGCGCCCAAAGTTGCCATAATCATCTGGAAAGGTATAGTCGGAGAGAACGCTATGAAAAGTCCGAGCGATAATCCGCCAGCCAGGGATTCTCTGGTAAGATGCCACAGGTCGTGGGCGAAGATACCTTTGCCGAAAAGCCTGTATATGAATGTTTTTTTTAACTGCCTCCTTGTCGGAAGCCATGATAGCAATTTCTTCTTCATTTGATCAGTGTCCGTCCATGAAGCCGGTAGGATATTACAAAATCGTTTCTATTATGTAACATCTGGAGACTTTTCCAAAATGTATTTTGCTTCGCTGCGAAATTATTATTTGCGTTTGTTTTTTGCAGTATTAGAATGTCAGTATGGTCAGAAGCAATCGTTGGTTTTAGCGGTTGCCGTGAGGTGAACATATATTTGGGAGGAAAAACTATGAAACGCACATTTATTACAATTGTTCTCGGACTTGCGGTTATGTTGTCCCTACCCGTGGCAAACACCTCAGCCGAGCAGGTAATCGAAAGCAGAATCGGCACGGAGTACCATAATATTCGAATAGTCCAAATCGTTGACGGTCTTGAACATCCGTGGGCAATCGACTTTTTACCCGATGGCAGGTTTATCGTTACCGAACGCCCCGGCCGACTTAACATCATTGAAAACGGTCAAAAAACGCAAATCACAAATCTGCCTGAGATAGTTAATATAAGCCAGGGCGGACTGCTCGATGTCGCAATACACCCCGATTATGAACAAAACGGCTGGATTTATATAAGCTACTCCAGCGGCAGTTCGGATGAAACCGCCACCACTGTCAGCCGTGGCCGGATTAAAGGTAATCGGTTTGTTGATGTAGAGCAAATCTTCATCCAGAACCGACACAGCAGCCCGGGCAGGCACTATGGCTCGCGTCTTGCCTTTACAGAGGATAATAAACTGCTGATAAGCATCGGAGACCGTGGAGTCGAGCCGGAACGGGCTCAGGATCTGAACGACCACGCCGGCAGCATCCTGCGCGTCAACGACGATGGCTCGATACCACTGGATAACCCTTTCGTGGATGATCCGAACGCACTGGACGAAATTTATAGCTACGGCAACAGAAACATACAGGGCCTGGCCGTCCACCCCGAAACCGGACAGATATGGGCAAGTGAGCACGGACCAAGAGGCGGCGACCAGCTGAACCTGATTCTGCCAGGCGCCAATTACGGCTGGCCCGATGTAACAACAGGCCAGGAGTACGGGACAGAGCAGCCTTTCGGACAGGCACGCTCAGCGCCAAGCGTAGAAGACCCGGTTGTAGACTGGCATATTACAATCGCACCGTCCGGACTGGCAATTGTCAAGGGAGAGCATTTCCCGAACTGGCGAGGCAACTTTCTGGCCGGCGGCCTGGCCTCACAGCAGATAAGAAGAATAGTTATGAGAAATAATACCGCTGTGCATCAGGAAGAACTCCTGCGGGAAGTATTAGGCCGTATAAGAGATGTCAGAGTCGCGGATGACGGCTATATATATGTGATTAACGACCACTCCGAAGCGGGGCTTTTCCGCATAGAACCGGCTGATTAGAGACTTCAGGGAAGACATCATAGGCTTGAAAATGGGCGATACAGGACTTGAACCTGTGGCCTCACGGGTGTGATCCGTGCGCTCTAGCCAACTGAGCTAATCGCCCTTATGGTGGTATTAAAACCTGAACGCGGGGTGTTTGTCAACTTTTTCCTTCTCAGGCAAAGCTGTTTTCTCGCAAATGTTTGCCCAGATATATTCTGTATCTGTAAAACAGCTATTATTCGTGCCGCAAGGCGATAATGGGATCGACCTTAGCTGCATTGGCGGCGGGATAAATTCCAAATACAATTCCTATGCCTACACTAATAATAAGCGGCAATATAATGCTCAAAGACGTTATCACTGTAGGCATTTCGAATATGTATGTGATTACCTGAGGTATTGATATCCCGACAATAATACCTATAAAGCCGCCAAATGTTGACAATACAACAGTTTCTATTAAAAATTGAACGATTATCTGCTTTCTTTTAGCGCCTATCGCCCTCCTTACCCCTATTTCGCGGGTTCTTTCAGTAACGGAGGCAAGCATAATGTTCATAATTCCTATTCCGCCTACAAGCAGCGAGATACCGGCGATTGAACCGAGGACAATGTTAAATGTTCGCTTTGTAGCTTCTGCCTGCTCAAGAAGCGCCAAGGGGACGCTTAGAGAATAATCTCCGCGAGGGTGGAATAGTTCAAGCATTCTTTCAATACCCTCTGCGGTCGCGCGAACATTATCTGTGTCGTTTACCTGTGCGATAATTTGGTGCAATTCTACCATTTCCCTTGTAAAACTGCCGTCAGAAATCTGGGTAAAAGTATCACCAAAATACTCTCTGGCAGTGTTGAGTGGTATGTATGCGTCTATGTGTTGGTCGGGCACCTGCATGCCCTGAGCCTGGCCCGCTTCGCTTTTTATGATACCGATCACCTCGAAATTGTCCGAGCCTATTCGAACAGTCTGACCAATACTATGCCGTGTTGCCAGCAGTCTTCTTGCCCCGTGTTCTGTGAGAACAGCGACAGGCGCATAGGCTGAGTTGTCCCTGGCGGCCAATACTCTTCCTGCTACGATTTCGCGAGGCACAAGCTCAAACCATTCAGGAGTAGTACCAACAACCCTCAATTCGAGCTGCCGGGTTCCCAGCCGTGATTCCTGTCGCAACAGTTTTACCGGTGCAATTTTTTCAATATCGCTAAAACTCTCGTTAATTCTCGCATAATCAAGATATTTCAGGCCATAGATACTCATCCTTACTCGCTGGGTTCCGGCGGCATCATCTTCGACAGGTTTTTGTGATGATATTATTATGTTGGTGCTGCCGAGTTTTCTGATCTGTTCAAGGGCTTCAAGGGACGCGCCTTCTCCGACAGCAAGCATTGCGACAACGCTTCCGACTCCGAAGACAACACCAAGCATTGTCAGAAAGGAGCGCATCTTATGCAATAATAGATTTTCAATGCCGATGCGTATATTTCTTATTATTTTTGGCTCTTGCATTTTCAGCTTTCTTCAATTTTTGTTATAAGCCCGTCTTGCATGTGCATTCTTTTGCGAGCATATGCGGCGATATGCGGCTCGTGGGTTACCATTATTATGGTTTTTCCCTCTTCATTTAGAATTCGCAACATCTCCATAATCTGTTTGCCCGTAACACTGTCAAGGTTCCCTGTAGGCTCATCGGCCAATATGATCTGAGGGTTATTGGCCAACGCTCTTGCTACGGCAACTCTTTGCATCTGACCGCCTGACAACTGGGTTGGCCGATGATCGAGATGCTTAGAAAGACCAACTTTTTCAGCAAGCTCTATTGCCCGTTCGGCACTTTTATCACCGTCCCAGCCAAGATAGTAAAGCGGTAATTCTATGTTTCTCTGGACGGTTAGCTGGGCTATAAGATTAAAACTCTGGAATATAAAACCCAGATACTTAAGACGGACATCGCTTAGAGGGTCATCTTCCATTTGGCTTACATCCTCGTGCTTGAGCAGGTATTTGCCTGCGGTCGGTCTGTCAAGGCAGCCCAGGATGTTCATCATAGTGCTTTTTCCGGAACCACTGGGTCCCATAATTGCCCAAAAATCTCCCTGATGGAATGACACCGAGACACCATTTAGAGCTTTTACCTGGTGCGTTCCCATCTCGTAGATTTTATAGATATCCGAAAATGCGGCTATAGTATTATTTTCTGTTGCCATCTGCGAAATCCGTTAGCTATTTATCTTTTTACTCGACTGGCCTGCGGCTGCCTTGTCCGCCTCCCTGGCCGCCCTGCCTTTGAGCCCCATCTGGTCTTTGACGCCGGGGCTGATCCTGCCCGGATTGCGGTGCATCGGATTCATCGGTAGTTGAGGGCTGCATAGGAATATCCGTAGATTCTTCCTCAACTTCGCGAGGCCGCCTTACTACCGCAGAAACATCGAGCGGCGGGCTCAGTAATACATGCTGGCCTTCTTCGAGACCTTCGGTAATATGTACCATCCGATTATTATCCAGTCCTATCTCAACGGGATGAGGAACAAATTCATCGCCTTGGTGTAGAAAAACCGTAGGCCTGCCGCCAACACGCACCACGGCCTGGATTGGAACATAGACAGCATCGTCATATTCCTTGACAATTATTTCCGCGCGACAATTCATCCCAGGTCTTAACCTTGCAGCACTACCCTCTATTTCCACATCTGTTCGGTAAACTTTCAAGTCGGGATTGAGCCACATACTCGTAGGGTCAGGAAGCGGCGCGATCGAGGTTACTTTTCCATAATATGTAACATCCGGCATCGCATCAATAGTAATTTCAACGGGCATTTCGGCGCTGATTTTATCAAGATTCGATTCGTGGACATTTAGCTCCGCTCGCATTCTCTGACCTGCGGGCAAGTGGATAAGCTCCTCTCGCTCTCTGACTTCATGTCCTGCCTCGAGCGGCTCCTGAGTTCCTCGCCTTCCACCGCCCTGGGTGCTTGTGGCGTGTATTACCATTCCATCAGCAGGCGCATATATTTTTGTTTTTTTAATCTGGTCCTGTACATGGTCGTAGCGTCTTTTCTGGTTATTGTACTCAGCTTCTCTGGCTTTTAGTTCCGCTTCGGCCTGTATCATATCAGCTCTTGCTCTTCGGCGTGTTCGTTCGAGTGAACTCTTTGCTTGGTTCATATCGCTTTCAAGCTGGGCAAGCTTTCGCGTATATGTAAATTCTGTTAGTAAATCGAGCCTGCCACGTGCCAGTTCGAGGTCAAGTTCGCGTCTTTTTGACTGTAATTGATCGCCCTGGAACTCTGTCTGCGAAATATAATTTTCCTCATATAACTTTTCCGACCACTCCATATTCTGTAAAGCTCTTGCATATTCTTCTTCTGCAAGAGTAATATCAGATTCTCTTTGCTTGAGTTCGTAGGGATATTCTCCGTCGATATATTGCTGGTAGTCCTGCTTGGCGAACTCATAATCCAGCTCGGCAAGCTCGACGTCACTTTCTGTCTGGCTTTCTGTTATGGCGTAATTCTCCTGGCTTCTGATAAGGTCTGCTTCGGCGTTTTGAACTCTTATCTCAAGGTCCTGAGCACGGTCTTCCAGATCACTGGCATCAAGCTCGACCAGTAAGTCACCTTCCTGAACATGAGTACCTTCGGCTACGAGGTATATTATCGATGTTCGACCTTCTACTTCGTTTCGAATAACATGTCGGTCTCTTGCCTGTATTGTGCCGGATTCAATGACACTTATAGTCAGAGGGCCTCGCTCAACTTCAAATGTGGGACCTGTCAGGCCGGAGCTGCCTCGGTTGGAAAGTCTCTGACTTGCGATGATAACGCCGACAACGACAAGCGTCAGCACGACAGCGATGGTGGTATTCTTCTTATTAAACATTTTCGTCATCTCCAGGTTGATATTCTTGCCATAAACCTTTTTCGTCAATTTCTAATACACCCATATCCCGCTGGATACCCAACTCGGAAATTCGATATGTTACCACAGCACGGGATAGAGCGTTTTGCGCATTTACAAGCGCATCTTGGGCATCAAGTAAATCTCGCATCTCTGCTCGTCCGGCATCGAGAAACATTGATACACTGTCAACTCGTTTTTCAGCAATTTGTACCGCACGAGCTTGTATTTCAATGTTCTCTCTGGCCTCGAGCATGTCACGCAGAGCGTTTCGTATGCTGCTTTTTATGCCATCCTCGGCCTGCTGCAAACTTCGGACGGCTCTTTCAAGAGCAATATAGCTGTTTCGATATGCAATTTGCTCTTGTGTTCTTTCCAATGGCAAATCAAGGGTAAGCAATGATGAATACCGTCCTTCTCTGGGTCTGAATGTGGCGTCATCCCGTTCACCTATTGATCTGCCCTGCCCAATATTTGCCGAACCCAGCAGTGTAAGTTCGCCGCGTAAGTCGTCCGCAGCTATAATTACTGCCCGTTGGGCGTCATAGACAGCTCCCTCTGAAGTGCGCAAATCAAGTCTGTTTTCAAATGCAAGGTCCAAGGCTCTGCTTTCAGGCAATTCATAAGGGCCTGCGCGTTCCATATCCGGCGGATCAAGTTCAATGGGTGCATCAGCAGGGACGGACTCCTGATCATCACGAACGGATGCTTCAATTTCATCCAATTGTTCAAGCATATCCATTGCCGGCGCCGCGAGTCTTTCAAGTTCATCCGGGTCGAGCTCTATGAGTGCGTCCGGCGGCAGGCCAAGGAATTGCTTCAAGTCATCGAGGCTGCTCTGATATCGCTGCTTAGCTGATATCCATTGCTGCCTTGCTCGCAGTTCATCCTGCATCGCCTGGTCAACCTGTATCTCATCAACTCTTCCAAAATCCGCCAGCCGCCTTACACGACGCGCGGAGGTCGCTCGGCTTCGGTAGTCAGCCTCGCGGTTGTGAATTTCGTCAAGCTGCTGTAGCACCGAAAGATAACGGTTCGCCACATTTACAGCGTATTCTTTTTTAAAGTGTTCGAAGTCCCATATGGCGTATATGACATCCCGCTCGGCCTGAGTTAGCGGCTCGGCAACTATATGCCTGCCTGCGCCCCGCAGCAGGGGTATGGAAATGCTGGCATCGGTCTGGACACCTCTTGCTGTGGCTCCTCCTGATGTAAACAAATGCGCCAGATCAACAGCAAGAGCCGTGGTAAGTTCAACACCACTGGTCAATTTTCGTCTTACACTGAAATCGCCGCTTGTCGCGGTGCCGGTGGTTCTGGTATCACCGCTGCCGTCGGTGCGAGTAATATTTTCCACCTGTCCCCTGAAGATATTGCGGAAATTGTTTCGCTGAAGCTCCAGAGAAAGAGCCGAGCGGAACACCTCCTCTTTCTGACGCTGGTAATCTCTGCTGTTGGCAGCGCCTATCTGCAGAGCATCCACAAGAGAGATCACGATCGTCTCATCCGGGGCAATATCCGAGGCGGCTTCTTCATTTGTCTGGCCAAAAGGATAATCATCTTCGGGCCAATGCTCTATTCTTTCAAGATTGGCTGAACCAAGAGCTGCCCTTGCCGAATACGGCAGATTCTGTCCGCTAAGGAGCAGCTCCCGGAAAGCGTCGCTTGGCTTTTCAATGTTAAAGTCATACTCTCTGCCTAAAGCCTCGTGCTGTTTTTCTGTTATAATAGCAGAGCCGACAGCGTCTATCGACTCTCTGTGCCGGTCAGGAGATTTGCACCCTGTCATAATGATCGCGGCCAGAGTTAGCATCGAAACACTAAGTATCCATACTTTCCGGTTCATCTTGCTGATTACCATCCTATTTTACCTTTTTTCGTGTCGCCTTCTTATTCTTTCTATTCCGGCCTGGAAATCCTCGTGCCATTGGTCGAACTGCTCGTCAGTCAAAATCTCCCGCATCTTTTCAACCAGCCTTTCGCGTTCTTTACGCAATTGCTCTATCATCTGCTCACGAATTGCTTCCCGATATTGCAGGCTTTCCGAAAATATCTCCTCAACCTGTTGCGTCTGTTCGTCATTAAGGCCGTACTTGCGCTGAAATTTTTGAGCTAATTCAGCAGATTCAGGCCTGTAGCGAGACCGAATACTTATTATCCCGTTCTTTTCCAATAAAATGGTTGCTCCGGCCCCAATTATTGTGCCGGAACTCAGGATAATCAAAGCCAAAACTATCTGTAAAACAATTTTCCGCCTTGCTGCATATCTTGGCTGTCTATTTTGTTCTTTTTCTACCATAATGGAATCTCCCCGATAGGAACGAAAAGCCTGCTAAGAGGGTCCATTATATAATACCATCCTCCGGTAGAAAAAAATGCTATGACAGAGGCTGCAAAAGCGGATACTCCGGCGAAGATATCCAACGGCAAGAGACTCACTGATTCGGAAGGTATTTCTGTTATCCTCCTAAGTACATCAGCTGAAACATCGAGCTTAGGCGCTGGCTCTCGACGAGCAATTCCTGCCAATTTTTCAATAATTTTCAGGCTGTCCATTAGTATTCCTCCCTAACATTTTCCCGGACTGCAATTTTGCGCAACTTTTTCCGAGCTCGCGAAGCCCTCATTTTAACGGCGGCATTACTCCAACCAACCCGCTTTGCAATTTCTTTGGTGGTATAATTCTGGAAATACATCAATGTCATAACCAGCCTCTCCGGCGGACTAAGCCGGCGAAACAGTCGGTGCAGTATGTCAGCCGCCCGTTCAGGGGCAATTTCATCTGCGTTTTCAGTATCAATGAGCTCCGGTTGATTATAAATATTTACCTCTTGTCTGCGTCTGGCCTGATCTTTCCAGAATCTATACCCGGTCCGTGTGGCGATAGTCGCCAGCCAATTCGCAAGCGAACCCCGTCCGTCATAGCTGCCCAGGCTCAGCCAGGCCTGAACAAATACATCCTGCACGATAACTTCACATTGAGCTTTATCACGGGTAAAACGCCACATAATCGCTGTTATATACGATTGATACCTGCGCACTAACCTTGCGTAGGCATCATGATCGCCTTCTAAACTTTCCTGAATGTCATTTTTGTCGCTAATATGCACATCGCCATTCTATCGTTTTTGGCGAGAATGGCAAAAACCAACACAGTTTCTGTATATTTGGTGTTCGAGAAAGCATAAAAGTAACACAATTTATGAAAAAAACCGATTTTTATACGATAGGCGGGAATGCGATGTTTCACATCATATGTAAAGGCCCGCGGATTTATCAACGAACCAATAAACTTTCTCAAGCACCGGCCAGAGGACATGTATCGGGTATTTCAAGCCGTCAGGCTCGGTCGTAATCACTTCTGCAAGCGTCCGAGCTTTTTCACCCCCGGCAACTAAAACAACAATTCTCTCGGCTGCTTTCAGTACAACCGGACAAAATGTCAGCCGATCTATTGTATCGGGGTTTTCAACCGGACAAACCAGTTCGTTTGGACGGCAAGGCTGTTGGCCGGGGAAAAGCGAGGCGGTGTGGCCGTCAGAGCCCATACCGAGAAAGACAAGGTCAAATCGCGGCATCCACCCCTTTTCTCTCGGCAGGGTACTTTTAAGCTGCTGTTCATATTTTTGCGCAGCGGTAGGTAAATCACCCAACTCTGCTTCCATTCGATGGATGTTTTCATTTGGGATCGCAACACTGCTCAAAAACGCATCTTTTGCAAGGCGATAATTGCTCTGCTGTGAGTCAGGTTCCACAGCTCTCTCGTCGGCCCAAAAAATGTGTATCCGATCCCAGGGCAAGCGCAGCGAATCCTCCCTCTGGCCAAGAAGCACCATAAATCCTTTCGGGGTTTTTCCGCCTGAAAGCGCGACAAAGAATTGTCCCTGTTTTTCTATGGCGCTGGTTGCAGCGCGGATAAACTCATCTGCGGCACGCTCAGAAAGCTTCTGTGGGTTTTCAAATATCTCTATGTTTTTAATTTTGTTTTTCATTGAAACTATTTCCGGTATCTTCTCACAGACTCTGACGAACAGGCCTCTTTTTAAGCTCGGCTATAGTCGGCAAAAGTTCATACCGCTCTACCGAAAAACGGCTGACAAACTCATCAACCGCCCTGTTGATATCAGCAATGTCTTTTGCGTGCATCATAGCGAAAATATTGTAATCCCAGCCGGGCTGGGTATGCCGTTCATAACAATGACTTACCTGTTCCAGGTCAGCAAGCCCCTGTCCCAAGCGAGACACTTTTTCACAAGGCGCATAACAGACAAACATAACATTTGCCGTAAAGCCCATTTTCCGATGATCCACAACGGCCCCAATTCGCCGGATAACACCTTTGTCCATAAGATTACGAATAGATTTGATAGTGCTTTCACACTCACCGGGTGTATCAGCCAGTTTATCAAAAGGTCGAGGCACAATTTCGTTATTACCCTGAAGTCTTCTTATCAGTTTCTTTTCATAATCATTAAGCTCTACAATCTCGCTAGCGGGAGTCGCGCTATCAGCTTCTTTCTCGGAGTTACCTGAACCACCAAAACGAACATGCAGCTTAAAAAACCGCTTCATAGGAAGGTTAAAAACTTCAATATCGTGAGTTTGCGAAAGCCTTTGGAGTGTTTGGGCGATCTCGACCTCGCTGTCGGCTTGAAGCGTAAACCATAGATTAACCGGATGCTCCCGCAGATAGTTATGTGACACTCCGGCCAGATTATTAACCGCACTAACTACGGACTCGAGCTTACCTTCACCCACTTTCGCCGCAGCGAGAGTCGCTATTCTGCCCAATGCCCGATAGTTAATGACCGCGCTGATTCGCCGAATTACGCCATTTTCCTGCAATTCTTTTGTCCAGTCGAGCACCCGCTGCTCTGAGATGCCAAGCCGAGCCGCAATTGCGTTAAAAGGCTCCGGCACTATTTCAAGACCGTCCTGCAAAATCCGGCAAAGTTCGCTCTTTTGTTTGGTCAGTTGCACAGTCATCCACCCGGCCTGTAAGAACAAATTGGATCCTCTGCCATATAATCGCCTGTAATGCCAAAAGCCCTCGCTCTGCACCCACCGCAACTTTTAACATAGCCGCATCGTCCACAACGCCCGCCGTAACTCGATAAACCTCTTATTCGGTTGAAAAACTCGCTTTTCTCCCATATGCCGGCAAAGTCGAAATCATTTTCGACAAGGTTGCCGGCGGAGATATCCAGAAACCCGCACATCTGAACATCGCCTCTATGGCTTATAAACCCAAATTCATCTGCGCCCAGACAACCCTTAGCAGCCTCTGCACCGCTCTGCCGTGTCACCCTGGCAAACTGCGGCCCACAGGTTACGCGAACTTCGATACCTGCGTTTTGCTTAATAGTCAAAAGTCTTTCAAGCAGGCGCTCATATTCGTCAGCCTCGAGAACATCATTTGCCATGGCCTTACCCCTGCCCGTCGGCACAAGTATAAATGGATTAAAGCACTTCGCTCCAAGCTTTTCCGATAAGGCGGCTATTATCTCAACCTGATCGATATTGCCTTTCGTAATAGTCGTGTTTATCTGAAAAGCAAGACCGGCCTGGCGACAAATATTCGCCGCACGAACAACACTGTCATAGGCACCGCTAACGCCCCTGAGCGAATCATGGACCTTCGCTTCAGCTCCGTCTATCGAAAGCGAAACCGCCAGTATTCCAGCGGCCTTGATCTTCTGCACGCTTTTTTCATCTATCGGATAGCCGCAGGTCGCCATTACCATCCGAAGCCCAAGCTGCCGACCATAAACCGCCAAATCATAAAACTCCGGACACTCCATCGGCTCGCCGCCTGTGAGAATTATGACACACTTGCTGTACTTTGCCACCGAGCGGAGAATGTGTTTTTTTTGCTCGGCAGTTAACTCATCAGCAGCTTTAACATCCGCCCCTGCCCGACAATGAAGGCATTTATATCTGCAACGACGGGTTATCTCAAAAGCCAGTATTCGCGGTTTCGGTGCTTGTGATTCCATTATTGCTTTCGAATAATCTCTGCCGCTTCTTTGGCAAAATATGTAACAATAATATCGGCTCCGGCACGCTTAATAGAGAACAGCGTTTCCATAATAGCTTGTTCTCTGTCCAGATGTCCGGCCTTAGCGGCATCATTAATCATCATATACTCACCGCTGACATTATACGCCGCGACAGGAACATCAAACCGCTGCCTGGCCCGACTAATAACATCCAGATAGCCCACAGCCGGTTTTACCATAATAATATCGGCGCCCTGTTCGATATCCAGATTCATCTGAGCGACGGCTTGCCCGGCCGATCTGAAATCCATCTGATAACTTTTTCTATCACCGAAAGAAGGGGCAGATTCGGCGGCATCTCTGAAAGGTCCGTAAAAAGCAGATGCGTACTTTGCCGAATATGCCATTATCGCCGTATCAACAAAACCCGCCTCATCCAGCGCATCACGAATAACTCCCACCCTGCCGTCCATCATATCCGAAGGCGCAATCATATCAGCCCCGCAGTGAGCATGTGAAACCGCCGTTTTAGCAAGCAGTTGACAGGTCTTATCGTTATCAACTTTGCCGCTATTGATAACCCCGCAATGACCGTGCGATGTATATTCACACAGGCAGACATCCGTTATAATCAAAAGCTCGGGGAGTTGTTTCTTTATTGCACGCACAGCCTGCTGCACAACGCCGTCGTCCATCCAAGCGCCGCTGCCCTGCTGGTCCTTCTGCCCGGGCAAGCCAAAAAGCAGCACCGCGGGGATACCCAGCGACATGACCTCGGCCGCTTCTTCTACAACAGTATCGTCAGAGAAATGAAAACAGCCGTCCATCGACTTAATGGGCGATTTTATCCCGCTGCCGGCTTTTACAAAAAGCGGATAAACAAGATCATCCGCACTGATGCTGATATCTCGCACCAATCTGCGCATCGCCTCTGTCGTTCGCAGCCGCCTCATCCTCTTTCGACCAATACCCATTCTCTATGATTCCTTAACGAGAAATATCACACCTGCTCTATAGCCTTGAGCAAACCGTCGGTAGTGTACTCTTTGGCCTCTGCATCAACCGTCAAACCAATTTTCCTGATCGCATCAGCGGTAACCGGCCCAATAGAAGCAATACGCACACCTGCTGACTTTACCAAAACAGTATCTATCTGTTCAAAAAAATTCTCAACCGTTGAAGGACTCGTAAATGTAAGCCAATGAACGCTTTTTTCGCGCAGCCGTTGTTCAAGCATCTCAACCGGGCCAGTATGCCGCACCGCCGTATATACCTCCGCACCATCCAGTTGGACACCCGCTTCAAGCAACAGGCGGGGCAACTCATCAGAAGCAATCGCCGAACGCAACAGCATGACCCTTTTGCCCTTGATATTGGCCTTATTTATCAACTCCTGAGCAAGCGCCTTGGTAGTAAACTCCGCAGGCATATAATCCGCGCGCAACCCGTAGTCCATCAGCGCACGCATCGTAGGTAATCCAACCGCCGCTATCTCCACATTACCAAACACTCTGCTGTCTTTACCCATCCTCGACAAAAAGTCAAAGAAAATCCTAACACCGTTGGCGCTCGTAAAAACTACAACCTCACATTCCCATAACCGCTTGAGCAAACCCGTGAACTTATCCTCGTCGGTAAGCGATTTTATCTTAATCGTCGGAAAACTCAAAGCCTCACCGCCCCTCTCGGTAATCTTCTCAGCAAATTCGGCATTACCCGTCGCGTCCCGCGTAACGACGATGCTCTTGCCAAATAGCGGTAACCGCCTGAACCATTCAAGACCGCTGTCTTTAGCCGCTTTACCTATGACAACAATTGCCGGAGCGCCGATACCAGCTCGTTTACACTGTTTCGCAATGTCACGCAAAAGCGAACGAACAACCCGCTGATTCGGCAAGGTCGCATTTTGAATAACCGCCGCTGCAGTATCACCGCTTAAGCCCTCATCAATAAGCCGCTCGGCGATCTTTTCCAGATTGCCCATACCCATATAAAAAATAATACTGCCCCGCCACTTAGCCAGCAAAGGCCAGTCAATACCGCTGGACTGTTTACCCTCTGCCTCCCTTCCGGTAACAAAAGCCGCTTCACTGCTGTAACGCCTGTCGGTCAGCATAACTCCTGCGTACTCGCAAGCCGCCACACCAGCCGTGATGCCCGGCACGATCTCGAACTCTATTGATGAGCCGCTCAAAATCTCGGCCTCCTCCGCGCCTCTGCCGAACATACACGGATCGCCGCCCTTTAGCCGAACGAGAACATCATGCTCGCCGGCCTTTTCTACCAGTAACTCGTTGATCGAACCCTGCGACACTGAGCCTTCGCTGACTCGTTTAGGGGTATGAATTATTTCCGCGTCCTCACGAACATAGCGCAGCAGAGCAGGATTCACCAACTTATCATAAATAACGCAATCAGCCTGCTTCAAAAGCTTTGCGCCGCGCACAGTGATAAGATCAGCCCTGCCGGGGCCTGCACCCACAAGATATACCCTGCCGAGTTTTTTCTCTTTTCGAGCCATTATCGCTCCAGTTCCGAAAGTATTTCACTGCCGCCATTGTCAAGTAATTCATTGCCAAGTGCCTCTGACAATTCTTCCCAGTTCTCAACGGCTCCGGCCGTGCTTTTTTTTATAAACCTGCCGCCTTCAATGTCACCGACAAACGCCGTTATCTCAATCCGGCTATGGTCAATTGCCGCATAGGCTCCGACAGGCGCATGACAGCCGCACTGTAAAACGGTTAGTATTTGCCGCTCTGCCTGAACAGTTATTCTGTCTCGCTGATTATCTATTGCCGAGATTATATCCCTTGCCTCCGTGTCGTCGCTTCGCACCTGCACCGCCAATGCCCCCTGCCCTGGCGCAGGAATAAATTCTTTTGGAGAAAAACATACCGCCGCTTTATCCATCAGCGTCAGCCTTTCCAGCCCGGCGCGTGCGAGCATAATCGCGTCGTAATCTCCTTGCCGCAGTTTCTCTATCCGCGTCGGAACATTACCCCTTATCGCCGACACTTCAATATCTCTATGCATCCGTCGTATCTGAGACGCCCGCCGCAAACTCGATGTCCCCACCTTTGCACCAACCGGCAACTTTTTGATATCGGATATACCGGTATTGCTCAAAAGGCAATCCTCCGGATAATCCCGAAAGCAAATCGCCGCCAATTCTAACCCTTCAGGCTGTTTTACCGGCAAATCCTTCAAACTGTGAACCGCGAAATCAGCCTGACCGTGCAGAAGTACTTGCTCAAGCTGACTTGTAAAAAACCCGCTGCCTTTAAGCTCCCACAACGCCGTCTGACGATCCTTGTCGCCGGAAGTGCTTACCTGCATTATGTCTATATCCAGACCTGCACAACTTCGGCGCAGAGCCTCCGTAACGATATCAGTTTGCCGTACCGCCAGCCGACCCGCGCGAGTTGCTCCAGTCAGTTTTCTCATTCAATCCTGCTGTTCTTTGTCCAATGAAAATATCTTTTGTATCATCTCCGCTGCACGAAGCTGCTCCTCGCTTGGTTCACCTTCACCGCCCGCTTTCAAAAAATCAACCGGGCCGTGCAATATCTTCTGCACCAGCGACTCTGCAAAAACCTCCAGCCTTTTAGAATTAGCCTTTCCAAAACCGGAAGCGTACCGCCGAGCCTCTTCACGCGCCATGGCCTTACCCTGCTCCAACAATTCGCTGATAACTGGCACAACATCGAGCGACTCATACCAGCCGATAAACTTATCCACAAAATCGGCGACTATCACCCTTGCCTGCTCGCATCGCTCTGACCGAAGCATTTGATTAGACTCGACATTAGCTGTCAAATCGTCAATATTGTACAGCACAACATTTTCAAAATCACCCGCTGCCGGATCAATATCACGCGGCACCGCTACATCCAACATCAGCAAAGGCCCTACCCTATCGGCCACTGTTCTGCCAATCGTCTCGGCCTTTAATATGACTTTTTCAGAACCAGTCGAACTGATAACAATATCAATATCACTAAGCCGCCCTGCGATCTCACCCAGACTAATGACCTGACCGGTGCCAAGCCGAGTGACCATTTCCTTAGCGGTTTTAGCACTGCGGTTGGCGATAACCAAATCTCTGAGCCCGGCCTTAAACAGATATCTGGCCGCGAGTTCTGCGTTATCACCGGCGCCAATAATCATAGCCGAACAATCCTCGATATTTAGACGCTGGCGAGCAACCTCCACCGCCGCCATACTAACTGAGACCGCACCACAGTTTATACCCGTCTGGGCACGAACAGCTTTGCCCGCCCGGAAGGCCATATGAAACAACCGGTGAAATATAACCTTACTCATCCGACAATTTACCGACTCGGTGTAGGCCTCTTTCACCTGAGCAAGTATCTGATTTTCCCCGGGAATCTGAGAATCAAGCCCCGCGGAAACCTCAAACAAATGCCTGACGGCACCGGCCTGCTCGAGCAAGCTGCTATACTGGCGCCAGACCTGCCCCATATCCTCTCCAATTTCATCCAGCAAATCAGCAAAATACTGCCCTGCGTCAAAATCAGCTCGCACATAAGCATAAAACTCGATCCTGTTGCAGGTACTGAGCAATACAGCCTCGCTTATATTATCTTCCGCATGCATTCTGCGCAGTAGCGTCCGGCGATGCCCGGCACTTAGGCTAACCTTTTCACGCAACGGCACAGGGCAATTCTGATGGCTTATGCTATAAACCACAAGCTTCATTAAATCGACACCTTGATTTGTTTATCGTCATTAAAAATCGCATAAAAGCTGTAATATAGCATTTTTGCCCTGCCGCAAAAAGCCTAATTACGCAAAACTTAACATCATCGCCATTTACACCGCTCAAAAGCAGTTGCATTGTCTGGCGTTGAGGTTATAATACTGGGTTCAAGTTTGAGCAGTGCTGCTTTTCATTAAATTAGGTTATTGACTTGCGAATAGCAAAATATTATCAGGAGCGACTATATGGAACAGGTTGCCACACAGACAGAAGCTGATCTTTTTGGACAAACAATACCACAACCCAATGAGATCGAACAAATATCTCTGAATGTATATTCAGATGAGAAGAATACGATGGAGTTCGCCGAATTGGTTGAACAGAACGCTCAGAAAAGATCGGCAAAGGCCAATCTGACCGGCGGAATCGGCTACTACATACTCGGAGAATATGCTCAGGCAGCGGAAAAACTTGAAAAAGCCGACGACTGCGCACAAAAATTTATGTACCTTGCATTCGCTAACCGAGAGCTTGGGAACTTCGAAGATGCTGTGAAAAACCTTGATAAGGCCAGTAAGAATGACGCCGACAAGCTCACGGTGGCATTCGAGAAAGCCTCAACATATCGCCAGGCAGATAATTTCGAAAAGGCGGAAAAAGAACTGCAAGCCTGCTCAAACTATGATGGCGTAAGCGCAGAGTACCATTATCAGCTGGGAAGACTGCTCGAAGACCAGGGACTTTATATAAAAGCTGCGAAAAACTACGAAAAGGCAATTGAACTCGAACCCAAACACGCACAGGCAAGATTCCATCTGGCATATAGATGCGATCTGCTTGGCGATGAAGAATCCGCAATTGAACATTACAAGCAGTTGCAAGGCCAAGGAACTGTTTATGTAAACGCTATGCTGAACCTCGCGGTGATATACGAAGACAAAGCCGAATATGAAAAAGCCCTCAGCTGCGTCAGAAAGGTGCTAAAAAACCACCCAAACCATAAAAGAGCAAGGCTCTTTGAGAAAGACATACGAAGCTCAAGGACAATGTTCTACGACGAGGAATGGGAAAAACGAATTGACCGGAAAAACCAGATGCTCGAAACGCCTTTGACGGACTTCGAGCTGTCGGTAAGAAGCAGAAACTGCCTCCAGAAAATGAACATCGAAACAATCGGCGACCTGCTCAATATAACCGAGAGTGAATTGCTGTCATATAAAAACTTCGGTGAAACTTCACTAAAGGAAATCAAAGAAATCCTTGACTCAAAAGGGCTATATCTGGGAATGGCAAGAGAGGACACAGATTCGTCGGAATCCAACGATCAGCAGGAACAGCAACAAGAGCAGTTCAAGGCTCTTTATGAAAATCCGATCGAAGATTTACAACTGTCTGTAAGGGCAAAAAAATGCCTCGAAAAGCTGGATATCAAAAAAATCGGCGACTTAGCTCAAATCACAGAAGCCGAACTGCTTGGCTGTAAAAATTTCGGCGTTACAAGTCTTAACGAAGTTAAAAAAGCCTTAGCCGATCTCGGTCTGTCCCTTAGAAAAATTGATTAAAACCTGATCGAAGCCGGCAAAGGCAAGGACATATTCAAATGAGATGCGACAGTTTTGCATTGCCCGGCCTTGGTAAACTGAAAAAATACCGGCTGCTGTTGATTATAGCGGCCGGTATTTCTATTATCGCTGTGATGATAAGCTGCCCCGAAAGATATATATCACGCACAACTCCTGAAATGGAAACAGAAACGGATTACTGGATGAGGGTTCTTTTATCCAACGGTGTTACAGAATTCAAGCTCTCATCCGAATCAGCACTAATCGTTTCGAACCCACAAACCGGCAAGGAAAAACAACTTCCAGGCCGGGACGAAGCGTTTCATATTGCACTGGAAAGCGGCAAATTTAAAATTGACGGAGATTTTTTTGTTGAAAGCAGTGAAGTTTTACTGACTACTGACGAACCTCACATACTTGCCGTGAACAATAGCCGTTACAGAGGCAACATCCTTTTAATTCAAAACAGCGAGGCAACTGCTTTCAGCATCATAAATCATCTGCCACTGGAACCTTATCTTGCCGGGGTAATTAGCGCGGAAATGCCTCAATATTGGGAAATGGAAGCTCTAAAAGCCCAGACCATCGCTGCCAGAACATACGCAATGTATATTAAGAACCGTTTTGGGCCGCGCAGACACTTTGATGTTACGCGCACACAGGCCAGCCAAGTTTATCACGGTATGCGTGCTGAAACAGCGAGGACCTGGCAGGCAGTAAACCGCACCAAAGGAAAATTTTTGCACTATCGCAGCGAAAATGAAAAGCCTGAATTGTTCACTGCGTTCTATAGTTCTGCCTGTGGAGGCCATACGGAAAACAGCGAATATGTCTTTGGCGAACACCTTCCACCTCTTTCAGGTGTTCCGTGTCCATATTGCTATGAAATAGCGAAAACCAGCGTATTCTACTGGCCGACTGTGAAATTTGACAAAAAGTATGTCAGCAGCGCTTTGCTCCAGAAGTACCCCTCTTTGAAAAACCTCGAGCAAATCGTCGATATAGCCGTAGCCCGCAAATCTGATTACGGCGACTTCCAGCGCATCACTTCGCTAAAACTCACCGGCATAAACGAAAAAACACACAATATTCGCGCTGAAGATTTCCGCCTGACCATTGACCCGACCGGCAGCAGAATAAAAAGCACCGCCTTTAAAATAACTGACGCAGGCGAAAAATGGGCGGTTACAAACGGCAGAGGATACGGCCACGCTGTCGGAATGTGCCAATGCGGCGCCCAGGCAATAGCGAGAAGAGGCTACACAGCCGAGCAGATACTTTACTATTACTATCCGGGCTCAGAAATTCTAAAACTCTACTAAAACAATGCCAGCGTTTCAGCTTACAAAAACAGATACTCATTCCAGTGCCAGGCTGGGCTTGCTCAATACGGAACATGGAAGCGTGCAAACACCGGTGTTTATGCCCATCGGAACAGCCGCTGCCGTGAAAGGCACTACGCCGGAGCAACTCAGACAAACCGGTGCAAGCGTTGTCCTGGCAAACACTTATCATCTGATGCTGCGTCCGGGAGCGGAAATTGTTGAAAAACTCGGCGGAATCAACAAACTTATGGCCTGGGATGGCCCGATACTGACCGACAGCGGAGGATATCAGGTTTTTTCGCTTGAAGCGCTCACCAGAATCGATGACCACGGCGTCGAATTTGCAAGCCATATTGACGGAAAGCGATTTTACCTCACCGCTGAAGAAGCCATAAAAATCCAGAACCAGCTTGGAGCCGATATAATTATGGCTTTCGACCAATGCACACCCTACCCCTGCCCGAAAGACCAACTTCAACAGGCCCTCGAGCGAACTTTAAGATGGGCCCAGCTATGCAAAAAAGCCCATAAAGACCGCAGCCAAATGCTTTTCGGTATTGTACAGGGCGAAATAGACCTCCAAATGCGAAGCTATTGCGCTGAGGAACTGATTAAAATGGATTTCGACGGCTATGCAATCGGAGGCCTGAGCGTTGGTGAAGGACACGAAAATATGAAAAAAACAGTAGAACATACCGCACAAGTTTTGCCTAAAGACAAACCTCGCTACCTTATGGGCGTAGGAACCCCAGCGGATATTATCGAGGCTGTTAAATCGGGCGTGGATATGTTCGATTGTGTTTTGCCAACCAGAAACGGAAGAAACGCATGCGCATTCACCGAAAACGGCCCGATAAGACTTAGAAACAATAAGTTTATAGAGGATACAAACCCAATCGAACCCGGCTGTAATTGCTACTGCTGCCAAACATACAGCAGGGCATCAATAAGGCATTTTTTTAATACAAAGGAAATGCTGGGTCCCATAATGCTATCCTTGCACAATCTGGCATTTTACCAGAGGTTAATGAAAAATATCCGGGATAAAATAGATACGGGGCAATTTGCAGACTGGGCAGAAGAAAAAATCACGCAATACAAGGTTTTCAATTCTGTCCCGAAACCAGGCAAAAACGGCTAAAAGTAATTTTTACTGTTATTTTGGGAATTTTTCGGTTATAAAACCGGTTACCAAAAAAAGCGACTTTTAAGCAGAATATAAGGAAGGAACAGATATGAACAAATTATGGATACTTGCACAGGCACAAGCGCAGGCCGAAAACCAGGAAGAAGTCATTTTTGGCGAGCCGCTAAATCAACAGGAAACCGAAACTCACACAATCCAACCCGATAATGAGCAACTGGACGAAGAAGCACCACCACAACAGCAAATCGGGCTTCACAACATACTGTTTTTTGCTGCGATCGCATTGCTTATGTACTTTCTGCTTTTCAGGGGCCCGAAAAAACGCCAGCAGGAGCACCAGAAGATGGTCCAAAGCGTTGAGAAAAACGACAAAATACGCACCATCGGCGGGATTATCGGCACAGTTGTTGATGTAAAAGACGATCAGATCACAGTCAAAATAGATGAATCTACGAACACAAAAATGAAAATAATACCGAGTGCTATCGCAGCTAATCTCTCGAAGGAAACAAAATAGCGCTCAAAGCGTAGAGCTATTCTGACGAAATAAAACTTTCAGACGAGTACTTCAGGATGACAAACTTAAATTTTATGAATTTTACTTTAGGAATACCGTGCTATGAATAGGAATCTTGGTTGGAAATTCGCCTTAATCGTCGTGTTAGCTGTCGTAGCATTCTGGACTCTCTACCCACCCAGTAGAACAATCAAGCCTGGAATCGACCTGGCAGGTGGAACAAGCCTTACTTATGAAATAGACCCGACAGGCCTTGCAGATGCCGAAAGGCACGGCCTATCGCAGAGGATGATTGCGGTACTTCAAAGGCGAGTCGATCCGCATAATGTGCGAAATCTGTTATGGAGGCCCCAGGGAGCGACGCGCTTTGAGGTAGTTATGCCTTTAGCAAGCGCAGAAGCTCGCGAAAAACGCGAAAATTTTGAAGTCGCGATGGACGAGTTGATGGCAAGAAATGTCAATCCCGCCGCCGTAATGCGAATACTCGACCAGCCTCAGCAACAGCGGAAGGAGTCTCTCGAAAGACTTGCGCACGGCTGCGAAGATACTATGAGCATATTCGAGGAGCTTGCATCCATTTATGACCAGAGACAGCAACTGCGCAGCCAGCGAGACCAGTATCAGGCGGAACTTGACGAACTGGCCGATGAGGTTTCTGAGGTCGGGATAACCATTGCCGATGTCGAAGATGAGGTTCACGGCTGGTCGCAGCTTTCCGAGCAGGAACTGGCAGAAACATTGAGAGACTATCTTGATGAGGACGATGCCGAAAAGCTCGAATTGCTGACCAGATATGTCGAAGCTTACCGCGGCTGGGCCGAAGCAGTGGATGAGCTTACTGACCCTGAAGAAGGCTTAAACATCCGCTATGAAAGAGCTCGAAGCGAACTGGATGACCTGAACGTCACTCGCGAACAGATGATAGCGGTGCTGGAGACTCCTAATGAAAACGAACAGCGAAACGCTCTCGAGCAGCTTAAAGAGCAATTCCCCGAACGCGCAGAACAAATCAGACTGGTCGCAACTACCTTTGAGCAATACCAGCCTTTCAGAGGCAGGCTCGACGATCCAAGAGACTTACAGCGAATGCTTGAGGGAGCCGGAATTCTCGAATTCAGGATTATACCGACAAGATTTGAGGATGTGCTTCGTGACGAACAGATTGATACCTATGTGGAAAATCTTACCCAAAGAGGTCCGCGCTACGCCTCGGATGAAAGCTATGTCTGGCTCGAAATCGAAGATCCGGAAGAATGGAATGTTCCAGGCTCTATAACAGCACCATTTGGCGCAAGAGAATATGTTCTGACAAGTAATCTTGACAACGAAAAAATGCTCCAGGACGGCCAACAAAGACAATGGCAATTAGAACGCGCTCGTCCAACCTCAGACCAGATGGGACGCCGAGCGATAGCATTCAGACTCGACCAGCGAGGCGGAGCTACCTTCGGACGCATAACCGGAGACAATCTCGAAAGACAACTCGGTATAATGCTTGATAACAGGGCGTTGTCAGCCCCAACGATACAATCTCGAATCACCACCGAAGGCACAATTACCGGCAATTTCAGTCAAACAGAAATAAATGATATGATAGATAAGCTTAACGCAGGCTCCCTGCCGGCAAGGCTCATCGAACAACCAATATCCGTCAGGACGGTAGGGCCATCGATAGGCGCCGAAAACCGAGACCAGGGCATAACAGCCGTTATTGTAGGCTTTTTCCTCGTCGCGGCATTTATGATTGTATATTACCTGATCGCCGGAGTACTGGCCAATGTCGCGCTGTTTTTGAATGTGCTTTTTGTGCTCGGCTTTATGGTGCTTCTGCGTGCTACATTTACTCTGCCCGGTATTGCGGGCCTTATTCTTACAATCGGCATGAGCGTGGATGCGAATGTGCTTATCTTCGAGCGCATCCGTGAAGAACAAAAACGCGGCTCGTCACTTAGGATCGCTATCAAAAACGGCTACGAGCGAGCTTTTAGAACCATTTTTGACGCTAATGTTACAACTTTCATAACCGCAGCGATACTCCTGTGGCAGGCGCCGGAAGAAGTCAAAGGCTTCGCCATCGTCCTGATGCTCGGTATCGTAGCAAGTATGTTCACAGCTCTGTTCGTAACAAGAGTATTCTTCGACTGGCTCACGACCAGAAAAATACTCAAAGACAAACTCTCAATGCTCGCTTTCTTCGGTAAAACTTCCATAAACTGGATGGCCGCTCGCAAGTACTTCTTTACTGTCTCGGCAATTCTGATTCTCGCCGGAATAGGAGCTTTCTTGTCACGGGACGAAGCGACCAACAGCAAATACGGAATTGAGTTTACCGGCGGGACTTCCGTCGAGGTAACCCTCCGCGAAGGCGCAGAACTTGCCAGACAGGATGTAGCCGATAGAATTCACGCCATCGGCAGGGAAATCAATAACCCAGCCCTTGCCGCCGCAGGCGTTTACAGTGTGGGCCAGACGGGTGATCGTTACGAGATTACCACCACGGCCACAAACGAAACCGTTGCCACTATAACCTTGCCCGCTGAGCAGCAACTCGCCGCTACGCAGGTTCGTGCGCAAATAGCTCAGGCAGCCCGGCAGACCGGATACCAATTATCGGAATTGAATGTAAGAGCGGATAACGAAAACACTTTCACCGTCTCAACAGGGCAGATGAATACCGCTATTGTCCGTGAAGTTCTCACGCAGGCATTTCCACAGGCTGATGTATCCGATCCGTATATCAATCAGGTCGTTAACGAAGCTGTCATGCAGGCGCTCGGTGAATATCTCGAACTTGAGCGGAATCTTCAGCCGGAAATCGCAAACATTGAAAGAATAGACGAAGAAGACATCGGCGCCTATCCCGAACTTGCAGATTTCCTCGGCGGCGTAAGAATAACGACTTCATTGCAAATACCGGCGACAAGATCAACAATAGAAAATCGCCTTCGTGACATACGCTTCAGGGACGACGATGTGGAAGATATGCAATGGTACGAGCATCGTCTATTAGATGAAAATCTTAGGCCTCTTGAAGCTGACAGAGAATATTCGGAATTTGTTTATATAAGCTCTTCACCCGAAGCAGGTGCACAAATGCCTGACGACCAATGGCAACAGTTCGCTGCCGCCGAAGAGCAAAAGATCACTCAGGCTATGCAGCTTGAGGCGTCTTTACCTCGTGTAACACAGATTGATCCGTCAATAGGCGGCGAAGCCAAAACACAGGCAGTTATAGCTATATTCCTGTCACTTCTGGCGATTATCGGATATATATGGGTTAGATTTGGAAGCGCCCGTTATGGCCTCGCTGCTATCGCCGCGCTGGTTCACGATGTTACTATTACGCTCGGCGCCTTGGTGGCCTGCACATATATCGCCGGAACCGCTATCGGCGATGCGCTGCTGATAAGGGACTTCAACATTGACCTTACCATAATCGCGGCCTTTCTGACACTAATCGGTTATTCGCTTAACGACACTATCGTCGTCTTTGACCGAATCCGTGAAAATCGAAAGAAGAAACAGCTTGTTCCGCAGACAGTTTCGGACAGTATCAACGAAACAATACCGCGAACAATACTGACCTCGCTTACAACTTTCCTGGTTGTCCTGGTTATGTATATATTCGGCGGCGCAGAACTGCGAGGGTTCACATTCGCGATAGGTCTGGGTGTAATCGTTGGTAGTTACTCTTCAATCGCCATCGCAGCACCGCTGCTGCTGATAGGCGCCGGCAAAACAGCCAATGAGAAAAAACCGGCCAGAACGACAGTTTCGTCAAAACCGGCAACGGCTAACTGATAATTGTTCCACCGACTACGACATTGCCCCGGCTATCATAAAGCACCAGCTTTTGGCCGGGGCATGGCGCAAATACCGGCTTATCAAACTGCACCGTTAGCCTGTCATCTCCTATATCCGTAATCCTGCACTGCTGACCGCCGGTATAGGACCGGATTTTACCGAGGAACTCCTGCCCCTCTCCCAGCAGCGACGGCATCAGTATATTCAAACTATCAGCCCGAATCTCCTTAATCAGCACCTCTTCTCTACGACCAAGCACCAGCGTATTGGCCGCGATATCAATCTTCGCAACATACAGCGGCTGCGTCGATGCAATGCCGATACCCTTACGCTGACCAAGCGTATAATTGCCAAGCCCCTTATGCTCTCCAAGCTCATTACCGCTTGTATCAACCACCGGCCCAGGCTTGCCGGAATCACCCACCCCTAAAACATCACGATAATCCCCCTGCCCGGCGAAACACAACTCCATACTCTCAGGCTTTTCCTTAACCTTCAAGCCAAGCCCAGCCGCTATCTGGCGGGTCCGCGTCTTAGCTATACCCGCAAGTGGAAACGCCAGCCGACCAAGCCGCTCCCGCTTTATGCCGTAAAGGAAATAACTTTGATCTTTCGTCTTATCAGTTGCCTGACCAAGCGCTTTATGACCGTCATACTCCCTAATTTCCGCATAGTGCCCCGTCGCAAGATTTTCGATCCCAAACTCCTGCAGCACCAAATCCCAAACCAGAGCGAACTTCAGGTATGTATTGCAATCTGCGCAAGGATTCGGAGTCTGCCCCTGCTGATAGGCCAACTTAAACGGCTTGATTATCAACTCCGTAAAAGCCCGGCAAACATCGACAAAATAATGAGATATACCCAACTCATCACACACAAACGCCGCGTCCGCCCCGCAACAGCCGCTAACACCGCTGTCGCAGCTTGGAACCTTCATCGTTATTCCAAGCACATCCCAGCTCCGCTCCTTCAGCAGCGCCGCGCAAACAGAACTGTCAACGCCCCCGCTCATAAGAACCGCTATCCGCTTCTCAGGCGGCGCAGACGGCTCATAAGGCCGCAGGCTCGCCGGCATCAGCACCACGCTGTCCCTGACCCTATACAAATCCGCCGCCATCTAAGCCCCCTAATCTCGACAACACATTACCATTTACACTCTTTCTGACCCTGTTGCCCGGCCCAGCCGCTACATACCTGCCCAGTGACTCAATCCTGCCCCGCAGACAGTCACGACACTGCACCGCGGTCTCATTTATACAGGCCTTCGCCGGATAGATTTCATACATACTGCGATAACACACCGGCGTAAGATTCGGCATCACAACATTAGCGCCACGACAAAGCGCATTCTCACGCCCAGTCCCGATATTCAGCGTCGCAAGAGCGCTCGTCCCGGGAATATTAGCGTCAGGCCGAACTAAACGACTAAGTGAGACAACCTTATATGTCATCAGCTCCGTCGCCGGAACCTGCTCGGTCTCGCCGGTCGCCGCACCGCCCAGCCGCGTGTCAGGATGAGCGATGTATGGCCCAACCCCTATCATGTCCAGATCCATCCGGTCGAATGTCAATATGTCACGACCAAGACTCTCATAGCTCTGCCCCGGTATCCCGACCATCACGCCGCTGCCGATCTCATAACCCATCTGGCCACACGCCTCCAGTATCTCTTTTCTGCCGGCCCCGCCGCGTCCGCTTGAAGGATGAATCCGCTCATAAAGCTGCTCATCCGTCGTCTCAAGCCGAAGCAGCACACGGTCCGCACCAGCCTCTTTCCATAACCGATAATCCTCAACAGGCCGCTCACCCATACTAAGCGTAACGGCCAGTGCCGTATCAGATTTAATCGTCCGTATTATCTCACCAAGCCACTCCGCCGTTATCCCGTAATCCTCTCCGGCCTGTATCACAACCGTACCATAACCATACTCCGCCGCCTGCCCCGCCCCGGCAAGTATCTCATCCTGGGACATCCGATACCGCTGCAGCCCTTTCCGCTCGGTGTTGATACCGCAATATGCGCACCGCCGCACGCAGTAATTCGATATCTCCAGCAACCCGCGCAAATGCACACCATCGCCGACATTCTCACGGCGCACCTGGTCCGCCGCCTGCCAGAGCCTCTCAAGCCGGCTTTCATCTTCGGCCTTCAACCATTCCACAACAGCCGCAAGTTCAGCATTATCACACAATCTGTCTATCCCTGAAAAATCTGAAAAACTGCAAAATGAACAATTCAAAAACGGGTAAATATGATTATAACATTTCCGCCCCCAATCTTCAGACAAATTTTTTCCTCTCAGGGCAACCGTATGAGATATTCCTTAGATGGGTTTTGCTTTTTTGCGTTAAACCCCAAAAGAGTCAGCAGGTCTTTTTGTCATATCCTGCTTTGGCGAATATAAGCTGATACAATACCGCTGTTCTGTGCTGGTACTGCCCTTTAAGAGGAGAGTACAGCATGAGATAGCATAAAACTATTTATTTTAACATTCATGCTTTTTATCAAAAACCCAATATTAGTCCTTTAGCCATCGGAATTGTTCGAATATTGAGCAACTTAACAGTTAGGAACAACCCATTGAGTTTCCGCAGTTGAAGCATTTATAGCATGTTCCGTTTCTGACAGTTATCGAGCCGCAGACATCGCAGGCGGGTGCGTCGTCCTGGAAATGCTCGAACTGCTCGTTAAAGTGTTTCATAACTTCCTGCTGATTCTGAGCTCCTGTTTCGGTAATCGCCGAACCTACAAGGTTTTCGACCCTGCCGGAAAATCGGCTCATACGGTCACTGTTCGTAACGGAAACATCTTTGTGCTGTTTGGGTGCTGGTTTTTTGGGCTTTTCGTTTTTTCCCTTTGCCTCTGCGATTTTCTCGGTAAGGTTCTTGGTTTTCTCGACGAGTTGTTTCGCGGTAGCGTTGCTTTTGTTTTCGCCGGATGATGCGCCGCGGTTGGGCGTATTGCGCTCGGCATAGCCGGGAATAAACTGACAGCCCAGCCAGCAGAAGATGTAGTCTATAACGCTCTTGGCAAATGGAATGTCTCTGTTGGAGGTCATCCCCGCCGGCTCAAACCTCGCATGACGGAACTTATCGACCAGCGTTACCAGCGGCACACCGTATTGCAGTGAAAGCGATGTGCAGGTTCCAATGACATCCATCAATCCACCAACGGTGCTGCCCTCCTTGGCCATAGTGATAAACAATTCACCGGGCTGTCCGTCTTCGTATAAGCCCACCGTCAGATAACCCTCGTGGCCGGCGACCGAGAATTTATGCGTGATGCTCTGCCTTGTATCCGGCAGTCTTCGCCGCGGCGGTTTTGCTTTTACAGGTTCCTCTGCGGCCTTTGCCTTGGTCTTGCCGTCCTCGTGCTTTTTCGTGGAAACCGGCTGAAGCATTTTCGAGCCGTCCCTGTAAATCGCGACGGCTTTTAGGCCGAGCTTCCAGCCTTCCATATACGCGGTGGCAATTTCATCTTTGTCGGCTTCGCGGGGCATATTAATCGTCTTGCTTATCGCTCCGGAAATGAACGGCTGGACCGCGCCCATCATTTTCAGATGAGCCTCCCAGTAAATATGCCGTTTGCCCGTTCTGGGCTTAAATGCACAATCAAAAACAGATAAATGCTCATCCGTGAGCTTCGGCGATCCCTCGATTGTGTCATTTTTGTCGATATAGTCGCATATCTGTTTTATATCTTCCGGACTGTAGCCCAGCCGTTCCAGCGCCATCGGTACTGTTTTGTTTACGAGTTTGAGCATTCCGCCGCCTGCCAGCAGTTTATATTTTACCAGCGCTATATCCGGCTCTATTCCGGTGGTGTCGCAGTCCATCATAAAGCCGATTGTCCCTGTCGGAGCCAGGACAGTGGCCTGTGCGTTTCTGAAACCGCTTCTGGCGCCGGCGTCAACCGCCTGGTCCCAGGCCTCTTTGGCCGCGTCGAGCAGGTATCTTGGACAATGTGTTTCCGGTATATTGTAGGCTTGTTCGCGGTGCATCGCTAGGACTTTGAGCATCGGCTCGCGATTTCGGGTAAATTCGGCAAACGGGCCCATCTGAGAAGCGATTTCAGCACTTACGCTATAAGCAGTGCCGGTCAGTATCGCGCTTATGGCCGAGGCCATCGCCCTTGAGTCGTCGGAGTCATAAGCGTATGCAAGACTCATCATCAAGGAGCCGAGGTTGGCGTAGCCCAGTCCCAGCGGCCTGAAATCGTGGCTGTTTTTTGCGATTCGCCCTTCGGGATAGCTGCCGTTGTCAACGAGGATTTCCTGTGCGATGATAAACAGCCTTACAGCGTGCTGAAATCGCTCTATGTCAAAAGTGCCGTCTTCTTTGCGGAACTTCATCAGATTCAGCGAGGCCAGGTTGCAGGCAGAGTCATTTATGAACATATACTCGCTGCATGGATTAGAGGCGTTAATCGGGCCGGAATTCGGACAGGTGTGCCATTTGTTTATAGTAGTGTGATATTGAACGCCCGGATCGCCACAGACTCTCGTACCCTCGGCGATAAGGTCCATAAGTTCACGGGCTTTGTAGTTATCCAGCGGTTCACCCGTGGTTATCGCCTTTGTTGTCCACTCGGCGTCTTTATCAACCGCCTTCATAAACTCATCGGTTACTCTTACGGAGAGATTGGAGTTCTGGAACATCACGCTGCCGTAAGCTTCGTTATTGTAATCGCCGCTATAGCCTGCCTCGATAAGGCATCGGGCTTTTTCCTCTTCTTCGGTCTTACAGGTGATAAATTCCTTTATGTCCGGATGGTCTATCATCAGCGATTGCATCTTGGCTGCGCGACGGGTTTTGCCGCCGGACTTTATAACCGCCGCTATCTGGTCGTACACCCGCATAAAGCTTAAAGGCCCGGACGGTTTGCCGCCGCCTGAGAGGTTTTCTTTGCTGGAGCGCAGGGTTGATAAGTCTGTTCCCGTTCCCGAACCGTGCTTAAAGAGCATCGCCTCACTGTTTGCCAGTCGCATAATATCTTCCATTGAGTCGTCGACCGACTGTATAAAGCACGCCGAAGCCTGCGGATATTCGTATCCGTTTTCACACGGTATGGCCTTGCCTTTGGCACTGTCCCAATGATAGTTGTGCCTGCTTCCTCCGATTCCGTAAACATCATACAGACCGACATTGAACCATACCGGAGAGTTGAACGAGCCGTACTGATTTACGCAAAGCCAAGTAAGCTCGTGATAAAATTTGTCGGCGTCGGCGTAGCTGGCGAAATAGCTGTCTTTCATTCCGCGGTCCGCGATTGTCCGGCAGACGCGATGAAACAGTTGCTTTAAGGAATTTTCGCGGACTCCGCCGCCGATATCGCCGTAGAAATACTTGCTTGCTACGACTTTGGTGGCGAGTTGGCTCCAGGAAGCCGGCACTTCGATGTTGTCCTGTTCAAATATTGTCTGGCCGTTATCACCGGCGATTTTTGTCGATCTGATATCCCATTCGAGCTCGTCGAACGGATGAACACCCGGGGTTGAGAAGTTCTGCTCTACTTTCAGGCCGGAGTGATTGGTGTTTTCCCTGTGAGATTTGCTGTTGGTGGTGTGTTCAGACATAATAACGACTCCTCGGTATAAATATACTACATATAGTAATTATTACTACGCATAAAGCTATATCTTGGTGCGAATCATTTTTCAATCATAGGTGTTTTTTGAAAGCCGTCAAACCATTTTTCAGAAAAACCCGCACAGTGACACCGCCAATTGCCTAATCCCTTTGCTGTTCGAGATATAGAGCAAAGAAATTTTTTATAAAAATATCCCGCCTTGATCCTCCTTTGACTTGAAGCCTGTCAGTAAATAAAAACCACTTTTCCTTTGAACCTGTATAACTACAATACTATAAATATTTTCTGAGACAAATACTGACTTTTCATTCATTTAAGTAAAGAAAGTATGCAATCGCAGGACAACGACAGACTTGAAAATATCCGAGAGCAGATAAAAGCTTTCCCGACCGGGCCGGGCCTTTATGTTATGAAAAACGCACGGGACAAGGTGCTTTATATCGGCAAGGCTAAGAGTCTGCGAAGCAGAGCCGCCAGTTATTTCCAGCCCTCTGCCGATGTAGCGGCCAGCCGCGGGCCAAAAATTGCCGAGATGCTGAACAAAATCCACTCGATCGATTTCATCGAAGCCAAAAGTGAAGTGGATGCCGTCCTGCAGGAAGCCCGTCTGATAAAGGACATAAAACCGCCCTACAACACCGCACTGGCAGACGACAAGAGCTTTCCTTATCTGGAAATAACCACTCGAGATGACTTTCCCGGCGTTTATATTACCCGCAAGCCGCGCAAAGGGGCACGGCTGTTCGGGCCGTTTACAAACGCCAAAGACCTGAGGCCGCTGCTGGTGCTGCTTCAGCAGATTTTCAAATTTCGCACCTGCAACCTGGACATCCGCAAAGACGACCCGAAGAGGCGGTTTTTTCGGCCTTGTCTGCTCTACAGCATAAAGCGCTGCACCGCTCCTTGTGCCGACAACATAAGCCAGAAAGACTATAAAAAAATCATTTCCGATCTGGTCAGTTTCCTTAAATCAAAACGCAGCAAAATCCTGCGGCAATTAAAGCAGCAGATGGAAGAAGCCGCCGCCGAGCGTAAATATGAAAAAGCGGCGATGTATCGCGACCGCATCGGCCTTATTGAAAGGCTCGACCGGCGGGGAACGCCCTCGGAGCATGTCCAGCCGGAAGTATTCGCCGCCGACCCGACAGAGGCGCTTGAGAGACTGACAAAAATGCTGCGGTCCGAACAGCCGATACGGACGATCGAGGGTATCGACATCGCGCATATCAGCGGCACCGACGCCGTGGGCTCACTGGTCAAATTTATCGACGGCAGACCGTTCAAAGAAGGCTATCGTCGATTCAGGATTAAAACCGTCGATGGCATCGATGATTACGCGATGATTGCCGAGGTCGTTAAACGCCGCTATAAATACGCCATTAAAGGCGAGGAACTTTGGCCGGGGCTTATATTAATTGACGGCGGACTGGGCCAGCTTCACGCTGCAGAAGCTGCTCTGAAAGAAATGGACGCACCCTTTGTCAACCTTGCAGCAATCGCCAAAAAACAAGAGGATATCTACCTCAAAGGAAGAGAAACACCCATAAAGCTATCACCGGCCAACCCGGCAAGAAAACTGCTGCAATATGTCCGAGACGAAGCCCACCGCTTCGCACAACACTACCATAAACTGCTGAGAAACAAAAGAATGCTGGGAGAGTAATGTATAAAGTTATAACAGGCTTTTGCTGTCCTTATGGTGATCACTATCCAAGCTTGGTTTTTGTTAAAAGCTATCTTTCATATCTAATTCTAAGCGGCTGTTACAGGGCGTGCTATATCGCGCAGCAAGCGACCTATTATATCAGTGCCTGTAATGATACGCCTCTGACTGGACCACAGCAAGATCACATCATCCTCCACAATATCATCGCCGACATTGCGGGAGCTTACTCGAAAACGCGGGATCAAATCACCAAGTTTCTTGTTTTCATCTCGGACAATAATCGGCTTATGGCAGTGCCTGTATGGATTGAAACCATAAGGCCCAAACAAAGCTTCTCTGAGGAAGCTATTCGCATTTAAAGCAAGCCTCGGTTCATTTCCAGGATCAACGATTATTACCCAGCTCTTACCTGATCTATTAATCTTCTGCAGTAACTCGTCTTCAATACTGGGTACTATCTCGGGGAACAAAGCTCGATCACCGTCAAACTCAACTTGTATTATGCTTTCCAGATCAACACTTTGGCCTTCTTCAAACAAAGGCACATCATCGATATCCAGAAAGTTTAATGCGCCCTGACCCTCCATCCGTTCAATTTCGTTTTCGGATGCTTCCATATGGAATTTGATCACCCATCGAAGGTCCCGCTCTCGAAAATAGCGTATCTCTTCTCCGCCCAGCCAACTATTCAATATCCAAGCAGTAGGACGGGCGATGGGGTATAGGATGATCTGGTAAAAGCGTAGTATTGGCGACAGTACGGGGACCACCCGAAGAGCCTGGCGTGAAAACCAGGCCTGTGGAATAATTTCAGCAAATACGGTTATTACAACGGTCGAAAAGAAGAACGCGCCGAGTCCGCTTAATACAGAGCCGGATAACAGCGCAAGCAATACATTTACGCCTACATTACCCCAGAGAATAGTAACCAGGGCAAAATTCGCATTTTCCCGGAAGTAAAGAATATGTTTCGCACCCGAGTTTTGCTTTTTAGCCTCAACATTCAATTCCAGCTTGCTGAGTGAGAACAGCGCCAAATTAAGACCCGAAAGCATGGCTGATTGCGACAAACAGAAAAAAATGCCAATCCAGTTAATCAGAGCCATAACAGATATACTCCTGTAAAACAAAAAAATGCTCGTCCTCGTTAAGCAATTGTGTTAACGAAAGAAGTGTCAAGCCAAAGTTCGCAACATTATGATGAGCGACGAAGCCCACCGCTTCGCACAACACTACCATAAACTGCCGAGAAACAAAAGAATGTTGGGATATTAGCCAGGGCAATCGCATGAGAGTTGTAGGTTGTTGAGAAAAAGCAAAAATGTTAAAGGTAAAACCATCTAAAGGAATATTTCATTTGATTGCCCTGTAGCGGTATATGAAATCCATCGGCAGAGGTTGATTCAGCGGCAAAGCTCTTTAGCAACCTGCTCGGCGTATTCGTCCAGTCGGTCGTTAAGTGCGGGGCTTAATTTCTCCCGGAGTTCTAGTGCCTGCGGTTCGATGCCGAAAAAAACAATTTCATCAGGACACTGGCCAAGCTGTCCTGCCAAGTCGATGACTTTGAGTATATCGGCTTCGTGCAGTGAACGGTGAGTGAGCTTTTTTACGCTTTGCACCTGCTCGGGAGTAAACCTTTTTATTGTGCCGGGAGCGGTTTGCATGAGTGCGCAGTCGATAATTACAGCCTTGTCTTTACCGGCGATAAGATGGAGAATGTTCATCCCGCCGGTTCCGGCGTCAACAAATTCTGCATTAGGAAATTCTGTCTGCCTGGTTTGCAGTTTTTTGATTACAGCCTGGCCGATGCCTTCGTCGCCCATCAGCGGGTTACCCAAGCCCAGAACAATTGTTTTTTTGCCGCCTGTGCTATCCATTTATCATCACCTGTAAAAAAAGCCCCGACCTTATCCGGCAGGGGCTTTGAATATTCCAGTGTCTGAGACTATACAAATTTAACATCGAGCATATGAGTTGAGCAGGAAATACAGGGATCGTAAGCCCGTACGAGCATTTCCAGTTTTTGCCTGATGTCATCCTGGCTTTCATCGAGTATTTCGGGAACGAGCTTCTCGAAATCAAGCTGGATATTGGCATGGTTTTGGTTCGTCGGGATGCAGATATCAGCCGCGACACAATTGCCCTTGCTGTCAAATTCGTACTGGTGGAAGAGTATTCCGCGGGGAGCTTCAACCGCACCGTCACCTTTGCCGGGACGAGGTTTTGTATTTACCTTTTCAGGTTTTAAGCCCTTTGTAAGAATTTCATCAATGAGCTCAAGGCTGGACTCACAGATATGGACTGTCTCCACAAGCTGGGCGATAGTATTGAAATATGGATTGCAGCAGCCTTTTTCCAGACCGAACATTTTGGCCACCGCTTTCGCGCCATCGGTAAGATGATCAGCATTGTTGTTGAACCTCGCCAATGCGCCTACGGCATAAGCGTCACGGTTCCATTTTGTCCATTTCGCTGTTGACTGGTCAATTACATATTCATTCGCGACATCCTGCCATTCACTGACAGACACGGACTTGCCGTTGTTGTCCGTAGAAGTAATGTTGCCGTGATACAGAGTGTAGCTGGGCGGAATTGTCGCCAGTGAAACATATTCGGTATCGCGCTGGAAGTCGGGAATATTCTCAGCAACAGAAAGGACAACCTGAGCTATATCGTGCAGCTCTTTATGAGCTTCTTCTACCTGGTCCTTCAGTTCGAGCAGCTGTTTTTCCGTTGGTATGCTCGCGAACCCGCCCGGTATTATAGTGTTCGGATGGGTCGGCCTGCCGGCAGTTATTTCCGACCAAGTGTTAGCAATTCGATGAACCTTGATAATTTTCTTTACCGCTTCGGGGGCTTTGGCCACCAACGGCACAACCGACGGGGCACCGAAAAAGTCCGGCACGGCCAGGTATCCGATATGCAGGCTATGGCTTTGCATATGTTCGGAGTAGTGCATAAGATTGCGCAGCTTGTCCGTCTGTTCGGAAACATTTATGCGCAAAGCTTTTTCGACAGCCTTAATTGCAGCCAGCGAATGGCTTATGGAACATATACCGCAGATTCTGCTGACAATAAGCTGAATATCGCTGTAGTGCCTGCCCCGCACCATCGCTTCAAAAAAGCGTGGAGCTTCGGGCACCTGCCACTGAAGCTTTTCTATTTTGCCGTTTTCGGCGTTCAAGACAATGTTTCCGTGTCCTTCGACTCTTGTTATATGATGCACATTTATATTGACTTTACTCATTGGTAGGCCCCTGTTTACTGCCAAATAATACCATTTTACTCTTCAGGTCTTCGACGCTGAGATTATGTTTATCTATGACTTCTTTTGCTGCTTCAACATTCGGATCATCAACATAACCGCGACAGCCGAAACATCTGAACCCTTTGCTTGGGCACCTCGATCCGCAGCCTGCCCTTATAATAGGACCAAGACATACCTCTCCATAGTCCCAAAGGCATGGATTGCCGCTTGCTTTGCACTCGACGCAGACCGGATATTGAGGTATGTCGGGTCTTTTGCCCAGAAGCAAACACCTTAGTATATAGGTCAACTCAGGCCGATGTATCGGGCAGCCGTGAACATAGTAATCAACCTTTACCACCTCGTCAGCTGCCTTTGTTGGGTATGCTTTCAGATGCGGCCGTTTTGAATCTTCACCATAAACACACTGCGAAACCTCAGGAAGGTCAAAGTTATTTTTTAGTTTGTTCACGCCGCCGGTTGTGGCACAGGCGCCAAGTGCGATAAGCACCCTGGCCCTGCTGCGTATAACCTGAAGCCTTTCTTCATCTTCAGGCCTTGTGATTGAACCTTCAACAATGGCTATGTCGTATTCGTGACTTTGTTCGCTCATACCTTCGCGCCACTCAACGAGGTCCACCGCACCAATCAAATCAAGAATCCCTTCCTCGAAGTTCACAATCTGGAGCTGGCAGCCTTCGCAGCAGGCGAAGTCAAAAATCGCTACTCTTGGTTTACTCATTATGAAATTGCCTCCGGGGCTACGCCCAAATCACTGTATCGAAATACCGGTCCATCCATACATACATAGAATTGGTTTATCTGGCAGTGCCCGCATTTGCCGACACCGCAGTTCATCTTGCGTTCGAGATTGAGCCATATCTGGTCATGTGGAACATCATCTTCTTCCATCGCCATCAGTACAAATTTATACATAACAGGCGGGCCGCAAATCATTATTTCCGAGTTTGGAAGTTCCGATTCTATTTTAGGAATAAGTGTCGTAACAACGCCGACATTACCTGTCCAGCAGTCATCCGCTTCGTCAACTGTCTCCAGCAGATGAATGTCGTCACGCTTTTTCCATGCAGCAAGCTCGGAATGGAAAAACCGCTGGCTATGACATTTTGTTCCCATCAATACTGTAAGGTGTCCGTAATCATCACGGTTATCCAGTACATATTTTATGAATGACCTCTGAGGGACAAGGCCGATACCGCCGCAGATGAAGACAAGGTCTTTACCCTTTGTGGACTCGTAAGGGTATTTTGTACCGAAAGGTCCACGAATACCAAGTTTGTCGCCTTTTTTCATATCATGTATGGCGCCGGTAACATTGCCCGCTTTTCGGATAACAAGCTCGAAGCCTTCGCCTTGTGTCGGGCTTGAGCTAATTGAAATCGGGGCTTCGCCGAGGCCGGGAACAGAAACCTGTACGAACTGGCCGGGCTCATAATCCATCTGCTGGTCATCCATGGTAATATGCATATAAAGCTCAGTACCATTCATCATCCTGGTCTTTTGGATTGTTGCCGGCAGCGGCAGATAAATGTCTTTTTCGTGTAACGCTTGAGCCATCTGAAAACCTCCTTATATTTATCAGGCTATGCCGAAATCTTCAATGAGTTGGTTATATATGTTCACCGGATTTGCGATGTCCGGAAGGCAGGCGCCTACGCATCTTCCGCAACCGACACAAGCGACCTCCTCTCCGATTTTGCCGGGGACATATTTGCCCTTTCGGTATATTCGGTGACGGAAGCGGTCGCTTCTTTTCTTGCGGAACTCATGGCCGCCCGCAACTTCGGTAAAACCGTCGAGCATACAGCCGTCCCAGCTTCGCTGTCTTTGGCCGCTCTTAAGATCCCAGTTGACATCTTCACTAACACTGAAGCAATAACAGGTCGGGCAGACCTGTGTGCAGCTTCCGCAACTGAAACAGGTCTTTGCCTTTTCCTCGAATACGGGATGCTCATAAACACCGGGTTTCTCCAGCAGCCGCCCAATGTATGAATAATGACTTTTCAACTCGTGTTTGTTAAGTCTGTTTTTGTTATCCTCCCAGGTGCGCTGGCGTGCCGCTAAGTCCTGATCAGTGACATCCTGGGCGTCTGTAGCTTTGGCAAGGAGAGACTTTCCTTTTTCAGTAGCAGCCTCAGCGACATATCCGCCGTTTGTCTTTGTAAGCAGAATATCGTAACCTTCATGAACGACGGCCTTGCCCATTGTGGCGGCAAATACATGTTCAGAAGGGGTCTGAACATCGCAGGCTATTATGGTAGCGTTTTTTCTTCGGGTCATATAATGATCATCGTAGAAATCCTGCTGGAAGATCGTGGTCATCTGGTTCAGAGCGATCATATCATAGGGATGAACACCCAGAAGGATGAACTTCGTGTCATCAGTAACCGAGTCATAGCCGCCTTTTACCTGGAAAGTAAGAAGTGTCTCGATTGGCGGTTGAAAGAATTTTTTGGGCGGCTGAAGACTGACATCGTAATCAAGTCTGAGGTCTTTAGCTTGTTCGAGCTTTTCGAAGCTGAACCTGTCGCCTTTTGCCTGAATGCCAAACACCTCCTGCGACTGTTCGGCAATCATTTTATCCACCCATTTGGCAAGTGCCTGTTCACTAAGTTTCTTAATACTCATTTTCGCTTCCTGCCTAAAAGATTCCAAATAATAAGTCCAGTCTGCTTTTTGCTATGTTTTTTCGGCATTTTAGTTCAAATGCCTCGTTCGCAAATTCATGCAGTCACTCAATGTCTTACAGGTTACAATAAACAACTTAGCTTTTCAGCTTTTTTTTCAATATATGACCTATTTTCTTGTTACTGGCTGTCACAAATTCGGAGGGATTATATCACTCTCTGAAACATCATTCAAGAAAATAATTGTGTCCCGTCACGCTTTAGCTTTGTGAACTTATCACAACAACAAGTTTATTATTTTGCAAGCAGAACAACAAATGCGCATAACGACGATGAGGAGGTATAAGTGCCTTAAACCAGATGCAGGCGAGCCAAATATCTTGACATTGGTATGTCAGAAAGGTATTCTTACAGGTTGCAAAAAAACTAATTAATATTATTTCAGAAGCTAAAAAAGGAGTTGCGTTTGAGAATTCTTTCAGGTATCCAGCCGTCGGGAAGGCTGCATATAGGCAATTACTTTGGCGCTATGCGTCAGCATATCGAATTGCAGAGGGAAAATGAGTGCTTTTATTTTATAGCTGACTACCACGCTCTTACGAGTCTGCCGGAACCCAAAGCCCTGACAGAGAACAGCCTGAATGTAGCAATGGATTATCTTGCGCTTGGGCTGGAGCCGGAAAAGACGGTGTTCTGGCGTCAATCAGATGTGCCGGAGGTAACAGAGCTGACCTGGCTACTCTCCTGCGTTACACCTATGGGACTGCTGCAACGATGCGTCAGCTATAAAGATAAGGTAGAGCAGGGCCTGCTGCCTAATCATGGACTTTTTGCGTATCCGGTTTTGCAGGCGTCGGATATACTTATTTTCGACAGTGAACTTGTACCGGTCGGAGCGGATCAGAAGCAGCATATAGAGGTTACGCGCGACATAGCTATTAAATTCAACAGCGCTTATGGTGAAATATTCAGGATTCCGCAAGAAAGGATTCACAAGACGGTGGCGACAGTGCCGGGTATTGACGGCCGTAAAATGAGCAAAAGTTACGACAATACTATCGAGATATTCGAACCGGAAAAATCGCTGAAAAAGAAAATTATGCGGATAGTCACCGACTCGACGGGCGTGGATGAACCCAAAGATCCTGACAAATGCAATGTATTTGCACTGTTGAAACTCTTTGCCGAACCTGACGAAATCGAACAATGGCGGCAGCGTTACACCAAGGGCGGTATGGGCTACGGCGAGGCCAAAAAACGCCTGGCAGAGCTTGTAATCGAGTATTTCGCGCCTTACCGCGAAAAAAGACAGCAACTTCAGCAGAACTTGTCTCAGGTTGAACAGGTACTGACAGATGGAGCCAAAAAAGCCAAAGCCGCAGCTGCTGAAACCCTGCGTAGGGCAAGGCAGGCTGTGGGGTTAGGAGCATAGAAATGGCGGATAAAGGCGAAAGACTCATCACGATAAGGAAGTACCAAAGCTATATACAGGCCGAAATGGCCAAACAGACGCTTGAGGATAACGGGATCCGTGCCGTTGTGTCCGGTGAAAATACCGCCAATGTTTATTCAATTCCGGGCATACAGGAGGCCGAGTTGCAGGTTCTCTCCGACCAGGCCGATGAAGCACTAAAGCTACTTGAAGAATCGGAATAGCAAATGGCGGCATATCGTGTAGATCTTGATATATTTTCAGGTCCGCTGGACCTTTTGCTTTACCTTGTCAAAAAGGACGAGGTTGATATCTATGATATTTCCATCACTAAGATCACCGATCAGTATCTTCGCTATCTTGATATGCTCCGGCAGCTTGATATCGAACTGGCGGGTGATTTTCTGGTGCTTGCGGCAACTCTGATGCAGATAAAGTCGCAAATGCTCCTGCCCAAGGATGATCTTGATGGTGCCGATGATGAGGATACCGACGCCGACCCGCGTGCAGAGTTAATACGTCAGCTTCTGGAATACAAGCGATTTAAGGATGCTGCCAATCAGCTTGATGAGGCGCAGCAGGCTCAGAGCCAGCGCCATGGCAGACCCGATACCGTAATCGAACAATTAAAACAGGATTCCGAGCCGGAACTTGACCTTGACCAGATAAGCACCTGGGACTTGCTTGAGGCTTTCGACAACCTGCTAAAAGCAACGGGCAGTTACGCCGATTACAGCCATATCACCGATGAGACCCCTATCGACATTTATCAGATTGAAATTCTCGACAGGCTTCAGAGAGAAGGGCCAATGACCTTTGCACGGCTTTTCCAAAGCGGCACAAACAGAGCAGAGCTTGTGGGCATGTTCCTGGCGCTTCTGGAACTTCTGAGAGAAGGACTTGCCTGGGCTCAGCAGGAACAAGGGCAAAGCGGAATATATGTACGCTCGCTTACTGATGAACCGGCTGAAAAGGCGGTTAGAGAGGCTATTTATTCCCGCCAGGATGAGTATGACGGCCAGGCCGACAAACCCCCAATTCCTATTGAGGAAATACCGGCTGATTCGGGCAGGAAAAGTAAAACATCCGATGTAGAAACTCAAGACGACGAACAAATACCCAACGAAAGTATTTGACAAATCCTTCTGACCATCCAATAATAAAATGTGCATTTTGCGTAACTGTCTAAATCTCGAAAGGTTAAATAATGGCTGAAAATGTGATCGAATTAAACGACGCAAGCTTTGATGAAATAGTAAACAATTCCGATGTGCCGGTTCTGGTTGATTTCTGGGCTCCGTGGTGCGGCCCGTGTAAAATGATAGCCCCTATGATTGAGGAAATCGCCGGTGAATATGAGGGCAAAGCCAAAATCTGCAAACTCAATACAGATGAAGCACGCGACAGCGCCGTGGAATTCGGCATCAGCGCAATTCCCACCATTATCCTATTTAAGGGCGGCCAGGTTCAGAAAAAATGGGTAGGCCTTACCAGCAAAGACGATATCACCGCTGCAATCGATGAAATCGCCTGAAAAGCGATTTTTCATAAAAATCTACCGAGCACCTGATGGGTAATACCAGCGTTTCTGGAAACTTTTGTTTTATCAGAACGGTATATTTCTAGGTTATCACCAATTGACAAATATCTTTTCTTATAGTATTATAAGAATTTCTAACAATACCTACAGGATGTAATGGTGACTCATAAAATCAAAAATAAAAAACAGCTTAGTGAAAATGTTTTCAGCATAGAAGTTGAAGCTCCGCTGGTGGCACAAGCCCGCAAACCCGGGCAGTTCATCATATTGAGCATTGACAGCGATCAAAGCGAGCGGATACCTCTTACAATCGCCAATGCTGATGCTGATAAAGGAACTATTCGGCTTATTTTCCAGCGAGTGGGCAAAACCACCGCACATCTGGCAGATATGGAAGTCGGCAGCGAAATAGCGAATGTGGCAGGGCCTCTTGGCAATCCCACTGAAATAAAAAATTTCGGGTATGTTGTTGCTGTGGCCGGCGGAATCGGCGCGGCGCCGCTTTTGCCGATTGTTGAGGCTCTTAAAAAGGCAGGCAACCGCATCACCACTATTTTAGGCGCCAGAAACGCTGAACTGCTGGTTTTACAGGACGAATTTGAACAGGCAAGCGACGAGGTTATAGTAGTTACTGACGACGGCTCCGCCGGCAAAAAAGCCCTTGTTACCGAGCCTCTTGAGCAGATATGCAAGTCCGGCCAAAAACCTGACCATACCTTTGCGATAGGCCCGGCGATTATGATGAAGTTCTGCTCAAAAGTTACAAAACAATACGATGTGCCGATAACTGTCTCTCTTAATACGATAATGATAGACGGCACGGGGATGTGCGGCGGCTGCCGGATAGAATATGACGGCCAGCCGAAGTTTGTCTGCGTTGACGGGCCTGAATTCGACGGTCAGAAGGTTAATTTCGATCTGATGATTAAAAGGCTTCAGGCTTACAGTGATCAGGAACAAAAAGCTCATAAAATGTACGAAAACCACCGATGTAAAATCGGCCTGGATTAATAGATATGACCGAGAACGAACAAAAAGAATTACTCCGGCAGTTGCTTGAAAAAGAAGCGGCAGGCCAGCTTAAACCTGCTGACCGCCTGAAAATCCCGCCGCAGGATATGCCCGAACAGGACCCTGCCAAACGGGTTTATAATGTAAATGAAGTAGCCCTTGGATATACGCAGACGCAGGCCCGGCTCGAAGCTATGCGATGTCTCCGGTGCAAAAACGCTCCTTGCGTAAAAGGCTGTCCGGTGCGAATACGGATACGGGATTTTGTAACCGCCATCGCCGAGGGTAATTACAAAACCGCCGCCGGTATAATCAAAGAGAATTCCCTGCTGCCGGCAGTATGCGGCAGGGTATGCCCGCAGGAAGTCCAGTGCCAGGAAACATGTACACTTGCCAAACGCTACAAAGACCCTACAAAGGCAGTTTCTATCGGCCGGCTGGAAAGGTTCGCCGCTGATTTCCATGCAGACCAACAGAGCGTCCCACAAGTGGGTACGCCCACCGGTCTAAAAGCAGCGGTAATCGGTTCCGGTCCCGGCGGCATTGTGGCAGCGGCGGATTTGAGAAGAGCCGGCCACGATGTGACTTTGTTCGAGGCATTTCACAAGCCCGGCGGGGTTATGATTTTCGGGATACCGGAATTCAGACTGCCAAAAAAAATTGTCCAAAAAGAAATTGATGTGCTGGAGAAGATGGGCGTTAAAATAGTAACCAATTTTATTGTCGGCAAGACGCGCACAATCCAGCAATTGATGCACGAGGATGGCTTTGACGCCGTTTATATCGGTGTCGGGGCCGGACTTCCTAAGTTTATGGGTATCGAGGGCGAGTCTCTTATCGGGGTATATTCGGCTAATGAATACCTCACCCGAGCTAATCTGATGCGGGCGTATGATTTTGGAAAAGGAGCCGACACCCCTATCAGCAATTCGCAGAAAGTCGCCGTCACCGGCGGCGGGAATGTCGCGATGGACGCCGCTCGCACCGCTGTTAGGCTGGGGGCAGAGAAAGTTTATCTGATTTACCGGCGAAGCGAAAAAGAGATGCCCGCTCGTATCGAAGAAGTCCACCACGCTAAAGAGGAGGGTGTCGAGTTCCATACTCTGCAAAATCCCGTGCGAATCCTCGGTGACGAAGACAGCAGGGTAAAGGCCATCGAGTGTCTGCATTATGAGCTTGGCGAGCCGGATGATTCGGGCAGGCGCAGACCTGTGCCCATCGAAGGCTCTGAATTTACTATCGATGTCGATACGGTCATAATCGCTATCGGCAACAGCTCCAACCCACTGCTAAAAGACACAACGCCTGGCCTGAAATTCAACAAATGGGGCACAATTGAGGTTGACGACAACTTCGCCACTTCGATAGAGGGTGTTTATGCCGGCGGTGATATTGTCTCCGGCGCAGCAACGGTAATACTGGCGATGGGACAGGGCCGAATCGCCGCGGCTGCGATGAACGAGTATCTGTTACAAAAGAAACCAGCCAAAACCGCCGGTTAGCAAAATCAACTCTTCACCGGTATTTTTCTGATGCATTGTTGCTAAATGCACGCTATGCGCTTATAATTCGGTGTTCCGTGTTAGTGCTTGGGCAAATTATATCGCTCATTTTAGCAGAGGCAGTTATGAAAAACAGCAAGGTATATTCGGATAAGGTACAGAAACTGTACCGTAAGTTGCAGAAAAAATATAAGAAACCGGAAAAGCCTGAATATGAAGATCCTGTGGATGCTCTGGTTTTTGGTGTATTGCTGGAAAATTTCTCTGAAAAGCAGGCTTTAGATGGGATAAAGGAAATTGACAGACATTTCGTTGATTACAACGATCTCCGAGTGGCCTCGGCCATCGAAACGGCAGAGGTTCTGGACGGCTCGGCACAGGCCAAAAAAGCGGGTATTGAGCTTTATCACGCCCTGAATGCGATTTTTGTCGAGCATAATTGCCTTTCACTGAAACATCTGCTGAAAACAGGCAAAAGGCAGGCCAAAGCAAATCTTGAAAAATATGAGCAAATCAGCCATTTTGTCGCCAACTACATAGCTCTTACCGCACTGGATGCGCACGCTATTGCACTAAATGAGGCGATGATTAACTATCTGCGGGAAAATGAGCTGGTAAATCCCGAGTCGGATGAAGCCGACATTGAGGGCTTTCTTACCAGGCTGGTGTCCGCCGATGACACTTATGATTTTTATGTTTTGCTCAGGCGGGAAAGCGAAGGTTCTAAACTTGGCCTAAGGTCGAGTTCAACCCCCAAAACAAAAAAAACAAGTAAATCCCATAAGAAAACCACTAAAAAAGCAAAAAAAACGCGAAAAAAGGCAAAAAAGACGAAGACAAAAAAATAACGAAAGGGGCGTTCCTGAACTATGTCCGATAAAGTGCTAAAACTTGGTATTCCCGCCGGCAGCCTTCAGAAAGCAACGATGGAGCTTTTCGATAAGGCCGGCTTCCATGTAACAAGTTCGGCTCGCAGCTATTTGCCGCATATCGCTGATGAGCAAATACAGGCTATATGTCTTCGCGCTCAGGAGATGAGCCGCTATGTAGCCGATGGAATTCTTGACGCCGGCATCACCGGATATGACTGGATTTGTGAAAATGAATCCGATGTGCATGAGATTTGCGAGCTTGCCTATAGCAAGGCCACAACAAGGCCGACCAAGTGGGTGCTTTGCGTCCCGGATGAATCGCCCGAGCAAAAGCCTGAAGACCTCCAAGGCGGAATTATTGCCACTGAGTTGGTAAATGTAACGCGCAACTACTTCAAAAACAAAGGGATAGATGTCAAGATCGAATTCAGTTGGGGCGCCACTGAAGTAAAAGCCCGGCTGGTTGACGCTATTGTGGAATTGACCGAGACGGGCGGTTCGCTGCGTGCGAATAAGTTGCGAATCATTGACACCCTTTTAACTTCCACCACTCGTTTTATTGCCAATAAAGGCGCCTGGCAGGACGAATTCAAGAGGCAGAAAATCGAAAGCATCACAATAATGCTGCGTGCTGCGATTGAGGCGCGTAATAAACTCGGGCTTAAGATGAATATCAAAAAGTCGGATCTGCCTGCCGTTCTGGATATTTTACCCTCAGAAAAAAGTCCGACGATTTCGAGCCTAGCAGAAGGAGATTATTCGGCTGTGGAGGTCATCATAGAAGAAAATGCTCAGACAATGCTCATTCCTGCCCTTAAGCGCGCAGGAGCATCAGGAATAATAACATATCCTCTGAACAAGATAATCCACTGACAGCTTTGAAATCTGAGGTTCAAACACAGGTTTGAGCAACACAACTCTGTGCCAACTCAATAAATTCGAACATTTAATTTGTAAGGTGCCAGTTCTGGGGATAGTATATGTGTTCTGGGTGGAGATTAAATCTTCGATAGAGACTCTGGACAAGCGCTTCTGTTCTACTTATTTGCGCATCGGTGGGCATATTACCGTTTCCATCGGAAATTACAGCGATTCTGATAGTCTGGCCGCTGCCGTACCATGTTCCTCCAGGTATCGCCGACCATTGCCTTTGCCATTTTTCCGTAGTGAGTATCTCACCATCAGGGCCGCCCAATCCGTTGCAGATAACGAAATGGCAATTGAGGTCTTCGGCCTGGGCAAGACCGCTTAACGCGGCAAGTTGCTCGATGTTGCCGGCTTTCGTTCCTGTATAAAACACTTCTATGCTGTTCCACCTATCCGCCGACTGGGACTGCCTTGATAGTATAGCGTCATTTACCGGATCCAGCCTGTAATAGCTGCTAAGACAAAAGGCCCCTGCTGACGGAGGGTTGTTTCCCAAAGCCATCAGCACGATTGCGCCGGTTGTCATTGACACTAACAGCGCCACAAGAACTTTTGCCACCCTTGGCTGATTTGCCATACTATTCATCCCTGAAAATGCTCCCCAATTCGCATGAATCTTTACGGAACCGATACAAAACAATATATTTGAGATATCGGCGTTTGCCAAGAAATTCCTGTAGTTTTTTTGGAAAAAAGCAAGAAAATCTATTATGTTGTTCTTTCGGATTTGTTTTTATAAATTACTTGACACCGGGTCAGATATTTGGTATAGAACATCTTGAATTTAAGGATGAGTTTTGATGGATAAGTTCAAGGGCATAAAAAATGTAGCGGAGCAGAATCTGACCATCAAGACCCCCACCTGCAAAACCGACACTTCTTTATTAGACAGAGCCGAACGGCTTGTGCGCAATACAGAATTGATATGTAAACTTCCCGAGGTTGCGAGGCTGGAGCTGCCGATGGATCGCCTAAGTCTCTATGCGGCAACATATTTTTGCGATTCTGGTTATGCTCGCCTGCTTTGGTCCCATAATTCTATGATTGCGATGAATCCCGGCAACGCCACAGAGGAAAGTACCGACAAATTATGCGAGCAGCTAATGCGCCGCAGTCTTGGGCATATTCTTTCTTCATCCGAGCTTGAAAAAAGCATAAATATTATTAAAGAAAGCAAAGGCAGGTTCACTGAGATAGCTGAGGCAATGATTCTTTCTGACGCAAGAAATCTTGATGATATGGGGCTGGTGGGTATTTTTAGCGAAAATCGTCGCTACGCTTTTGAAGGCAAAGGCATTGCTTTTGCCGTTGATAGCTGGCAGAAGAAGATTGATTACAAATACTGGCAGGCCCGGCTTAAAGATAGTTTTCGCTTCGAGTCTGTCCGTCAAATCGCGGCAAATCGGCTCAAACAGGCCGAATCTACGATGGAGTGGCTCAAAACAGAGTCCCAATCGCTTGACTTGAAAGAAAAAATTGCCGAAAATACCACTGTTTGAGCTTTTCTCTTCACGGCATAACGCCCGGCCTTGTTTATAGTCTTAATTGGAGGTTTCTGTGGATAATGTTTTAATTCGCCCAAGCGGGAGTCTCGGCAGGAATTTTATTCCTGAGAAATATCTACCGACCGGAAAGGACGAGTTTTACCTTCGTGATAAACAAGTTGGAGCTGATATGCGCCACTGGCGTCATCTTCGCGCCGACGAGGTGGAAGAGCTTGTAAAAAATGGCAACAAGGCCGAAAACTGGGATGATTTGCTTGTCAGTGATGAATTTGACGCAGGACAGATAAAGAACTGTGAGTTCTTCGGCCTTGTCCGCGTAGGCAGGCTGCGCGATGTAGTACTCGAGCATCACGACCTTAAGCTTCGCACCGGAATGAGTAACAGTTTTATCGTTTCGTGCGATATAGGTGATGATGTGGCAATTCATGATGTTCGCTATCTTGCACATTATATAATCGGAGATCGATGCATTCTTACGAATATTGACGAGATGCACACGACCAATTACGCAAAGTTCGGCAATGGCATACTCAAAGATGGCGAGAAAGAAGAAGTTCGAGTCTGGTTGGATTTAATTAACGAAAGCGGTTGCCGCAAGATACTGCCTTTTGACGGTATGATACCTGCCGATGCGTATCTCTGGGCTAAGTATCGTGATTATAAGGCTATGCTTAAGAAATTCAAGGAATTGACCCAAAAACAACATGACAGCCGCCGGGGCTATTACGGCACTGTCGGCGATCAGTGTGTAATAAAAAATAGTCGAATTCTTAAAGATGTCAAAATTGGCAGACACTGCTACATAAAAGGTGCTAACAAGCTCAAAAACCTCACGATTAACTCCTCTGAAGACGAGCCAAGCCAGATAGGCGAAGGCGTTGAGCTGGTCAACGGAATTATGGGCTTCGGCTGCCATATATTCTATGGCTGCAAGGCTGTGCGCTTCATTCTCGGTAATAATTCAAGCCTGAAATACGGCGCCAGACTCATTCATTCATTTCTTGGTGATAATTCTACCATTTCCTGTTGTGAAGTGCTTAACAATCTGATTTTCCCTGCCCATGAGCAGCATCACAATAATTCTTTTCTTATTGCTTCGCTTACTATGGGCCAAAGCAACATGGCTGCCGGGGCAACGATTGGTTCCAATCATAACAGCCGGGCAAATGACAATGAAATACAGGCGGGGCGCGGCTTCTGGCCCGGCCTGTGCACAAGCATAAAACACTCCTGCCGGTTCGCGTCCTTTGTACTCCTTTCAAAGGGTGATTATCCTTTTGAACTGGATATCCCGCTGCCGTTTTCGCTGCTGAACAATAATTGCTCGAAAAATACTCTCGATGTTATTCCCGCTTTCTGGTGGCTTTATAATATGTATGCCCTGGCGCGTAACACCTGGAAATTCCAGAACCGTGATAAAAGGATCAATAAGATTCAGCAGGTTGAATTTGATTGTCTTGCACCGGATACAATTGAGGAAATTTTCAAAGCCAGACGCCTGCTGGAGATATGGACAGGCAAGGCTGAGTTTTCTCGAACTGGCCAATTTACGGAATTGAGCGAAGAAAAAGCCGCTGATATAGGCAAAAAACTCCTGACCGGTCCCGCTGAACCGGTGAAGGACTTAGAAATACTCGGCGAGAATATGGAAAAATCCTATCGAAAGGTTGTCATCAGTAAAGTTCACCAGGCCTATAACGCTTACGAACAGATGATTCGATACTACGCCGTCAAAAACCTGATGGCTTATATGGACGAGCATCCAGAAAGCAACTTCGCTCAGATGCAAAAAACGCTGGACGGCCCGCGTCAAATAAAATGGGTAAACCTTGGAGGTCAGTTGATTTTGGAAAGCGATGTTGACCAGATAAGGGCTGAAATCGGATCAGGCCTGCTTGATTCATGGGAGGCGATTCACAAGCGTTACCAACAGATATGGCAGGGCTACGGTCTGCAAAAACAGAGGCACGCCTTTGCGTGCCTGACCAAAATTTGCGGAGCAAATGGAATTTCCCGGCAGAGATGGCTAAAGGCACTGGATGAGGCCGTCGAAATACAGGAATATATCCGAGACCAGGTTTATATTTCGCGGCAGAAAGATTTTGAAAATCCGTTCCGGCAAGCCACTTTCCGTAATGCCGAGGAGATGTTCGCTGCCATTGGAACAGTTGATGATAATGATTTCGTAAAGCGGCTGAAAGCAGATACCGAAAAATTCCGTAAACAAGCCGCTAAAATTGCCAAAAGAAGCTAACAGACTCAAGGAGCAGGTATGAATCTACAGGATGCCAAATATTCGCAGTATGCCTTAGTTCGTGAGATGATGGATACAATCAGTACTGTCAGCGATTTCGACGCCGCCGCCACAGCCAATGTAGCAGAGGAGATTGCCTCGGCAGGCAGGCTGATGCTTACCGGTGAAGGCTCAAGCAGAATATTCCCCGCGAAAAACGCAATTCGAAAAAGCCTTACTCTGGGGCTAGACCTTGCCGTTTTTACAGAAGGCTCTCGCCAGGCGGCGACATATGATTTGTCAAAGTTCGCGGTATTTCTGGCGTCAAATTCCGGCAGAACAAAGGAAGTCGTACTTCTTGCGAAAAAACTTGCCGAGATAGGAAACAATAAACGATTTTCCCTTTCGGCTAATGCCGAAACAATACTGGAAAAGGCTTGCGCCAAGGCTTTTACACTTAATTGCGGCTGGGAACAGGCAGTGGCCGCTACGAAAAGCGTTATTGAGCAGGGTCTGTTCTACGAATCAATTATTCGGCATATCGGCGGCTCAGCAGATAAAATAGACTGCAAGTCGTTAGCGCAAATGATTGAAAAAGCCCTTACAATGCCGATTGACAGCGATATTGTAAAAACGGCAGCTAAAGCACCAACGATTTATTTTGCCGGCTATAACGACGGCGTAGCTGAGGAGCTTACCCTAAAGACTAACGAGATAACTCGAAAAAAATCGGATTATCTCGAAGGTACTTACGCGATTCACGGAATTGAAGAGGTAATGGACCCTGCCGATATCATATTTGTAATTGACCCAATCAAAGAGGAAATCGAAAAGTTCAGGGAGGTTCTGGTTGAATGCGTCGGATTAAAAGTCATTGCCATAGCTAACCGTCCCACACCTTTCTCAACAATACAAGTACCTGACGCTGGCGAACTGAGTCCTTATGTTTATCTGGCTGCCGGGTGGAATGTCTTAGTTGAAATAGGCCTGGCCTGCGGGATCAACCTTGATAAGCCCGAAAGAGCCCGCAAAGTCGGCAACGAAATGATTGAATGAAAAAAGCAGGAGGTTAATAGGGGCCTCCTGCTTTCATTTTCATTATATCACTGCTGTTTAGTCAGCCAATTCGGAATCAGCGTAAATAATTTCCGCTTCATCTTTGAGTTGCTGGATATATGCCTCTGCAATTTCAGCCTGTTGCTGCTGTTTGAGCATTTCAATAAGCTGAGGCTGTATATCCTCATAGGAGGTTACTGAGGCGCCTTCTTTTCCCGTAAGCTTTATAATATGCCAGCCGAATTGCGTCTGTACAAGGTCGCTGACCTGACCGGGCTCCATAGCAAATGCAACCTGTTCAAATTCTGGAACCATCTGTCCTTTGCCGAATTCGCCAAGATCTCCTCCATTAGCTGACGAGGGGCACTCGGAATGTTCACCTGCCATGGTTGCAAAATCGGCGCCTTCTCTGATCTGTGCCAACAAATTTTGTGCCTTTTCCCTTGCATCCTCATTAGCCGCTTCGGCGTTGTCAGCAGAAGGATCAGGTGTTATCAGAATATGACTTGCTCGAACATGTTCAGGCACAGCGAATTGTTCCTCGTTCTTCTGATAGTATTGCCTGGCCTGTTCTTCAGTAACATCAATCTTGCCTTCCCACTGTTGTTCGAGCAACCTTGTATAACCCAGTCTCTGCCTCATATCATCAATTACTGTTTCATAACTCTCGCCAGAAACGGCTATTATCTGCTTAACATCTTCAATTGTCATCGGGGGCTGTTGCTGAGCTGCTATTTGTGCAAGTTCTTCCTCGGCCTGTTCTTTTGTAACCTCTAATCCGATTTCTTCTATCTTTTGATCAAGTAATTGCTCTGTAATAAGCTGATCGAGTACCTGCTGGCGAAGCTGGAGAACATATTGGTCCATAAACTCCTGGGGAAGCTCATGGCCTTGCTGTTGCATCTGGTTTAGCTGGGGCTGGAGCATTTGCTGCACCTGGTTTTCATAAATATCTGTGCCATTTACAGTTACAGCAACTTCATCCTCGGCTTTATGGTGATCTGCACGGGCAGTCATTATCCCTGAAAATCCAATAACCACAGCCAAAATAATAATCCAATACTTTTTCATAATAGAGTTTCCTTAAACTTAATTTAATGCTGTTGATAATATTTATTCTCGCAAAGTCTTTAACTATTGTCAAGTTTTACTTCGTTTGATCATCTTTTCAATTTTTCTTGTCAATTGACAAATTCTACGCCCTAAAGTATTTTCAGGTTCCGCAAAATGTGTAAACTATTGATTTTGTTGGGAACAATTGGATTTTCTCTCCGATTCCAGTTACTCGCTTAAAGAAACTCTTGAAGGATATTATGAATATACCCAAAGGCCGATTAACGATAAACAGCCATACGATTGAAATATTGCCGCGATATGTCGAAACGGACCAGGGCGGACGGATACATCACAGCGTTTATCCAATCTGGATGGAAATGGGCAGGACCGAACTTCTCCGGGCCAACGGTATTTCCTATAGGCAACTTGAAGAGGAAGATATCTATTTTGTCGTAGCCGAGCTTAACATAAAATACCGTAGCGGGTGTTTTTATGACCAGAAAGTCCTGCTGACTACTACCTGCTCGAAAATAACACCCGCTAAAATTGAGCATACATACACCTTCAAAAGCCTCTGTGACGGCCGTTTAATTGCCGAAAGCAGGACAATCCTTGCGTGCATAAACGGAAAGGGCAAAGTTCAACGGATACCAGAATTTATGTATCCGGCGCACGAATAATTACAAACCAGTACTGTCCCATTATAAGTCGAATAATGACAGTTGGTTACAGTTATGTTGCTCTTTAAAATCATAATGATTTGTCGTAAGTGCTTGTTTTAGAGCATTTCAATTTTTAATATTCGCATAGCCGCAAGATTTAAACCACCCTTTCACGTCCTGTGGTGCCACATACTCCATCGCTTGGGCAATGGCT
>Ga0207421_10000458_pt1 | contig 52368 bp, 46 predicted proteins | sample SodLakKL_010_SED_4_FD_187542 | JGI IMG/M metagenome (GOLD analysis project Ga0207421, IMG submission 187542) | Alkaline sediment microbial communities from Lake Tanatar, Kulunda Steppe, Russia - 8KL_010_SED (SPAdes) (version 2) | ecosystem: Environmental > Aquatic > Non-marine Saline and...
TCACCTCGTGGGGATCCTTCACGAAGCGGTTCGACAGCGCCGAGATGTGCACCAGGCCGTCCTGGTGCACGCCGATATCGACGAAGGCGCCGAAGTTGGTCACGTTGGTCACCGCGCCTTCGAGGATCATTCCGGGCTTCAGGTCCTTCAGCGCCTCGACACCCTCGCGAAAGACGGCGGCCTTGAACTCCGGGCGCGGATCGCGGCCGGGCTTCTCGAGTTCGTGGATCACGTCCTGCACCGTCGGAATCCCGAAGCGCTCGCAGGTGTAGTCGGCCGGGTTCAACGCACTCAGAAAGCCGGTGTCGCCGATCAACTCCTGAAGCGGACGGCCGTGGCGGGCCGCGATCCGCTCGGCGACGCCATAGGCCTCCGGGTGCACCGCGGAGCCGTCGAGCGGATTGGCCCCGCGCATGATGCGCAGAAAGCCCGCGGCCTGCTCGAAGGTCTTCTCGCCCAGCCGCGGCACCTTCAGCAGCGCCTTGCGGCTCGCGAACACCCCGTGTTCCTCGCGAAAGCCGACGATGTTGCCGGCGAGCGTCGCATTCAGCCCGGCGATGCGTGCCAGCAGCGGCGCCGACGCGGTGTTCACATCGACCCCCACGCCGTTCACGCAGTCCTCGACCACCGCATCCAGGCTGCGGGCGAGCTGCACCTGGCTCACGTCGTGCTGGTACTGGCCGACACCGATCGATTCGGGTTCGATCTTCACCAGTTCCGCCAACGGGTCCTGCAGGCGCCGGGCGATCGACACCGCGCCGCGGTAGGACACGTCGAGGTCCGGAAACTCGCGCGACGCGAGCTCCGACGCCGAATACACCGACGCCCCGGCCTCGTTCACGATGATCTTGTGCACCGTGCGCTGGTTGAGCTGCTGCACCACCTCGCCGGCGAGCTTGTCGGTCTCCCGGCTCGCGGTGCCGTTGCCGATCGCGATCAGCTCGACGTCGTGCTGCCGGCACAGCGCGACCAGCGTCGCCCGCGTCTCGTCCCAACGCTTGCGCGGGGCGTGCGGGAAGACGGTGTCGTGGGCCAGCAGCTTGCCGGTGGGATCGACCACCACGACCTTCACGCCGGTGCGCAGCCCCGGATCCAGGCCCATCGTCGCACGCATGCCCGCGGGCGGCGCCATCAGCAGCGCCTTCAGGTTGCGGGCGAAGACGGTGATCGCCGCCGCCTCCGCCGCCTCGCGCACCCGGCCCAGCAGTTCGGTCTCCAGGTGCACGGCGAGCTTGACCCGCCAGGCCCAGCGCACCGTGTCCCGGAGCCAGTCGTCGGCGGCGCGGCGCTGGTGCTGCCAACCCAGGCTGTGCGCGACCATCGCGGTGCAGGGGTGCGGGTCGGCCGCCTCGAGCTCGTCGGGCAGGGTCATGGCGACGCGCAGCACGCCCTCCTTGCGGCCACGAAACAGCGCCAGCGCGCGGTGCGAGGGGATGTCGGCGAGGCGCTCGGATCGGTCGAAGTAGTCGCGAAACTTGCTGTCGGGATCACTCTTGCCCTCGACGACCTGGGTGCGGACCCGGGCGTGTTGCCAGAGCCAGGTGCGCAGCCGGGTGAGCAGGTCCGCGTTCTCGGAACAACGCTCCATCAGAATCTGCCGGGCGCCGTCGAGGGCGTCCTTCGCCGACTCGATCTTGTGTTGGGTATTGCGATAAACGTCGGCCGCGGTCTCCGGATCCAGGGTCGGATCGGCCAGCAGCGCGTCGGCGAGCGGCTCCAGGCCGGCCTCGCGGGCGATCTGGGCCTTGGTGCGACGCTTGGGCTTGTAGGGCAGGTAGAGGTCTTCCAGGCGCGTCTTGTTGTCGGCGGCCTGGATCTCGGCCTCGAGCGCTGGGGTCAGCAGGTCCTGCTCGGCGATGCTCCTCAGGATCGCGCTGCGACGCTCCTCGAGCTCGCGCAGGTAGATCAGACGCTCCTCGAGCGTGCGCAACTGGATGTCGTCCAGCCCGCCGGTGACCTCCTTGCGGTACCGGGCGATGAAGGGCACGGTGGCGCCCTCGTCGAGCAAGGCCACGGTGGCCCGAACCTGCTCCACACGGCAGTGGATCTCGTCGGCGATCAGGGCCTCGATGCGGCGGTTCGGCGGGTTCGACATGGTGAAATGTACCTCGGCAATGGACAATTCGCCCCGCATCATAGGCAATCCGGCCCGCCCTTGTAGGGGGCGAGCATTCTCGGCGACCCGTTCCCACCAAAAACCTTGTCCAGGGGTTTGACGTCCTACACGCGCAGGGTCAAGGCAGCCCGCGCGACCCGCCGCTCATTCCGCGCGCAAACGATCGATGACGGCCCGGACCGCGTCGGTGTCCCATTCGATTGCGGTATTGACCGAATAGCGAATCCGGCCCTCGCGATCGAGCAGAAAGGAACTCGGGAACGCGAAGACGCCCCATTCGCCGGAGGCCGCACCGTCCTCGTCCATCAGCACGGGGAAATCCACCGCGACCTCCTGCATGAACTCGAGGATGTGCTGGGGTTCCTCGCGAAAGTTGATCGAGACGATCGCGAATTCGCGCGCGTCGAAGGCGTCGGTCAGGCGATTCATCGACGGGATCTCGTGCACGCAGGGCGGGCACCAGGTCGCCCAGAAATTCACCAGGGTGATGCGCCCGTCGTTTTCCTCGCTGCGATGACGCACACCACGGGCATCGATCAGATCGTATTCCGGCGCCAAGCGGGCGTCGCGTTCGATCAGCCCGTACGGGGTCACCGTCGGCGTTTCGGCGGTTTCGTCGAGCGGCCGGACCGTGCCGGACCGCGGTGTCTGCGCCAGCAGGTGGACGGCCTCGAGCAGCTGCTGCGGGGTGTCGAGGATCGCTTGGCGAACCGGATCCGGCATGTCGCCCGCCGAGGCATCGAGCGCCAGGTTGTCGGGCTGATCGGAATACAGCAGGTAGTAATCGCGCACCTGACCGATCATCCAGGCATAGGCGGGGCTGCCGGCGGCGTAGAGCGTGTCGAGCAAGGGGCCGAGCCGCTCGCGGTTGCTGCCCAGTGCGGGCTGGAAGATCGCCAGCGGCATGTTGGTCGCGGCGACGATGCCCAGGTACTCGGGTGCCTCGCCCGCAATCGGGGTGCCGCGAAAGAGGTTCGGAAAAAACAGGATGCCGCCGGCGACCGCGGTCGGGTCGTCGGCCTGCTGCTGCCAGTGACGCAGACCACGCAACAGCGGTGCGGCCATGCGATCGCAACCCACGACGACCACCGGACCCTGCCCGGAACGCACCGCGGCCGCGAGCAGTGCGGCGACCGGCGCGCCGTCCAGCCCCCGCACCGCCCCGCTGCTGCGCTGAAGCAACAGCGCCTCCAGCAGATCCGTGCGCCAGACGGTGGCACCCCGCGCGACCAGGTCTTCGATCAGCAGCCTCGGGGTCTCGAGTTCGCCATACTGGTTCACCAGCCACAGAATCAGCGGCCCCTCGCCGGCTTCACCGAAGACGTCGACCTCCAGACGGTCGCCGTCCTCCAGGTCCACCGTGAAGCCGGCCTGGGCGCTGCCGGCGGTCGCCATCAGGAACAGGATCAGGACGATAAACCCTGTGCGCCAGATCACCACATCGCACCCCGTTCCTGAAGGAAAATGGAGCCTGGAGTCTAGCCCTGGAGCGCCATGATGCGCGAATCCCGCCCCGGTCCGGCCGGTAATCTCTTTGCCCATCTGCCCCGCATGGATCAGGGCGAGGCCTTCGAGGAACTGCTGTCCACGCCACACGTCCGAATCGAACGCATCGTCAGTAGCGATCGTCCGGAACCCACCCGGTACGATCAGGACACGGACGAATGGGTCTGCCTGCTACAAGGCGAGGCCGAGTTGTGGATCGACGGCGCGATCCTGCCCCTGCAACCGGGCGATTACCACCTGATCCCGGCGCACACCCCGCACCGTGTCCACCGCACCTCCACCCATCCCTGCTGCATCTGGCTCGCCGTCCACCTTCAGCGTCCTTCCTGACCCCGGAAACCCCGCCCTCGGCTGTCACCCGTGGCAGCCACCTGCCATTTTCAGCAGCCGTGACCCCGGACAGCCGCAGGCTGATCCGGGAGGCCGAGCGGGGGTGCGGAGCGCGAAATGACGCGATCAGGAATGACGCGCGTTAGCGGGACGACCGGATGGCGAAGCAGCACCTCAGTGGCGATGCTCCGGGCGCCACCAGCGCCAGAATCGGGCTCGGCAGTCGCGGGCCGGGCGCAGGGGCGGGGCATGGTGCACATAGGCCAGGTTGAGCAATTCCTTCACCCGGTGGCGTTCGCAGATTTCCTGGCCCAGTCCACCGTCGGCGGCGACCGTGCGCAGGATCCGCAGCCGGTCCTCCGGCGCAAGCTGCCGATCGACAAAGGCATTGAGCATCTCTTCGCTGACGGGTCGTTCTGCCATGGTGGTTTCCTCTCGAAGTTCGGTGCCCGGGGGCTATGACAATGACTAGAGCAATATTCAAGCCACACCCGGAGGCTGCGGCTCGCCGACTCCTGAGTTTGTTCCTTCCTGTCCCATCGTGGACGGTTTGTGCGCCTGCAGAATTCCTTGACGCGCGCCGGAAGATGGCCACGCTCGCAAATCACGGAAATCCCAGTCCTCCCGTCATTACGGACCGCCGCAGACGGGGCGGGGTGAGCGCCGGCTGACCCAAGGGTCGACCTTCAGACGCACCTCACGTGCGAATCACGGCTCCCCTTCAGGCTCATGGGTCGTTGGAGAGGCGCGGCATTCGGGATATTGGGCGCGGATGATACACTTTGGCGTCCACTAAATACCCCGGACCGCCCTGATGACCGAAGCCAACACGACCCCTTGCGGCACGCTATATATTGTTTCCGCGCCCTCGGGGGCCGGCAAGACCAGCCTGGTCGCCGCCCTGTTGCAGAAACTGGACAACGTGGCACTGTCGGTATCGCATACGACACGGCGGCCTCGGGCTGGCGAGGTGAGCGGTGAGCATTATCACTTCGTCCAGGCCGAGCAGTTTCTGGACATGATCGAGGCTGGCGAGTTGCTCGAGCACGCGAAGGTCTTCGACAACTTCTACGGCACCTCGCGCGCCGCCGTGCTGCGCCAGCTCGAGACCGGCTGCGACGTGATCCTGGAGATCGACTGGCAGGGCGCGCGGCAGGTTCGCGCGGCCATCCCCGAGTGCCGGTCGGTATTCATTCTGCCCCCCTCGCGCACCGAATTGGAGCGGCGCCTGCACGGTCGCGGGCAGGACGACGAGGCGGTGATCCAGCGCCGGCTGCGCGACGCCGAATCCGACAGCGCCCATTTCGACGAATACGACTACACCGTGATCAACGCCGATTTCGACCAGGCGGTGCAGGATCTGGCCAGTATCTTCCAGGCCAATCACCTGCGCACGGAGGAACAACGCCTGCGGCACCGCAGCATGATCGCCACGCTGCTGGAAGGTCGGCCCGCCTCAGCGTAGTATGAGGGTCTGGATCCTTCTCATTTTTTGGAGTCAAAATGGCCCGTATAACCGTCGAGGACTGCCTCGAACACGTCGACAACCGCTTTGAACTGGTGTTGATGGCCGCGCGCCGCGCCCGGCACATCGCCCACGGCAAAGAGCCCCGCGTGCCCGAAGACAACGACAAGTCCACGGTGATCGCGCTGCGCGAGATCGCCGCCGGCCTGGTCGGCCCGGAGGTCTTCGACGAACCCGACGAGCGCCCGCAGCCTCAGATGCTGGACTTCAGCACCATCCGGCACCTGGAGCAGCTGGACGCCGACGAGCGCTAGCCCGAACGACCATGAGCGCCGCGATACCCAATGTCGGGGCCGTCGTCGAACCGCCGACCGACTCCAGCCGTTTCCTGATCAGCGACCTGTGCGCTGAACTGGAGTCCTACCTCGACCCGGAACAGGTCGAGGAGGTCTACCGGGGCTACCTCTTCGGCGCCGAGGCGCACGAGGGGCAGACCCGCCAGACCGGAGAGCCCTACATCTACCATCCGCTCGCGGTCGCCCGGACCATGGGCGAGATGCGCATGGACCACAAGGCGATCATCGCCGCGATCCTGCACGACGTGATGGAGGATACCGCGACCAGCAAGGAGCGCATCCGGCACGAGTTCGGCGCCGAGGTCGCGGACCTGGTCGATGGCGTGTCCAAGCTGACCCACCTGCAGTTCGGCACCAAGGCCGAGGCCCAGGCCGAGAACTTCCGCAAGATGATGCTCGCGATCACCCGGGACATCCGGGTGATCCTGATCAAATTGGCCGACCGCCTGCACAACATGCGCACGCTCGGCGTGATGCGCCCGGACAAGCGCCGGCGCATCGCCCGCGAGACGCTGGAGATCTACGCGCCGATCGCGCAGCGCCTGGGGATGAACAAGATCCGCCGGGAACTCGAGCAACTGGGCTTCGCCGCGCTGCACCCGCTGCGCTTTGCGGTGCTCGACGAGGCGGTCCGGCGCGCCCGCGGCAACCGGCGCGAGCCGACGCAGAACATCGAGGAGGCGATCGCCCAGCGCGTCTCCGCGGTCGGCCTGGAGGCCCGGATCAGCGGGCGCCAGAAGAGCCTCTTCAGCATCTACAACAAGATGCGCGAGAAGCACCAACCGTTCAAGGACGTGGTGGACGTCTTCGCGATCCGCATCGTGGTGACCAGTGTCGACGCCTGCTACCGCGCCTTGGGAATCGTGCACAACCTGTACAAGCCGGTGCCCGGGCGCTTCAAGGACTACATCGCGATCCCGAAATCGAACGGCTATCAGTCACTGCACACCCAGCTCTTCGGCCCGCACGGCATGCCGATCGAGATCCAGATCCGCACCGCCGAGATGGATCGGGTCGCCGAAAGCGGCATCGCCGCGCACTGGCAGTACAAAGCCGGAGACGGCCATGCAGCCTCGGCCCAGAGCCGGGCGCGCGAGTGGCTGAAGGACGTGCTGGAGATCCAGAACAGCGTCAGCAGCTCGATCGAATTCCTCGAGAACGTGAAGATCGACCTGTTCCCCGAGGAGGTCTACACCTTCACCCCGGCCGGCGAGATCATGGTGCTGCCACGCGGGTCCACCGCGGTGGACTTCGCCTATGCGGTGCATTCGGATGTCGGCAACCATTGCGTCGCGGCGAAGGTGGACCGCCAGCTGGCTCCGCTCTCGGCGCGCCTGCAAAGCGGACAGACGGTCGAGATCGTCACCGCCGCCGGCGCCCGGCCGAACCCGGCCTGGCTGTCCTTCGTGGTCACCGGCAAGGCCCGCTCCAGCATCCGCCATTGCCTGAAGTCCCTGCAGGCGGGCGAGGCGGTCGTGCTCGGGCGCCGATTGATGGAAAAAGCGCTGTCCGGCCTGGGCCAAAGCCTCAGTCAGGTCTCGCCGGTGCGCCTGGACCAGACGCTGGATGCAATGAAGCTCGCGGACATCGACGGCCTGTTGATCGAGGTGGGCCTGGGCAACCGCATCGCGACGCTGGTGGCGCGGCAGCTGGTGGGCCAGGAACCGATCGAAGGCAACGTGGCCGACGAATCCGGTACCGCGCTCGCGGTCGAGGGCACCGAGGGGCTGGTGGTGCACTACGCCCGCTGCTGTTATCCGATCCCCGGGGATCCGGTGCTCGGCCTGCTCAGTGCCGGGCGCGGCCTGGTCGTGCACCGGGAGGCCTGCGGCAATGTCGCCGAACAGCGCGATCGCAATGACAAGACCGTGGCGCTGGAGTGGTCGAACGAGGCCGGCGCGGAGTTCGCCGTGTGCATGCGCGCACAAACGGCCAACCGCCGCGGGGTGCTGGCAGAGATGGCCTCAGCGATCGCCGACCACGGCTCCAACATCGAGCACATCTCCTTCGACGAGCGCGACGGCCACTCGACCGCGATGACCTTCGTAATCACCGTCCGCAACCGCCACCACCTCGCCCAAATCATCCGCTCCCTACGCCGCCTCCACGACGTGCTGCGCGTGCAACGCAATCGGGGCTGATCGACCGGACCGACGGAACCGGGGTCGTCCGACCGGAGCCGCCCGACCGGAGCTGCCCGACCGGAGCTGATCGACCGGAACGGTTCGACTGCACCGTCGCCCCACACCCGACCTGCTGGCCCGTGTTGCTGACGGTCCGGTTCCGGTATGGTCGCGTCTTGATTCCATCGCCTTGCGGAGAATTCCCATCATGACCCGAGAGATCATCCAGACCGACGCCGCTCCGGCCGCCATCGGCACCTACTCCCAGGCGGTGCGCGTCGGCGACACCGTGTACCTATCGGGCCAGATCCCGCTGCGACCGACGACCATGGAGCTGGTCGAGGACGGCATGGAGGCGCAGATCCGACAGGTCTTCGACAACCTGAGCGCCATCGCCACCGCGGCCGGCGGTTCTCTCGCCGACATCGCCAAACTGAACGTCTTTTTGACCGACCTCAGCCATTTCCCGCTGGTCAATCAGGTGATGGCCGATCTCTTCAGCGAGCCCTACCCGGCGCGGGCGGCCATCGGCGTCGCGGCGCTGCCCAAGGGGGCGGAGGTGGAGATGGATGCCATCCTGTACCTGCCCCGTGGCTGACGCGCTCCCCGGGAGGCCTGGCGCCGAATGGATCTCGACGCCCCGCTGACCACCCTGAAGGGGGTCGGCCCGAAACAGGCCGAGAAGCTCGCGCGTCTCGGGCTGCTCCGGATTCACGACCTGCTGCTGCACCTGCCGCTGCGCTTCGAGGACCGCACCCGCCTGACCCCGCTCGCGGCGCTGCGCAGCGGCACCGCCGCGCTGTTCGAGGGCACCGTGGCGAGCACCGAGGTCGTCCACGGGCGTCGGCGCATGCTGCTGGTGCGTCTGGAACAGGACCACGGCCAACTGCTGCTGCGCTTTTTCCACTTCGGCGCGACCCAGCGCCAAGCCCTGGCGACCGGCACCCGGGTCCGGGCCTTTGGCGAGATCCGGGGGCTGCCCGGCACGCAGGAATGCGTGCACCCGGACTACCGCGTGCTGCGCGAGGTGCCACCCCCCCTGGACACGGTGCTCACACCGATCTATCCCGCCGCCGACGGCCTGTCCCAGCGCCTGCTGCGCGATCTGGTGGGCCAAGTGCTACCCGAGGCCGCCCGGCTGCCCGACGTCCTCCCCGAACTGCAGCGCGAAGGCCTCCCCGACCTCGCGACCGCCCTGCACGCGGCTCACCAACCACCAGCCGACACGGCCCCACCGGCCGGCGCCCGCCCCCCCACCACGCAATCCCCGGCGCAGCACGAACTCATACCGCCCCCAACCGAATCGGCCCCACCGGCCGGCGCCCACTTCCACACCGCCCAAGCGCCGGCACAGAGCGAACTCGTACCTTCACCGGCCCCCGGACGCAGCCCCGCGCTGCGCCGTCTGGTGCTCGAGGAACTGTGCGCGCACCAGCTCGCGCTGATGCTGCATGCCGGCGACCGCCCGCAGGGCAAGGCACCGGCGCTGAGGCCGGCCGAGAGCCTGTGGCCGCGTCTGGTGGCCGAACTTCCCTTCCGGCTCACCGGTGCCCAGGAACGGGCGATCACCGAGATCCGTGTGGACCTCGCGCGCGCGCAGCCGATGAATCGACTGCTGCAAGGCGACGTCGGTTCCGGCAAGACCCTGGTCGCGGTTGCGGCCGCGCTTACGGCGATCGAGGCGGGCTACCAAGTGGCCTTCATGGCCCCCACCGAGCTGCTCGCGCGCCAGCACGCGCGCAACCTCGCGGCGTGGCTGGAGCCGCTGGGCATCCGGCTGGCCTGGCTCGGCGGCCGCCAGCCCAAGGGCGAACGCGACGCGCTACTCGCCGATCTCGCCTCGGGCGCCTGTACGCTCGCGGTCGGCACCCATGCGCTGTTCCAGGATCTGGTCGGCTTTCGGCGGCTGGGGCTTGCGATCATCGACGAACAGCACCGCTTCGGCGTGCACCAGCGCATGGCGCTGCGCGACAAGGGCAAGGGCACGGTTCCGCATCAGCTGATCATGACCGCCACCCCGATCCCGCGTACGCTCGCGATGTCGCTGTACGCGGACCTCGATCAGTCGATCCTGGACGAGCGCCCGCCGGGGCGTACGCCGGTGCGCACCGCGCTGATCAGCAGCGAGCGCCGCGACGAGGTGATCGAGCGCATCCGGGTCGCCTGCGGCGAGGGCGTGCAGGCGTACTGGGTCTGCCCGCTGGTCGAGGATTCCGACGTGCTGGAGGCGGAGGCCGCCGAGAGCACCGCCGAGCGCCTGCGTGCGGCGCTGCCCGACCTGCGCATCGAGCGCGTCCACGGGCGCGTGAAAGGCGTTGAGCGCGATCAGACGATGGACGCCTTTCGCAACGGCGACATCGATCTGCTGGTGGCCACCACGGTGATCGAGGTCGGGGTCGATGTGCCGAACGCCAGCCTGATGATCATCGAGAACGCCGAGCGCATGGGGCTGTCGCAGCTGCACCAGTTGCGCGGACGGGTCGGCCGCGGCCATCGCGCCAGCGCCTGCGTGCTGCTGTACCGGGCGCCGCTCGGCGAGGTCGCCCAGACCCGCCTGGAGGCGCTGCGCCGCAGCGACAATGGCTTTGAGATCGCCGAGGTGGACCTGCAGATCCGCGGCCCCGGCGAGATGCTCGGCACCCGCCAGACCGGCGACCACGCCTACCGCATCGCCGACTGGGGCCGCGACCAGGATCTGATGGAGGCCGCCACGCGCCTGGCGCAGACGGTCTTCCCCGACCGCCAGCGCACCCAGACCCTGATCCGCCGCTGGCTCGGCACCGCCGTGGAGTACGGCAACGTCGGCTAAGCCCCCACCACGGCCCTAGCCGCTCCCCTCGGGCCGTGCCCAAGCCGTGCGGGGTACGCCCGGTCCGGACACGCTCAAGTCGTCCCTGAGCGCTCGTAGATGGCCATCCATGGCCATCTACGGTCCGGACCGGGCGCACCCCACACGGCTTCTCCGCGCCGGGTGTAAGCCCAACGGCGTGCGGCCGGGGCTCGATCGTCCGTGTAGGGTGGGTGCGCTGCGCTTCACCCACCCTACAGGCTACCGGGCCGGTGTTTTCGCGCCCGATTCCAGCAGGGCGCCGCCGGGGAGGTCCGCAACGCTCTGGCGGGTGTCGGCAGCAGGGAAGCTGCCGTCAAGCCTACAGGGATGTATTCACGGCGTCCCGCCAGAGCGTTGCGGACCTCCCCGGCGACGGTGCAACGCCGGCGGTCACCGGCGATAGGGGCTCGGGGTGCCTGGAGGCGCGGGGTGAAACCGCTTGTACGCCCAGTTGTATTGTTCCGGGCACTGGCGCACCAGGGTCTCGACCAGGCGGTTGATGGCCTCGGCGGCGCGCTGCGGATCGGGGTCGGCGACTTCCGGGCCGGCGTCGATCTGGTGGTAGCGAAAGCCGCGGCCGCGGGGCAGGCGCTCGGCAAAAAGAAAGATCACCCGGTCCTCGCGGCCGCGCAGCAGACGCGGGAGCAGGGTCATCGTCGGCGTGGGCTGGCCGAAGAAGGGGGCGAAAACCACAGCGGGCTGCCGCGGGCTTTGGTCCGGCAGGATGCCGATGAGCTCGCCTCGATTGCGCGCCGCCTGCAATTGGCGCAGGCCCTCCCGGTTCGCCGGGGCCAGACGCGCACCGGTCGACGCCCGGGCCGCCCTTACCCAGCGGTCCAGCTCCGGGATCGGCAGCGGGCTGTAGAAGGTGGTCATCGTCCCAAAACGCGCAGTGTCCAGCCCCGCAAACTCCCAGGATCCCAGGTGGGGGGTCACCAGGAACAGGGCCTGCCCGGGCGCCCGCTCTGCCGCCTGCTGGCTGGGGGTCGGCGATGCGCTCAGCGTCTCGAGACGGGCGGCGTCCGCGCGCCACAGCCAGGGGGCCTCGGTCAGCGCCTGCGCCATCGCCACCAGCGAACGACGGGCGACGCGTCGGCGCCAGGCCGGCGTCTGCTCCGGAAAACAAAGCCTCAGATTGATTCGCGTAATCCGGGCCGCGCGCGTTGGCAGCACCCACACCAACCAGCCGAGCACCGTCCCCAACGCCTGGTTGGCCGGCAGCGGCAGGCGCGCCAGCGCGCGCAGGCCCAGCCCCAGGAACCAATCACGCAGGACGGCCCGCGTCATCACGGCCTTGCTGCCCGCGCCGTCGACAACGACGGGCGCATCATCGTGGGCCGGCGCGGATTCCGGAGCCGGTCACGCAGGCTCGACCGGGTCATTCCGCCTCCGATGCCGCTGCCGGCGGCTGGTCGGCACGCAACAGCGGGCCGAGCGTGGTGCGCAGATTGCGGAACAGGGTCGGGTGCACGGCCTCCTCGCGGGCCAGCAGCGCCTTCATGTGTTCACGCTGGGTGGGCTGGGCAAAGCAGGCCGGGCAGTTGTCGGGGATCACCGGCAGGTCGGCGGCGGCGGCAAAGTCGCGCGTCTGGCGCTCGCGCACATAGACCAGCGGCCGGATCACCCGCAGATCGCCGGCGTCGATGCGGTAGTGGGCCTTCATCGTGCGCAATTGCCCGCCGTGAAAGGCGCTCATCAAAAAGCTCTCGGCCAGATCGTCCAGGTGCTGCCCCAGCGCAAGCACCGTATACTCCTGCTCGCGCGCGGTTCGATACATCAGCCCGCGTTTAATCCGGGAGCAGTAGGCGCAGAAGGAATTCTTGCCCATCTCCTGCGTTGCCCGTTCGGCGATGGGTTCGGCAATGAAGAACCAGGGAATGCCGTGCGTCCCGAGGTAGTCGCGCAGGCGCTCGGGCTCGAAGCCTTCAATCTGGGGGTCGATGGTCACCGCGCCGACCTCGAATTCCACCGGCGCACGCCGCGCCAGATCGTGCAACAACCACAGCAGGGTCAGCGAGTCCTTGCCGCCGGAGACACCGACCAGCACCCGGTCGCCGGCACGGATCATGTCGAACTCGGCAATGGCCTTACCGGCCAGCCGGCGAATCGAAGAAGGGACACGCGGTGCATTCATGGGCCGCCAACATACCCGCAAACGCGGTACCTGCGCCAGAAACGAGCGTTCTCCAGCCGAAATCTCCGCCGCAGCGCGAGCGATCGCACCGTGTTCGCGGCCGCGGCCCGTTCAAAACCGGTCCCGATAGTCACCAATCCCCTCGCAGAAAACCCCGTGTAGGAGACGAGCCCCCTCGGCGACCTTCGGCGCTCAACCCATCAGGTTGACCGGGTGGAGCGACAGATGCGGTTTCATCTTCATATCCTCTTTCAAGACGTGGTCGAGCAACCAGTCACGCAACAGCTGCATGAGGGCGTCCGTCTCTGTCGCCCGATCCGGTCCTTGCTGTTGTGCGAGGATTTGTTGGCTCAACTCCTCGAGCCGATCCATCAATCGTTGGTGGGCCAGCTTGTGGTCCATATAGCCCGAATACTTGATCGCATACTGGATGCGCTCCTCGCGGTCGAAGTGTTCACGGGCGTAGTGCGACAGCTGCTCCACCGCAATCGGCAGGGAATCATCGTCTTGCGGATGGCGGTGGGCGGCCTCCACCATGTTGATCAGACACAATAGATAGCGGTGATCCTGATCGATGATCAGGTTGTTCACACTCATTTGCTTGCGCCATTGCAGGGGCATACGGACTCCGGGATTGCTTTTTGATGACTGGTCGCACGCGGCCGGCACGGGGTCTTCGCGGCAGTTGCACACAGAGTGCACGCGCTGCGCCATGGTACGCCAGCTTCGGCGGCCAGGGCATCGTGTCGTAGGAGGCCAGCCCCCTGGGCGATGCCCTTCGCCCGGCGCCGTATCGCCGAGGGGGCTCGCCTCCTACAGGGGGGGGTGCGGAGCGGTGGTGATCGTTGGGGGGTGATGGATCGGGGGTGGGCTCTTTTCAGGTCGCGGTTTTTTGGCCACACTGCCGGCCCTGAATCCGTGCGAGGCGCCGCTGCGATGACTGCGTTTTATCCACCGCTGGAATCCAACCGCACCGGCATGTTGGAGGTCGGCGACGGCCACCGCCTGTACTGGGAGGAATCCGGGAATCCCGACGGCCTGCCTGCGGTGTTCCTGCACGGCGGCCCGGGATCCGGTTGCGAGCCGTGGCACCGGCGCTTCTTCGACCCGGCGCGCTATCGCATCGTGCTCTTCGACCAGCGCGGTTCGGGGCGTTCTACGCCGCACGCCGGGCTCGAGGCCAACACCACCGCGCACCTGATCCAGGACCTGGAGCTGTTGCGGGTGACCCTGCAGATCGAGCGCTGGGTGGTCTTCGGCGGTTCGTGGGGATCGACGCTAGGGCTCGCCTATGCGCAGGCGCATCGGGAGCGGGTGCTGGGGCTCATCCTGCGCGGCATCTTTCTGTGTCGGCCCTGCGACGTCCAGTGGTTCTACCAATCGGGCGCCGATCGCATTTTTCCGGAGGCCTGGGCCGAATTCGAGGCCCATATCCCTCCGGACGAGCGCGCGGACATGGTCCGGGCCTTCCACCGGCGCCTGATCGATCCCGACCCCCGGGTGCAGGAGGCCGCCGCCCGGACCTGGTCGGTGTGGGAAGGGCGCGCCTCCTGCCTGCGGCCGAACCCGAATGTTCTCGCGCATTTTGCCGCACCCGCGGTGGCGGTGAGCCTCGCGCGCATCGAGTGCCATTACTTCGTACACGACAGCTTCATGGAGCCCGATCAGCTGCTGCGCGATGCCGGGCGGCTCGCGGGCATCCCCGGGGTGATCGTGCACGGCCGCTACGATGTGGTGTGTCCGGTGGAACAGGCCGTGGCCCTGCATGGCGCCTGGCCCGAGGCCGAATTGCACATCGTGCCCGACGCCGGGCACTCGGCCGCCGAGCCGGGCATCGCCCGGCAACTGGTGGCCGCTACCGACCGCTTCGCCGCCGAACTGGCATGATCGCGCTGATCCAGCGCGTCACCGAGGCCAACGTGCGGGTGGGCGGCGACACCGTGGCGGCGATCGGTCCGGGGCTGCTCGCGCTGATCGCGGTCGAGCCCGAGGACACCGAGGCGACCGGCGCGCGTACGCTGGAACGCCTGCTCGGCTATCGGATCTTCAATGACGCCCAGGGGCGGATGAACCGCAGCCTGCGCGACAGCGGCGGTGGCCTGCTGCTGGTGCCACAATTCACGCTAGCCGCGGACACCGACAAGGGAATGCGCCCGAGCTTCAGCGGCGGCGCGAGCCCGGAACAGGGGGCAACCCGGTTCGCAGCGCTGGTCGCACGCGCCGAGGCCGCGTACCCGATCGTCGCCAGCGGCGTATACGGTGCCGACATGCAGGTGGCACTGATCAACGACGGCCCCGTCACCTTCCGGCTGCATATCCGATCCAGGTGATCCGCCCCCACCCCGGCGTCCCGTGATCCCACCCGATCCCCCAAACCACGGCCATCGGTTATACCGGACGAGGGTCAGAATCCGGCATTGGCGCGTGGGGCGGGGCGTTCGCGCGATGAAAAAAATCCTCGATTGCAGGGTCGCGCGGCCATCTGGTTCTGGTTTTTGCGCTCGACCTGGGGGGATGGGCGCTGAAGCGCGCATTGCGGGGTCAGCTCAAGGCGCGCGGCGCGCGGGAGTGCTATAAGAACGTTGGGCCGAGTTCGCGACGCTGACGAACGGACGGTGTTGCTGGGCCGGGTGATGACGAAGGCGGGGAGCACGAAGCCCGAGGCCGACCTCACACCCGCTCTCCTGGAACGGCCTGCCGGCGCGCTGCGCCCGGCGCACAGGGTCGGGGTCCCTCCCGCCGTTCGTGTCACCCGCAGGTCAATGGGCCACGCCATGTACGGGCCCGCATGAGGAGACCACGATGAACGTTCGAACCATGGGTGGGTTGGTGCTGGCCCTCGCCGCACTGGCCCTGCTGGGCACCAGTGCCCTGGCGCAGGATCGCGCAGGCTGGCCGAACTCGGTCAATATCGGGACCGCCTCCCAGGGCGGAACCTACTTTATCTATGGGGCCGGTTGGGGCGGCCTGGCGCAGGAAAAACTGGGCATCAACACCACCGCCGAGGTCACCGGTGGCCCGACGCAGAACCTCGTGCTGGTGCATTCCGGTCAGCTGCAATTCGGCATGACCACCCTCGGACCCGGCCAGGACGGCTGGAACGGTACGCTAGACATGGCCCCCGGCCTGGAAACCCGGGACGTCCGCGCGATGTTTCCGATGTACATGACGCCCTTCCAGATCGTCAGCCTCGAGCGCTCCGGGATCAACTCGATCGCCGATCTCGAAGGCAAGCGCGTGGGCGTGGGCCCCCGGGGCGGCACGGCCAGCGTGTATTGGCCGCGGTTTTTCGAGCAGCTCGGTGTGAAGGTGCGCGTGCAGTACGGCGGCGCCTCGGATCTTGCCGGGCAGCTGCAGGACCGGCAGATCGACGCCTTCGCCTTTGCCGCCGGCATCCCGATCTCCGCCTTCAGCCAGATCGAGGCCCAGCACGCGGTGAACATTTTCTCCTTCAACGAAGCGGAACTCGAGGCGATCGTGGCCAACCATCCGGTCAGCGCAATCACCATTCCGGCCGGGACCTACCGCTCGGTCGACGAGGACCAGGTGACCGTCGCGATGTGGAACTACGCGATTGCGAACAAGGACATGCCGGAATCGCTGGTGTACGGCATCATGCAGTCGGTGCTCGATAACAACGACCGGATGGTCAGCATCCATCGGTCGGCGACCGAGACCCTGCCCGAGAATTACGCCACCAACACCTTCATGTGGTTCCATCCGGGCGCGGTGCGCTACTTCCAGGAAAAAGGCTTTGCAATCGACCCGAAGCTGATCCCGCCCGAAATGTAAGGCCAGCACCCCGTTGCCGCACCCGGCCAGGGGGCCGCGGTGCGGCGATGGCCATGTCTTGGCCGGGGATCGGCGTCCCGAACGCCCGGCCGCAACCCTGGGAATCCCATGTCGGAGTCAGTCAGACCCGCCGCGCAAGCACCCGTGGCCCCGGATCTGGATCCGGAAGAAAACAGTGGGCGCGAGCGCCTGCTCACGCATTGGCAAGCCTGGACCCTGTTCGTCGTCAGCGTCGGCTTCATCCTGTTTCACCTGATCGTGCTGAATCTCTATCCGCTGGAAACGTGGACCTTCCGCATCGTGCACGTCGCCGGCGGCCTGTTCATCGGCTTTGCGCTGGTCGCCTCCTGGGCGCCGCATGCCGAGCGCACCGGGCAGCGGCGCTGGTGGCTGGAAGCGCTGCCGATGCTCGGCGCGACCAGCCTGATCGCCTACAGCCTGGGGGCGCTGATCGCCGCCTATGTGCTGCGCGACGGTGTCGGCGGGCCGTTGCCCCCCTGGCTGTTCCAGTACTTCGGCTGGGCCCTGTTCGGCGCCACGGTGATCGCGATCGTCGCCGGCTGGTTCTTCCGGCCGGTGGCGCATCGCATCGTCTGGTACGACTGGATCCTGATGGCCGCGAGCGTCGCGGTCGCCGGCTACCTGCTCTTTCACCTGAACATGCTGCAGTTTCGCGCCGGCGTGATGCCGACCCAGCCGGACCTGTGGGTCACGATGGCCGGTCTGCTGCTGATCCTGGAGATCACCCGCCGCGTGGCCGGAATGGCGCTGGTGGCGATCGCGGTGATCTTCATCGCCTACGGCTTCGCGGGCCCCTGGCTACCGGGCTTCCTGCAGCACAGCGGCTACCGCGTCGACCGCTTCTTCACCTACCTCTACACCGACAACGGCGTGCTCGGGCCGACCACCGCGGTGTCGTCGACGTACATCGTCCTGTTCATCACCTTCGCCGCGTTCCTGCAGGCGTCGAAGGTCGGCGATTACTTCGTGAACTTCGCCTTCGCGGTCGCCGGGCGCCGGCGCGGCGGACCGGCCAAGGTCGCGGTGTTCGCCAGCGGCCTGATGGGCATGATCAACGGCACCTCCGCGGGCAACGTGGTGGCGACCGGTTCTTTGACCATCCCGCTGATGAAGCGCGTCGGCTACCAGCGCCGCAGCGCCGGGGCGATCGAGGCCGCGGCGTCGACCGGCGGCCAGATCATGCCGCCGGTGATGGGCGCGGGCGCCTTCATCATGGCGGAGATCACCGGCATCCCGTACACCGACCTGATCGTCGCCGCGCTGATTCCGGCGCTGCTGTACTTCGCGTCGGTGTACTTCATGGTCGACTTCGAGGCCGCACGCACCGGCATCAAGGGCGTGCCGTCGAAGGATTTGCCGAAGGTCGGGCACCTGCTGCGGCGCATCTACCTGTTCACGCCGATCATCATCCTGATCGTCGCGCTGTTCATGGGTTATTCGGTGATCCGCGCCGGTACCGTGGCGCTCGCCAGTGCGGTGGTGGTGAGCTGGCTGACGCCGTTTCCGCTCGGGCTGGTCGGCATCCTGAAGGCCTTGAACATTTCGGCGCGAATGGCGGTGCAACTGATCGCGGTGTGCGCCGCGGCCGGCATCATCGTCGGCGTGATCGGACTCACCGGCGTCGGCCTGCGTTTTTCGTCGATGCTGCTCGCGGTGGCCGATAACAGCACGCTGCTCGCGCTGCTGTTCGCAATGGCGATCTCGGTGCTGCTCGGGATGGGCATGCCGACCACCGCGGCGTATGCGGTGGCGGCGTCGGTGGTCGCGCCGGGCCTGATCCAGATGGGCGTCGAGCCGCTGATCGCGCACTTCTTCGTGTTCTATTACGCGGTGATCTCGGCGATCACCCCGCCGGTCGCGCTCGCCGCCTATGCCGGGGCCGCAATCGCCGGTTCGGAACCGATGCGCACCTCGGTGACCGCGTTCAAGATCGGTCTGGCGGCGTTCATCGTGCCGTTCATGTTCTTCTACCACCCGACGCTGCTGATGGTCGGGGACACCTCGATGATCGCGCTGAACTTCGCCACTGCGCTGCTCGGCGTGTTCCTGCTTGCCGCCGGGGCTCAGGGCTGGTTCTTCGGCATGGCCTCAACGGTGCTGCGCGTGCTCCTGATGGGCACCGCGCTGCTGATGATCTCCGGCACCCTGACCACCGATCTGCTCGGCCTCGGCCTGGTCGCCGGCATGCTGTTCTGGCAGCTGAAGATCGCGCCACCTCTCGCACCCAAACCCGCGTTGGAGGGCTGATCGACCACACGGCTCCGGGATGCCCCGAACGCATCCCGGAGCCGCTCTTCCGGCAGCCCGCGGCGGCCTACCTTCCGGCAGCGTTCTGCAGCAGGTGGACGCTGAACAATCCCTGCTCATCGGTCCAGACGGTAACCGGCGTCATCCCGGCCTGCCGGGCCAGGCCCTGAAAACCGTCGATCGCGTATTTGTAGGAGTTCTCGGTGTGGATGTGATCGCCGGGGCTGAAGTCGAAGACCGCACCGGCGATCTCGACCCGCTGCTGCCGATCGCTGACCAGGTGCATCTCGACCCGCCCGAGGGACTCGTTGTACAGCGCCCGATGGCGCCAGGCGCTAAGGTCGAAGTCGGCACCGAGTTCCCGGTTGATGCGCTCCAGCAGGTTCAGGTTGAAGGCAGCGGTGATGCCCTCGGGATCGTCGTAGGCCGCCTCGAGAATGGCTTTCGACTTGCGCAGGTCCACGCCGATCAACAAGAAGCCTTCCGGACCCACCAGATCCGCCACCGAACCGATGAAACGCACCGCTGCCTCGGGATCGAAATTGCCGATGCTCGAACCCGGGAAGAAGGCGAGCCGCGGCCCGTCCTGCGGAGCCGTCGGAGGCAACTCCATGCGGTGGGTGAAATCGCTGCATTCGGCATGGATCTCAAGCCAGCGGAAGTCCGCCGCGAGCGCCTCGGCGGCACTGCGCAGGTGCTCGCGCGAGATGTCCATCGGCACGAAGGCCCGAGGCCGCAGCGCATCGAGCAACAGGCGCACCTTGATGCAGCTGCCGCCACCCGGCTCCAGAAGCACGCCCTCGGCCCCGACCCGTTCGGCGATCTCGGTCGCGCGCACCGTCAGGATCTCGGTTTCCGCACGCGTGGGGTAATACGCCTGGGTCTGGGTGATGCCATCGAAGAGTTGGGAGCCGCGTTCGTCATAGAAGAACTTCGGCGGGATATACGGCGGATGCTGCCGCAAACCAGCGAGCACCTCGTCCTGGAAATGGGCGAGCGGCGGATGCAGATCGTGGAACTCGATGCTCGGCGCGCCCTTCATGCGGTACCCGCCACGCCGGCTGGGGTTGGACCGGTCGATGCCGCCCCGCACCCCATGCCGTGCGGCGCCGAGAGGTCACTGAGCGCCTCGCGATCCGTCGGCTCCGGAGACCATCCATGCCCTGGGAAACGCTCTACAATCGCATGCATTCCACCCCTCCTGATCTTTTTTCGCCAGCCGGGCATCTTGACGACGGGCCGCACCGGCTGCAAGTTCACCGTCGAACCGCTGGCGAACCTCGCCAGGACCGCAAGGCGGTGCGCGCCGCTGCCACCAGTGCCGCTCGCCAGCCTGCCCCCGGTGCTGTGCTAGCGCGGGCGCGCCTCCAGAACCTCGACGCCCTCCGGGAAGATCTCTTCATAGGCGCCGTACAGCGCGCCGAAGACCACCGGGCCGAGGATCAGGAAACCGAGGCCCATCGGCAGCATCGCGACAATGGCCAGCACGAAATAGAGCAGGCTGAAGATGATCAGCGGGCCGATGTTCGCGAGAAAGCCGCGGATGCTGTTCATCACGGCATCGCCTAGCGGTAGACCCCGGAAATACACCAGGGGAATGGCGAAGGCCAACGCGGCAAAGATCGCCAGGTAGAGCACGAACATCAGCAGCATGCCGAAGAGGCCGAGCGCCGCCACCGGACCGGCGGGCGCCTCATTCGGTGCCGCACCCATCATTGCGCCGCCCACCATCAAACCCATGATTACCATGACCACCACGGCCGCACCCAGCGCCAGCAGGCCGAGCAGCAATAGCGGTGTGCGGCGATCGGGATCCTGCAACGGCAGGAAGAGATGGCCGACGCCAATCTTCTCACCGCGTTCCGTGTCGTGGGCCATCTTCAGGAAACCCGCCGCCAGGGCCGGGGAGATGATGCTCAGGACCAGGGCACCGAGTAAGGGAATCAGGTTCAGGACCAGGCTGAGCACCAGAAAGACGAGCATGGCCAGCACCCAGGTCAGCGGCTCCCTGGTGAAGGTCTTCCAGCCCCGCCCGTACAGCCCCCACCCCCGATTCAATGGCATGCGTCCGATATCCATCCGTCGTTCCCCTGTTGTCCCGAAGGCGTCATTAACGCGGTTTTGCGCCAAGCGTGTCAATCGGCCCCCGGACCGCCGCAGGTGGATCCGGGTCCGCACGGTGCCAGGCCTAACCCGGCAGGGCGACGGCCCCCAGGCACCGGGACCGAGCGGGTTCGGGCCGGGCCGGCTCAAACCCCCAGCAAAACGGAGGGGACCGCACGAGTCGGACACCACGCAAACGCGCGAAGAAGCGGCCTTGCATCGAAAAAATGGGCTTGATCACCCGGCACTCGCTGTGAGAGCATGAGTCATGCATTAGGCTTCTCTAATACATTTGATAAAGCGGGCTCGGACTCGGGGCCGCACCGTCCACAGGAGTTACACACCATGAACCAGAAACTGATGTTTACCGCGCTGGGTGGCTTCGTCGTGGGGGTCGTTGCGATGATGCTGACCGCCTTTTCCGCCGCCCCAGGCCTGATGATAGTCGAGGACGACAGCCGGTACGGCTTCGAGGAGACCATCGACCGCATCAAGACCGCCGCCGACGAACAGGGCTGGAAGGTCCCGACCGTGCATCTGCTGCATGACGCGGTGAGCCCCTACGGCTATGAGATCGATCGCGTCGCAGTGCTGGAGCTTTGCCAGCCGCACCACGCCGGTGCGATTTTGGCCGAAGACCGCGCCAAGGTCGTTTCCTCGATGATGCCCTGCCGCGTCTCCGTCTACGAGACGGCCGACGACCGCATCGTGGTGTCGCGGATGAACACCAGCCTGATGGCACAGGCCTTCGGCGGCACCATCGCCAAGGTGATGGCTGAAGCCACCGAGGAAAACGAGGTGATTCTGGAAAGCGTTCTCAACTGATCCAGATGGGTCAACTGACCCCGATGGGGTATCCCACCGGCTTCGGAACCCCGCTTCGGCGGGGTTTTTTAGTGCCCGGGTCGAAGGGCAGGGGAATGGGTGGGGCGGGATTTAGCCGCGGTGGTAGATGTCGTCGAAGCGCTCGATGTCGTCTTCTTCCAGGTATTCGCCGACCTGCACCTCGATGATCTGCAGCGGGATGCGACCGCGGTTCTCCAGGCGGTGGCGCTCGCCGATGGGGATGAAGGTGCTCTCGTTGGGCGGCACGGTGAAGACCTCGTCACCCCGGGTGACGGTCGCGGTGCCCGAGACGACGATCCAGTGCTCGGACCGGTGCTGGTGGCGTTGCAGGCTCAGGCTGGCACCCGGGGCCACCGAGATCCGCTTCATCTTGTAGGCACTCGACTCCTCAAGCACGGTGTAACTGCCCCAGGGCCGCTGCACGGTCCGGTGCAGGCGGCACTCCGGGGCATCGCGACGGGCCAGTTCGTCCACCACCTCGCGCACCCGCTGGGTCTGCTCCCGGGGCGCAATCAGGATCGCGTCCGCGGTCTCCACCACACAGAGGTCGCGGACGCCGACCGCGGCGATCAGGCGCCCGTTCCCCTGGATCAGGGTGTTGTCGCAGTCGATCGCCACCACGTTGCCCTGCAGCACGTTGTCGCGGAAGTCCTTCGCGGCCAATTCGTGTACCGCATCCCAGCTGCCGACATCGGACCAGCCGATGTCGCAGGGCACCAATTGAACCTGCTCGGCGTGTTCCAGCACCCCGTAGTCGATGGAAATCGACGGCATCGCCTCGAAATGAGCCTCGACTGCCGGCTGCGGATCGGTACTGCCGGGCGCCCGGGCCCAGTCGGCGCGAATGCGCTCCAGGACCTCGTGCACCTCGGGTAGATGGCGTGCGATTGCGGCCAGGATGCTCGAGGCCTTCCAGACAAACATGCCCGAGTTCCACCAGTAATCGCCCTCGGCCAGGAACCGTTCGGCGGTGGCCTGATCCGGTTTCTCGGTGAAGCGTGCGACCGGCACCACCGCCGTGCCTTCGGTCACCGCACGGATGTAGCCGTAGCCGGTTTCAGGCCGGGTCGGACGAATGCCGAAGGTGACCAGGGCGCCGGTCTCGGCGCTGGCCACCGCGCGCTGCAGGGCCTGATGAAAGGCGGGGCGATCCCGGATCACGTGGTCGGCCGGAAGCACCACCAGCATGGGATCGTCGCCGTTGCGGCTGAGCCATGCGGCCGCCAGCGCGATCGCCGGCGCGGTATTGCGCCCGACCGGTTCGAGCAAGGTCGCAAAGGGGTGCAGGGCCTGGTAGGCCTCGCCGCGGGCGTGCTCGGCCCCGGTCACGATCAACGCATCGGCCGGTTGCACCAGCGGCTGCAGGCGCTCCAGGGTGGCTTGCAGCAGCGACTGTTCGCCGCCGTCCAGGGGGAGAAACTGCTTGGGCAATTGCCGCCGGGAGAGCGGCCACAAGCGTGTACCGCTGCCGCCGGCCAGGATGACTGCGTGAATCACGATGTCTTGCCTCTGGTTTGGGATGCCATCAGACACCGGCTGTTGCGGTGGCAGAAATGAACGGCGCAGGGGAAATCACACTGCCCTGCCTCGTGTGGGGGCCATCAGGCACCGGCGTGCTGCCTTTGGGCGGTGGGCGGCGCGGGGTGCCGAGCCCCTTCGATCAGGTCGGCGAGTTCGGCCACGTGGCGGGCGAGGGCCTCGGGGTCGGCGCGGGTTTCCACGTTCAGGCGCAACAGCGGCTCAGTGTTGGACGCGCGCAGGTTGAAACGCCAGTCGGGAAATTCCAGGCTGATGCCGTCGGTGCGGTCCAGCACCGGAGCCTGTGCCGCGAAGTGCGCGAGCACGCGATCGATCACGGGTCCGACGGCCGGCACCCGGTAGTTGATCTCGCCGCTGCAGGGGTAGGCGGCCATGCGCGCATCGACCAGATCGGCGAGGCTGCGCCCGCTACGGCTGATGAGTTCGGCCACCAGCAGCCAGGGAATCATGCCGCTGTCACAATAGGCGAAGTCCCGGAAGTAGTGGTGCGCACTCATCTCGCCGCCGTACACCGCATCTTCCTGGCGCAGGCGCTCCTTCATGAAGGCGTGGCCGGTTTTCGACTGCACCGGAATGCCGCCGGCCGCGCGCACCTGCTCGATGGTGTTCCAGGTCAGGCGCGGGTCGTGCAGGATCCGCGCCCCCGGGTATTTGGCCAGCATCACCTCGGCGAGCAGGCCGACCAGGTAGTAGCCCTCGATGAAGCGGCCGTCGGCGTCGAACAGAAAACAGCGGTCGAAGTCGCCGTCCCAGGCGATGCCGAAGTTGGCCTGGTGCGCACGCACCGCGGCGGCGGTGGCGGCGCGGCGCTCAGGCAACAGCGGGTTGGGAACGCCGTTGGGGAATTCGCCGTCCGGGGTGTCGTTGATCCAGATGAATTCGAGCGGCGCGAGGTGTTCGGCGAGTTGGTGCATCACCGGGCCGGCACCGCCGTTGCCGGGGTCGGCGACGATCCGCAGGGGTTTGAGTCGGTCGATTGCCACCGGGCCCAACAGGTGCTGGATATAGGCGGACTTGTCGGCGGCCGGGATCACCTGCCCGAGCGCTGTCGACTCCGGGGGCTGATCGACCGCCAGCGTATCGGGGCTCAGCGCGCCGCGGTCGGGGTGATCATGTACCGTGGATTCAGTTGCGGATCGCGCCGGCAGGCCCTCGGCAGCCACCCGGTCGCGGATCGCGAACAGGCCGCTGTCGCCGCTGATCGGACGGGCCCCCTCGCGCACGAGCTTCAGGCCGTTGTAGCCCTTGGGGTTGTGGCTCGCGGTGACCATGATCCCGCCGTCGGCCTGGTGGTGCACGGTGCCGAAGTACATCTCCTCGGTGCCGCACAGGCCGATGTCGATCACATCGGCGCCGGCCTCGGTCAGGCCCTGGACCAGCGCCGCGGCCAGGGCCGGGCTTTCCAGGCGCACGTCGTGACCGACTACCACGCGCCGCGCGCCCAGTTCGGCGACGAAGGCGCGACCGACGGCGTGCACCAGCGCGGCATCGATCTCCTCGGGCACGCGCCCGCGAATATCGTAGGCCATGAAACAGGACAGGTCGCGCATGCCGCCTCCTAAAGGACGGGGTAGAGTCTCAGCGGCCGACGCCATAGTAAATGAAGCCGTCGCCCAGCATGTTTTCCGGGGGGTATTGGTTGCGACCGTCGAAGATGACCGGGTCGGGGCGCATCATCCGGCGCATGGCGTCGAAATCCGGGTGGCGGAACGGCTTCCATTCGGTGACCAGGGCCAGCGCGTCGGCTTGCTTCAGCGCGTCGTATTGGTGATCCACCAGAGTCAGCACACCATCCTTGAACCACTCGGCGGGGAGTTCTTCGCGAGCGACATCCATCGCCACCGGATCGTAGGCACGCACCTGGGCGCCGGCCTCGATCAGCTGTTGCAGCAGGATCTTGGAGGCGGCCTCGCGCATGTCGTCGGTGCCGGGCTTGAAGGCCAGACCCCACATGCCGAAGGCGCGCCCGTCCAGGTTCGCCCCGTAGTGCTGCGCGACCTTTGCGAACAGGTAGCGCTTCTGGGCCTCGTTGCGGTCCTCGACCGCCTGCAGCACGCCGGGCACCAGATCGTGGGCAGCAGCCATGCGGATCAGCGCCTTCACGTCCTTGGGGAAACAGGAGCCGCCATAGCCGCAGCCGGGGTAGATGAATGAGTAGCCGATGCGCGTGTCCGAACCGATGCCGGTGCGCACGTTCTCCACGTCCACGCCCATGCGATCGCACAGGTTCGCGACCTCGTTCATGAAGGAGATCTTGGTCGCGAGCATGGCGTTGGCCACGTATTTGGTCATCTCGGCATCGCGTACGCCCATCACCAGCAGCCGATCGTGGCTGCGCGTGAAATCGGCGTAGAGTTCGCGCATCCGATTGATCGCACGCTCGCCCTCGGCACCCACCACGATCCGGTCCGGCTTCATGAAGTCGCCGATCGCCGCGCCTTCCTTCAGGAACTCAGGATTCGAGACCACATCGAATTCGATCGCCACGCCGCGGCGCTGCAATTCCGCGTCGATGGCCGCGCGCACCTTGTCGGCGGTACCAACCGGCACCGTCGACTTATCGATCACCAGGGCATAGCGTTCCAGGTTCGCGCCGATCTCCCGGGCCACCGCGAGCACGTACTGCAGATCCGCCGAGCCGTCCTCGCCCGGCGGGGTACCCACGGCGATGAAATAGATGTCCGAGTCCACCATCGCCTCGGGCAGCGAATGATTGAACAACAGACGTCCGGCCTCGGCGTTGTTGTGCACCAGGGTCTCGAGCCCCGGCTCGTAGATCGGCAGGATGCCCTGCTTCAGATTCTCGATCTTGCGCCGATCCACGTCCACACAGCAGACATTGTGGCCCATCTCCGCAAAGCAGGTGCCGGTAACGAGACCGACGTAGCCGGTCCCGATGACAATGATGTTCATGGTTGTCCCCTGATGTCGCTGATGTCGTTGAAGAACGAAAGATGAAGGCCGCGGACCTCAGGCCAGGGCGATCGCGGTGGACGGCAGGCTGATCTGCATCAGATTCAGCAGCACCACCACGCGCTCCTGGCTGTTGCGGGCCTTGAACAGGGCCTCGAAACCGGCAAGCGGTCCCTCGGTGATCATCACCCGGTCGTTGGGGGTGAAATCGTCCGCCATACGCAAATCGATACACTGATCGGCGTCCATCCGCCGCTGCAGGGTATCGATCACCGAATCCGGCACACTGGGAATGCAACCGCCCATGCGCACCAACCCGGTGACGCCCCGGGTGGAGCGGATCGGCGACCAGTCTTCGCCATCGTCATCCAGGTGTACGAAGAGGTAGCGGGGAAACATGGATTCGACCACCACCCGATGCCGCAGCCCGGCCCGACGCCGACACCGGATCCGTGGACGGAACACCTCGAAGGCCTGGATGGTCAGTTGTTCTTCTGCGCGTTCGTCCTGCTTCGGCTTGCAATGCACCGCATACCATTGCTTCACGAATCCCCTCCAGCCGCGCGCTGCGGCGATATGATCCCTGGCGCCGAACTCGTCCCGGCACCGCTAGGCGTTCTCAATACAAAGGATCGTGCGGCCGCCTGGACAGGCAGGCGGCAGGATGGTTATTGCCTCGTTACACAGAATAAAACGCCCGGTACCACTCCACAAACCGCGCGACGCCGTCCTCAACGCTGGTGGCCGGCAGGTAGTCCACGTCCCGCACCAGATCCGCCACATCGGCATAGGTATCCGGAACATCGCCCGGTTGCAGGGGCAGCAGGTTCTTCTCGGCCCGACGGCCCAGACAGTCCTCGAGCACCTCGATGTAGCGCATCAGCTCCACCGGTTGCTGGTTGCCGATGTTGTAGAGGCGGTAGGGCGCACGGCTGGTCCCCGGATCCGGGGCCGCGCTGCTCCAGTCCGCATTGGGCGTAGCGACGTGGTCCAGGGTCCGAATCACCCCCTCGACGATGTCGTCGATGTACGTGAAGTCCCGCCGGTGCTGGCCGTAATTGAAGACATCGATCGGCCGGCCTTCCAGGATCGCCTTGGTGAACAGGAACAGCGCCATGTCCGGACGGCCCCAGGGACCGTACACGGTGAAGAAACGCAGGCCGGTCACCGGCAAAGCGTAGAGGTCGGCGTAGGTGTGGGCCATCAGCTCGTTGGCCTTCTTGCTGGCCGCGTACAGGCTCATCGGGTGATCCACGTTGTGGTGCACCGAGAAGGGCTGCGTGGTGTTCGCGCCGTACACCGAACTGGAGCTCGCGAAGACCAGGTGCTCCACCCCGTTGTGCCGGCACCCCTCGAGCAGGTTTACGAAACCGACCAGGTTGGTGTCGACGTAGGCATGGGGATTGGTCAGTGAATAGCGCACACCGGCCTGGGCCGCGAGGTTCACCACCCGTTCGGGCCGGTGTTCGGCGAAGGCCGCGGCCAGCGCGGCGCGATCAGCGATATCGATGCGCAGGTCGGTGAAGTTCGGATGGCTGACCACGCGCGCAAGCCTCGCCTCCTTCAACGCGACATCGTAGTAGGGGTCGAGGTTATCGATGCCCACCACGGTATCGCCCCGCTCCAGCAGCCGCAGCGCCAGCGCGTTCCCGATGAAGCCGGCCGTACCGGTGATCAGAATCCCCAAGAGAAGTTCCCTGCGTCGAGGGTTAAACCGGGGATGCTAGCACAGGGGCCCTCAGCATCCCGAGTGTGGTAAGTACGCCATCCTACCACTGCGCTTTTGCGACACTCCCTGTGAAAACCGCCTACCCGGCCACACCCCACCCGCAATCCCGGACAGCCGCACGGCTTGAGCCGTCATCCCGGACTGGATACCGAATCCACTCGCGCCGGGCCTTCGCGGCAACGCATCGGCCTTGCACGGCGTGCCCTCGCGCTGGGAGGATGCGCCATGAACGCTTCGTTCTACGCATCCATATTGCTCCTGGCCCTGGGCCTGCCGCTCGGGTTGGCCGGGCTCTGGGTCGTGCCCGGCCTGCGCGGACGGATCGGCTCGCTGGTGCCCTGGGCGCCGCTGCCCGCTTTGGCGCTGGCACTGTTCACCACCCCCGGCCCCGCAGCCGGCCCAACAGACCCCGCAGCCGGTCCAGTGGTAGGCCCCGCGGTCGACCTCGACTGGCTTTTGCTCGGCGCCCGCTTCGGGCTGACCGAGACCACCCAGGTCTTCCTGCTCTTTAGCGCACTGCTCTGGCTGGGCGCGGGAATCTATGCCCGCGGCTATCTCCGGAACGACCCGCACCGGCCCCGTTTCGAACTCCTCTGGCTGCTGACCCTCAGCGGCAACCTCGGGCTGATCCTGGCCCTGGACGTGGTCAGCTTTTACGCCGGCTTCGCGCTGATGACCTTCGCCGGTTACGGGCTGGTGGTGCACACCGCGACCGCGGAGGCCCGGCGCGCCGGACGGGTGTACCTGGTGCTCGCGGTCTTCGGCGAGGGCCTGCTGCTGGCCGGGCTGATGCTCGCCGCAAGCCAGACCGCCACGCCGATGCTGCCGCTGCTCGCCGAGTTGCCAGCCGCGGTGGCGCAGACGCCGCAACGGGATCTGATCGTCGCCCTGTTATGGGCGGGTTTCGGCATCAAGGCGGGGCTGCCGTTGCTGCATGTATGGCTGCCGCTCGCACACCCGGTCGCCCCGGTGCCGGCAAGCGCGGTGCTGAGCGGCGCGATGATCAAGGCGGGGTTGCTCGGCTGGCTGCACACCCTTCCGCTAGGGCTGATCAGCCTGCCCGGCTGGGGCACGCTGGCGATCACGGCCGGACTTCTCGCGGCCTTCGGGGGGGTCTTCATCGGCCTGCAGCAAACCCGGCCGAAGACGGTGCTCGCCTATTCGAGCATCAGTCAGATGGGGCTGATCGGCATCGGCATCGGCGCCGGGCTGCGGTCACCCGAACTGTGGCCGCTGCTCGGGCCGGCGGTCACGCTCTATGCCTTCCACCACGGGCTGGCGAAGGGGGCCCTGTTTCTGGGCGTGGGGATCGCGCGGCATCCGGGCGAGATAAGGGGCGTGGCGCGCTGGCTGCTCTGGGGATTGCTGGCGCTGCCGGCGTTCTCGCTCGCGGGGCTGATGACCAGCGGGGCCATGGCCAAGCTTGCGCTGAAGGAGGCCCTTGGACCGGGCTGGCCCCTGGCGCTGGGGCTCGCGGCGGTGGCGACCACGTTGATCATGGCGCGCTATCTGTGGCTGCTGCGGCTGGAAGATCGAGGTGATCCGGGATCGCAGACCTTGTTCTGGGGCTGGGGGGTGGTGCTCGCCGGAAGTGGGGTCGCGGTGTTTGCGGTCGGTTCGTGGCCCGCGATGGGGACGGCGGATGCGCTGGCCCTGATCTGGCCCGTCGGCCTGGGCGTGGCCCTGGCGCTACTCGGCGGCCGATGGCTCAGGCCCTGGTCGATTCCGGCAGGGGACGTGCTGGCCCTCTGCGAAAAGGGGTCGGGGTCCGAAAAGGGGTCCAATTTATTTTTTCCAAAAATAAATTGGACCCCTTTTCGGACCCCGCTGCAGCGGCGCGGACGTCGATTCGTGCGCCCGGATCGAGTCTGGCAACGGGAGCTGAGGCTGACCTTTGCGGTGGTGTTGGTGCTGGTATTGGTGGCGTCGCTGGTGCGGGGCCCGGCGGGCGGATAGTGCCGCTCCTTCATATTCGCGGTCGGCGGGTACGTCCAGCGGCTGCTCGCGCGTCCGAAAAGTCGTTTTCACTCACCACGGCACGCCGGACGAAGGCGGTTCTTCGTTTTCCACCGGGGTTTCCTGCGGCGGGGGGTCCAACTCCTCGGGGGCTGGCCACAGTTCCTCGCCGCGCGGGTCGCCACGATCGACCTCGGGCAGATCTTGGCCCGTACCGGGCGCCGGCTCCGTGGCATCGAATGGGGGCTCCTCGATACCCAGGGGCGGGTAGGGGCCGAAGTCGCCCGTCTCAGGCGCGGGCGTCATTTCATGAGAAGGCGAAGTGCCCGCGTCGCCATCCGGGGACATGCCCCGGCCATCACGCGGCGCGGCGCCCCCGCTGCCAACTTCGGGCGAGGCGCCCCGGCCGTTGAGTGGACGATCCGCTGTCTCGGGACTGGCGAGCGGCTTCGTCGATTCCGCACCTGTGGGTTCGGTCTGCCCGCCGTCCTGCGGGTTTCCGCAACCCATCAGGATCGTCAGCGGTACGGCGGCAAGCAAGGCACTTCTGATTCGGGTACGCATCATTACGCGGTATCCTCCGCGATGTCGAAAAGGCATCGCGAACAGCCCCAGCACCGTGCAAACAGGACCGCACAAACGAGCCGGCGATCCGGCGCGACGGCCAAGAACAGGGTTCAAGGAACAGGTCGTTTCCGCGGATTATGACCCCAACTGACGCGGCGCGCAGCTGCCGATTTGCACAATTGCATGCGAATTCCCCGGTCCTGGGTAATCGTACCCAGCGAGGGGCGCTGGCTGTGCGTGGACGGGCGCGCTGTCGGTCGCAAAGAACGGAAAAAGCGCAGCGCACGCACCGCTTGGGGTGGCGGTAGTTCAGATGTTGAGTTGTTGACCCAGGTGGTCGCCGGGGGGGTTGAGGAAGTTGCCTTGGATGAAGTCTACGCCGGACTGCCAGAGAAGCGCGAGGCCGTTGGCGTCTTCGATGTAGGCGGCCATGGTGCGGATCTTGTGGTGGTGGGCCTGTTGCAGCAGATGCTGCAGGCGCTCGCGCTGTTGGCTACTGCTGTGGAGGTGCTGGGTGAGGTCGTGATGCACCTTCACGTAGTCGGGCTTCAGGTCTGGCAACAACGCCACCGCGTTCGAGTGCGCGCCGAAGTGCTCCAGGACCACGGGAATGCCGAGGGTACGCAGGTGCTCGATCAGGGCGCTGGCCTCGGCCGGATGGCTCATTACATCGGCCTCGTCCAATTCCAGTACGCAGGTGCCGAGGCGCAGGTTCGCGCGGCCCGGATTCTTGGCCAGCCAGTCGACGAAGTCCGCGTTTTGAATCGAGCCTGCGGACAGCTTCAGAAAGAAGGCGGTCGCCGGATGCGTCTGCTGCCGCACTGCCAGAACCTCCAGGCCATGGCTGATCACCCAGCGGTCCAGCAAGTGGGCGACCCCAACGCGTTCGGCCATGTCGATGAACGCCCCGGGCAGGATGACCGTGCCGTCCGGGTCCCGGATCCGCAGCAGCACCTCGTAGCGTTCGGTGGGATCGGCGGCCTCGACACTGGCGATGGGTTGGTACACCAGGAACAGGCGCTGATCGGCGACCGCGCGGCTGATCCGTTGGATCCACTCCTGGCGCTCGGCCTCGGTGAGAGGCCGGACCACCGGGGTCTCGACCTCCGAGTTCTCGGCCGGCGCGACCTCAATCACTGGCGCCTCAACCACCGGGGTCTCAAGCTCCGCAGCCTCAGCCACCCCGCGCTCGAGTTCGGGGGGCGTGTGTAGGGGCCGGCCGCGGGGCGTTGCATCGGCGCCGCCGGGGCCTGGATCGACCAAGCCGGCCGCGGCGCGCTCCTCACGCAGGGCCTGGACCAGCTGGGCCTTGCTGGCCAGGCACCGAAACTGCTGGGCTCGGGTCCGGACCAGGTCCACCAGCCGGGCTTCCGTGACCGGTTTGGCCAGGATATCGGTCACGCCGATGCCGTTCGCAGGCGCGCCTGCAGTCGGGGCCGGGCCCTCCTGCGATCCCGGATCGGCGGACAGGAACACCAGCGGGAGGTGCAGGAAGGACTCTTCCTGCTGTAGCAGCCAGCGCAACTCGGCACCGTCGGCTTCTGGCATGTGCGGGTCCAACACGATCACCTCGGGCTGGAAGCCGAAAGCCATGTCCAGGAGTGCCAAGGCATCAGTGGTGGTGCGCACCTCGCAGCCGGCCTTGCGCAGGAAGCCGGCGTGGCGTTCGAGCAGCGAGCGATCGGGATCCAGCATCAGGACCCGATGGGCCGGCGTCGGCTCGCGGTCCATGAAGGCGCGTAAACGAGCGACCAGGGGCGCCAACGGCACCGGAGCGGCAAAACAGGTGTCGCAACCGGCACGCAGGGCGTGCAATCGCGCCTGAGTATCGCCGCGACCCAGGATGAAGGCCATCGGCAGCGGCGGATGCACCATCGGTTTCAGGGTGGCAAGGCTGGCGAAGTCGGCCGGGTCACAACCGTCGGACATATCAACCAACAGCACCTGAGGCGGCCGGGCCGCGATCGCCTGACGCAGGGCCTCCGTCGCGGTGAAGACCTCGACGGTGAAGCCGTGCAACGCAAGCTGTGGCGCCAGAACCCGCCCGTCGGACGGGTTCTTGTCGAAGACGTAGAGCAGCGGCTGCGGGAGAATGTTCAAGCCGCGGTCCGAATCACTGTTCGGAGCGCCCTCCGGGCCGACGCCCGGTGCGCCGCCGGCTGGCGCCGCCGGGGCGGTCACTGCGACGTGGGTCAGTATTTCCTGGGACACACTGGTGCGCAGGCTGGCGATCAGGCTCCCGAGGGTCTCCTGATCGGTGTTGAGCGGCTGGGTCTGGGTATTGGCGAAGAAGCGCAGGCGATCGTCCACGCGCCGGAGCACATTGAAGCTTCGCGTCAACGGGGTGCCGGTCAGGGTGCCGACCAGGGCGTGGGTCAGACGTCGGAGTTCCTGTAGATCCTGGGTCCGGCAACCTCGCTTGCGCACGATGTGCCAGCGGTCGTTCAGTTCCTGTACGGCCTGCGGCAGGCGCTGCAAAACCCCAAATGCAATGGGAGCCCAGGCGTTTGCGGGTTCGCTGTCGCCGGCGGGCGTGTGGTCATCAATCGCCATCGGCGGGGGGGCAATGCGGGGAGTGGGGGTGGACGTCCATCCATTGCCTCGAGGACCGGAAACCGGTCAGTCGAAGTCGTTCTCGCGGGCGAAGGCGGCGAGTTGCAGGCGCGAACGGATGCCGAGCTTCTCGTAGATGTTGTGCAGGTGGATCTTGATCGTACCGATGCTGAGTTCGAGCCGTGCGGCGATGTCCTTGTTGTTCAGGCCGGCGACCACCAGGCGAGTGACATCGAGTTCGCGCGGGGACAGGCGGGCCAGCTGGCTGTCCGGGTCGATCTCTGGCTGATGCAGCCGTTCGACCAGGCGCGCGATGGACTGGGTTTCCAGCCAGCGCCCGCCCTCGTGGACCTTGCGAATGCATTGCAGCACGAGGCGGGTCGGCATCTCCTTGAGCATCATGCCGTCTACACCCAATTGCATCGCCTCGATCGCCTGGTCATCGTCGAGCTGGCTCACGAACAGCACGAAACGCGTGGCCTGGCCGTTGCCGCGCAACGCGCGCATGATTTCCAGTCCCGGGATGTCGGGCAGATCCAGGTCCATCACCAGCACATCGGGGGGGGTGTCACGCAGGGCCTCCAGGGCCCCCTGGCCGGTGCTGCAACGGGCCAGAATCCGCATGTCGGCCTGCGGCGCGATCAGGGCCTCCAGCCCCTCCAACACGATGGGATGAGGATCCACAAGCACAAGGCCGATACTCATCGCAGCAAGGCTCCCAGGTTGTCGAACGGGCCCGCACGCGGTGCCTGCAACGCATGGACCCCGAACGAGTGAATCGACCGCATTGGGTGAGTCATCGGCCTAGTATAAACAGGATTTGGGTTTTTGGGCGTCTGGACCCATTACCACACCCCAGCGCCAGCCCGACCAAAGCGCGCCCAACGTTGGTCCGGCATCGGCCCGATGCCGCGGCAAGCCCGGCTTATTTGTGCCAAGGCAACATCTGAACATCGGCTAAGGCTAAAATAGCGCCCTTTGATGCAATCAATGGAACCCCCTATGGCTGAACCAGGACCTACGCCGCGGCGCCCGGTGATCGTAATCATCATGGACGGCGTTGGGGTGAATCCCAGCAAGGTGAACAACGCCGTCGCCGAGGCCCGCACGCCCCGGCTGGATGAATACCTGTCGACCCATGCACACACCACCCTCGATGCCAGCGGCCGCGCGGTCGGCCTGCCGGCGGGGCAGATGGGCAATTCGGAGGTGGGGCACCTGACGCTCGGCGCCGGCACCGTGGTGCGCCAGGATCTGGTGCGAATCGACGATGCGATCGAGGACGGCAGCTTCTTCGAGAACGACGCCCTGGTGCGCGCGGCGAAGGCGGCGGCCGGCCGGCAGCAGCCGCTGCACCTGATCGGCCTGGTCTCCGACGGCGGCGTGCACAGCCACATGCGTCACCTGCTGGCGCTGATCGAGATCTGCCGGATGCAGGCGGTGCAGCCGATCGTGCACATGATCACCGATGGCCGGGATACACCGCCCTCCTCGGCGATGAACTACCTGGCCGAACTCGAGGCGAAGCTCGCCGAGGCCGGCGGGCGCATCGCGACCGTCTGCGGGCGCTATTACGCGATGGACCGCGACAAGCGCTGGGAACGCACGCAACGCGCGTTCCGGGCGATCGCCTTTGCCGAAGGCGAGCCGGCGGAGGACGCCCGCGCCGCAATCGTCGCGGCGTACCGGGCCGGCGAGACCGATGAGTTCATCAAGCCGCGCATCGTCGGCGAACCGCTGCCGCTGGACAAGGATGCCGTGTGCGTGTTGTTCAACTTTCGCAACGATCGGCCGCGCCAGTTGACCGCGGCGCTCGGCATGGAGCACTGCGTCGGCTTCGAGCGCGGGGACTTCCATGCGGTGTCCACGACCTGCCTCACCGAGTACGAGCCGCGCTTCCTGTCGCCGATCGCCTTTCCGCCGGAACGCCCGAGCACCACCCTCGGCGCCACGATCGCCGCGGCCGGGATCCCGCAGTTCCATTGCGCGGAAACCGAGAAGTACGCGCACGTGACCTTCTTCTTCAATGGCGGGCACGAGGAGCCGTTGCCGGGCGAGGATCGGGTGATGGTGCCCTCGCCGGCGGTGGATACCTATGACCAGCAGCCGGAGATGAGCGCCCGTGGGGTCGCCGACGAGACGATCAACGCGATGACCTCCGGGCGCTACGGCTTCATCCTGGTGAACTTCGCCAATGGCGACATGGTGGGCCACACCGCGCTGCGCGAGCCGCTGATCCGGGCGGTGGAAACACTCGATCACGAGGTTGGCCGGGTGCTGGACGCGGCCCGCGAGCACGGCTACTCGGTGATCCTGACCGCCGATCACGGCAATTGTGACGAATACATCGACCCGGTCACCGGCGAACCGCACACCCAGCACACCACCTATCCGGTGCCGTTCATGCTGATGGACCGCGAGTGCTGGCATCTGACCACCGGCGGCGGCCTGGCGGACGTCGCGCCGACGGTGCTCGCGCTGATGGGCCTGCCGCAGCCCAAGGCCATGGGCGGTCACAGCCTGCTGCTCCAGGAGGTCGCGGAAGCGGGCTGACCCCCGCACCATCATCCCGGCCCCAACGGAGCGTAGAGCCGGAGCACACCAGCGCCGGAGTAGCCGAACCGATGGGGGGATGAGGGGATGAGGCTGCGATGGACTGCGCATTGTGACCGGGTGCGCATGGACCTCTAGGGGGAACTGCTGCATTCTTGACAAGATGAGCGTTCTGGCGATTTCCCTTGTGTCTTCGGCCCTGTGGCCGCGCGGTATCAGCATGTTGCTGCTGGTGCTGCTGGCTGCGCTGGCCGCGAGCATCACCTGGCAGCTCCTGGCGCCCGATGTGCGCCCAGGGGTCACGCTGCATATTCAGGCCGAACCGGTCGTGCCGAGCACTGCACGCCCGGCCGAATCGCCGCTGGCCGAGGTCGCCCAACTGCCGCTGTTCGGGGTGCTGCACGAGCGCGTCGAGGCCGCGCCGGTGGTCGCCCCGGAGACGCGCCTGCGCCTGCGTCTGGTGGGGCTCTCGGCCGGCAACAGCCCGGATACCGGGCATGCGATCATCAGCGAGGACAATCGGCGCGAGCGGCTGTACACCGTGGGCGATGCGATCGGCTCGGGTCAGGCGCGGGTGCATCAGATCCACGCCGATCGCGTGATCCTGGAACGCGACAACGCCTACGAAACCCTGCGACTGCCGCGCGCAGACGGCACCGCCGTTGCGGCCAGCGCGCCCGCCCGGGCCCCGAGTTATGTCCCGTCCCCCGATTTCGAATCCGACGCCGACCCGACGGATTCGGATTCGATGGCCGACCTTGCCGCCGATCCGGGGATGCCCCACGTGCGGCGCGAGGACTGGCTGTCCGACCCCGACCGGCTGATGCAAAGCATCCGGGCACGGCCGGTGATCCAGAACGGCACGTTGCACGGGCTCGAGGTGCGGCCGACCCGAAATGCGCGCCAGTTCCAGCAGGCGGGGCTGCGACCGGGGGACGTGATCACGTCGGTCAACGGCATGCCCGTGGCCTCGATCGACAACCCGGATCGTCTGCTTCAGGACCTGTCCACGCAAAGCCAGGTCGAACTGGTGGTCGAACGCAACGGCCAAGCCCTCCCGCTCAGTGTCCAATTGTTAGATTGAGAACCCTAATGTCCCTTCGATTCCTACCGATCCCGCTGCTGCTGGCCCTCGTGTCGCTGCTCCCGGCCACCGTCACCGCCGACACCCTGACGCTGAATCTGCGCGATGCCGAGATTCAGACCCTGATCGATCTGGTGGCCGAGGAAACCGGCACCAACTTCATCGTCGATCCCCGGGTGCGCGGGAAGGTGAGCCTGGTCTCGGGCCGAGCGGTGCAACGCGACGAACTCTACGATCTGTTCCTCGCGGTGCTGAAGGTCTATGGCTTCTCCGCGGTGCCCGGCGCGGCGGCGACCAAGATCGTCCCGGACGTGCAGGCCAAACAGGGCGAGGTGCCGAACCTGTTCGCCCACGAGCACCTGCGCGACGATGAGATCGTCACCCATGTAATCCAGACCGAACACGTGAGCGCGGCGCAGCTGGTGCCGATCCTGCGCCCGCTGGTGCCCCAGGGCGGCCACCTGGCGGCAGCCGCCGAGACCAATGCCCTGCTGATCTCCGACAGCGCCGGGAACGTGCGCCGCATCCGCGAACTGATCGCGCGCATCGACCAGCCCGCCGCCCAGGGTTTCGAAGTGATCGAACTGCGCCACGCCAACGCCGCGAGCCTCGCGACCAAGCTGCGCGAGCTCGAGACCAGTGGCAACGAGGGGCAGCCGGCCCGCGCGCGCATCCGGATCCTCGCCGACGAGCGCGCCAATGCGGTGATCCTGTCCGGCGATCCCGAGCGCCGGTTGCCATTGCGGGCGCTGATCCTGCAGCTCGACAGCCCGGTCGCCGCCGGCCACACCCAGGTGCATTACCTGCGCTATGCCCAGGCCGAGGATGTCGCCGAGGTGCTGCGCGGCATCGCCGAGACGCAGCAGGCGGTGGAGCGCGGCACCGAGGGGGCGGCGGCGCGCCGGGAAGGCACGGTGCGCATCCAGCCGCATGTGAGCACCAATTCGATCGTGATCTTCGGCGGCGGCGAGTTCGCCCAGGACTACAACGAGGTGATCCAGAAGCTCGATATCCGCCGGGCGCAGGTGATGGTCGAGGCGGTGATCGCCGAGGTTTCCTCCGAGCGCGCCCGCCAGCTCGGCGTGCAATGGGGCGCGTTTTCGCCCAGTACCGGTCTGGGCCTGATCAACTTCGATCGGACCGGTCGCGGCATCCTGCAGCTGGGCGCCGGTGTGGCGGGTTTCCTGGACGGCTCGGTCGCGGCCCCGCCGAATCCCGGCGACGGCTTGAACCTCGGAGGGATCGGGCAGACCGGCAGCACCCAGATTGCGATGCTGATCAGCGCGCTGCAGGGCGATTCGTCGAGCAACATCCTGTCGACCCCGAGTCTGCTGACGCTCGACAACGAGGAGGCCGAGATCGTGGTCGGCCAGAACGTGCCCTTCATCGTCGGCCGGTCCATCGAGGATTCGGGACAGGCCTTCGACACCATTCGCCGCGAGGATGTGGGAGTGAAACTGCGCGTGCGCCCGCAAATCAACGAGGGCAACGCGATCCGCCTCGAGATCGAGCAAGAGGTTTCGCAGATCGCGCCCGGTGCCGCCGGGGCGGCGGACCTGATCACCAACACCCGCAACCTGCGCACCCACGTGATCGTCGACGACGGCGAGATGCTGGTGCTCGGCGGCCTGATCGACGAGCAGCGGGTGGATACCCGCGACCAGGTGCCGGGCCTGGGCAACATTCCCGGCGTCGGGCGGCTGTTTCGCTACGACACCGAGCGCTCGGAGAAGCGCAACCTGATGGTCTTCCTGTACCCGCGCATCGTGCGCACCAACGCCGCGGGCGCCGAGATCACCAGCGAAAAATACAGCTTCATCCGCGGCGAGCAATTGCGCGAGGCCGAGCGCAGCAACCGCGGCTTTGCCGGCCAGAGCCCGGTGCTGCCGGAATGGGAGGAGATGACCTATCTGCCACCGTCCTTTGCCGAGGTGCAGGCCCTCACCGATGTCCGGCCGCTGAGCGCTCCCCCGGCGCCGTCGCCGCGGCCATGAGCGGCCGGCCGGAGCCCGAGGCGATGGCGGTGGCCGTCGGCGCGTCCGGCGAGCCGACCGGTGGCCAGTCCGTCGATGATGTCTCGAACCCGGGCTATGGCTTCTCCCGGCGCTCGGGCGTGCTGGCCGGGCCGGTGGTCGACGGCCGGCGCACGCTGTACCTGCGCGACGACGCCGACCCGATGGCCGTGCTGGAAATCCGGCGGCGCAGCGCCGAGCCGCTGCAGCTGGCGCCGCTCGACCGCGAGCGTTTCGACCAGAAGCTGCGCGAACAGCACGAAAGCAGCAGCAACGATGCGATGACCTTCGTCGAAGGCCTGAACGACGAAGGCGATCTGCTCAGCGTGGCCGAAGCCCTGGCCGAACCGCAGGACCTGCTCGAGGCCGAGGACGACGCACCGATCATCCGATTGATCAACGCCCTGCTCACCGAGGCGGTGCGTGAGAACGCCTCGGACATCCACATCGAACCCTTCGAGGCCCGGCTGTCGGTGCGCCTGCGCGTCGACGGTGTGCTGCGCGAGGTGCTGAACCCGCCGGTCGGCCTGGCGCCCTTGATCGTCTCCCGGGTGAAAGTGATGGCGCGTCTGGATATCGCCGAAAAACGCCTGCCGCAGGATGGCCGCATCTCGTTGCGCGTGGCCGGCCGGCCGGTGGACGTGCGCGTGTCGACCTTGCCCTCCGGCCACGGCGAGCGGGTGGTGATGCGCCTGCTCGACAAGCAGGCCGGGCGCCTCGAGCTGCGCCACCTGGGCATGGCCGAAACGCAGTACACCGGCATGGCGCGGGTGATCAGCCGCCCGCACGGCATCGTGCTGGTCACCGGCCCGACCGGTTCGGGCAAGACCACCACGTTGTACGCGGCCTTGATGCAGCTGAACGACCGCAGCCGGAACATTCTGACCGTCGAGGATCCGATCGAGTACTACCTGGACGGCATCGGCCAGACCCAGATCAACACCCGGGTCGACATGACCTTCGCCCGCGGCCTGCGCGCGATCCTGCGCCAGGACCCGGACGTGGTGATGGTCGGTGAAATACGCGACCTCGACACCGTGCAGATCGCGGTGCAGGCGAGCCTGACCGGCCACCTGGTGTTCTCCACGCTGCACACGAATTCGGCGATCGGCGCGATCACCCGGCTGCGCGACATGGGCGTCGAGCCGTTTCTGATCGCCTCCACGCTGAACGGCATCCTGGCCCAGCGCCTGGTGCGGGTGCTGTGCACCGGCTGCCGGGACGCGGTGCCCGCAACCCGCGGCGAGTGCGAACAGCTGGGGCTGGATCCGGCGCAACTGCCGATCGTCTACCACGCGCGCGGCTGCCCGGACTGCAAGGGCACCGGCTACCGGGGCCGCACCGGCATCTACGAATTGATCGAGATCGACGACACCCTGCGCCAGATGATTCACGACGGCGCCGGCGAACGCGAGATGACCGCGCATGCCCGCGCCACCACCCCCGGAATCCGCGCCGACGGCCTGCGCCGCATCCTGGACGGCACCACCACGGTCGAAGAAGTTGTCCGAGTCACTCGTGAGGATTGAGGACCATGCCGGCGTTTGAATACCTGGCCCTCGATGCGGGGGGGCGCAAGCGCAAAGGCGTGGCCGAGGGCGACACCGCGCGCGGCGTGCGCGCGCGGCTGCGCCAGGAGGGGCTGACGCCGCTGCAGCTCGAAGAGGTCGCCGAACAACGCCGCGGCGCCGGCGGCCGGATCCACGGCGGTCGCGGCATCAGCGCGCTCGACCTGTCGCTGGCCACGCGCCAGATGGCCACGCTGGCCCGCGCCGGCCTGCCGGTCGAGGAAATCCTCGGCACCGTCGCCCGCCAGACCGAGAAGACGCGCATTCGCAACGTGCTCACCGCGGTCCGCACCCGGGTGATGGAGGGCCACGCACTGGCCCCGGCGATGGCCGCGTTCCCGCGCATCTTCCCGGAGCTCTACCGCACCACCGTCGCGGCCGGCGAGCAGTCCGGCCACCTCGACCTGGTGCTCGAACGCCTCGCGGATTACACCGAAAGCCGCAATGCGATGCGCCAGAAGATCACGCTGGCGCTGTTCTATCCGCTGATCCTGACGGTGGTCGCGATCGGCGTCACCGTGGCGCTGCTGGCCTTCGTGGTCCCCGAGGTGGTGCAGGTCTTCGCCGGCATCGGCCAGGATCTGCCCTGGCTGACCCGGGCCTTGATCGCGGTCAGCGATGCGCTGCTCGACTACGGGCTCTGGGCGCTGGCCGCACTCGTGGTACTGATCCTCGCCATCGGTCGGTTGCTGCGGCGCGAACACTGGCGCTACCGTTACCATGCGCTGCTGCTGCGCCTGCCGCTGATCGGGCGGCTGGTGCGCGGCCTGAACACCGCCCGCTTCGCGCGCACGCTGAGCATCCTGGCGGCCAGCGGGGTCGCGTTGCTCGATGCGCTGCGCACCGGCGCCGAGGTGATCGGCAACCGGCCGATGCGCGCGGCGGTGGCCGGCGCGGCGCAGCGGGTGCGCGAGGGCTCCGGCATCGGCCGGGCGTTGGAGCAGAGCGGGTACTTCCCGCCGATGACCGTGCATCTGATCAAGAGCGGCGAGTCCAGCGGTAAACTGAACGAAATGCTCGAACGCGCGGCCGAAACCCAGGAACGCGAGCTCGAGACGCGCATCAGCATGGTCGTCGGCCTGTTCGAGCCCCTGCTGATCGTGACCATGGGCGCGGTGGTATTGACCATCGTGCTGGCGATCCTGTTGCCCATCTTCGAACTGAACCAACTGGTGAACTGAGCATGCCTGGAATGAACCTGCAGTCCCGTGGCCGAAGTCACGGTTTCACGCTGATCGAGATCATGGTGGTCGTGGTGATTCTTGGGATTCTGGCGGCGATCGTCGTGCCCCGGGTGATGGACCGTCCGGACGACGCGCGCATCACCAAGGTGAAAAGCGACATCCGCGCGATGGAATCCGCGCTGAACCTGTATCGGCTGGACAACTTCGTGTACCCGGACACCAATCAGGGGCTCCAGGCGCTGGTCGAGCGTCCGCGCACCGGCCAGGAACCGCGCAACTACCGCAGCGGCGGCTACATGGACCGGCTGCCGCGCGACCCCTGGGGCAACGAGTACCAGTACCTGAACCCCGGCACCCGGGGCGACATCGACATCTTCAGCTACGGCGCCGACGGCCGCCGCGGCGGCACCGGTGTGAATGCCGAGATCGGCAACTGGAACCTGGACGAGTTCTGAGCCACCGCCCGTCATTCCGGCGCATGGACGGTTCAGGCAGCTGCCGCGCACACGCACGCACGGGTATTGCATCCGTCTGCAGGCCGAACCCACCCTCCGCAGCGTGGAAGGTGAAGCGCAGCGCACCCACTGCCGCCCCTGTTGCGGTCGCCACCCTCACGCCCGCCACCCTGATGCACGCCCGAATGCTCGGACGCGGTTTCACGCTACTCGAGCTGCTGGTGGTGCTGTTGATCTTCGGGCTGCTGGTCAGCTTTGCGGTGCTCGCGGTCGGCAGCAGCAGCTCCCGGCAGATCGAGCAGGAGGCGCGGCGTCTGGTGGAACTGGCCGGGCTGGCCCGCGACGAGAGCCTGCTGACCGGCGAGGCGCGGGCGCTCGGCTTCTCCCGGGACGGCTATGCCTTCCTGCAGCAGGTCTGGCTCGAGGATCAGCAGGTGATGTGGGTGCCACTGGAGCGGACACCGCTGACCCCGCGTTCGGTGGCGCGTCTGGGCCTCGAACTGCGCCTGCGCCAGGAGGGCCGCCGGGTGCCGTTGGACGAGCGCGCCGACCGTGCACAGGTGCTGTTCAACGGCTCCGGCGAGGTCACCCCCTTTGAGTTGGAGCTGCGCCCGGCCGATCCCGGTGGCACCGTACTGCGGGTCACCGGCCGACGCGACGGCCGCATCACCCAGGAAACGATGCCATGAGGCCGTACACCAAGCGTGATCGTGGCAGCGCGGCCACCGACTGGAACCCCTCGCAATCCCAGAACCGCCCCCCTGTAGGAGGCGAGTCCTCTCGGCGACCGCCCTTCACAGCGCAAGCCCGGCCAGAGCGTTTTCACCGCGAAGACCACGAAGAAGGGCTTTCAGCGGAACAAAAGGGGCCACCAGCACGCCGGCGCAGTGCCGGTTTCACGCTGCTCGAGGTGCTGGTGGCCCTGACCATCCTGGCGGTGAGCCTGGGGGCGTTGATCAAGGCCGGCTCGGAACACACCCGCAATACCCATTACCTGCAGGAACGCACCCTCGCGCACTGGACCGGCCAGAACCTGATCGCGCGCTACGAGGCCGGCCTGCTGCAGCCGCGCGGCGGCAGCCAGCGGGGCACGCTGCGCCAGGCCGGCCAGGACTGGGATTACCGCGTCGAGATCCGGGAAGAGGTGCCCGAGGGCCCGCTGGAACTGCCGCCGGTGTTGCGCGTGGAGGTCAGCGTCTGGCTCGCGAGCGGGTCGCCCGACGACGTCCGCGCCCGCGTGGTCGGCTACCTGCTGCCATGAGGGGCATCCGGCGTGCCCGCGGCTTCACGCTGCTCGAACTGCTGATCGCGGTCGCGGTGTTCGCCGTGGTCAGCGCGGTGGCCTACGGCGGGTTGCACGCGATCCTGAACAGCGACAGCCAGACGCGGCTGCGCAGTGCGATTCTGGCCGAGGTGCAGGTGACGCTGGCGGTGCTGGAACGCGATCTGCGCCAGGTGGCGTCGATTCGGCCGCGCGACCGCTTCGGGGATCGTCAGCCCCCGCTGCGCTACAGTCCGCTGGTCACCGACCCCGAACTCGAGCTGGTGCGCACCGGAAGCGGCGGCACCAACCGTCTGCGGCGGGTCGCCTGGCGGGTGACCGAGGCGGGCCTGGAGCGCCGGATCTGGGACGTGGTGGATGCCGGCGACGACAGCGAGCCCCTGGCACGGATCTTCCTGGCCACCCGCGACAACGGCCGCGGCGAGACGGAACCGGTGACGATGGAGCTGCGCTTTCTGAATGCCGGCGTCAGCGGCGGGGACGCGCTGGACGCTTGGCCGCCGCTGCGCGGCGAGGCGGCCGCGGGCAGCCTTCCGGCCCTGGTGGAGATCATCCTCGAGGTGCCGGGGCTCGGGCGCATCGAACGCCACGTGGCCCTGCCCGCGGGCGCGCCGCTCGAACCGGAAGCGTGATGAACCGGCGGCCAACCCGCGCGAGCGGCTCGCAACGCGGTGTCGCCCTGATCACCGCGTTGCTGGTGGTCGCCATCGCGGTGACGGCGGCGATCGGCATGAGCGTACGCGATCACGCCCAGATTCACCGCTCGAGCCTGTTGTTCCAGCAGGATCTTGCGCGCAGCGTGCTGCTGGGCGCCGAAGTCATGGCGCTGCGCCTGCTGGAGCAGGTCCAAGATCTGAACGACCTGCCCTGGGAGGAATGTGTATCGCCGGCGATACCCCTGGTGATCGACGACATCGACCTGGTGGCGCGCCTGGAGAACCTGCATTGCCGGTTCAACCTGAACAGCCTGGCCCGAGCCGAGGACCCGCCGCTGGCGGAGTTTGCGGCGCTGGTAGCAAACGCCGGGGACGGGATCGCCGCCTGGCAGGGCCAGCAACTGGCGGTGGCGATCCGGGACTGGATGGACCCGGAGACCGACGATCCCGCGTATCGGCTGCGCACGCCGCCGGAGCGCAGCGGCAACCGGCCCTTCCTGCTGGCCTCGGAATTGAACCGCGTGCAGACCATGACTCCAGAAATCTGGGCGGCGATTGCCCCCTACGTGACCGCACGGCCGGGAACGGATAACCTGATCGACCGGGAACGCGCGCCAGACGTCGTGCTCGACGCCGTGGCTGACCCAGCGGGGGAAGACGGAACGCTGCGCTACTTCCGGCTGTCTCTGGTCGTGCGCTTGCCCGAGCGCGACTTCTTCCACTGCGCCGTGCTCGATGCACCCAACGGACGCACCGTGGTGCGCGAATTCACCAGCTGCGAGAACTAGAACCTGTGACCCTGTACGCCACTCACCCAACCGCCAGCGCAATCGCCACCCGCCGCCATCGAATCCGCACCGGCAGGACCGCGCGATGAACTGGTTTGTGATCGCCCTCCCGGAACCGGAGCGGGCCACCCCCGAAACGGACCTGGCCTGGGCACGGGTGGGCGGCACCGGTGTGCTGCTCGAACAGGGTCTGGCGCCACTGACGGCGCTGACCGCCTTTCGCCACCGCGGCGATCAGATCCTGGTCCTCGTACCCGGGGAACGGGTGCTGTTACACCATGTGACCATCCCGGCGCGTTCACGGGCGGCGCAGCGTCAGGCCCTGCCCTTCGCGCTGGAAGAGCGCCTGAGCGAGGATCTGGAGGCGATGCACATTGTGCCCGGCCCGCGCCTGCCGGACACCCGGCTGCTCGCCGCCGTGGTCGCGCATCGGGACATGGTGATCTGGCAGCGCTGGTTGCAGGAGGCCGGGATCACCGCGCAGGTCCTGGTGCCGGACACGGCGCTGCTGCCCACCGGACCGGCCGAACACCTGCGCGTGTATTGTGCTGGCGAACGCTGCCTGATCGACGCCCCTGGCGAGGAGCCGCTGGCGCTGGCCCACGAACTCCTGCCGTGGTGGCTGAGTCGCTGGGTCGCCGGACGCGACGCAGATCTGGTGCTGGAATGGCACGGCCCCGAGGCCACACTGCCGGAGCCCCTACCCGCCGGCATCGCGCTGAACCGACACGACTGGGATGGCGACCGGCTGGCACTGCTCGCCCCCGCCTTATGCCGCCGGCCGAGCTTCAATCTGCTCAGCGGACCGTATGCCGCGGCCGGCTCCGGTGGGCAGGCCTGGGCCCGCTGGCGGCTGCCCGCGGCATTGGCAGCCAGCGTGGTGCTGGTCTGGGCGGCCTCGCTGGGGCTGGACATCCGTCACCTGGAGCAGGAGGTGCGGGTCGTCGATCGCGGAATCAGCGACCTGTTCGAAGCGACGCTGCCCAACACCCGGATGGTCGATCCGGTCGGGCAGTTCCGGCAGGTGCTGGGTACCGGAGTCGATGGCACCGACGGCGCCCCACCCCACGCGGGGGCCATCGCCGTGCGCCTCGGCCAGACCGCTTCGGTGCTGAACGCATCCGGCGGGACGCTGCGGCAGTTCCGGGCCGAAGGCGACCGCCTGGAACTGGAACTTGATCTGGACAGCATCGCCGCGCTGGACCGCCTGCGTGGGCAGCTGGCGGAACGCGCCGGCGTGGCCGTGCGGATCCTGTCCGCAGAATCGGGCGAGGACGGCGTGCGCGCCCGCCTGCAGATCGAAGGGGGCCGCTCATGAGGACCTGGTGGGAGAATCTGGCGCTGCGCGAGCAACGCATCGTGCGTCTCACGGGGCTACTGCTGGCGCTGGTGGGCGGCTTCGTGTTCGCGATCGAACCCATGCTGGAGCGGCGGGCCGCGTTGAGCGACCAACTCCAGACACTGGTCAACGAACAAGCGTGGATGGAGGCTCAGGCGCCCGCGGTGCGGGCCCGGGCCCAGGCCGGCCCGACGGCGGCGGGCGGCGCTGCCCGCATGCAAGGGTCCGTGCTCGGCGTGGTCGATGTCTCGGCCCGCGCCGCCGGGCTCGGCTCCGCGCTGCGCCGAGTGCGGCCGCAGGCGTCGGGGGTCGAGGTCGAGCTGGAGGCGGCCCCGTACGCGGCGGTCATGGCTTGGCTCGCGACGCTGGAGAGCAAGCACGGGCTGCGGCTCACCAGCCTGCACGTCGACCGGGGCACGGAACCGGGGCGGATCAATGCCCAGCTACGAATCGAGCCACCGGATCGCAGTTCGTGAAGGAGCGGGTCAGGACGCGCGGGCGCTGGACTCGTCGGATCGCGCTCGTCGGATTGCTGAGCGCGGTCTATCTGGTCACCCTGGCGGCACTGGCACCCGCCAGCGTCGTCTGGCGCCTCGCCGAGCCCCGCCTGGCGCTGCCCTTCGAACTGGCGCTCGGCGCGGTCTCGGGTTCGATCTGGAACGGGCAGGCCGGCGCCGTGCGGGTGAATGACCAGGCCCTGGGCGCCGTGGGCTGGCAGTGGCAGCCTGCCGCGCTGACCAGCGGCCGTCTGGGGCTGAAGCTTCGCTGGCAGATGGACACCGACCGGGTCGATGCCGAGGTGCGCCTGGGACGCTCCAGCGCCGACATCGCGCGCCTGCGCGGCGGGTTGGCGGCGAGCCGCTTGCAGGCCTGGCTGGATCTGCCGCTGCTGCTGGACGGACGTGTCGATCTGGATATCGCCCACATCGCCTGGAACGACCGTGCCGGCGTGCATGCCGCCGAGGGTGTGCTGCTGTGGGCCGAGGCCGCGGCCGGCCTGCCGCGGCCGGTGCCGCTCGGCCACTACCGCGCGGGTCTCGAGCCCGAAGACGGCGGTCTGATGGCACGGGTCGACTCGGCCCCCGACTCGATGCTGGCCGTCCAGGGCGTCGCCGGATGGTCCTCGCCCGGACACCACCGCATCGATTTCGAACTGCGCGCGCGCACCGAGGCGCAAGCGATGCTGAAGCCGACCCTCGACCTGCTGGCCCAACCCCAGGCCGACGGCAGTCATCGACTGCGCCTGGACAGCCGTGAACCCGGTTGACCCCGAGGAGTGGCACCGCTGGACCCCGGCTGGGACCCGTGTCTGCTTAACCCCGGTTGACGTGGGTACACCAAGTCCGCGGCTGAAGGGATCGCCGATCCGCGGTATCATGCAGGGTTATTCCGACGGGCCGAATCCCGCCCCTCTCCGCTACAACCTGTGAAGCCCTTATGCCTGTGATCTATTCCCGCTTATTGCTGCTCGCGCCACTTCTGGTGCTGGCCGGCTGCGCGACCCTTCCCGGCGACTCCCGGGGCATGGCCCCAATCGACGGCTTTACCCAGGCGGTGCAAGCCGGCGACTGCCGCGCGGCCTACCAGACGCTGGGCACCGCAGGCACCGTCGGGCCCGACCAACGCCTGACGGTCGGGCAACTTTGCCTGCAGAACGGCGACTTCGTCCGGGCCCGCCGCGCGTCGGCGGACTTCCTGCAGACCACGCCGGAGCATCCGGATGCGGATTACGCCGCCTACCTGCACGCGTTGGCGGGGTTCGGGGAATGGTCCAGGGCGGTCCGCGCCGATCCGAAGGTGCGCGTGGATCAGGGGCGCGAACTGTTCCGAGAGATCGCGACCTATACGCGCGAGCGGCCCATGTCCGAGTATGTCGAGGATCTGGCGCCGCGCTTGGTGCGCCTGCGTGAGGGGATCGCCGGTGGCGAGATCGCCCTGGCGGAACGGGATCGCCGCGACGGCCAGCAGGCGCGGGCCCGCGCCCGCGCCGAATACGTGCTGGAATACTACCCGCGCACCCAGGCCGCCGCCGACGCCGCCCGACTGTTGATCGCCTTCAACGGCACCTGAGCACCACGGAGACACCCATGCCGGAAACAACGCCCGAACGCGAACCCGACCACAAGCCCGCCCCAAAGGGTGCCGAGAATCTGAAGTTCACCGAACGCCTGGCCTGGCTGGGCTTCATGCTGTTCTTCGTGGTGGTGCTGGCCATCTACGTGGGCCGGGGCCTGGCCCTGGAACGCGAGGTCACTGCGGCCAACATGGAACTGCTCGAGGCGCAGATGCGTCTGGCTGAGTACACCCGCCACGAGGTCCCGCGCCCGGTGCAGATCGGCCTGACCAACAATCAGATGCGCGACCTGCAGCGCCGCGGCCTGAATCGGCCGGAGGACAACCTGCGCCAGAGCCTGATGCAGCAACCGGAACTGATTCCCCACGAGCCGGTGCTCGGCGGATCGATGTATTTCGTTCCCGACGGCATCTTCATCCTCAACGACCGCTGGGTACTCGCGAACTTCGAAGACGGCCACCTGCGCGGCCAGACGCTACTGGAATACGACGTGATCAACGCCCAGCCGGCCTGGGACGTCATCGACTCCTACGTCCAGTAAACCCGGCAACAGGCCGGGGGATTCAGGCCGGGGGCAGTCAGCCCCGGGCCCGGGATCCGCCGCCCGGGTCCCGGTCACGCGGGGGCGGGGTCGCCGTTCAGGCGTTGGCGGGCCTCGTGGATGCGGGCCATGACCTGTTCGGGGGCGGTGCCGCCGAAGTGGTTGCGTGCGGCGGCAGAGCCTTCCGGCGTCAGCACGGCGTACACGTCAGCCTCGATGCCGGGATCGAAATCCTGCAACTGCTCCAGCGTCAGGTCCGCGAGGTCGCAGCCGCGTTCGCTGGCCAGCCGCACCGCGCGCCCGACCACCTCGTGGGCATCGCGAAAAGCCGCGCCCCGGCCGACCAGGTAATCCGCCAGATCGGTGGCGGTAGAAAACCCACGGCGGGTCGATTCCAGCATGTTCTGCGCTTTTACCGCCAGGTTCGGCACCATATCGGCGAAGGCGCGCAGGCTTCCGGCGAGGGTGTCGACGGTGTCGAACAGCGGCTCCTTGTCCTCCTGATTGTCCTTGTTGTAGGCGAGCGGCTGACCCTTCATCAGCGTCAGCAGGCTCATCAGGTGGCCGTAGACCCGACCGGTCTTGCCGCGCACCAGCTCCGGCACATCGGGGTTCTTCTTCTGCGGCATGATCGAGGAGCCAGTGCAGAAGCGGTCCGGCAGGTCGATGAAGGCGAACTGGGCGCTGGTCCAGAGGATCAGCTCCTCGGCCTGGCGCGACAGGTGCATCATGATCAGCGCCCCCGCGGCGGTGAATTCGATCGCGAAGTCGCGATCGCTGACCGCATCGAGCGAGTTGCGGCAGACGCCGTCGAAGCCGAGCAGGCGCGCGCTGAGGGCGCGATCGATCGGGTAGCTGGTGCCGGCCAGCGCCGCGGCACCGAGCGGCAGCTGGTTCACACGCACCCGGCAGTCCGCCAGACGATCGGCATCGCGATCCAGCATCTCGAACCACGCCATCATGTGATGGCCGAAGGTCACCGGCTGCGCGGTCTGCATGTGCGTGAAGCCGGGCATCACGGTCGCGTGTTCGCGCTCGGCCAGATCCAGCAGACCGCGCTGGTAGCGACGCAGTTCCGCGGTGAGCGCGTCGATCGCGTCGCGCAGCCACAGCCGAATGTCGGTCGCGACCTGATCGTTGCGCGAGCGCCCGGTGTGCAGCTTCTTGCCGACCTCGCCGATCCGCTCGATCAGGCGCGCCTCGATGTTCATGTGCACGTCTTCGCGCGCGACACTCCACGCGAAGGTGCCGGCCTCGATCTCGGCGCGGATGTCCTCCAGGCCGGCGGCGATGGCGTCGGCCTCGACCGCGGTCAGTACGCCCACTGCGGCGAGCATCCGCGCGTGGGCGATGGAACCGGCGATATCCTGCGCGTACAAGCGCTGATCGAAGCCCACCGACGCGGTGAAGGCCTCGACGAAGGCATCGGTCGCCTCGCTGAAGCGGCCCCCCCAGAGCTTGGCGGCGGGGTTGACCGGAGCGGCGTTGGAATCGGCATCGGAATCGTGGGACATCGGACAGTCTCGGCGGGTGACGAAGGCCTTCGAGTATATCACCCGCCGTTTTCCCCTCAGGCCGGTGTGGCGCTGCACACGGTCTGTGCAGGCTATACTTTGGGGTTTAGCCCAAGCCGCTGGTCGGCCTCAGCCCGGATTGCCCATGAAGACGCTTCGTATCGCCACCCGCAAGAGTCCGCTCGCCCTCTGGCAGGCGGAACATGTCGCCAGCGCGCTGCGCCGGCTGCATCCCGAACTCGAGGTCGAGCTGCTCACAATGACCACCCAGGGGGATCGCATCCTGGATTCGCCGCTCGCGCGCATTGGCGGCAAGGGGTTGTTCGTGAAGGAGCTGGAGGTGGCACTGCTCGAGGACCGGGCGGATATCGCGGTGCACTCGGTCAAGGACGTGCCGATGGAGTTGCCCGCGCATCTGGTGCTGCCGATCATCCTGGAGCGCGAGGATCCGCTCGATGCCTTCGTCTCCAACGACTACGCGGATCTGGACGCGCTGCCCGAGGGGGCGCGCGTCGGTTCGTCGAGCCTGCGCCGGCAGTGTCAGTTGCGCGCGCGGCGCCCGGATCTGCAGGTGACCGACCTGCGCGGCAATGTGAACACGCGCCTGGCGAAGCTCGATGCCGGTGAATATCACGCGATCCTGCTGGCCGCCGCCGGCCTGATGCGACTCGGCTTCGAGACACGCATCCGCACGCGGATCGAACCCGAGCTCAGCCTGCCGGCCGTGGGGCAGGGCGCCATTGCCATCGAATGCCGCGAGGGCGATGCTGCGGTGCTGGCTCTGATCGAAGGCCTGGCGCATGCCGAGAGCAACGACCGGGTCCGGGCCGAGCGCGCGTTCAACCACCGGCTCGAGGGCGGCTGCCAGGTGCCGCTGGCGGCCCACGCGTTGCTGGAGGGCGAAAACCTGTACCTGCGCGGCCTGGTGGGCGCGGTCGATGGCAGCCGTCTGCTACGCGGTGAGATCCGCGGCTTGCGCACGCAGGCCGAGCGCCTCGGGGTGGCCCTGGCCGATGACCTGCTCGCCCGCGGCGCCGGCGAATTGCTCGCCCAGGCGCAGCAACACGCCCAGCAACCGGCCGGATGAGGTTCGTATGGGCTGTGCACGCACTGTGGGTGCGCTGCGCTGCTCCCAGCCGATGCCAACCGACATCGTGGAACCGGCGCCCATAAGGTTGGACAAGCACAGTGGGCCCACCAGGGCAGTGCCAGGATGACTGCCGACGCCGCTCGCCAGCCCCTGGTCGGCGTTCATGTGGTGGTGACGCGACCGGCGGCACAGGCGGCTGCCTTCTGCCGGATGCTGGAGGCGGCGGGAGCACGGGTCACGCGGTTTCCGGTGCTGGAGATCCGCGAACCCCGAGATCCGGCCCCGTTCCGGGCGGCATTGCAGGCGCTCGAGCACTTCGACATCGCGGTCTTCGTCAGTGCCAACGCGGTGTGGCGCGTGGTGCCGACGGCCACGGCAACAACCCCTTGGCCTCGCGGCCTGAAGATCGCCGCCATCGGTGCGCGCACGGCCCGGGAACTGCGGGATCTCCAGCATCCACCCGACATCGTCCCGGCCCAGCGCTTCGACAGCGAAGCGCTGCTGGCCGAACCGGGGCTGCAGACGGTAACGGGTCAGCGGGTCGTGATCTTCCGCGGCGACGGCGGCCGCGCGCACCTGGGCGAGACGCTGCGCGCCCGCGGGGCCGTCGTCACCTATGTGGAGGCGTATCGGCGCGCGTTGCCCGAAGGCGGCCCCGAGCCCCTGGTACAGGCCTGGGACACCGAAGGCATCGATGCGATCACCGTGACCAGCGGCGAGAGCCTGCGCATGCTGGAAGCGCGCGTGGGACCGGCCGCTCTCGACCGCCTGCGCCAAACCCCGCTGATCGTCGGCGGCCCCCGCGTGGCGGCCCTGGCGCAGGAACGCGGCTTTTCCGCCGCCATCGAAACCGCCGACGATCCCACCGATGCCGCCATGCTGCGCGCCCTGCTCCGCTGGCACCGCCGCGGGGCGGTGCATCCCAGTGGAGGGCGCAGCCCTGTCGGGGGGACGCCGTAAATACCTCCCTGTAGGCTTGACGGCGGGTCGCGGTGGATCCCATTGGAGGGCGCAGCCCTGTCGGGTTGGGGTGGATCCCAGTGGAGGGCGCAGCCCTGTCGGGGGGACGCCGTAAATACGTCCCTGTAGGCTTGACGACAGC
>Ga0207421_10000459_pt1 | contig 52339 bp, 56 predicted proteins | sample SodLakKL_010_SED_4_FD_187542 | JGI IMG/M metagenome (GOLD analysis project Ga0207421, IMG submission 187542) | Alkaline sediment microbial communities from Lake Tanatar, Kulunda Steppe, Russia - 8KL_010_SED (SPAdes) (version 2) | ecosystem: Environmental > Aquatic > Non-marine Saline and...
AAGAGGGTTTGATTGAAGATTATTTCCCTGGCGAAATAAAAACGAAGCTTTTGGATGCAACTTCGCAGTTTAGAAACGCAAAGCTCAAATACGAATCATTAGTTAAAAGTGACCCAGATTATGGAAATGATGGTGTGATTTTTGTTTTCCTGAAATAATGAGGAGTACTTATAAAAAATCTCATAGGATATGGTAAGTTTGCACTGAAGAATATCAAACTAAAAAGAGTTAGTAAAAAGTTAAAATTCCACAAAAAAGTTGTTCGGACGCTGATAAGTTTCAGGGACCCTCAACTCCACCAATTATATCCGCGTCCCGGAAATCTAGATGGCTTCATTAAGAAGTATATAGATTTCCGTTTTTTAATATTTATAATTTGTTTTAAATAATATCCCTTAATTTTTTATAAAAATGATTAAGGATTTGATATAATTAAATTAATGTTCAAGAAGGGGGGATATCGCTATCGAGCTTATTTACGAGAAATTTAAAGAGGTAATTTTTTCTGTTGTTCCTGTCACTGTTTTGGTTTTATTATTGCATTTCACACTTGTTCCTCTTGAAGGTGAGATGGTTCTCCGTTTTTTGATAGGGTCTTTATTGATTGTGATTGGATTAACCCTTTTTTTACTTGGTGTCGATAAAGCTATTACCCCTTTAGGGAATTATATCGGTGAAACCATAACTAAAACCAATAAGTTAAGCATTGTATTGGTGACTGGATTAATACTGGGACTTTTTATTACCATTGCCGAACCTGGGCTTATTGTTTTCTCCGAACAAGTAGAAATAATATCTTCTGGCAATTTAAGTTCAACAACACTCATTTTCACTGTATCAGTTGGACTTGCTTTATTGCTTGCGTTTGGATTTTATAGAATTGTGTATCATATTGATCTCCATATTGTTTTAACCCTATGTTTATGGTATTTTAATACTTATCAGTCCAGCATTTGAAAAGTCGTCACCTAAATAATAGAATAGCCATATCGACACTAACACGATATTGAGGCAGAGAAAAAATCATTAGTTTGAAGGAGAATAAGATGAAGCATGATATTGAAATGTCATTGGATGGTCGTTTGCTTAAACGTGGGTTTTGGATCTATGTTTGGAAGATCCACACAAACGATAACCGCGAATTTTATTATGTAGGCCGTACCGGATATAGTTCATCGAACAATGCCGGTTCACCCTTCAACAGGATGACGGTACACTTTAATTCCAAGGCCAAAGGAAATTCACTTTATAAGAATCTGCTGGTTCACGATGTGGACCTTGAGACATCAACATTCAAGATGTACGCACATGGACCGCTTTTCGAGGAACAAGCCACATTTGAAGAACACAAGGTGATAAGGGATAAGATGGCTGTTATAGAACGCCAGGTTGCGCTTATGTTAACTCAACGGAGTCATATGGTAATCGGGTCGCACAGTGCCCCGAAAAAAGCGGATGAAGCCGATATTCAGCTAGCGTCATTGATTGTGGATAACGCTAGTAAGCTATGACTTAGTACGAACAGATAACTTTACACCTGTCAATTCACAATGAGAAAAACATTAATAGACCAAGATACAAAGAGAACCATTGTTTCATATACTTGCTTTTCCGATGGTGGGATTCTCTATAAGAGAGGAGATCATCCGGCTTTAGGATCACTCATGTATTTAGTTGCACATTGGGACTTTTGGTAGTAGTGCAAGGAATGGTTTTATAATGAAAAATTTTATTGGTACACTCACAAGTATCACTTTCGTAGGAACGGTTATCTATTGTTTAAGACTAATTATGAAAAATTACATTAAAAATAATCCTACTGATGTACTAGATTTGCTTTTTGAGGCGATAGATTTCTTTATAGTTCAAGCAATCAAATTAATTGAAGGGATCCTAAGATTAACACTTTAGAAAAAGAGGTGAAAAAATGACATTGAAACCAGGTCCGAAACGAATTGCAAAATCAACAGGTAAACCAGACAAGAGACAACGCGATAATAAAAGTACACCTGGAAATACTAAAAGTTTAAAGCCATCAAAAAGCACTTACAATAAGAAGTAAAGAGACTATCTATTCGGGTAGTCTTTTTATCTTGTATTAATGATATAAATAATAATTTGTTCAAACCTAAATGCTATAGTGGGCCGTATCATGAATAATTACACTTGATGATCGGCCAGGTTTATATGATATAATATGCTTTATAAAAGACAAGGATGTGTTCACATGAAATACTTGAAAATGAATAATGGATTGACGATTCCGGTTTTGGGTACCGGCACGAATACGTTCGGGAAAGAGAATAACGATTTCAACGGAAAGCTTACCTACGATACCAAAGAACTGCGTTCGGCGATTGAACTTGGCTACCGGCTCATCGATACGGCAATTTTCTACCGGAACGAAGCGGTGATCGGAAAAGCGGTGAAAGAATCGGGTATCGACAGAAGCGATTTCTTCATCACATCGAAAATTCCTAAGGATGAAGAGTATACCGAAACAAACGCGCGTGTCGCACACTGCGTGGAAAAATCGCTTGCAGCGCTGGATATGGCGTATGTCGATCTATATCTGATTCACTTTCCACTGGAAGAAAACGAAGAGAATCTCCGCGTCTGGCGTGTACTGGAAAGCTTTGTTGAAAAAGGGCTTATCAAATCAATCGGTGTTTCCAACTTCAATGCGGACCAACTGGCTTATCTGATTGAGCACGCGACCATCAAACCCGTCGTCAATCAGTTCCAATCCTATCCTGGTAAGCATAATCAAGCGTTGATCGATTTTTGCAAAGCGAACGATGTTGTTCCAGAAGCTTACCAGTCCCTTGCCAAAATGGACGTAAAGACAAAAGAGAAACTGATGGAACTGGCCAAACCATATAACAAGACGTGGAGCCAAATTGTCTTGAACTACCAGGTCAACGAAGGATTGGTCGTGATTCCCAAATCACATAACCATCAGCATCAATCCGAAAACATCGATATATTTGATTTTTCCTTGACGAAGAAGGATATCAAGACCATCAAAAATATGGACAGCATTTGACTTCCATGGTTTTCATCGAATGGAAGGCAGGAACTGAGTTCGGTCTTTCTTCGCCGCCGTTTTTTGATGATTCGCTTAAGTGCTTTTTGATCAACGGGTTTTCGCATGACCGAAAGTTTGTGTCCTGTGGCTTTTTCAAATGCATTCCACATTTTTGTTTGTTTTATTTTCGGGTTATCATCGCCAAGTGCCTGATGGCTTTTAAATATGTTATAATTCAGTTGAGTGCATTCACGATTTCATCAGTGGATAACGCATTCTTTGATGAATTTTTCATCTAAAACAAGGAGGAAATTATGGGCTCAAAAGAAAAAAGAAAAAGAGGAAATTTCAACATCGAGGAACTAGCCTCGATCCCGACGTTCGCCATGGCAACGTTGAACTATGCCAAAGACACACTGGCATTCTACTGGAACAAGACCGGCCGTTTTGAACTGTATACGATGAAACTCAATACCAAAGAAATCACGCAGATTTCTGACGGTGAATTACCCAAAGGCATCCGTGCCGGGTATCTATGGGGGAAAGACGACCGAACCATCTTTTTCACGAAGGACGATGATGGTGATGAAAAACACGATATCTACAGCATTGATATTCATACCAAGCAAGTCACGCAACTGACGAAAACGACCGGTGCACAAGACATGCCGGTCGATGTGTCACCCGATGGCGAATGGATGATTTTCAACGCGAACCGCAATCAAGGACAAATGAATCTGTTTCGGATGAATCTGAAGACAAAAGAAGTCAAACAACTGACCGATCACGCAAACCCGGCCTCCGGCGGAAAGTATTCCAAAGCCGGCTCGCTGCTCGCCTATGGGACCAATGAGGAGAAAAACCTGGTGAACAGAGACATCTATCTGATCAAACCGGACGGCAGTGAACAAAGACGGGTTATACAGATGAAAGCGGGATCGCAGGATGGTTTCGCTGATTGGTCTGAAGACGGCCGTTTCTTTGCGTTCACCACCGATGTCAACGGCAACAACCAAGTGGCCACATATCATCTAGAGACAGAAGAGGTCAAAATGTATGGTGATGGCTCCAATGCGGAGAGCGCATCCAAAGTCATCGGAAACGATAAAATTCTGGCTTTCACCAATAAAAACGCATCCTTGTCCCCGGTTCTTTACGACGTGAAAACCGGTGAAAAAACGACCCTTGAGTTCCCGCCGGGCATTGCGGTCGGCTCGGAGTTGATCAACGATGATGAAATCGTCATGACGATCAACCGGCCATTATCGCCATCGACATTGATCCGCTTTAACCTGAATACACAAGAAAGCGACATCCTCCTGGAAACCGATATGGGTAACGTTGACAAATCGTTGTTCGTCGACGGGGAGCATATCTTCTATCCGTCGTTGGACGGCACGGAAATCCCGGGCATCGTCTACAAACCAAGAGACTTCGATCCAAGCAAGAAATATCCGGCGATCATCATGCCGCATGGCGGCCCGACGGCGCAATACTTCTTGAATTTCACACCGAGTGTCCAGTACTTCACCGACCTCGGGTATGTGGTGCTTCATCCCAACGTCCGGGGATCTACCGGATACGGTTCGAAGTTCCGTGATGCATGCATCAAAGATTGGGGCGGAAAAGACCATGAAGACTGGATCGCCGGTCGCGAATGGTTGATCGAGCACGCCGCCGTCGATCCGAAGAAAGTTGTTATTTATGGTGGGTCTTACGGCGGCTATGCAACTTTGTGGGCGATGGGGAACTCCCCGGATTTATGGGCGGCCGGTGTCGCCTGGGTACCCGTCAGCGATCTGCTTTCCATGTATGAATTAAGCATGGAACATTTCAAGTTCATGCTTCGCCAGCAGATGGGCGACCCGGTCGAAAATAGCGCTTTATGGAAAGAACGTTCACCGCTCACGCACATTCAAAACATGAAAGCGCCACTGTTGTTGGTCCATGGAAAAAACGACCCACGCTGTCCGGTATCGCAATCACACATCGTTGTCGACAAACTGAAACAACACGGATTCAAAGAAGGGGAAGACTTTGAATATGTCGAGTACGGGGATGAAGGACATGGCGCTTCAGGCGATATGTCCGGTGCCATCCGTTCGCTTAAATTACTCGATGATTTCTTGTACCGAAAGATTGAAGCCAAATAAAGTTGGCTATTCATCCGATGAAGATGAACTGTTCATCGTATTTTGAGATAAAAAGAAAGTCATCGTTTTGAATGAGATCATATGCATAGGATAACAAATGGCACCAACGATGATCGAAGTGTTGTTACGAATAAAGAACTTGATGGAACACCTTTGTTTCAGAAGATATTTTTTAGAGTTCAACGAATCAAAACGCTTAAGTTTCCTTTTCATGTTTTAAAGCCTTCACCGACCACGAACAATGACTTATGATAAGCAAAGAAAAAAACGTGCGTCTCGGAACTAGGAGACGCACGTTATTTTCAGTGGGCCCTAGCTAAGCTTGCATTCGCCGGCGTCCAAGAGAAGAAGACGTTGATTAACAGCATGACAGTCCTTCTTTTTCAACAGTACCCATGTACGAAAGAGCGCTAGTTTGTCTTATCGCGCTTACATGGACTGGTTTTGTGTGGTATACTTTAAGCGAAAACGTTTTAGGAGGTCGCAATGAAAAAACTATTCGCACTTGTACTTCTGGGAATGACCGCCTTGATCGCGGCTTGTACGACCCCGGATAACGGTACCAATGGTGACAACGGTGAAAAGACCGGTGATTTCGTCGAAGATTTGCTGCAAGCTTTGACACTCGAAGAGAAAATCGGCCAGATGCTGCAGGCAGAAGAAAAACATATCACCCCTGAACAAGTGAAAGCTTACAACATCGGCAGTATCTTGAGCGGTGGCGGCAGCCATCCGCATGCCTACGATGATGATGTGGAAACCTGGTACGCCATGGTGGAAAGCTACCAGGAAGCCGCGCTTGCTTCAAGCAGCGGCATTCCTTTGCTTTATGGCACCGATGCGGTACACGGACACAACAATGTCTGGGGTGCGACCATCTTTCCCCACAACATCAATCTCGGGATGATGAACAACGCCGACCTGATTGAAAAAATCGGCGCGGCGACCGCAAAAGAGATGCTGGCGACGGGCATACCCTGGAATTTCTCCCCGGCGGTGAGCGTCGCCCGGGATATCCGCTGGGGCCGTACGTACGAAGCTTTCAGCGAAGACAACGTGATTCATGAACATCTGGTGGAGGGCTACATCAACGGCATGCAGGACCAAGGAATCATCGCCACCGCGAAACACTTTGTCGCAGATGGCGGCACCGACGGCGGTATCGACCAGGGCGATGCCCGATTGAGTGAAACGGCGGTCAGAGACATGCACCTGCCGCCTTTCATCGAGGCGATCGAGGCCGGGGTCACAACAATCATGGTGTCCTTCAGCTCGATCAACGGGGTGAAGATGCATGCCAGTCATTACTGGCTGACGACTGTTTTGAAAGAAGAACTCGGCTTCGAGGGGCTTGTTCTCAGCGACTGGAACGCGACGTTCCAGCTTGAAGGCGATTTTCAGACCCAGCTTGTCCAGGCCGTGAATGCCGGTGTGGACATGCTGATGCTGCCTTATGACTGGAAAGATGCACACAGCGAACTCATCGAGGCGGTCAATCGGGGTCGGATTAGCGAAGAACGTCTTGATGACGCCGTAAGACGGATTTTGACCGTGAAGTACGAACAGGGGTTGTTCGAGGCGCCATTCTACCGACTTGACCCAAAGACGCATTTCGCCACGGATGAACATATTGCCCTTGCGCGTCAAGCCGCCCGGGAATCGATGGTCATGCTTAAAAACGATAACGGCCTTCCCCTGACCGGGGAAGAAACACTTTATATCACCGGCCCGGCAAGCGATCACGTCGGTTATCTCGCGGGCGGGTGGACGACCCACTGGCAAGGCAACACCGATGCGCGCCTTGGAACCGGCACATCCGTCCTTGAAGCGATACAAGCAAGACTTGAAGGTGAAAGCGGGCGGGTGGCGACATCGATGGCGGAAGCCGATACCGTACTGGTCGTCTTCACGGAAGTCCCCTACACCGAAGGCTACGGCGATACCGACAACCCATCACTATTTTCCGGTCTTGCCCATCCCGATAACATCAACGCCTATCAAGAAGCGTTGAATGCCAAAGCCGCCGGAAAGACGGTCATCGGCATCATCATCAGCGGCCGACCGCTTTTGCTTGAAGATACCGTTGATACGTTCGATACACTGATTGCAGCCTTCCTGCCCGGAAGTGAAGGCGGAAGCGCGATTGCCGATCTGCTTTACGGGGATGCTGATTTCACGGGAAGACTGTCGTTTGCCTGGCCGGCCGCAACCGCTTATTTTTCCGACCGGGAAGCGCACACGCTTTATCCGTTTGGTTACGGTCTTTCCTACGAAGACTGAAGGTTTATGGAAGGGAGAACCGGTGGCCAGGCACCGGTTTTCGATTTTTTTTCTATTTGGTGAATACTTAGTACCGCCAGAAGTACTTTTGTGCTACGATATAAGAAGAGAAACCCTGATCAATAGATGAAGTATAAATCAAACAGGATACTGTTATTGTTTTTCGGAGTTAGACCATGCCACAGGTGAATCTGATTTTTCCTGAAAAAAAACACGAAGCCATGATCCAGGCATTCATAGAAGAATGCCGGCGGCATGGTTCATTATTCCATGGGGTTTCGCGTGTCGATGAACTGCCCTATGATGCCTGGTTGAAAAATGTTCAGGACAGTCACCGGGGTTTGTTTGACAACCCTGAGTGGGTACCGGCGACAACGTTATTGGTGTTGGCGGATGACAAACTCGTCGGCTTCATGAACATCAGACACAGACTGAATGACCTTCTGGCGAAAAAATGGGGTCATATCGGCTATATGATAAGACCGACCGAAAGAAGAAAAGGGTATGCGAAAGCGTCGTTGGCAGCGGCGCTTGCCTACTGTAAAGAGACGTTGGCACTAAGTAAAGTGCTTGTGACGTGCGACCGGGATAATCTTGCCTCGAAAAAAACGATCAAAGCGAACAACGGTGTTTATGAACGAACCGTTTTTGATAAAGAAAACGCCAGTTATATGGAACACTACTGGATTGACCTTGATTGAAAAATACGTAAGGACGTGAAACCATGGCTATTACTTTAAAAGAAATAAACGCCGACAATTTTGAAACCTGTATAGAACTGCGGGTCCGGGACGACCAACCCTATGTCGCGAGCAACGTCTACTCGATCGCCCAAAGCAAAGTCTACCCCGAAGGTACGATCAAGGCCATCTACAAAGACGAAACCATGGTCGGTTTTTTGTTGTTCGGGCGCAATGATGAACCAAAAGACGAGCATCCCTGGCTCATCCGTTTCATGATCGATAAAGATCATCAGGGCAAGGGCTACGGCAAAAAAGCGCTTGCGTTGACGCTTGAGCTCATGGAAAAGACCTACCCGGGTGAGCCGGTCTATCTCAGTACCGACCCGAAAAACACCAACGCGATCAAGCTTTATGAAAAGTTCGGCTTTGTAAGCACTGACCGCCTTGACGAGGGCGAACTTGTCTTCATCAAGCAATCATAGAAACCACGAGGAAGAAAGACGAACTCAAAAGACCGCCGGTAAATGCGGTCTTTTTTGATTTTTGAGTGTATCGGCCACACCGCCAGCCATCAAGAATGAACCGCCCGCGCTTATTGTTCTTTGATGACACTACGAGCAAGTTTGAGCGCGTTGTAGGATGTTTCACCGCCATAAGGTGCGGCATTGATGATGAAGAGATAATGCATGGTAATGCACTTTAAAACCGATGCTGGTGCTTTCGCTGTCAGGATGCACATTCGCATATGTTCTCACAAGCGCTCTCCGGGTAGACTGGTGTAGATACGCTTTTTGATTTTGGCGCCGCGAAAGAAATAAAGATTCTTCGTAAGGATATGACATATTTATTCATGGTAGCGGTTGATGACCTTGTGTCTTATGTTTAGATCAACATCATCTTTTAATTTTTTGTAAAGATGCTTGCATGAAGGATGGTTGAATGTTAATATATTACTGTTTAGTAATATAAGGAGGGGTATCATGATTAAAACGGAGCAACTATTCAAACTATTGGCGGATACGAGCAAGTTGAAGATATTCATGATGCTGATGCACGATGAATACTGCGTGTGTGATATTGAAAAGTTTCTATCGTTGAAACAAGCCAATGTATCCAAACATCTGATGTCCTTCAAACGGCACGGACTGGTGGAAGGGTTTAGAGAGAATCAGTGGATTCACTACCGCCTCACACCCACATTGGAATCAGAACATGAAGCGTTATATACCTATTTACAAGAAACCAAGTTATATAAAACAATTGAAGCGGGATTGTCATCTTTTGAAAAAGAACTGTGTCATCCTCTAAAAAAGGAAGATTAATAATGACAGAAAAAAAAGGCATTGCATTTTTCGAAAAATATCTGACCGTATGGGTGTTGATTTGCATGGGCATCGGTGTATTGATCGGTCAATATCTGAGCATCATACCGATGTTTTTAGAAAGGTTCACTTATGCGGAAATTTCGATTCCGATCGCACTTTTGATATGGTTGATGATCTACCCGATGATGTTGAAGGTTGATTTCACCAGTTTGAAAAATGTACGAAAAAGTCCGAAAGGACTCTATCTAACGTGGGTGGTGAACTGGTTGATCAAGCCCTTTACGATGTTTCTGATCGCGGCAGTTTTCTTTTTAGTGCTTTTCAGCCGTTTCATCCCCGATGATTTGGCAAGACAATATCTCGCCGGTGCAGTTATATTGGGGGCGGCGCCATGTACGGCGATGGTATTCGTATGGAGTCATCTGACCAAAGGAAACCCCGCTTACACCGTCGTGCAGGTCGCGACGAACAATGTCATCTTGTTGGCGTTGTTTACGCCGATCGTGGCGTTATTGATAAGTTTCACCGGTGTTTTGGATACCGTGGGGATTGCCTTGCCCTGGGATACCTTGATGATCTCGGTGTTTCTCTTTGTGGTGATTCCGCTTGCGGCGGGTATCTTCACAAGAACGCATCTGATCAAGGAAAAAGGCGAGACGTACTTCAATAAACGTTTCCTACCGAAATTCAAACATGTCACCGTGATAGGATTGCTGCTGACCTTGATCTTGATTTTCGCCTTCCAATCAGAAGTCATTATTAACAATCCCCTGCATATCGTACTCATCAGCGTGCCGTTGATCATTCAGACATTCCTGATATTCTTTATCGCCTATTATGGGGCCAAGAAACTGAAGCTGAGCCATGATGTGGCCGCCCCCGCCGGGATGATCGGGGCTTCGAATTTCTTCGAACTGGCCGTTGCGGTTGCGATCGCGCTTTTCGGGGCAACCTCACCGGTCGCCCTGGCCACGACGGTCGGTATTATCGTGGAAGTGCCGGTTATGTTGATGCTTGTGGCCATTGCCAATCACACGAAACAACGGTTCGTTCTTGCCACGACATAAAAAAAGACGATTTCCCATATCATAAGGAAATCGTCTTTTTATCGCACTTAATTTTCTCAGGGGCTTTGCGAAAAAAGCTTTTTAAGGTATTTTGACTTCAGTTGGTTCCGCATTTGAAAGGTCGTTGTCTGTTTGTCCGCAGCTTGATGTTTTGGTAACTGGAAAGCACAATTTTCGGAAAACTGAAATTCAATCAATGAAATGCCGACATCCGGATCTTATTTCATCAGTGCCCGTGCTTTTCGGCCACTCGTTATGTTGAGGATCTGGCGCTTTCGCGATACAAGCGGACGATGGCTTCCATCCATGGAACCGACGACTTTTCTACACTTAGGAAAGAAGCAATCAAAACCGATAACTACTCGGTTTGATTACTTCTTTTCATCTTGTTTTTTATGAAGCGGAGTGGCAACTTTACATCCTTGATAAGGCTTTTGAAAGCTTGCTTCAGTATAGTAAGGAGCCTTTTGATTTTTAGTAACAAAGGATGAATCAGTCGAAATAGAGGTTTTAGAACAAACCGGAGTCCTTTCAAAATCAGGATAACCAACTTTGCGAACCGAAAAGTCAGATGCGTCAGCATTAATGTGATCCGATCTCCGATATAGTCAATACTTTTTCTTAGAGGAAGGAAGAGAAATGCCAGGAGATTTCTGATATTCACAATGAGTCTACGTATCATTCGCGCTACTTTTCTAAAATGATTCAAAACATGGTAATAAATAAATCTTATTTTTTTTCCTATGAACAAGACGAATCGTTTCAGTTGTCTCAAACATTGATGGATCGGTGCGATGAGGAATCTGAATTTTTTATAGACCCATTTGAATAGTTTGCGTATAACGTTGTAGAAGCGATCGAATAGCGAAATGATGAAATCATATGTTTTGTCGGCGATTGCCTTTATTTTATTGAACAGCCATTTAAGCGCAATGTATAATGGCCGGAAGAAACGCTTGAATAGGTCCAATATCGTTTCAAACAACCCGATCAACTTGTAGATAAGCGATTTCAATTTCCGAAAAAGCCACGTTATGGATTCGTTTAGAATAACGTAGATGAACACCAATGGATAAAGTAATATTTTAATAAAAACCGTCATGAAACGAATGGCTGGTTTGTCGTTTTCATAGCCCATAAAGCACTCCTTGCATTAATAAGGATTTTGTACATGATGTTCGCTCGATATACTGATTATATCGCAAGCAATGAAAAACGTGAATTTTTGTTTCCACTATCTCTTTCTACCTTCAAGTGAGTTGTGAAAAATCTCTTTGCAAAAGGTCCTGATTTTCACGGAATTTATGGCTCGATCGGCTAGAAAGCGCACGTCCACGTCAGGCCGAAAATCAAATTAAAGCGCTGCTGACCTTCTGTATTTTTTCAGAATCGTTCACATGTTTCGATTTAGGAATATCGACGTTGGCTGAGAAAGGGGTCAAAGATAGACCGCAAGGAACGTTGCATCCCTTTGAACAATGTCGGTGCCTACCAAAGCCACAAGCGACAGAAAAAACACGCAAGATAGAAATTTCGTCCACCTTGCGTGTTTTTCAAATATCAGACTCGGCTAAACCACAAGTAAGATACCGGTTCGATAGTGGCACTTTCATCCGTTTTTTTAAAGTTAAAGCGCTCGAAGAAGGCATGCGCCCCATAATTCTTTTCGTGACACAATAAAACGATATGGTTGTTGTAGCGCGAATCGGCATCGATGGCTTCAAGAACACACTTGAAAGCCGTTTTGCCCAGGCCATTGCCTTGAAAGGCTTGATCGAGCATGAACGCATCGATCAGGGTTGCGTCATTTTTCAACCGGTAGGGTTCCACACCTTTTGGGACATGCACCCATTTGACGAATCCGATCGGGGTTGAATCCTTCGTAATCGCCTTCAGGGAATCAAGATACCCCAGACGCAGATTGACGTAGCCTTGCGCGAGAAATTCGCTGTTCGGTCGCGTGAACGCTTCTTGGTTCTTTCTGGGTTTTAGACGCAGGAGGGCATCAAGGTTGTCCCAGGTGATTGCTTCGAGTTTGATCATGGTACCACCTCATCACCTTAAGCCTACAAGAGGTCTTTGCGCTTGTCAAAGGTTTTTATCGTACAAAAGAAACACACAGGGTCCATTTGGATTGGTGTGTTATCAAGTAAACCATCTTTGGAAAGTAGAAAGCGACTACGGTCGTTGTTTCACTGTTTCGGCCATTAGCTATCTTGAGGATGCGGCACTTTTGCCATGGAAGCGGTTGATCGCTTTTTATCCACGGAACCGGCGACTTCTCGCTTGCCACATCCAAGAGATTGAAGTAATGATTCAATCCCAACAATATGAATGGATTTATGGACTTTGGTCGGATTCATCCAGCACATACCAATCGGTTAAAACCTTAGTAACCACAAAGCCTCTCTTCAGATAGGTTTCATAAGCGGGTTTGTTTTCTGAGGTGACGATGAGGCGTATTACATCTACGCCCTTTTGATTCAGGAAATCGATGGCGGTCTCTGTAAGACGCTTGCCGTAGCCTTTGTTCTGCCAGCCTTTCTTAAGACCGACGGTAAACATATCCTCGTCGTCTTCCAAGTCGATTTCCATGATTCCTATGTTTTGGTTTTCTGTTTGCACGAGGAAATAAAAACGCTTCTGTGATGTGTCGGCCAGATATTCATCCACGTCTTTGACACTGATGATACCGCCGTTTGGCACATCGGAAAACGCCTCGTTGAAGATGTCGACATACGCTTTTTTGTTGTGTTCTTCAAGTTTGATGAGAGGCAAGGGTTTGTTGCGCGGCGCCTTATCCTGCAAAGTCATGATCAGCGATTGGTAAGCACGCTTGTAGTTCAGTCCATCGAAGATGGCCTTTATTTTTTCCACCCTCAAACCAAAATAGAGATCCGCTGCACCATATGCTCTGGCCGCCACAATAACGTGTGTCATTAATGAAGCGATGACGGTTTCGGATTCTTGATGATTTTCTATAAGATCAATTTGACGAATATAGGCCTTTTTGTCGTAATCACTATATAGAAGTTGAGCCATGGCCGCCACAACCTTGTCATCGAGAAAGAAGTACATCCCTCTACCATGGTCATAATGCGCACTTTTATACATTCTGTTTTGTGTTTCCATCGACACGTTGTTGACCCGGTTAAGGTTGATGAAATCGTTGACTGCTGAAAGTTCTGATTGGTCTAATTCGAGGTAATTCTTTATCATGATGCGCCTCCTAATGGCTATCAGTTATTCATGTTTTCATCGCATGCCAATGAACACGGGTGGTTCAGCCATTAACAAGATGAACAAGAAGCAAAAACAAAGTCGTTATAATCATTGCCGCCCATGCCCTTGTCTTCGGGATGCTCATCCGATGATGATGCCTGATCTTTTTTCTCTTTGAAGGAAAGCTTACTGTCAGATCATCCGATCATGGAAGCCATCGATCGCAACAGGAGCGAAAATAAAAGACGGACAGCGCCGTCTTTTATTGATTGGATGGTTCGGGCCGTCAATCCGCCATGAAGCTTCTGAACATAGCTATGATCTGTGATGACTGCTCGTGGTGGACATAGTGGCCGGTATCGAGGACGTGGCTTTCATAGGTTTCACTGTCCCTGAAGTAATCGGCGAAGATGGTTTTAATCTCCGGGTGGGCATCAATCAGGTCATTGGAGATGAAAACCAGCATCGCGGTTTCTCTTGCCGGGGCGTTTTCAGCCACGGTTTCCGCGTTTTCATTGAGACGGCGGCTTTCTCTTAGAATGTTGCGGTTGAACATGTTCGCATGAAACAGTGTTTCGATATGGTTGCGCTCCTCGTCTTCAAAACCCTCATAGGCCAGTACCGGCAGTGCCGATTCAAGGGACTTTTCGTCCATGAAACGGGACAGACCGAGTCTTCCGACCGCATATTGGACGGCGCCGCTGAAGCGTGGAGGGGTGCCTGTGACATCCAGAAGGACCGGGGCGATGGTCATGTCCAGTCCGATGATATGACTGACTTCATCGGGATGATTCTGCGCCCAGTAGACGGCTTCGAGACCGGCCATGGAGTGAGCCATGATGGTCACGGGGGTCTCAATGTCCAAAGTACCGAGGACTTCCCGGTAACCACCGACGACCGATGCGATGCCCTTGTCGCGGCTCGATGTCTGGTTATAACCGTAACCGGGTCTTTCTATGACGATGATCCGGTGATCATCGGAAAGTGGTTGCCACAATGGTTTGAAATCATAAAAAGGGCCTGTGGTTCCCAGTCCCGAAAGAAAGACAACCGGTGTTCCCGCACCTTGCGTGTGAACCCTGAAGGTGCCGTGGGCGGTTTCGACGGCTTCGCCCGCTTCCTCCATCGCGGAAAGGTCGTTGTCTGTCCTGATTCGCTGCTGGATAACGAGAGCCATAAGGATTAATAAGATAAACAATGATGCATACTTGACGAGTCTTTTTATCATAATCTCACCTCACGTTCAAGTCTATTATAATGATTGGCCTTTTTCCAGGTTTTTTTCACATCATGATGATTGAAAAAGGTCGGTTCACGGCTTCATCGACGGTGTTTTTCCCTTTTTATGAGTCCCGATCTCCCGAAATAAACGTCACGTTAATCCGTGCAGGCATAAAAAAAAAGGCCGGTCTGAAGACCCGCCCGATCAATAATCGATTCCCACTGAAACCACGTTTTCCATACTGTCCGCACTACAAGGCGTCACACCAAACACCATGCCGCATGAAGGACATCTGTCTTCGTGCGTGGTCATCATGAAGGTATGACCACAAGAACACACGATTTCGAACGCCTTAGCCAAAGGCTGATTGGCGACGCCTTTGCGCCTTACCTTGTCCACGGCATTCATCTGGCTGCCACAACCACAGTTTTCTGACATAAAGTCACCTCCTGACAATAGGTTATTATACGCATATCAAAGCGATTATGCAAGCACGGTTTGGGTCCGTACGCTGATTTTTCAAACAGCAGAAGTGTTTATAAATAAAGCGCCTTCCGACTTTGGACCCTGATCAATCATCAGGCATGTTTTACCTTGATCAATGGCGCCTCAATGCAAAAGGAGAAGCTTAGAATATCGGGCGCCCTCACTTTCAAGCCCGTGTAGAAGATTCACATAGATCGCTCTCCTTGTGTCTGAACAGTCGACGGCACGAATTTCAGCGCCAATGAACCGTCTTTTTCGACAGGCAGAAAATAGAGGGAGAATTCCGTTAGAACATTTCAGTGGGATTTTCAGATAGCGATTTCCAAAAAGGCACGAATTTTAACAAATGGAACTACAAAGTGGTTTCACTTTATGGTAAAATGTAGGGAAGGGTTTCGGAAATGAATGTGAAAAATAAAGATTCTAAACGGCAACTATATCCGTCTTTTCCTGCTCAGACGCATCTTCCATATCCGGTATCTGTGGTTGTTTCTCGGTCTTCTCTATTTTCTTTCTGGAATGGCGTGCTTCTGTTCAGCCATCCGAATTGGCCTTACGCCTATGCAACATTCGAACGCTTCATCACCGTCTATTCCGTTTCGGTTCTACTGCATCTCCTGTTCGTCATTCCGCTGCACCGAATGGTTCATGCGTTTGCTTGCCAAGTCCAAGGGATGTTCGGGGCATCAGCCATCAACCTGATTATTTCTGATGTTGCGCTTTACCTGCGCTTTAGCAGCGTGATTTTGCAAGAAGCACCAGCAACATGTCAATCGAACCACGATTTATCAAATCACTTGTGAAAGGGTGTTTTTTATGGGAATGACCTACCTTGTCATCATCGCCACAAGCATCATCATCGGTGTCACACTGAAGACGCTGATGAAAGATTTCAGAAGATTCATCCTTCTGCATCTGGTTTTCCTTCTAATCATGGTCAATGTAACTCTGATCATCGATGCCGAGTTCGCGCCGATGGGCTGGGGGAGCGATATCGCATTCTTCTATTTCTTCCTGCCGGTGATTGTCGCGTTCGTTTCCGGGGGCGTCTATTTACAATCAGGTAGAGAAGAAACAATAACCATACGGGAACCTTGCGGTATGAAGGTGGCTTTGAAATCTTTTCGTTGTTTTTTTGAGGAGTTGAGGCTTGAATGAGAGTGATGGATCTATACCGGGGCATCGGTGGACTCCGTGGCGATTCCGTTTCAGCGTTCTTGAAGACCTGGAAACAATATATGAACGATCCCGATCTCTACCGGGTCTGTCTAGAGGACGCATCAGGTTATGACTTAAAGAGTCAGGTGCTTCCGGTGATCCGGCATGCGCTTGAAAACAGGGACCTTATCGACAGGGCCCACGATAACTTCCTGGCAATTATCGATGAGCTTCGGCGGAAATACAACCGACTGTTCAAAGAACCCGATGTGTGCCTGGTCTTTTATCTCGGGCTCTGCAGTGGCGCGGGTTGGGTTGTCGATATCAAAGAAAAAGACCACATCCTGTTCGGCGTGGAAAAGATCGTCGAACTGCGGTGGGAAAAAAGACCGCAGCTTTATCATCTTGTCTGCCATGAGCTCGGTCATGTAGCCTACAAGCATCTGGGCGGCACGCTGGCCGATTCAACTTCTGAAAACAACGCACAAAGCATCAGACAGCTTCACAGCGAAGGGTTCGCAGAACACGTGGCATCGCTGCTCAGTCCCTATCAAAACAGCAGGGGTCCTACATGGCTCAACTGGTGCGAGGCCAATCTGGATTGCATCAAGCATGAGTTTCTCGGGTTTCTTAAAGAAGGCAGAGATACACAGCCTTTCTTCGGTGATTGGAGCTCGATTCTGGGACATAGCGATCTCGGTTATTTCCTAGGGCTCAAATTCATTGAAACCCTGGCAAAAGACCATGACCTCAAGACCATCGCAAGGATGGAGATTGACAAAATAAGGAGCCATCTGGTGCGCTTTTTGACGGCTTAGGTTACCATCGTCCCATCAAGGAAACATCGTCCACACGCAGACCGCCTCGATGAGCGGTGATTTCGAGAGAAGCATCGCCGCCATCATCATGAGCGAGGGGCTTGCCATGCACGCAAGCAGACACATCATACCGAGCGCCGCGGCGTCGCACTACGTCGAACATGAGCCCGGCTGGTTCAAGACCTGCCGCCTGAAGAAAGACAGAATCACCAAAGGCCTCTTTCTTCATCTTAGGGACCGATCGGCAGAGGTCGTCAGACGCTTCACTTTCGGCACGCACACCACCGGCGAGGCGCGGGAAGTCTGTTACGGCGCCTGGGAAATCGTGGGCACTTGTCTGAAGGATGGCGTATCCTACAAGACCCTCGCGGGGATCGAGGAAGAAGCGATGCCTGATTTTCTTGAAGCCAGTTACTTCAATAGGACGTGACGGTGCGAAAAGCGGACGTGTCAAAAGACGCTGCGGCTTCATGTTTTTCTGCTTTGTCAGACGGGGTCATTTTCACGATACCGCGTTTTTCAAAAGGCCGGTGTCACCTGATTCCTTGAAAAAAGATGTCCGCAGCGTCTTGTCGCCTCGGACATCTTTTATGGCATTCAACTGGCATCCGGATCATTGCACAGGTTTATTTGAAACAGGGAATTCCACGGGACCATCATTCGCCATTGTTTTTTCCGGAAACCTGGAAAGCCGCTATTTCATTGATTTGAGGTTATGAATCAAAACCTCGACAATGAGACCGAGACCGCCGACGATAAAGAAACTTGCACCAATGATCACCTGGTTCATATAATGGGAATAAACCATCAAACCCAGTCCGATAAAAACGAACAGGAACGAACACCAGATCACAAAACCGTTCAGGGGAGAAGCCTTGTCTTTTTGCATCATCATCTTCCTTTCTGTAATAGTCACCAGGATAATGATATGACGTTTTATCGCCGAAGTAAATCTTTTTATGCGTTTTGGAAAAAATGCATAAAAAGTGCCATAAGCCTGCTGGGATCTGTTTTAAAGGTCTTTGGATGGGCAGGAACTTTTTTCGTAAACTATTGGAAAGTAACCGGCTTCAAGGCCGACTTTTCCTAAGGCTTTCGGTTTGTTTTTTCTGCACCGGGTGATAGAATCAAGGGTAAGGAACCACGAATTTCACCGCATCATATCATATGGGATAAAACGTGCTGTCAAGTGTGCCAAGGCATGTCGTTGAAAGGAGGGCTTGTGATGCGCCACACCGGGGTCATCTTGGTGATGCTCGCCGCTTTATTGTGGGGAATAAGCGGGGGCATCGCGAACGTACTGATGAACAGGGGATGGTCGCCTTATGTGATCTCATTTTACCGCGGGATGCTCGGTTTCGTTTTCTTTTTCGTCTGGTCTTTGTCCACGCTCGGGCGTGAGAAACTGCCAAGCATGCGGTTTTTCCTGTGGTCCGCCCTTGCCGGCGCCGGGGTGCTTGGAAACTTCATGTTTTATTACCTGAGCATCGAGGCCGCGAGCATCAGTATCGCGATCACACTGATGTATTCCGCCCCCATCTTTGTCCTCCTCTTTGCGCTTTTGTTCGGGCTTGAAAGGTCGACATGGCTCAAGTGGGCCAGTGTCCTTTGGGTCATGGTGGGCATCGTCCTGCTGACGGGGGCCTATGACCCCGGGCGTATCACGGTCGGTATGCCGGGCGCGCTCGCGGGCCTCGCCTCCGGGCTTTCCTATACGCTTTTCATCTTCGGCTTCAAAAAGGCCTCGTCGCTCGGCTCGGCGAAATCGGTGCTGGTGGTCGCGTTCTTCTCATTCACGGTCATCCTGCTTTTTCTCATGGACGCGGGTGAAACCTTGCAGGTGGTCGGCTCGTCCGATAGGGGCTTGTTCTTGTTGCTCGGTGCGATCGGGGCGGGCATTCCCTTCTTCATCTACGTGATCGGCCTGCGCAAAACCCTGCCGACAACCGCTTCGGTTGTCGCCATGCTCGAACCGCTCACCGCTGCTGCGATCGGCATCCTGATTTTGGGCAACGAACTTTCGGCGATCCAGTTGATCGGTGGTGTGATTGTTTTGATGTCCGTAACCTTACGCAGTGTGAGACGAAGCAAAACTGAAAAGCCGCTTTATTGATCGCTTCATCACAGGTTCCACAGTGGACGTCATGCCGGACTTATTGAATGATTATTGCCAGGTCCACAAGCAAAATAAGTGGTTCTGGTGATAATGATGTATAAGATTTGTCGGACATTGCATACCCAATCATGAAAAGACCGGCCACCTAGGGCCGGTCTTTGCGTAATTCAAGCGTCAATCCTGATTTTCATCACGGCTTTTTGTGTTTTCATCCGCCCAAAACAATCAATAGTCATAGATAGGATAATGCTCCGCTTTGTTTATCGCTCATCCGTCTTATGATCACACGGAAGATTATGCGCTTTTCAATCAATTGATCAGTTCCTTTACAAGGATCGCATAGAAATTTTTGCGTGCGTGATGCTCTTTCCACGGCGTGTGACCGCATTTTTCAAGCAAGTAGAAGCGGTGCGGCGGATCCAACTTCCTTAGTGATTCTCTCACCGCCTCTTGCGGGTGCGCATCGTGATCGCCGTGTATGGCGGTGACGGCGCATTGAATGGTTTTGCCCATCTCGAACATCGCTCCGCTTTTTCTGAGATCCTGCATTTCTTTTGAGATGCTTATAAATGTCTGATGATCAAATAGACGCCCGTCATAAGGGGAATGAACCAGCTTGTAGCTGTTCACCTGTTCCATGAATTCGCCCATTTCCGCGAGTTTTTCATTTCCGGCCGCACCGGAAGCATCAGTGAAGGCGTTTTGAAGATCCTGAAACGCAGACATCTGCGACTTCGTCAAGCGTTTTTCAAGATGGCTTCGAAATACCGCGGCGTGTGCTTTTTCCAAAGGGCCGCTTGAAATCATGACAATCTTGCGGACAAGCTTAGGGTATCTTCCGGCGAACATGAAAACCAACATCGCGCCCCAAGAGTGGCCGATCAGTGTGGCGGTGCCTTCCATGTTTTCCTCAAGAATCCGCTTCAACGCCTGAATCTGACCCTCGATTGTCCTCTCGCCCAGCAAGGGCTCGATCACACCACGGGTTTCAGACAAAGTTTCACACATGGGCTTTGCGTCGCCGAGCGCCCCGGGTCCGCCGTGGACGATGGCGATGGTGTAGGGGGTGTCGCCATATTTTCTGAAACGCATGGTGTGCCTCCTCGAAAATGATATAAAAACCACTTCATCTGCGATATCGATTGAATAAGATGCCTCATCTCATTATACACCCAAAGCCGGCATTTCCAGGAACAATATTCCATGTTGCGCATGAAACGGTAGTATCGAGAAAATCATTGAATCCGGAATTTTATCCTTTTTCGACCTTCCAGGATTGTGTGGGCGTTATACGCGACTGTTTCAAGAAAGAAGTATGCAAGCAGGGCGGTTGATTATAAAAGACGGCGAGCACATCATGGCCGACCGTCTTTTTGCTTGTTATGGCGGAAAGGAATCTAATCTTCATCGGTCGGGCTGTTCGCCCAGTCGGTATGGAAGAATGAGCCTCGCGGTTTGTCGGTGCGTTCATAGGTGTGGGCGCCGAAGTAATCGCGTTGCGCCTGGATCAGATTGGCGGGCAAGGTGGTGCTTGTGTAACCGTGAAGATAGTTGAGCCCCGCCGAGAAGGCAGGCACGGGGATACCGTTTCTTGCCGCGCCCGCGACCACGGTGCGAAGACTGTCCGTGTTTTCGACGATGGCACTTTTGAAGAAGTCATCGAGCAACAGACTGGATAGGTCGGGATTTTTCTCGAAGGCTTTCTTGATGTCGCCCAGGAAACGGGAACGGATGATGCATCCGCCGCGCCACATCAGGGCGATTTCTCCGTAATCGAGCTGCCAATCATTACGCATCGCGGCGGCGCGAAGGAGCGAGAACCCTTGGGTGTAGGAGATGATTTTGGCTGCGTATAACGCTTTACGCAAGTGTTCGATGAAGGGTTTCTCATCGGGGATGTCTTTATCAGGCGCAATTTCACGGAAAGCGTCGCTGGCTTGCTGGCGTTCTTCTTTGAGGGCCGAAAGAAAACGGGTGAAGACCGATTCCGCGATCAAAGAAAGCGGAAGACCGTTGTCAAGCGCACTGTGGACCGTCCATTTGCCGGTGCCCTTTTGGCCCGCGGTATCCAGAATCTTGTCAAGCAGGGGTGTTCCGTCTTCATCCCTGACTTTCATGATATGGGCGGTGATCTCGATCAGGTAGCTGTCGAGCTCGGTCTTGTTCCAGTCGGAAAAGATGTCACCGATCGCATCGGGCGAAAGGGAGAACAACTCGCGCATGGTGTGATAGGCTTCGCTGATCAGCTGCATGTCGCCGTACTCGATGCCGTTGTGGACCATCTTGACGAAATGGCCGGCGCCCTCGGGTCCGACCCACTTGCAACAGGGCTCCCCGGCAGTGACCGCGGCGATGGACTGAAAGAGATCCTTGATGAAAGGCCAGGCCTCGATGTCGCCGCCCGGCATGATCGAAGGGCCGTGTCTCGCCCCCTCCTCGCCGCCGGAGATGCCCATGCCGACATAGCGGATTCCTTTTTCTTTGAGGTCGTGCATTCTTCTTGTGGTGTCTTCATGGTTCGAATTACCGCCGTCGATGAGGATATCGCCTTCGTCGATGAGCGGAAGAAGCTTGTCAATGACCTTGTCGACAGGCGCACCCGCCTTGATCATCATCATGATCTTGCGCGGTCTTTCTAGATCGGCCACCAAGGTCTTCATCTCGGTGGTGCCTTTGATGGGGAAGTCTTTGGCTTCGTTCTTTAAAAAATCATCGACCTTGTCTTGTTTCCTGGAGGAGACAATAAGCTGATGGCCTTTCTCAGCCATGTTCAAAGCGAGGTTTCGGCCCATCACGTCGATTCCGATCAGGGCGATGTCGGATTTTTCTTTCAACATGCGATCACCTTCAATGTCTTTTGGATACACCCATTATAACAAGTTTTGTGATAAAGGTGGGGAGAAACACCGTGTCATTGCACCGGCGTGACTTCGTGACATGCTTGGCGGGTTGACAGAATGGCACATTTGTTGACACTTCGACCCTGCCCCTTTCTTTTTCATAACATGCGTTATAAAATGGGGGTGACAGCAGAAAGAAGACAAACAAGGAGCGTAGAAGCCATGAGTGAAAAGATAGTCACCAATGCCCCCCGAAAAACACGGAGGGATATAAAGAATCCACTGTCCGGCGACTTCAACAAATATCTCACCGAGATTGTTCTGAATGCGGATGATTCGTATAAACGAATCGAATCCCGCACCGATGATGCCTCTACCAAGGAGATTATCATCGACCTCGATAGAAAACGACGCGAGGTCACGGTCATCGATTACGCCGAAGGCATGACCGCTGAGGAGATGGAGACGAAATTCGGTGTCTATGGCGCCGACCACGCCAGGGGCACCGAACACGAAACGGTGCGGGGGATTTTCGGCCAGGGCGCCTCGGATGTGCTTTTCTCCTGTGCGATGAGCGAGAAGAAAGCCGAGATAAAAAGCATCAGGGAAAACCGTCTTCATACATGCAAGTTTTATTTCAAAGAAGAAAGGGTGATTCGCGCGCAGACGCAAAAGCGCGCCACGGCCAAGCCCTTCAAAGCAAAACACGGCATCGATGAAAACGGTACGGTCGTCACTTTCGGTATTCCCGAGGAAGTAAGCATACCGAGAAAAAAGGATATCAGACAACGGCTCGAGACGTTTTACATGTTTCGCTACATCCTCGCCGACCCAAGAAGAAAAGTCATCCTCATCGATGATGGGAAGCGCGCTGTCCTCTCATCGAAAAAGCACATGTTCTCCAGGATGAAACCCGTCTTGAGCGATAAGGAGTTCAGCTTTGATTTCGAGGGCAGGACCATCACCGGGACCATCCGCCTCTATCTGAATAAGAACAAGGAAAATGATGGCACCCATGTCATCATCAAGGATGAAAGAGAGGCCGTCTATGACAATACCCTCTTCGAGCTCGAAAAATACCCCGGCGCACATCTGATCAGCGGTGAATGTGTCATCGAGGGGCTCTATCACATCCTGAAAGAGAAATTGGAAGACGAGAAGAATCCGTTGATGATCCTCACCGACTCAAGGGACGGTTTCGACCGCCGCAACAATTTCACAAAGCGATTCTCCGAAAGCGTCTCGCCGATCGTCAAGTCCACCATCATCCGTGTCAATCGCCAATATCAACATGAAAGCGTCTCCCTCGACAGGAACCGCCGCTACAAGGACGTCCTCAGGAAAATCAACGATTTCTACAAGGAACGCATCGCGGCGGAGATCGGCGCACTTTCTCCCGGTCTGGAACCGCCGGCGGGCGGACTGGCCTTTGCACGCGAGGCGATTTCAGTGACCGAGGGAAAACGGTATGTGCTGCACCTCTATGTGAACATGAACCTCCTCGAACCGGGGACGGCCATCACCCTTGAATATCCAGATACCGCCGCGTTTTCGGTGCATCCTCCCATGGTCACCGCCGAGAGTGAGGAAGCCGATGAAAACGGACTGCTTTCAAGGTCGGTGATGATCGAGGCTCATTTCCCCACCGATGAACCGGCAACCCTGCGCGCCGTCAGCGGCGATCATGAAGCCACCGTCGACATCAGGGTGGTGAAAGAAGAAGTGCTCTATCCCAGATACGGTCTCGAATTCATTCCCAAGCATTATCACTTTGCTTTCAACCGTACCGCACACCTGAAGCTCTACTATGATACGCAGAAGTATCCGCCCGGAACGGTCGTGAACCTGACCTATTCCTCCCAGCAGGAGCTTTTCGACCGGGAAGAGTCCCATGAGCTAACAGCCGGGGATTGGCTCTATGAGACGACAGGCTGCCTGAAGATTCCCTTCAAATCCGGTAATCGCCCCATCCACTATACCGTCACGGCCAGCACCGACGACTATCGCACCAAAGCCCGCATCAAAGTCGAACAGAAACAGGAAAAGGACAAGGGGAAGCGCGGTTTTTTGAACAACATCGAACTGATCTTCGAAGATTCATTCTGGCAGACATCGCTCGATACCGCGAGCGGCACGCTCTTCATCAACGGCGATCATCCCATCAACCGGGCCATCATGGGCGACCTTCACAAGCTCGATAGGAAAAGTCCGGCATTCAGTGAAAACCAGCATCGCTACATCCTGGAGCTGATCGCTCAAGAAAGCGCCAAGCACATGGCCGAAAACAATTTTTCCAAGCGGTCCATCGACAGCGTCGTCGATGTCGCGGATTTTATCCAAAGCGAGAAAACCGCACTCTACAGGCACTTGCAGGAAGACCGCTGAGCAAGTCACCGGTTTTTCAATACACCTGTTTCAAAAATCCGACCCGGGAGTGATGTCATGAAAACCACCCGTCCTTCCTACGTGCCCCTTTATGAAACCGGCGAACTGAACAGGCGCGTCTCAAGGTTCAAAGCGATCATGGAATCATGCGACCTTTGTCCTCATGAATGCCGCGTCGACCGGACAAGGGGTTGCCGCGGTTTCTGCAGGGCGTTCGATCAGGCCGTCGTTTCCGATTACGGACCGCACCCGGGCGAAGAGGCCCCCTTGCTCGGCGAGGTGGGTTCCGGGACCATCTTCTTCGCACACTGCACCCTGCGCTGTGTGTTTTGTCAGAATATGGACATCGCCCACGGCGGCCGGGGAAGGACCGTATCGGATGAGACCCTCGCAGAAATCATGCTGGACATCGAGCGAAGCGGCGCGCCGAATGTGAACCTCGTCACTCCGACACATTTTTTGCCGAACATTCTCGCCGCTTTGAAGCTCGCTGTCAGCAAAGGGTTCAGACTGCCGCTTTGTTACAACACGAGCGGTTATGAGAAGAATAAGACCATCGAGCTGCTCGACGGTGTCATCGACATCTACTTGCCCGATTTCAAATTCACCGCCAGCCGGGCGGCCGCCCGCTATATCGCCGGCAGTCCCCGCGACTATCCGGTTCACGCCAAAGCGAGCATCAAAACGATGCACCGGCAGGTCGGCGACCTTGTGACCGATGATGAAGGCACAGCCGTGAGCGGACTCATCGTGAGACATCTCATCATGCCGAACCGCGCCGCCGGGACCAAGGAATTCGTCAAATGGATGGCTAAGGAATTATCAAAAACGACCTATCTGAATCTCATGGGCCAGTACCATCCCCCTTTTGGACAGAAGACACCTGCGGATATCGATCGCCCCATCACCAAAAAAGAATACATCGAAGCCTTCGATTGGGCCCTCGAGGCCGGTCTCACCAATCTCGATCGCGATGCCTATGACCGCTATAGACGCCTCAAACGCCGATAAACCCTGAAAAGGCGGAAATCGTCCCACGTTTGCAAGCCCAGAGGATAACAAGATAAACTGGCGGTTCTTCATGAGGAAAGAAGACGTCGCTACCGCCTTGCAAAGACCCTTTTAAAGAAAGATACACGGGATGGAGAATTCGATTGCGAACCACTTCACGGTATGCTATAGTTATGTTGAGAGAAAAGGTTCAACCCTCAACCAAGGTCTTGATGAGAACGAGTCGCCATCTTTTGCGCAAGATGTGACCATGATCAGGAGGAACACGATGAAGAAAATATTGATCGGCGCCGGCGTTGCCATCTTTGCATTTTTCGCGATTTCAGGCGGCTTCTTATTCTATCTGAGCCGCGACCTCGCCTCGGCTGATGCGCACACCATCGGCGCTGTCGACCTTTATGCCCTCGAAGACGGCACCTACACCGGTCGCCATGAGGGCGGCCGTTTCAGCAACACCGTCGAGGTGATCATCGACAACCACGCAATCAAAGACATCCGTATCGTTTCGGATCTACGTTTTTCGCGGGACGAAGTGTCCGCCGAGGTCCTCTCGAACGTGATCGAGGCTCAAAACACCGATATCGACATGGTCGCGGGCGCGACCGTATCGACGATTGCCTACCTGAAGGCCATCGAAAATGCGTTGAATGGAGAAGGATAATGGAAAAGACACTCGTCATCTATGAAAGCCGCTATGGGACGGCGCAAGCCTATGCGAAGACCATCGCTGATAAGCTGGACGCCGGTATCGTCTCCGCGAAATCCCTGCGTGAAGACGATCTTGAAGACGTGAAGACCGTCGTCATCGGCGGAAGCATCTACATCTCGAAACTGAAAGTGCTTAAACGGCTCAAAAGGTTCGAGGCGATACTCAAGGATAAACGGCTCTTCTTTTTCGCTGTCGGCCTTTCTGACGAGGCGTCGGACGATGTCCTGGAAAAAATCAGAAACGACAATCCCGCGCTTGCGATGGTTAAAGAAGAGAACCAGTACTACTTCCCCGGATACTTCGATGTAAAGACCCTCAATCTCAGACACAGACTCCTGATGAAGATGTTGCATGCGATGCTTCGCAAGAAAGAAGACCGAAGCGCAGAAGAAGAAGGACTGCTGAATGCGATCGAGAACCCTGTCGACTACCGGGATATGTCGCTCGTCGATCCTCTCGTGAAGCGTGTGCGTGAGACCTGAACATCAAAACCGATGACCAAAAAGCGTGCCGTTCGAACGGACACGCTTTTTTAAACGGTCGATTTCGCGAGATAAAAGGAAATTTATTTTATCAAACGGAAAAATCAGTTATAATGGTGCCATAAGATCGAAGAAGGATGATGACATGGAAGAGATAATCAAGAAACTTAAAGAATTCAGGGATGAAAGAAACTGGGGTCAGTTCCATTCGCCGGCGAACATCTCCAAGTCGATTGTGCTTGAATCCGCGGAACTGCTTGAGAACTTCCAATGGGGCGATGACCATGCGGATAAAGAGAATGTGAAAGACGAAATCGCCGATATCGTAGGGTACTGCCTTTTGCTGTGTGACCACTACGGTTTCGATCTGGAAACGATCATGCACGAAAAGATTGCGAAGAACAACAAGAAATACCCTGTGTCAAAAGCTTACGGAAAAGCGGACAAATATAACAAGCTCTGAAAAATATTTGAAGAACAGGAAAAAGAACTCCGGTCCCATCACAGTAACAATCGCATAGTAATACGATGAATGGAGTCGCTTCGGCGGCTCTTTTTTATTGATAAATAAATCAATTTTATTGATGCCTAGTCATAATTATATTGATTGTTATTAAATAAAGTTAATTTAGTATTGAATTTTATTGATTTTATGATAATATTTAATTATGGACAAGTTGATTTTTTTATGGAGGTAATGCTTATGGATAAAAACAAGGCTTTGCGCCGGCTGGTCGGGATGTTTCCGAACCGCTGGCTTCTACTGACCGGTGTCGCGATGACGATTCTGATGTCGTTTGTCACCGTATCGTTCAGTTATCTGCTGAAAGTGGTCATCGATTCCGCGCTCGCAAGCAACCGAGAGATATTCTTCAGCTATATTTCCATCCTCGCGGTCCTCGTTGCGCTGAACGGGCTTTTCGTTTTCATCAAGACCCGTGCGCTTGGCGGCTATACCGAACGCGGTATGGCGAAACTACGGGAGGCCTACGGCCAAAAAAGCACGGACATCGCTTTCAAAGCCATGCAGAGGTCCCATTCCGGCGATGTCCTGTCACGTGGCACCAACGACATGAGCCGTGTGCGACAATTCACCGCGATGACCCTGCCGCGCCTGATTGAGATTCCGCTCACCGCCGTACTGGCGCTCGGACTTCTATTATTCCTGTCGTGGCGTTTGTCGCTCATCACACTTGTGATGCTGCCGGTCCTTATTATCGGCTCGACGATGCTTTCAAAACCGATCGGGGCCGCGAGCAAACGGGTTCAGACGAAACTTGGCTCGGTTAACACCGTCGTCACCGATTTCATCAAAGGTGCCGAAGTGGCCAAGGCTTACAATCTGGAAACCGTTCTTGAAAAGAAGAACCACGACTACGTTGAACAAAGCATCGAAAGCGGCACGGAACTCGCAAAAAGACGCGCGATGCTGGAAGCATTTTCGATGATTATCTCGATTCTTCCTTATATCGGAACTTTTCTGATCGGCGGTTATTTCGTCATCGAGGGGCACATGACCATCGGCGGACTGCTCGCTTTCATCAGCCTACTCAACTTTTTGACTTTCCCGCTGAGCCAGATGGCCATCATCATCGGTGAGGCCAAACGGGATATGGCGGCGGCCGACAGAATCTTCGAGACACTCGATGAGACCGAGGAACGCAAAAATGGACACCCGTTTGATTTCGAAAATGAACCGTTCGCCATTCGCATGGAAAACCTCACCTTCGCCTACAACGGTGATGAGAACAACGTCATCCGCAATCTCGACCTGGCAATCAGGCCCGGCGAAACAATCGCTTTCGTCGGTCCAAGCGGTGGCGGCAAAAGCACCCTCGCTAAGTTGTTGATGGGGTTTTATGATGCTTATGAAGGTTCAATCACCATCGGTGGCCACGAAGTGAGCGACTGGCATCTTTCCACCATGCGCAACCACATGGCCCTCGTGTCGCAAGATACCTTTCTGTTTCCAGAAACCATCCGCGAAAATATTGCGCACGGCAATGAACAGGCGTCTGATGAAGCGATTGAAGCAGCGGCGAAAAAAGCCAATGCGCATGCGTTCATCATGACACTTTCAGATGGTTATGAGAGTGTTTTGAGTGAACATGGAAACTCCTTAAGCGGCGGGCAAAGGCAAAGGCTCTCCATCGCCCGGGCGATTTTGAAAGATGCGCCCATCCTGCTTCTTGATGAGGCCACAAGCGCGCTTGATACGGACTCCGAAGCCATCGTCCAGGCCGCCCTTTCCGAGTTCATCAAGGACAAGACCACAATCATTATCGCCCACAGACTTTCGACCATCAAAGACGCCGACAGAATCTGCGTCGTCGAAGACGGCGCAATCAGAGAAACAGGTACCCATGATACCCTGCTCACAAAAAAGGGCACCTACGCCAAACTCTACGAACATCAACTCGAAACCGCAAAGGAGGCCGAATATGAAGAAGCGAACCTTTAGACGAATCATTAGAAGCATGGGGAAGACCTTCATAATTTATGCGACCGGTCTTTTGGGCATGGGAATTCTCATGTTCATACTCCAAGTCCAGATCGCCCTGATGTTCCAAAGTCTTTTCGATACCCTCATCGATGGAACTTTCTCCGATGTGCTCGACAATATCATGCTCTATCTTATCTTCATGGTCATCATCTTCATGATCGCGCCGTTTTTCATCTATCTCATCCAGAAATCCGTGGTTGTCACCACGGGAAAAATCAGACGAAAGACTTTCAGCAAACTCACAAGACTCCCCGTTAATTACTTCCAGGAAAACCACAGCGCCGAAATCTCATCGCGACTGACCAACGACATCACCGAAGTCGAGAAATCCTATGGCACGCTTCTGGTCAATTTCGGCATCAACCTCATCATCGGCATCGGGACCACAGTGGTGATGTTCACCCTCGAATGGCGTCTCGCGCTGATCGGCATCTTCGCATCCATCCTCACCCTGCTCGTCAACACGGTCTTCGCCAGACGACTGCGAAAGATCAGCGACAAACTGCAAAAGAATCTGGCCACCTTGAACACCAAACTCTCCGACATCATCTCGGGATTGCAGGTGGTAAGAATCTTCAACATTCAAAGTATCATCATGCGCAGGTTCAACAAAAGCAACGAGGATGTGAAAGACACCGCCATGGATCTTGTCCAGAACCGGGCGCTCATCAATACGATGAACACCCTGCTTGGGTTCATGAGCTTCATCGGTATCACCATCATCGGCGCTTACTTCGTCTTGATCGGCGAGATCACCGTCGGGACCATCATCGCGGTGACCCAGCTCCAAAACGGACTGAGGGACCTCGCCCGTACACTCGGCGATTTCATCACCAACCTGCAAACCTCGCTTTCCGCCGGCGACCGGGTCTTCGAACTGCTTGATGAGAAAGAAGAACCACAAACCTATCCCCAGGTACCCGTATTGGACAAAGACACCGCAATCACACTTGAGAATCTCCGGTTCGCCTATGATGATGAAAACGTGCTAGACAACTTCTCCCTGAGTCTTTCCAAGAACCAGACCGCGGCACTGGTTGGCCCGAGCGGCGGTGGCAAATCCACCGTCTTCAAACTCCTCCTTCAGTTCTACCCGCCTAAAGAAGGCGGTTTGGCGATCGACGGCCAAAACGCGGGCGACGATACGCTTCGGGCCATCAGGGACAAGATCGCCTATGTCCCCCAGGACGCCCACCTGTTCAACGCCACCGTCAGGGAGAATATCGCTTACGGCAACCCGGGCGCTGAAGAGGACGCCCTCATCGATGCGGCGAAAGCGGCCAACGCCCACGATTTCATCATGGCCCTACCAAAGGGCTATGACACCATGGTCGGTGAAAACGGCACCACCCTATCAGGCGGTCAGCGCCAGCGCATCGCCATCGCCAGAGCCGTCATCAAGGATGCCCCCATTCTCTTGCTCGATGAAGCCACGAGCGCACTCGACAATGAATCGGAAAAGCTGGTCAAAGATGCGCTTGAAACGCTCATGAGAGAGAAAACGAGTCTGATCATCGCCCACCGTCTTTCCACCATCGAACACACCGACACCATTTTCGTCGTCGATGCGGGACGCATTGTCGAAAAGGGCCACCACAACGACTTGCTCGCCAAAGACGGTCTTTATGCGAACCTCTATCACCGTCAGCTGAGAAACGGCGCTCCCGCTTAAGCATTTCCGGATTTTCTTCTTACACTCCCCCTCACCGGTCCCCGGCTCGCTTGATCGCGGTCGCGGACCGTTTTTCTTTTGAATCAGCGAAAAAAGCTTCCAAGCACTGTTTTACGGTGTTAGAATAAGTTAATGCGCAAAGGATATGGGACCGGTTACCAAAAACCCATGGACGACGCAATGAATCGTGTCACATGAAAGGATAAGACCATGGAAAAACTTAGAACCGTGTGGCTCGAAAGCGCCACTGACGAAAACTTCAAATCACTATTCAGATCGTACTTCCAGGAATTCGGCATGAAAATGCCGGACAAGGGCTTTCTGCAGATGGATGCGGATAACAAACAATACGGCATCAAGCTGATCGTACTCTACAAAAACCATACACCAACCGGTTTTTGCATGTTCCAGGTGGACCGTGCGGACAATCCGTGGTGCATGCACGAGGGCTGTGGCGACATCCGAGAGTTCTATGTCGTGCCTGAAGAAAGAAAAAAGGGTTACGGCGCCATGATGTTCAAAACGGTCAAAAACTATTTCAGCGCGGAGGGCATCCATAAGATCTATCTTACCAGCGACGACAACGAAGCGTTCTGGATCAGACTCGGTTTCTCCCCGACCGGTGCCGTCATCGAAGAAAACGGAGGCCGCGAGTATGTCTATTCCGCGACTAGATGACAAGGCCGTGTTATACTGAGACCATCAACAAATCAAAAAAGGGAAGTGAACCCATGGAAAAACTGACCGTCCTTTTCAAAAGCGACAACATGACCGATATCGAAGAACTGATCGTCCCTTATGTCCTGAACGCCAAGACACAAGGCTGGTGGGACGCCGTGACGCTCATCATCTGGGGGCCCTCACAGAAAAAGGTCGCCGAAGAGAAATTCGTCGGCGATGCGGTCCGCAAGATGATCAAGGCGGGCATCGACGTCTACGCCTGCAAGAAATGTTCAGACAGCCTGGGGCTCACCAGTAAGCTTGAATCGCTCGGCATCACCGTCATCTACACAGGCACACTTCTGAGCGAACGTCTGCGCGAAGAAAAAGTACTGACCCTTTAGGAGGTAACCATGGCTTGGATCAAACAGATCAGTCCCGAGGAAGACCCTCGGCTGAAGACCATCTACGAAAAGACGAGAGCCCGCACCAAAGAAGATGTCGCCAACGTACTCAAAGTCCACAGTATCAACCCGCCGGTGCTTTCGGCCCATCTCAAGCTCTATGAGACCGTCATGTTCGCCGAGGGCGCGCTCGATAAAGATCTCAGGGAGATGATCGGCGTCGTCGTCTCGAAGGCGAACGAATGTCCCTACTGCGTACACCATCACGCCACGGCCCTTTTCAAGATCACCGGCGACAAGACGCGTATGCGGCGTATCGCCGCCGATTATAAGACCGCCGGATTAAGCGAAAAGGAACTGGCGCTTTGCGACTACGCGGTCAAACTCACCACCACATCCTATAAGATGGTATATGAAGACATCAAACGACTCGAGGACCTCGGGTTCAACGATGCGGCCATCTTCGAGGCCAACCAGGTCGCCGCCTATTTCAACTATGTCAACCGCATCGTCAACGGTCTCGGCGTCGAGACGGAAACCATCTGACACAAGACACCGTCCTCTCGGTAGAGCGGTTTTTTTTGCCAATTGCCTCGAGAAACGTTCATTATAAAAAGGCGGCTCAATTGACGAATGACACTATCTAAAACAAAATGCGGTATGCTATAATGGGACTATATGACCATAAGGAGATGTTAGTAATGAAAAGACGAATCAGAGAAGCCATGCCGATGATCAGCGTCCTGCTTTTTTTGAGCATGGGTTTCATTTTCGAAGAATGGCTCTTCGGGCTATTGTTCTTCCTGCTCATCCCGCTTTCCGAGTTTTTACTCAGCGACGATATCCTGATCAGCATCCGCAATCTCTTCCCGCTTCTGGTTGTGGCGGTGTTCCTCGTGTTGACCATCCGCTATGACTACGCGCATCCGGGCTGGCTTGTGTTCCTGCTCATCCCGATCTTCTACACCCTGTTTCCGGACCCCAATGATAAGAAACAAAAGCACCGCTGATGCTTCGTTGGTTCCAACCGGCCAAAACAAGAAAGGATGAAGACGGCTCATGAAGAAAAACCCCTACAACAAAACCAATCAATCGGTCAGCCGCCTCGGTTTCGGCGCCTGGCCGCTCGGCAATACCGCCCACGGTCACACCATGACCGAAAAAGAAGGCATCGCGCTTGTGAAAAAAGCGCTTGAAAAGGGAATCAACTTCTTCGACACCGCCCCGAATTACGCAAGCGGACGCAGTGAGACCATCCTGGGCAAGGCCCTTGAAGGGAAGCGGAGCGAGGTTGTCATCAACACGAAGTTCGGCCATCACCCAGATGGGACCATCGATTTCGGTGAGGACGCCCTCGTCCCCTCCATCGAAGGAAGCATGAAAAGGCTAAAAACCGACTATCTCGATTCAGTCATCCTCCACAATCCCGACCCCGCCATCCTGAAAGGCGAAACGAGACATTTTGAAATTTTGAAGGATTTACGCGCCAAAGGGAAGATTCTGACCTACGGCGTAAGCATCGACACCCGCGAAGAACTCGAAAACGTCCTCGAAAGAACCGACATCGGCGTCATCGAACTCCTTTTCAACATCAACGCCCAACAGACAAGAGATCTGCTTTTGGAGCTTGAGAACCGCGACATCGCATTGATCATCAAAGTGCCGCTCGATTCGGGCTGGCTAACCGGTGCCTACACAAAAGACAAAGTCTTCACCGACATCAAATCGCGCTGGACCGAAACAGACAAGCGGCGCCGCCACGAACTCATCAACGAACTCAAAACCATCACCGGCAGCGAACGCCTGACACCCTACGCGCTTGCTTTCATCTGGTCCTTTCCCGCCGTGACGACCGTCATCCCGGGTATCCGTACGGAAAAACAGCTCGAAGAACACGTCGAAAGCGAAAAGGTCACCCTTTCCGAGTCGATGAAGGAAAAACTCATCGACTACCATGATGAGAACATCAAAGGCGATCCGTTGCCATGGTAGGAAGAGAAGACGCGAATAAACGCCGGTTTCCCAAAATCGCCCATCTCAAACTCGTTGTCTTGATCACTTATCTGTTCATGGTCGCCATGAACATCCTTTCAAATGCGCTGCCTTTCTACGGGCGCACCGCCGGCGAAGTCTCGGCGATGTATGAGACGCTTTTCACCCCCGCGGGATTCACGTTTTCGATCTGGGGTCTCATCTACCTCATGCTGCTGGTGCTAATCCTGCGTCTTTTGCGGTTGCCGGCGACCACCCTATCATCCAAACAGGGCAGAACCTTTCTTCATGCCCTGATCGCCTCATCCCTTCTCAACAGCCTCTGGCTTTTATTCTGGCACAGGGACAATCCCCTGATCGCGCTGACAATCATCGCGCTTTTGCTTTTAAGCGTGCTCACCGCCTACATCAACCGTCCCCGAAAGGAATGGCCGATCGATATCGGTTTGAGTCTTTATCTAGGATGGTTGAGCGTGGCGACCATCGCCAATCTTTTCATCGCTTTTTCCATCACCCACCCCTGGTTTGAAACACTCGAACCGGTCTTATTCATCCTGACACTCATTGCCGGCTTCATCCTGGCAGCGAGGATGGTTTTTCTTGAGAGGGACGCCGTCTACGCGCTTGTGTTTCTCTGGGCCTACTTCGGAATCTTCATCCGCCATCTGCGCGAGTCGGCCCCTTGGACCTATCTCGTCACTGGCGTGATGTTGTTCATGCTTGTCATCCTGGTATCATACGGTCTTTACCGAAACTACCAATCCCGGCTGGCCGAATAAGCCGCCACCGTTTGAAACTGCAAAACATCATCACGCCCCGGAAGGTGATAACCATGCTAAACGCAAAAAAAATCGGTATCTGTTTCACCGGTGGCGGTGCCCGCGGCGCCTATCAGATCGGTGCCTTGAAAGCCCTGGATGCACTCGGTATCTTTGAATATGCCGAGGCGTTTTCCGGAAGCTCGATCGGTTCGGCGAATGCCGTGGTCGCCGCTTCAAGCGGCATCGAGGCCGCCGAAAGGGTCTGGCTCGAACTGCCCAGGGACAATATCCCGAAAAACAACAATAGGAACAGGAAAAACAATGATAAAGCCCGGTTTTTCGATATCGAACAGGGACTTTACTCCATGGATGTCTTTGAACAGGTCGTCAGCGATGCCATCGATTTTGAGCGGCTCGGACAAACCGAGGTTTATGCCACCATCTCGGAGACCGGTCTTCATGATGGCCGCTTTTTCGACATCTTCAAGTCGACCTACGACCACTATCTTCGCAAAGACTCGAAAGTCCGTTATATGCCACTTCACCAACTCCCCGAAGAGCTTGTTGCAAGCTGCATCACTGCATCTTGCTCCATTCCCATCTTTTTTTTGCCCGTCACCATCGAAGACAAGAAATGCTATGACGGCGGCATGTTCGACAATGTGCCCGTGACCCCGCTCGTCGAAGGCGGCTGCGATGTCATCATCGTCATCCACCTGCACCGTTTCCGCACCCGTCTGCACGAACCGAAGAAAAGATTCCCCGGTATCACATTCCATGAGATCCGCCACAACGGAAACAAACTCGGACGTGTCCTCAAATTCAGCCATTCGCAGACGGAAAGACTGCTCACCCTCGGTTATGAGGAGACCCTTGCTTATTTTGAAAAACTAGAAGAAATAGATTGAGAGGAAACACCATGGAAATCGCCAATAATATCCTAAAGCGCATGCTACAAAACGTCATCTTCGTCATCGGCACCAACTGCGGCGGCAAGACCACCACCGCGAAAGCCCTCGCAGAAAGAAACGGGCGCGCCTTCTATAGCGCCGATGAACACTACTGGGACCACCGCGGACTGACCGATGAGAAAAACCAACCCAACATGAACCGTCCTTTCATTGACTGGGAGGAATACTTCGGTCGCGATCCGGAAAAACAGGCCGCCTGGTTATTATCCTGTATGGAAGAGGAGGTCCCCTTCATCCTGATCGACTTGCTCCGCCTATCTGAAAGGCATAAAGAAGGCGTTATCGCCGATGTCCATGCCGTGCCCGAAATTCTGCTCAAAGTCAGCGACCCGTCGCGTATCGTCGCCATGACGGCCGACGATGCCACGATCAGGCGTGATTTCTTCGGCCGCGAGGATAAGAACCCGCTTTTGGAATGCATCAGAAAAAACACACCGGACCCTGAAAAAGCGACTGAAAACGTCCTTGAGACCGCCGTTTTCGTCGCAAACGAAGAAAAAAGAAGAATCGGTGCGTGCGGTATCCATACCGATGAGCGCACCGGTGCGACCGACTTTGAAAAACGCCTGCGGCGCACCGAAAGCCATCTTCGACTCGGTGGAAAAGACTGACCGACAGTCCTGTTCACATGACCCGATTACAAAAAGACAGCCACAAGGTTGTCTTTTTGGTTTCAAGGGTGTGGGCTAACGTGATCATCTGTTGTATAATGATGGTAATGTGTAGAAAGGAAGGCACGCCTATGAACAATGCATTCTCGCCCTATCTTGATCAAAAAAGACCTCTGCTTGAAAAACTCATCGCTCGATTGAGCGGATCGTTCGATTTCGCAAGCGTCCTCGCGACCGATGTCAGGGGCACGTCGATCGATGTCGACCGCCATGACACCTCCGTCCGCCCGAGCGATCTTTCTGAATCGGGCTTCGTCATCAGAGTCCACGACGGAACGTCTTATTCGGAGTACGCGACAGACCGAATCACTAAGGCGGACCTGGACAGTGTGGTCGAAAAGGTGAAAAGCCTCGCCAAGACCGGTGGCGACACACCGGCGATGACCACCGCCGTGTTGAAAGAAGAAGGCATCCAAAAGACATTCATCCGCAAAAACCGCGGCGAGGTCTTAGACACAGGGGCCATCATCGACCGACTGAGAGGCTATGTCACAAAAACCATGAACCGCTCGGACGCCATCGTCAATGTGCGCACCGGTGTGGAAACAAGCGAAATATCAAAACTCTATCTTTCCAACAAGAACTCCCTCACCCAGTATTACACCTGGACCGCCACCCGCGCGTTCGTCCTGACGCGAAAAGCGGACAACACAAAATACGCCTTCGACGGCATGGGCGACGATTCTTTAAAGAATGCCCTCGAGTCGCTTGGGGACATGCTTGAAAAGACCGCCGACATCGCACTGCGCCTGCTTGATTCAACGCCGCCCGAACCGGGCACCTATACCGTCATCACCGACCCATCCATCACCGGTCTCATCGCCCACGAGGCTTTCGGTCACGGGGTCGAACTCGACATGTTCGTCAAGGACCGCGCCATGGCGAAAGACTATATGGACAAACCCGTGGCCTCCCCGCTTGTCACCATGCATGACGGCGCCGCTGCCGTCAAGAGCGCGGCGTCCTACTTTTTCGATGACGACGGGGTTTTGGCGCAGGACACGAAAATCATCGATCAAGGCATCCTGAAAAGCGGCATCAGCGACGCTCAAAGCGCCATGCAACTCGGCCTTGAACCCACCGGCAACGGCAGAAGGGAAACCTTTGACCGCAAGAGCTACAGCCGGATGACCAACACGTTCTTCGCGCCTGGAAAAAGCGACCTATCGGCCATGATAAAAAGCGTCAAGCACGGCTATCTGATCGCCCAGACCAACAACGGCATGGAAGACCCCAAAAACTGGGGCATCCAGTGCACGGCCCACTACGGTGAAGAAATCAAAGACGGCGAACTGACCGGCAGAATCGTCAGCCCCGTCGTCCTTTCCGGTCACGTGGTCGACCTGCTGAAATCCATCAGTGCGGTCTCGAAGGACTTCAGAATCATCGGCAGCGGTTCCTGCGGCAAAGGCTACAAGGAATGGGTCCGCGTCAGCGACGGGGGTCCCTATTTGAAAGCGCAGGTGAAATTCGGATGATCAAGGCCATCATGAAAAAACTTTCCGCCCACGAAAACATCAGCGACTGGTTGCTCACCACCACCCATACCCGCCGTCACGAGGCTTTCTACGTCATGCACGAACGTGAAACCAGACGGCTCGTCGATACCACCACATATGAAGCGACCGTCTACCGGCGTTTCAAGAAAAACGGCGATTCCCATATGGGATCGGCCACGTTCAAGATTCCATCCGAAGCCGATGAGAAGACGCTCGATTCAATGATCGAAGACGCCGCCTACGCCGCGTCCCTTTCCAAAAACAAGCCCTACGACCTCGTAACCTCGGACGCCCGAAAAACATTCAACGAACCACCCCTGAGCGATGCGCCTTTCTCACTCCTCGACGAAATAGCGACAACGTTCGCCACCAAGACCGACAAAAACACCCGTTTCAACGCCATGGAATGTTTCCACACCGAGACCACCATCCGCATCATCAATTCCAAGGGTCTCGATTACGACAAGACGCTTCGCAAGGTTCAAGTCGAAGCGATTCCCTCCTATGACGGCGAAGCCGGAAACGTCGAACTCTACCGGTTTTTCACCTATGGATCGATCGACTTCGAAAAAATCACCGCCGACGCCGAAACCGCGATTGAAGACGTCACCGCCCGCTACCACGCCCAAAACAAACCGGACATTGAAAAAAGCGACATCATCTTGAGAAAAGACGATGCGGCCACGCTTTTCAGACGACTGATCTCTGATTTCAGTTACGCAGGCGTCTACCGGGGGGGCACCGAAAAAAAACCGGGCGACCCCATCCAGAAAGATGCAAAAAAAGACACCCTGACCATCGCCCTCGTCCCATCCTCACAGGGAGACGCCTTCGATGATGACGGCGTCCTCTTACGTCCGATCACCGTTTTAGAAGACGGTGTCTTGAAGAATCACTATGGCTCGAACCAGTATGCCCAGTACCTCGGCAATAAACCGAGCGGCCGCTTGAACAAGCTCTCCGTGGCCACCGGCGACACCCCGGTGACGTCGATGCGCAAAGACCGCACCTTAGAGATTGTCGCGCTTTCTTCCATTCAGATCGAGCCCTATTCGGGCTATATCGGCGGTGAAGTGCGGCTCGCCCTTTACCATGACGGAAGTAAAACCATCCCTGTGAGCGGCTTTTCTTTCAGTGGAAACCTCGACGAGATGCTCGCCCGGCTCACCCTATCCGATGCGACCGCCGACACCGCCCGCTACCACGGGCCCGCCTTCGTCCGTCTCGGCCCCGTGACCGTCACATGAAACCCGTGGTCATCGTTGCGAGCGATTCGTCCTGGGTGGAAGCATTTGAACAGGTCAGAAAAATCCTGACACGGTCGCTCCCGGATGACCTCGTCGCCGTCGAGCATGTCGGAAGCACCGCCGTGCAAGGCCTGCCCGCCAAACCCATCCTCGATATCGACGTGGTCATCAAAAAAGATTCCGGCTTCGACACCATCAAAACGGCCCTGGAAGCGCTCGGCTACATCCATGAGGGTCATAAGGGCATCGTTGGGCGCGAAGCGTTCAAAAGAAGCGACGAGACCGTCCCCTTTACGACACCGGCAAGACCCGCCATGGCCCAGCATCTCTATGTGCTTGAGGAAGGTGCCGCCGAACTGAAGAAACATCTTTATTTCCGAGACCGCCTGCGCAGCGATTCGGTCGTCAAACAGGCTTACGGCGAACTCAAAATCCAGCTGGCAAAGCGCCACCGCGATGACCGCGAGGCCTACACCGAAGCCAAGACGGCCTTCATCCAAAATATCCTCAAAACCATGCCAAAGTGAAAAAAGACCACGTTTTGAACGTGGTCTTTTGATTGGGAATCAGTCGGCGAGAATGACGGACCCGCCGAATTCGGTCTCGATCCACTCGGCGATGGCCTCGCTTTTCAAAACCGCATAAAGCGCTTCGATGAACGCATTGTCCGCATCGTCGCTGTTGGTGACGAGTACGTTGACATAAGGTGAAACGGTGCTTTCGACCGCGAGTGCGTCCTCAAGCGGGTTCAGCCCGTGGTCGAGCGCGAAATTGCCGTTGATGAGGACAAGATCGCCGGAACGGTTGGCGTAGTTGGCGTAAAGCTGGGTGGGGTCGACTTCCTTGAACGTGACGCTATGTTCGCTGTCGAACAACGCGGGGAGGTTTCTGATGGCGCTCGCGGTGATGGCTTCGGCGGTGGTATCCGCCTTGATGGTGATGAGTCCGGCCGTCTCGAGGACCCCAAGAAGCCGGGGGCGGTCGGCAGGAGAGTTCGAGACGATGATTTCGAGGGTATCCGGAAGCGCATCCAATGACGCATGCTCGAGAGTGTAAAGCCCGATCGGCTCGATGTGGACGCCTCCGATGTTGACGAAATCATAGCCATGGTCGGCGATCTGTGCTTCAAGATAGGGGATGTGCTGGAAGAAGTTCGCAATCAGGTCCCCTTCATGAAGGGCGGTGTTGGGCAGGACATAATCATAAAATTCCACAATCTCGAAATCGAACGCGGGGTCGATGTGTTTTTTCGCCTCTCTCAGAATCTCCGCATGGGGTGTCGGTGAGGCGCCGACTCGGTAGGTCGATGTCCGGGCGCAGGCACTGAGGGTGAGGGTGAGAAGAACGATGAGGAATGGAAGGTATATTTTTTTCATTTGGTTTCTCCTTTTAGTTTTTTTGTAGTTTTCTGACGATGAGGTCACCGGCGAGCTGGATGATTAAAATGAGCGCGACGATGAGCACGGTCGCGATCCAGGTCACTTCCGGGCGGTTTCGCGAATAGCCGTACAGGTAGGCCAGATTGCCAAGCCCGCCGGCGCCGATGGCTCCGGCCACGGAAGTGAAGCCCGCAAGCGCGATCGCGGTCACAGTCAGTCCCCTGACCAGAGCCGGCATGCTTTCGGGAATAAGAATTTTGGTGACGATCTTGTAATCGGTCAGACCCAGGGCTCGTCCTGTCTCCTTGAGGTCTTCACCTTTTTCGAAAAGGCCGATTTCGACAAGACGGGCATAGAAGGGGACACCCCCCACCACAAGCGCTGGAATGGCGGCGGAAGGACCGAGAATCGTTCCGACGACGATTCTGGTGATCGGGATGAGTAGGACGATAAGAATCAAAAACGGAATGCTTCGGCCCATGCTCGTGATGACGGACAAGGTGGCATAGACCCTTCTTTTCGGTCGCAATCCCGTTTTGGCGAATACAAAAAGGAGCACGCCGAGCACAAGTCCTAAGAATCCGACCAGCAGGGACGATAGCAGTGTCATGTAGAGCGTCTCGTTGAACGCTTCGAAATACATTTCAAAGTTTTCCATCGAGAATCTCAACCCCTTCTTCGGTTAGACTTTTCCTCAGTTGGCCGGGGTCGTCGCTGTCGATGCTCACGAGCATCAGCCCTTCTTTTGACGGGGTGATGTTCGCGAAGAGGATGTTGATCGAAGCCCCGGTTTTCTTGATGAGTTCGCTCAGAATGACTTTGTCGGTGGTGGTGCCTTTGAACCTGAGCAGCGTCAGATTGGGAAGATGGCCGTATGTGTTCGCGATGGCGTCGATGTTGAACCCGATCGAAGCAGTGAGCCGTTTGGTGACAGGATGGGACGCCGCGAAGAGAATGTCATCGAGCGGCCCGTCTTCGACCACTTCGCCGTCGTCCATCACGGTGACATAGTCGCAGGTTTCTTTGATGACGTGCATGTCATGGGTGACGATGACGACTGTGAGCCCTCTTTGTTTTTTGATATCGGTGATCAGATTGAGGATGCTTTTGGTCGTATCCACATCGAGAGCGCTCGTGGGTTCGTCACAAAGCAGTATCTCCGGGTCATTGATGAGCGCTCTCGCAATGCCGACCCGCTGTTTCATGCCACCTGACAATTTGGCCGGATAGGTATCTTCCCGGCCCTCGAGCCCGACATCCTTGATCAGTTGATGCGCTTTTTGACGCCAGGCGTCATTCACACCGGTCGTCGCGCTGATCGGAAAGAGCACGTTTTCAAACACGGTCTTGCTTTCAAGGAGGTTGAAGTGCTGAAAGATCATGCCGACGCGCCTTCTGTACATTCGCATCGACTCCTTGTTGAGTTTCCTGACGTCGGCGTAATCAAATACCCTGATCGAACCGCTGTCGTGGGCCTCTAGCTGGTTGATCAGCCTGATCAGGGTGCTTTTTCCCGCACCCGAATGGCCGATGATGCCGTGGATGGTGTTTTTCCTTATATTGAGAGAAACATTCCGAAGCGCTTTTGTTAGCCTGCTTTTTTCCTGGAATGTCTTGTTGACGGTATCGAATGTGATCATAACCTTATCCTCCGAAATCGTATAAAAAAAGCCTTCCGCAATGAAAGGCCGTCGTTTCAACCATATTCATCGCTAGGCAATCAAGCCCCTGGGTAAGAGCACCTAAATCAATAGGTTGCTGCCGCTTCGAAGGTTACCTCGCCTCCACGGCTCTTAATGAATTATCAATATTTGCAAGCATTATAGTAGCGCAAGCCCGCAAAGTCAACTGTGTATCTGATGAAAGTGTTTCCGTTTAACACTAATGGGTTCCGACCAAAAGCTGCCCAAAAACTTGAAAAGGCGGTCCCTATAAGTTATCATTAGAATAAGCGGTCATTATCAGCTAAAAGCCCTTATTAAGGCGTCTTTGAGCTTCATGACCGTTGCCGGTTATTTAGCTCATACCGCGTTCATCTTGCATCCGCCGGCAAGGAAAGCCTTTTTATTTCAAACGAAACAGAGGATGTTTCTCAAAGAAGGGAATGATGTTATGAAAGTCAATATCAGAAAAGACAGTGTGCCGGTGATGATCGAACTTATGAGAAGTCTCAAAAAAGGGACCCTTGCTGATGACATGCTCGATGAGCTCCTTGACCACCCGGACTATGTCATGGAGTTTTCGCGATACAACAAAGGTATCACAAGGGAAGTGTTCGCCGATTACCTAAAGAAATTTCCAGCCCTCACGGAAAACGACATCAGCAACATCAATCTCAGAATCCATCACAAATATTACCGCGATTTCTACGAAGACCCGGATACCTACGAGAAGAGCCTTTCATTGCTGGATTTTGACAGTGAAGCGCTGAACGAACAGGCACAGATTGCAAAAAAGGGTCTGCCCGATGATTTGAAAATCGAGCAAGTCGACCTGGTCTTCACCATCGGAATCGGCCCTTCTTTCGGCTACATACACGGAAACAATATCCACTTCGACTTCCTTCAACTCGTGAAAGAAAAATCAAAAGCAGAGTTTGACGCCTCGATCGCCCACGAGATCCACCATGTGGGGTTCAACGCGCTGATCAGCGAAGAAGCGATGCGCAAACTCTCGCTCGAGGAGCTTTTCTACCTGTATTTTTCCGGCGAGGGCCTCGCCGTCAAATACTGCAACAACGCAGAAGGCAATTTGTCGAAAAGCATTTATCCCGGACCGAAGAACATCGGACTCGACCCATATTCCTGGAATTATCTGAACCGGGATTTCGAAAACATGATGAGACGTTTCAAAAGCACCCTCGGAAAAATAAGAAATGGCACGTTCACAACCGAGGATTTTCAAAAGGAACTCAAGGATTACTGGATGAACCCTTACCATGAGAACCAGGACGACCAGGCCGTTCCCGCACTCAAGCAGCTGAGACTCTACAGCTTCGGCAATGAGATCTGGGGTGTGATTCATGATGCTTTCGGCAAGGCCAAGGTCTTTGAGACCCTAAGAAACCTGAAGACCTTCCCCGAGGTCTATAATCAGGCGCTTGCAAAACTCGGCAAAAAAACATACACCATCTGAAATAAAAACCGTCTGACTGACCTCAGACGGTTTTTTATATCCTAAGCTTTATTCGTACGTCTCATAGGCGCTGATGATTTCAGGAAGATTCCCCATGGCTTGTCTGCATCTTGTGTAAAGGACGGTGTGGACGGCATGGAAAAAAGGAAGCAGTGCAAAAAGAATGACGGCAAGCCAGAACCCGCTCACGATCAGCCAGGTGCGGGGCGTGAGAAAACGCTCCGGATGATAGGCGGCAGCAAGCAGCCCATGAAGGCTGACAAGGTACCAAATAGGCAAAGCGGCCGGAAGCATCAAAATCCTGAAACCCATCATCCAAAAAAGCGATCGTCGCATCATCGCAGCACTCAGTGCGAACGCCCCCAACCTACGGTTCGACAGGACCGGATCGCCTAAGATATATGGGACCATCGCCATCAGCGTGACCATGAAGAATCCGAGCACAAGTAGCGCCATTCCGATAAGAACCGCCAACAGCGGCCCGGAAGCCAAGCCATCAAGGATGACTCCGTTTGTCCGGTGGCGGATCAGAAACGCCGTTCCAAATGCCATCGTGATGAGCGGTAAAAGATAATAAAAAACCATCGCGATCAATGCGCTCGGATAACGGTCCTTCCTGAATGCCCAATCGACCAGGATACCTGCAACCTTCTTATCGGTGAGTCTCAATGTGGTGAAAGCGTGAGCCCGGCTTGGGACAAGTGGAAGTAGCAGGATGATGCCAAAACCGGTGAAAAGAGCCATCATCTTGAAAAGCAGGACACTGAGATGGATTTTGAGAATATGAAAATAGTGTGCACGTAAAAACCACCATGCGTTCTTGAAGACATTTTTCATCGCAAGCACCTCGTCATCGCGTTTTTCATAAGGAGGAAGCCCGTCTCACAAGTCCCCGTGATAACACGATCTTCATCATCAGCCTTTTGCCTCCAGATGATGACGCCGGCTTTTCTCGTAAAGGGGCTTTGGTTCAACTTGTCAAAATCGGCGCTCAACCACACCTTATACCATTGAACAATCCTCTCAACCACTTTCATCCTCTGCTCGCGGTCACGGCCGGCGCGTTCTTGCGTCTTGTCATGTTGCATGGTGATGATGGTTTCCATGTGACGTCCTCCTTGATCGGTTGGGGTGTCCTTCTAATTATACGCCATCTTAACGGGGCGGTAAATCCGAAAATCACGCAACTTCAAATCATTGAACTGAAATCCGGGTCCATGTTACAATAAAATGGTTGAATGTGATAAAAGGAGGCATCCCCATGACAGGCACGAAACGTATAGACATCACCCCCGGGACCCGGGTCAAAATCGTCACCAAAGCCGCGCAGCGAACCGGTGAAATGACAGAAGGCACCGTTCATAAGATCCTCACCAACGCACCCACCCACCCGCACGGTATCAAAGTCCTTTTGGAAGACGGCACCGTCGGGCGGGTCAAGGCGATCATCGACGAAACGGCTGAAAAAGAATCATGAAAACCCAGAACCGTAGTTCTTTGATTGCCGGATTGCTTACTTGGCGAATTTCTTCTTAGTGAAATAGTCGCTATTTTTCTTTCATTTGTTAAAATGGAAGTAGATAAAGGGGCTTCGGTCCTTTCCAGGAGGGATTGTGTATGACTGAGGAAAAACGTTTATCGATGAAAATCCATGGGATGGTGCAGGGTGTCGGCATGCGCCATTTCATCATGACACAGGCAAAGAAGCTCGGAATAAAAGGTTATGTCAGAAATCTTTCAGACGGCTCAGTCGAATGTGTCGCTGAAGGCGAAAAGAAGACGCTCAATCGTTTCGTGAGAATCATCGAGGATGATTCCCCCGGGCAGGTCGACCGAATCGACAAAGAAGAAAGTAAGAAAAAAGAATCGTTCAAGGACTTCAGCGTCCGCTACTGAAGGATTTTCCGTGATTGAATGAACCCGTCATTTCAGACGGGTTTTTCTTTTAGCGCGGAAATGGAGGCTTGAAAACGTTTACTAGACTCATAGAAAGACAGTTTTACGAATAAGCCTTGCAATTTATAATCGAAAACGGTAGACTGACATAAAACTCTAAATAATATATTTTATTTATAATAATCCTGTGGCACTGTACTTTGCGGCACCGATCACCGTTTGAAGCCAATCATCGTTTGACCCTTGATAGATTTCCAAAACCATAAGAAACGAAGCTTTTTTTCAGAGGGCGCTGGGGTCAAAAGTCCGCATGGTTGAAGTGGGTGAACAGAATGCTCAGATATGTGCTTACAAGAATCTTTTGGATGGTATTCACGTTTTTCCTGATTGTCAGTCTCGTGTTTATCATCACCCGGATGGCGATGCAGATTCCCTGGCCACCTTTTTTGACGATGCGGGAATACCTCGTCATCACTTTTGATCAATACACCGACTATATGCACGGTATCCTTACCGAGTGGTACTGGGGGACGACGCAGTATGATGAACCGGTATGGGATTTCGTGGCATCAGCGATGCCGATTTCACTGCGGATCAACATCGCGGTCTTTTTGTCATATGTCATCATCGGCATCGGACTAGGCATGCTGGCGGCCGTTAAAAAGGATACCTGGGTTGATCAGATCATCGGTATCTTCACTATGACATTCGGTTCGATTCCCAGTTTCATCATGATTTTTTTGGTAATCATGTTTTTCGGCTTCGGCCTCGGATGGTTGCCGAAAATCTATCCGATAGGAGAAGAGGGCCTGGCGTTGCATATGGGCCTCATCATTCCCATCCTCGCCCTTTCGGGTCCCCCTATCGCGACGCTCTCCCGGCTTGTTCGTGGAGAGTTGGCGGAGAATTTCAATCAGGATTATCTTCTGCTCGCAAGAGTCAAGGGACTGAACAAGAAACAGATCCTTTTCCGTCACGCCCTCAGAAACAGCATCACACCCGTTATGCCCGAGATTCCGAATCTGTTTGTGCTGGTGCTGATGAACGCGTTCTTCGTGGAAATCGTCTACAATGTGCCCGGTGTGGCGAATCTGTTTTTGAAAAACATCTACCGGGCAGGTCCCGGGCCACATTTCATCATCGATACGCCGATCATCACTACAATCAGTTCCTTCTATGCGTTCATGGGGCTTTCCATCGCTTTGCTCATCGATATCCTCTATGGCTTTGTCGATCCGACCATCTCTGTCGGGTCTAAAAAAACGCCATCGTAATAGGAAAAGTTTTTGCGAGGTGACTTTACAGTTTCGCATCCGATCTTTTTTGGCTGAAAGCGGGTGGCAGTATGATAAGATACATCGTCAGTAGATTGTTGTTCATGGTTGTGACCTTTTTCCTGATCGTCACGGTGGTCTTCATGGTCACCCGTCTTGCCATGCTTATCCCCTGGCCCCCGTTTTTATCATTCAGAGGATATTTCCAGATCGCTTTCGAACAGTACAAGGACTACCTCACAGGCATCCTCACCGATTGGGACTGGGGCATGAACATGAGGGGCGAGCCGCTTTGGCCGGATGTCCATGAGCGGATGAAGCTATCCCTCAGAATCAACATCGCCGTTTTTCTCACCTACGTCACCGTCGGAATCGGCCTGGGTATGATCGCAGCCTTGAAAAAAGACACACTCATCGACGATGCGATTGGTGTCTTCACCATGGTTTTCGGCGCAATTCCCAGTTTCATCATGGTTTTTATCGTCGTGTTGGTCTTCGCCCACTATCTCGAATGGTTGCCGAGATTCTATCCTACCAATGAAGATGGCATGCGCCGCCACATGGGTCTGATCATACCAGTTCTCGCCCTTGCGGGCCCGCCCATCGCGACCATTTCGAGGCTTGTGCGAGGCGAGCTCGTCGAGACGGCGAATGCGGATTATATCGACCTTGCGAAAGTGAAGGGTCTAAACAGAAGGCAGTGCTTGCTGCGCCACGGCCTCAAAAACAGCATCACACCCGTGATGCCGGAAATTTCCTCGTTATTCATTCTGGTGATGATGAGCGCCTTCTTCGTGGAGGTTGTCTATGTGATTCCTGGTATGGCGCGGCTCTTCTTGGAATCGATCTACAACGAAAGTATCCATGGCCCGCACTTTTTGATCCACACGCCAACCGTCACGACCATCTGCGCCTTCTACGCGCTTCTAGGTCTCTCGGTAGCCTTGCTCATCGATATTCTCTACGGTTTCATCGATCCGACCATCAAGCTCGGTTCGAAGAAATGACATTTGATGAACCGATAATAAAGACGCCCGGCCTGAGGCCGGGCGTCTATTTGATTGCGGATTATTTCGGATAGAGGTCGCCGGTCATATCGGTATCATGCATCGCGCGGCGGTTGCGTTGCTGGTCGATCAGTCGGCGGTAATATTTGATGTTGTCATGGACATCCTTGAGCATGTCGTCGACGTAGCGATCGAACACATTCTCGGTATCCTCATCCTTGTAGTAGACCGCATGGAGCGCAAAGAGGTCGTCCCCGGTCATATTGAGGTGTTTGCTTTCGGGATGGTGGTGGAAGTAGAGCTTCTCATCGAGCGCCGCGACGTATTCGACTCTTACCTCATCTGGGTGTTTCACCCGGATCATGGTACTGTTTTTTCTTTTGTAACGGCACAAGACGATTGGAAATTTCGTTTCCTTGAGCACCTCATTGGTCTCCGCGTCGAGTTTGTCGGCATCGAGTACGAGGAGGGTATGATAATCGGTGCTCAGATCGTCCTCGACTTCTTTTTGGAATTGCTTCACTCTTTCCCGAGCGGCTTGCCAATCCCCGGGTTCAAACGTCTCAAGCACTTTCACGGCATCAGCGATATCGTCCTTTTCAAGCTTATGGTCCTTGCCGAAGTCGACTTTGTCAAGACGGATTTCCTTACCGGCATCAAAAGTCTCCCGGTCTTTTTCACAATAGAACTTGTCTTCATCATGGCACTCGCCATGGGTCCGTTTGACGATCTCGCCGTCTTCCATGACCTCGATGAGTTTGAATCCGGTTTCAGCGTGATTATAACGTTTCCAGTGGATTCTCTTTTTTTCCATAGCCGTTCTCCTTTCAGATACCTTGTTAATTTAATTTTATCACCTCTTTCGCACCATAACAAAGAAAACACAAAATGAATTATGTCTATGGAACAAACCGACACGTTCGGGCAAACGATGGTTTACCAGCGGACTTAAAATTGCTACAATGGAAGTGTGGATAAACGAAGCAACAAAGGAGGCCGACATGGAAGCAATCATGAATCTGGAACTGACCATCCATTATCCGATGGAGAAGACGGTGAACCTGAATCTCTGCGGGATGAAAGACCGTTGTGAGGAACCCTATTGCTACATGCTTGATGATGCGCAGATGGAAAAACTTAAAGAGGGTCTTGAAACACTGCGTGTGGAAGACTGGAATCAAAGTTATATGGACAGGGAAAACCCGGACCGCTTCGACTGGGATCTGAAGATTGTGACAAAAACCGGAAAGACCACAATGAAATACGGTAGAAACAAAACCCCGGACAACTGGCTCGACTTTTTGAACCTGATCAACACCGTGGCCGGCGAAACCCTGATTGAGACCGACTAAGCGATGCGAACAGGGGATAAGTCCGTCCGGCTCGAGAAGAACCTTGGTGTTTTCAGTGAAAAGGAGATGTCCCGGATCAGGGATATGAACGTCTTGCTTGTCGGGCTAGGCGGTCTCGGCGGCCACATCGCGAACGGTCTTTTGCGTCTCGGTGTCGGTAAAATGACCATGGTCGACCCCGATACATTCGACATGACCAATTTGAACCGTCAACTGTTCTCGACGACCAAGACCATCGGACAGTCGAAGACCGAAGTCCTCAAAACCGCATTGCAGGACATAGACCCATCCGCCGAACTTCGCTTCCATACCTGTCCGGTGAGCGAACTCGACGACAATGTGGTGCGCACCGCCGACATCATCATCGATGCCGTCGACATCATCGCGACCAAATGTTATCTCGAGAAACTCGCCTTCAGACACGGCGTTCCCCTTTTGCACGGCGCCATCGGCGGCTGGTATGGCCAAATGGGCATCATTATGCCCGGTGCGTTCATATTAAAAGAACTCTACGGCAACAATTCCAAAGGCATTGAAAAGACCCTGGGCAGTCCTACCTTCACACCAGGCGTGCTCGCATACATGATGGTCGCCGCTTTCGCCACGTTTGCAAGCGGAAAAGAAGAAGCGCTAACCAACCGCATCCTGCTGGTCGATCTTTTGAACCACGACTACAGAATCGTGCTGGACCGAAACAACGAAAAATGAAAATGAGACGGACGTGATACCATGGTGACCATCAGGTTCTTCGGACTGATCAGAAGCAACCACCGGATTGAAACCTTTGAAACAGAGCCAGGCGTTTTATCTGCGATTATCGATAGAATCATGGCCAAACACCCTGAGATCACCCGGCGTGAATTCGAAAATGCGGTGCTTTTCATCAACAATGAGAAGATTATGCACATGAAACGATTCGACCTCGTGCTCGAAGACGGGGACGAGGTGATCTTCACCAATTTCGTGGGTGGTGGTTAAAAAAACCCGGTTCACATCAAGTGTTCCGGGGTTTTTTCATTGCCGCTTCGGCAGTTTCCTGCGGTGCTTCTCAAAGCTTTTCCATGGGTCTTTTTTGGTCTCGAGACGCTTGAATAGGGTGCTGAATGTCGCCATCTGCGGACTGAAATCCTCGTTGTCAAGTTCCTCCCAGGTAACCGGCAAAGCGACGGGCGCGTTCTTTTTTGCCCGCAGGGCATAAGGCGCGACCGACGTCTGACCGATGGCGTTTCTGGAATAATCGAGGTAGATTCTGCCTTCTCTTTTCTCCTTGCGCCGCTCAAGGGTGGTGGTCTTCGGCAGCGCCTTGTTGACGGCTTTGGCGACTTTGCCGGCATAATCACGGACGGCCTCGAAGTTAAAGTTCGGTTCAAGCGGCACCGCGATATGCACACCCTTGGAACCGGTCGTCATGACAAAAGGGCACAGTCCGTCTTCTTCAAGAATGTCCCGCACTTTCTTCGCGGTTTTGACAAGCGCCGCGACATCCTCTTTTTCCGGATCGAGATCGATGATCAGCTTATCGGGTTTATCCGGATGGTCCTTGCGGCTCAACCAAACATGCGGCGTGATCGTGGCCTGGTTTGCGAGATAGATCAGTGACTTCCTGTCGTTGCAAAGGACATGGGTCGTCTTACCGCCTTGTTCCTTGTCCAGGGTGATGGTTTCAATGAATTCGGGAAAGTGATCACCGGCTTCCTGTTGGTAGAAGCCCTCCTTCGAGATGCCATCAGGGAAGCGGTGCAAGGTCATCGGTCGCTTCCTAATATGCGGCAGCATCACGTCTTTGACCATGTCATAGTAGTCGATCAGGTCCTTTTTGCGGATTGTGGGTTCTTCAAACATCACCTTGTCGGTGTTGCTCAGGGAGACACCTGCTTTTTCCATCGGACATTCACCGCCTCATTCGTCTTCAAGCGCCTTTTCAACCTGCTTGATGGTTTTTTCACTCTGGATGGATTTCGGCTTATCTTTGAGGATATCTTTTTCCCTTTGCGCCTCGTCATCTTTCATCTTCATGAGAAGCCAGCGCCCATCATCTTTTGAACCGGTTCTTATCAGGGCGAAATTTCCTTTGAGCTTCTTTCCTTTCAGTTCCACCACGACACGGCCCTCTTTTAAAGCCTCGGTCATGGTGAGGGCGTTGCCGTCATCGTCTTCGGTGTGGTTCTCATAAGCCCCGCGGTCCCAGACGATCACCGTCCCCGCGCCGTAATGGTCCTCGGGGATGACGCCTTCAAAGTACGCGTAATCGAGCGGATGGTCCTCGGTCGGTAGTGCGAGACGCTTCTCGCTCGGGTCCGTGGACGGACCCTTTGGAACCGCCCATGACTTTAACACGCCTCCGACTTCCAGTCTGAAATCATAATGCAAAGTGGAAGCGTCGTGTTTCTGGACAACGAAAAGCGGACCATTCTTTTTCTTTTTCTCCTTGCCTGAAGGTTCAGGACTTTCTTCAAGCCTGCGTTTTTCCTTATAGGTCTTGAGTCTGTCTTTCTTCTCACCCATGGAATGCCTCCTCTTCATTACAGTGGTTACTTTCAGCATAGCACGCGCACTGTCCAAAATCCACCAAAGGCACTCTTTTTGTGACCGACGAACCAAAAGCATTGACAAAACAAAGAGAATAAATTATGATGGAAAAAATCGCCATTTGGTGTTACAATACTAATGTTTGGTTCCGGTAGCTCAGCTGGATAGAGTGACGGCCTCCGACGCCGTAGGTCAAGGGTTCGAATCCCTTCCGGAACGCCAATTTGTATGTGAAGAGCCCACCTCGGGCTCTTTTTTCTTGCATCCTCCTTCAGGTCTTTTCCGTGCCCCGTATAAGTGTTGTGTTGAGTTGTAAATGATGTGAGACAAAAAAGAGGGAATAAATAAAGGGATGTTGTATCCTTGAATCGAAGTATCTAGAAAAGCTTATTATTGAAGCGT
>Ga0207421_10000460_pt1 | contig 52296 bp, 34 predicted proteins | sample SodLakKL_010_SED_4_FD_187542 | JGI IMG/M metagenome (GOLD analysis project Ga0207421, IMG submission 187542) | Alkaline sediment microbial communities from Lake Tanatar, Kulunda Steppe, Russia - 8KL_010_SED (SPAdes) (version 2) | ecosystem: Environmental > Aquatic > Non-marine Saline and...
ATACTAATATTCTGTATATTAACATAAGTACCATGCTGCTTTTTTTATCTTTTTTTGCTGTTTTTTAGCATATTAATTTAGTGCGAAACTTTAGTAAGTTATTATAGAATGTCAATTAAATATATTTTTTTATATTCTGAATGGCCTCCATGTTTGTTCATCTTATTTTGTCTGACTTAGTCTGATGCGGGTTTCATTCTTATTCAAATATTTTTCATTTCACTGGGTGTCATTTTAAAAATGTAAGTATATTTGATACCTGTACAGGTGCTGGAGTTTACTTCTTTAAAGTTTAAACCTGCTTTGGTCGGGCAGTGGACTGTAAATCGTCAGTAATTCTTTGATTTTATTTATATAAATTTTTTAAAGATAATAATTATGCGCAGGAAAAGATTTGCAGTATTGCTTACAGCGATTGTTTTTGTTGCATGCAGCTGTGATTTTATTGAAAATGTTAATCCCTTCTCCTCAGATTCCTCCGATTCTCTGGAGATTTACCGTGAACGTCTCGACAGCATTAATCTTGCCCGGGAAAGGGAGAGGGAGGAAATGCTGGAACGCGAAAGAGTCTTGCTTGAGAAAATAGACAAATTGCAGAGTGAGGCCGAAAAGACAAGGATTACAGAAAATTACCACCTGATAGTGGGAGCCTTCAGAACGCCTGCATATGCTCAGAACTACAAAGAAAAATTCAGTAGTGGAGGATATGATTCACGCATTATAACTGCCCCCAATGGGTTTCACCTTGTAACAATAGGCTCTTATGAGAGTTACAGGAATGCCGTAAATGAGTATCACAGGATACGAAGCGCTGGTGAATACGAGGTATGGCTCTACAGTGAGGCTTTTTGAATTTAATTACAAAGGGAACGGGAAAACAGCCTGCTCCCGGCCGGGTCCGGTGGAAATGATATTTACCTTGACACCTGTCTGGTTTTCAATAAAATCAATATATTTTTTGAAATTATCCGGCATTTCCCTGTAAGATTTTATTTCCCTGATATCCTCTTCCCATCCTTTCAGCCGGGTGTATACCGGTTCCACATCCTGGCCGATGTCATAAGGCAGGTAATCTATAACCTTGCCGTTTTGCTTGTATTCTGTGCAAACCTTGATCTCTTCAAATCCTGAAAGTACATCAGCTTTCGTTATGATCAGCTGTGTTACACCGTTTAGCATAATGGAATATTTCAGGGCGGGAAGGTCAAGCCAGCCGCAACGCCTCGGCCTGCCTGTTGTAGAGCCGAATTCCATTCCCTGTTGCCTCATTTTATCCCCGGTTTTGTCTTTAAGTTCAGTGGGGAAGGGCCCGCTTCCAACTCTTGTACAATATGCTTTTACAATACCAATAACTTCTCCAATTTTAGAAGGGGCTACGCCCAGGCCGGTGCAGGCGCCTGCGCATATTGTGTTGGAGGAGGTTACATAAGGGTATGATCCGAAATCAATATCCAGTAAAGTTCCCTGTGCACCTTCTGCAAGCACTCTTTTGCCCCTGTCCGTGAAGTTGTTGATCAGATGCTCGCTGTCAATCAGCCTGAATTTTTTCAGCCTTTCGATCCCTTCAAACCATTCTTCTTCATATTGTTCAAGGCTGTAATCATAATTGTACTGGTTCAAAATTGTCCTGTGCTTGTTGGTCAGAAACCTGTACTTTTCATTGAAATCCGGGAGCGTAATGTCACCTATGCGGAGACCGTTTCGACCTGTTTTATCCATATAGGTAGGTCCAATACCTTTAAGAGTTGAGCCTATTTTTGTGCTTCCTTTTGCAGCTTCCGAGGCGGCATCGAGAATTCGGTGGGAAGGGAGTATAAGGTGAGCTTTTTTGGAAACGTAAAGGTTTTTTTCAGCTTCAACTTTAAGGTTAGCAAGTGCGTCGGTTTCATTTTTGAACACTACCGGATCAATAACAACACCGTTTCCTATCAGGTTTATTTTCTCTTCATGGAAAATACCGGAAGGAATTGTATGCAAAATATGCTTAATGTGATTGAACTCCAGGGAGTGTCCTGCATTTGGTCCTCCCTGGAACCTTGCTATCATATCGTAATGTGGCGTAAGTACATCCACTATTTTACCTTTCCCCTCGTCGCCCCATTGAAGGCCCAGCAATACGTCAAGCTTCATTTTCTGTACAGGTTTTGTTAGTAATACTAAATTATCTTTTTGGACAATGGCCGGAATATTTTTTTCAAAAAGATTGAATCCGGCATCACTTCTGCAGTCACTTTTTTAAAAACGCGTAAAACAACAGGCGAATTTACAAATTAATTGAATATAACAATAAAGCCGGCCTTTATAAATTCTCAAAGAAGGTACAGCGCTGTTATCCGCTCTTACTGAATGGTCAGATGTTGGCGGCATTTTTGACAAACCCCGTAAAAATAAAGGGAATGATAAGATATTTTAAAATCCATCATTCCTGAGACGGTTTGTTGTATCTGCCGGATACGGGGATCACAGAACTCTACAACATCTCCGCATTCGGTACAGATCAGGTGATCGTGCTGTCTGCACTCGAAAGCTTTTTCGTATTGGGCGAGATTTTTACCGAACTGATGCTTCACAACCAGGTTACACTCGAGCAATAGTTCAACAGTATTGTACAAGGTAGCACGACTTACCCTGTAGTTCTTGTTTTTCATAAAAATATAAAGAGACTCTATGTCGAAATGACCTTCCCTTGTGTATATCTCATCAAGTATTGCATATCTCTCAGGGGTCTTGCGGTGACCTTTTTTCTCGAGATATTCCGTAAATATTTTTCTGACAGTATCTTTACTTTTACAAGACATAAACAGTCTAATTTAAAATAATTAAAGCAAGTTACAAAAAATAGTTTGAAATGGAAATTGTTTCATTGTTAAATTAGACTTACTTAAAATTAAAATTTGTTTTCCGGTTAATTTAGCAAAAAGTGTGTAAAAACACCTGTTATTCCCTGAATGCAGACAGCCGGTTAAGGATTTTACAGAAAGCTGAAAAAGGTTTATTCTTCAATGTCTTCGATACGGTTCACCGACACAACGCCTTTTATTTTAAACATTTTCATAATGAGATTGTTAAGATGTTTTGTGTCGTGAACATAAAGATCTATTGTCCCCTCGAAAAGTCCATCATGCGATTCAACCGTTATTTTCCTTATGTTCGCATTCAGGTCATGGGATATTACATTTGTCAGTGAGCTTACTATCCCGATCCTGTCTATTCCCTTTACACTGATCCTTGCAAGAAATGAGAGAATTTTGTGGGTAGTCCATTTTGCGGGAACAATAAGATTACCGTGACTGGACATAAGCTTAATGGCAGTCGGGCATTTCGATTTGTGAATTATTACCATTTCGCTTGGGCTCTTGTAGCCAACCACCTCATCGCCGGGTATGGGGTTGCAGCATTTGGCAATACGGTAGCTTTTTTCCGGTTCGTCAATTCCTTCGCGTATTACAACCGGTGATTTAGTATTGGTTAAATTGCGTTTGGCAGGTTTGGGAGCTTTATTTTTGTTTATTATATCTTTAGGGAAATTTCTTCCTACACTTAGCTCCCAGTACCTTATCCATTTGTTTTTTGTGTTTTTGCGCAATATTTTTTTAATATTGCTTAAATCTATTATTCCATCACCTATCTGACGGTACAACTCTTCCTTGTTTTTTACATTGTAACCTCTTATGAGTTTCTTCAGAATTCTTGAATTGGGATGCAGGTTAATATCTTTTAGCTTATTATCAAGATCTTTCTTGCCCTTTTCCACAAGCATTTTGGTTTCAGCTTTTAGGGCGCTCTTAATGCTTGATTTCGCCTTGGCGGTATTGACCTGATCCAGCCACTCGCGTTGTGTTCTTTTAACGTCTGAAGTTAAGATCTCAACCTGATCGCCGCTGCTGAGACGGTGATTAAGGGGAGCCAGCTTATTGTTAACTTTTGCTCCTATGGCCTTGTTGCCTATTTCCGTGTGAATTTCATAGGCAAAATCAAGAACTGTTGCATTTTTTGGAAGGGAAATAAAATCTCCTTTTGGTGTAAAAACAAGTATTTCAGATGAATAAAGGTTAAGCTTGAATTCGTCAATAAATTCAGCTGCATTGGAATTGTTATTTTCCAGCAGTTGTCTAATTCTTTCAATCCACTTGTCCAGCTTTGTTTCCTGGGAAGAGGAGTCTTTATATTTCCAGTGTGCGGCAAACCCTCTTTCGGCAATTTCATCCATGCGGGTAGTTCTTATCTGCACCTCAACCCATCGGCCATTGGGCCCCATAACAGTACCGTGAAGCGCCTCATATCCATTTGCCTTGGGAACGCTCACCCAGTCCCTTATGCGCTCAGGTTTGGGCATGTATATGTCTGTTATCATGGAATAAATGTTCCAGCACTGAACTTTTTCGGGTATGCCCGGTTTGGGCTCAAAAATTATGCGTATTGCAAAAAGATCGTAGATTTCTTCAAAAGAAACCTTTTTGTTGAGCATTTTATTCCATATTGAATAGATCGATTTGGGCCGCCCGCTTATGTCGAATTCTATACCGTGCTCATTGAGTTTTTCAATTATGGGAAGAGAAAATTTATTTATAAAATGTTGCCGCTTTTTTTCGCTCTCCTCAACTTTTTTTGTGATCTCTTCGTAAGCTTTCGGGTTTTGATATTTAAGGGAAAGATCCTCCAGCTCGGTTTTGATCGCATAAAGCCCAAGGCGGTGGGCAAGAGGTGCAAAAAGGAAAAGTGTCTCACCGGCAATTTTGAGTTGCTTGTTCCTTGGCAGCGAATCCAGGGTTCTCATATTGTCGAGCCTGTCGGCCAGCTTTATAAGGATCACCCGAACATCGTTGGATAATGTTAAAAGGAGCTTTTTGAAATTTTCTACCTGAAGGTTCGAGTTTTTGTCGAAAACACCTGATATTTTGGTTAGCCCTTCAATTATGGAAGCGATCTCTTCACCGAAATGGTGTTTTATATAATCGAGCGTATAATCGGTATCTTCGACAACGTCATGGAGAAGTGCAGAAATTACCGATTTCGTTCCAAGGCCAACTTCACTGGAAACTATTTTTGCAACAGAAAGCGGATGAACAATAAATGGATCGCCCGATTTTCTTCGCATGTCTTTATGGGCGTCACGGGCAATTTGAAATGCTTTTTTAATCAGCTCAAGATCTTCCTGATTCTCGCATTTTTTGCAGTTCTCCAATAAGAGATCCAGTTGCTTTTCAATAATTTCCTTTTCTTCTGCCGCTTTTACCATACTGTTCATAAGGTGTTCTCAATTTGGATACCTTAAAATAACTCTTTCATTCGTACAAACAAAGTTAATTAAACTAATTTTCAATAAGTTATTATAGTATGTCAATTAATTTCATCTCTTTTGGTCGTATGGACCCCCATGTTTATTCATCTTATTTTGTCTGCCAAAGGCTGATGGGGGTTCAATTGCCATTATCTTTGCTGCCGGGGGTATCAAAAAATATGTAAACCGGATTATATGAATAATTTACAAAAAGATCTCCACCTGCAATTCTTCAGATAGCAACTTTTACAAAATTAACGTTTTTATTGATTTTTAATTTTTTATATCTGTCAAATTTTCAATTCGTATTTTGTCTGCCAAAGGCTGAGGGGGGGCATTCGTATAAAAATGGTTAATTATAAAAAAAATTAAATATATTTGCTTTTTCGGCAAGGCCCATGAATGTCTTTGATTGTCAAGGTTGTAAGATGTTTTGAAGGAGAAAATATGTACGAATGAAAAAACCGACACTCACAGCCAAACTTGTTGTTTGGATAATAAAAAGATTCAATCACAGGCAGCTGGTGCTTATTTTAAGCCTTATAGTCGGGTTGTTGGGTGGACTGGCAGCGGTATTGCTCAAAAATACCGTCCTGGCAACAAAAGTTTTTCTGCTGGATTATGCCGATATTGAGGCAGGAAATATTATCTACCTTATCACTCCCCTTTTGGGCATTTTTCTTACTGTTATTTTTGTTCGATATGTGGTAAAGGACAGTATTTCACACGGTGTCTCAAATGTTTTGCATGCAATTTCCAGAAAGAACGGCAGGCTGGAGCCCCATAATACTTATTCTTCCATGGTTTCCAGTACTTTAACAGTAGGGTTTGGAGGTTCGGTTGGATTGGAGGCTCCTGTGGTTTTGACCGGTGCTTCAATTGGCTCAAATATTGGTCAGTTTTTAAGGCTTAATTACAAAACTGTTACCCTGCTTATAGGTTGCGGGGTTACGGCTGCAATTGCAGGAATATTCAAATCCCCCATTGCAGCAATGATCTTCAGCCTTGAGGTTTTAATGCTGAGTCTTTCCATGTGGTCTGTCATACCCTTGCTTATTGCTGCAGTGGCCGGTACAACCGTTTCTTCCTTTTTGATGGGCAGTCAGGCGGTCTTTCACATTTCCATGCCAGAGGCTTTTGCTTTTGAGAATATTCCATGGTATATCTCCCTTGGAATTATATCCGGACTTGTCTCTTTTTATTTTACCAAAACCTGTATGGGGATTGAATCAATATTCAGCAGAATTCGGGGTCAATTTACACGTCTTTTTACGGGTGGCGTCATTCTGGGACTTTTGGTGTTTTTATTGCCTCCCCTTTACGGGGAAGGTTATGAGACCCTGAAATTATTGCTGGGTGGTGACCCTACGGAAATTGCCCGAAACAGTTTTTTTTACGGATTTATTGACAAATTTTGGGTTTTTGCTCTCTTTTTACTGCTTATTTTATTTTTAAAGGTTGTTGCAATGGCTGTTACAACAGGCAGCGGCGGTGTAGGCGGTATTTTTGCACCTTCTTTGTTTGTTGGGGGAGTAACGGGTTTTGTTTCCGGAAAACTTTTAAATATTTTTCATTTTATCGATGTGCCTGAGCGTAATTTTGCCCTTGTGGGAATGGCAGGTGTTATGGCCGGAGTGATGCACGCCCCGCTTACCGCGATATTTTTGATTGCAGAGATCACAGGGGGGTATCAGCTTTTTGTTCCCCTTATAATTGTTGCAACTATTTCTCATCTAACAATGAGGTATTTCGAGCCCCATTCGATTTATACCAAACGCCTTGCCCAAAAAGGCCAGCTTATTACCCATCATAAGGACAAGGCTGTGCTGACGCTTTTGCAGCTCGGCAATGTTATTGAAACCGATCTGAAAACGGTTTCTCCCGACACAACCCTGGGTGAGCTGGTTAAGGTTATATCCAGATCTGGCAGGAACATTTTCCCTGTAATTGACCGGAATGAGAATCTGACAGGCATTGTGATGCTCGACTATATACGCGATATAATATTTAAGCCGGATATGTACGATAAGGTTACTGTAGGAGAATTAATGCGAACACCACTTACAACCGTTTCCTCAAACGAAAATATGGAGTCGGTTATGCGGAAGTTCGAAGAGACTAATGCATGGAATCTGCCGGTTATAGATGAAGGTAAATATGTAGGGTTTGTTTCCAAATCAAAAATTTTTTCCGAATATCGCAAAGTGCTCCTGCAGTTTACAGAGCATTAAAAAAACTCAGGTATTTAAAGTTGAGCTGCGTACGTCAATTGCGCTCTCTGGAAAAAGTGTTGAAAAAAAATATAAAGTGTTATGAATAATTGAGTTGAAATCAATACTTTTGAAGATTGAATTTATAATCAAGTGATTATTTCTAACCATAATCCATATATATGAAGAAAGATAACGTGGTTTTTGATTTAATAAAAAAGGAAGATGAAAGACAACTTTCAGGAATAGAGCTTATTGCTTCTGAAAACTTTGTCAGTGATCAGGTGATGGAAGCTATGGGGTCATGCCTGACAAACAAATATGCTGAAGGTTATCCCGGCAGGCGTTATTACGGGGGATGCCATATTATAGACCAGGTAGAACAGCTGGCCATCGACAGGGTTAAACAACTCTTCAATGCAGAGTATGCCAACGTGCAGCCTCATTCCGGAGCCCAGGCCAATGCAGCTGTAATGCTTGCATTAATGAAGCCGGGAGACACTTTTCTTGGACTTGATCTCTCCCACGGGGGACACCTGACTCACGGCTCTTTTGTAAATTATTCAGGTATTTTGTACCATCCTGTGCATTATGAGGTTAAGGAAGAGACCGGGTGTTTGGATTATGAGATGATGGAGGATCTGGCCCTTAAGGAAAAACCCAGAGTGATTGTTGCAGGTGCTTCTGCCTATTCCCGTGACTGGGATTATGCCAGAATGCGGAAGATTGCGGATCGGGTGGGGGCATTGCTTATGGCCGACATTGCTCATCCTGCAGGACTTATTGCCACCGGTTTGCTTAACCATCCTTTTCCCCATTGTCATGTGGTAACCTCAACTACCCATAAAACGTTACGCGGACCAAGGGGGGGAATAATTTTGATAGGTGAGGATTTTGAAAATCCCTGGGGATTGAAGAAACCCAAGGGTGAGATCAAAATGATGTCCCAGCTTATTGATTCTGCTGTATTTCCCGGTATGCAAGGCGGACCGCTCGAGCATATTATTGCGGCCAAAGCTGTTTCCTTCGGGGAAGCTCTTGATGATAGCTTTAAGGAATATATGAAAAGGGTAAAAGAGAACGCCGTAGCCATGTCAGATGCATTTGTTGACAAAGGGTACAAGATCATATCCAACGGCACCGATAATCATTCCATGTTAATAGACCTTCGCACCAAGGTGCCAAATGTTTCAGGCAAACAGGTTGAAAATACACTCGTGAAAGCCGATATTACACTGAATAAGAACATGGTTCCCTTTGACAGCCGCTCACCTTTTCAGACATCCGGGATAAGGCTGGGAACACCGGCAATTACAACGCGCGGGGTAGAAAAAGATCAGATGGGTGTAATAGTTGAACTGATTGATGAAGTTATTATGAACATTGACAATGATAAGGATATTGAAAAAGTGCGCGAAAAAGTCAACAAAATGATGAAAAAATATCCGAAGTTCGCTTCCTGATTAGCCTTCTATGGAGTTGCACATCGTATTGCTTGTGGTAGCTGCAGGTTTTATTGTCGGTTTCGTCAATACTCTGGCCGGAAGCGGTTCCCTTCTCTCCCTTCCCTTGCTTATGTTTTTGGGGCTTCCCGCCAACGTTGCAAACGGAACCAACCGTCTAAATATATTATTGCAAAGCCTGGTTGCTGTGGGCTCATTCAGGCAGCAAAAGGTCTTCCGGTTGCGGGAGGGTATTGTTATGGCCGTTCCCGCAATTGGGGGAGCGGTTATAGGTGCCCTGCTTGCTGTCAATATTACTGAAGCTGTAATGGAGCGGTTTATAGGGGTTTTGCTGATTATAATGTTCTTTGTCATTTTGTACAAACCTGAGAGATGGATTAAAGGGCACAGCGGAGAGACCATGATAAAGTCGCCTTTTTTAAGGTATATTATAATGTTTGCCATTGGATTGTACGGCGGCTTTATCCAGGTTGGGATAGGTATTTTCCTTCTCGCCGGACTTGTTCTTGGTGCCGGGTTCGATATTGTAAAAGCAAATGCCATCAAAGTATTGATAGTATTAATATACACTCCCCTGGCAATTGTTGTTTTTATAATGAACTCACAGGTTGACTATCTGCTGGGTTTTGTGCTTGCTTTTGGAAGCATGATAGGAGCATATGTTGCAACAAGGTTTGCTGTTGGATGGGGAGCGGTTTTTGTAAGATATGTTTTGCTTGTGGTAGTTTTTCTCTCTTCCCTTCAGCTGCTGGGGGTTTTTGATATGATTTTTATGATTTGAACCTGAACTGGGCTCTTACTCGAGCCTGAAGCGGTAAGTTATTGTTCCTCTCTGGAATGCCGGTGCATCGCGGCTGACATCAAATTTGGCATTTTTGGCCGCATTTTCTGCGGCTTCCATTAATCCATCATGCTGTGTTGTCGATCCCCTTACACCCGGTCTTGTATTTGTCACCTCGCCGTTGCGGTTAACGGTGATCTCAACAACAATGGTTCCTTCCTCCTGATAGTTGTATTCGGGCAAGGGGAGGTCAACCGGGTCCCGGCCGTCAAGGCTGTAAGAAATACCTTCCGCTCCGAATCTTTCATCACCCTCTCTCCGGTCTGATTCGGGTATGCCCGTCTCGTGTCCCACTCTCCCGGTATCAGCCGTGTCGCCAACACTTCTTCCTGTGTCTGCTGTTTCGCTTCTGCCCGGATAGAGGGCATCCGGGTTAACAATCCGCTCTTCTGCAACTTCCTCTTCTTCTGCAACTTCCTCCTCGGGATCAGTTGCTTCTTCGGGAACCGGCGCGTCCTCTTCCTGTGCTTCCTCTTCATCTGCGGGCAGTGGAGGGGCCTCTTCAAAATCCTGTGTTAATATCGCTTCTTCGGCTTCGCTGGTTTGGGATGCAGGAGTTTCAGGCGCCTGGGCTATTTCTTCCTGCGGGGGGTCTACAACTCCAAAACCCTCTTCATCGGTTCCAAAACTTATCAGGATTCCTTCTTCCTCAGGCAGCGGCCACGGACTGGAAAAACCAAGGAACATGATCAACACGGCAACCACTACGTGAAAGATAGTGGTACCAATTATTCCTATTTTATGTTCTTCAAACCGGTTCTGCATCTTTTGTCAGTTTAATGGGGACTTGTCGCAAGTATAAGCCTGTACTGGTTGTCTTTAGCTATATTCATAACTTTTACCACCTCTTCCATGGGAACTCTTTTATCAACATGCAAAGAGATCGTAGGCTCCGGTTCTTCCTCTAATCTTTCCCTCAAAACCTGTTCCAGATTTGATAATTCAACAGGTGTTCTCTCCACATAAAATTGAAGGTCGGGAGTTATAGAAACTGTTGTTACCGGATTTGACATAGTTTGATGCTGACTCTGGGGCAAAAGAAGTTTAAGGGCGTTTGGGGCAATAAGTGTGGATGTAATCATGAAAAAAATGAGCAACAAAAAGACAATGTCGGTCATCCCAAACATGCTGAAAGATGTCGTTATTTTACTTCTCGAGCGAATTGCCATAGCTGTTATCTGTAGTTTTGTAAGATTTTTAAAATATTATTTAACCGGTTTTTCAGCAAGCTGATTGTCTTGCTATGCTTCTAATTTTTTGTGTTTTTAAAATACTATTTAACCGGTTCATTCAACAAATCCATGAACTCTGTTGTGTTCGCCTCAAGCTTGAAAATGACATTTTCAACTTTTGCCACAAGGGTATTGTATGCAAGAAAAGCTATAATACCAACCATCAGCCCTGCCATTGTAGTGATCATAGCAGTGTATATTCCGCTTGAAAGCAAACCTATATCTATATTTGCTCCGGCCATTGACATATCATAAAATGCCCTTATCATTCCCATAACTGTTCCAAGGAAACCTATCATTGGAGCCGCGCCTGCAACGGTAGCAAGAACCGGCAGTCCCCTTTCCAGTTTGTAAACTTCAAGTTTACCAACATTTTCAACGGTGGCATTTATATCGTTCAGAGGGCGACCTATGCGGCTTATCCCTTTTTCTATCATGCGGGCCACGGGATTGTCGGTTGACTGGCAAAGAGCCTGCGCTGAGTCAAGCTTGTCGTCATGAATATAATCTTTTATTTTGTTCATAAAGTTCATGTCGACTTTTTGGGCTTTTTTAATTGCAAAATACCGTTCGAAAAAAATGTAAACGGCGACTATTGATAAAATTACAATAGGTACCATAACCCATCCGCCCTTAAATGCGAGCTCCCAGTATGACAATGTCACTTCTTCCGCTTCCTGTGCAGCTTCCATATTCGTGAGCGTGTCGGCAACTGTCACCTGTAACAAAAATAGTATGTCCATTCCAGAAAAATTAATTTAAAAAAAGGTTAACAATAAATTGTTTATACATTCAAAGTCTAAAAAAACAGATTTTGTACTCCTTACTTGCCTGAAGTGCGCTAAACTTAGGATTTAAAAGGAGAACGCTTGTTTATAGTTATTATTATTGAGTATTTTGACTGTAAATTTAAATAAAGGCAACAAAAAACAGGCCACGAAATTAAAATAAAGTAAAAAATCACTCATTTCCATCCTCTTTGGCAGGAAAAACATTGCGCCAGTAGTTTTGCAAAAGCTTGTCGAAACTGTCGAAATCTTCGCGATAAAAGAATCCGACTCCCTGAGTGTAGGGTGCCAGATTAGGTCTGAGCAGATTGTCGTTGCTGCGCGTAAAAACCTTCATGCGAAGCTTGCCGCTCCTGCTCAGCCTTATGTCAACGTCCACATCACCAACAATGTTGCTGGTTCTGGTTTGGCGTTCACCTACGTCAACACTGCCGTCAATAGTTACTCTTTCATTGAAAAGCTGAGTTGAGAGGGCAACTTCCATCTCATCGGGGGTTATTTCGTCGCCCGGCCTGAAATTAACACCCAGGTCAACATCGCCGCTAAGCTCTGACAGCCAACTGCTTAATTGACTGGACAGGAATTCGCTGGCAGTTGCCATACCCGCACCTGTTGCACTCGTCCCTAGAGAGCCGCCCAGTGCCGGTGACCTGGCATATTCCTGTGCCGGCAAGAAATTGTTTATTACAAGCAATGATATAAACTGCCTGTTGAGCTTTTCCTCAGTATTCAGCAAGGCATCAACATATTGCCGGGTTTGAGTGTCGGCTGTGGGTAAATTTATATCAAACTCTATATTTGGGTTTACCAGCCTGTTTTTAAGATATATTTCGCATTCTACCGGCACCCTGTTTGCAGTTCTGTCACCCAGCTGAAGACCCAGTTCGCTGTCCAGGTTGTTCAAAGGAGCACGCAGCCGGTACTTGGCAGTCATATCGATATTTGCATCCTCCGGATTCCCGCTCCAGGTGATTGTACTCCCGCGTTCAATATCGAACCTCTTGTTCACTACATTTTGCAGTGTGAAAAGATAGTCACCCTCTTCGAAGACATAATCGCCGAAAATATTGAACCTGCCCTGGGCATCAATTTCCATTTTGAGCGAGCCGGCCCCCCTTCCCCTTATAACGTCATCCAGTCTTGAGCCGAAAATAATCTGTGCCTCGGCATCGGGGGTTACTTCAAGTCCGAAATCCAGGTTTATTCCGGAAAGATCAACCTCATAGGGAGTTGATTCCGGGTCTTCTTCTTCTTCGTTATCATTGTTGCCCTGTGATGTAAATCTTACAAAGTGATGTTCATGGGCTTCCCTTTCCTGGTTTACCGGTATAAAAAGACGGGTGTTTCTTTCGGTGCTTGCCGAGATGTCAATATTGAGATTGTCGGTGGGCCCTTCAATATTTACAACTCCCGATGCAAATAGCCTTCCGTAGAAATGCCTGTTATCTCTCTGTGTGGTATTTAATGCCATGAAACTTTCCGGCTCAAGTGTAATATCAAGGTTGAAATCTTCCAGGTTCTCGTGTGTAACACTGCCGTTTGCAAGGCAGGTGTTCCCCTCTTGATCGTATACTGTTATATCATTGAATATTATTTGGTTGTCAATAATGTTTACATCATGAGAAAAATTGAACCTGCTTTGCAGATAATCTACTGTGAAAGTTGCATCTTCCAAAGCAATGTTTCCGTTAAACCGGGGGTCTTGCAAAGTGCCCCCAAGGTGCAGATCCCCCCCTGCATATCCTTCCAGATCAACAAACACCTCATCTTCATATTTGTCAAAAGCTTTGAGGTTAACTTTGCTGAGAGCTCCACTGAAGTCTAATTCCCTGCTTTCGGGGCCGTATGTTCCGTAAATGTCAATTATCTTTTCCCCGTCCCTTTCGCTGAACGCATTTACATAAACTGATTCAGTGCGGTTGTTCCAGTCGCTCAAAATTGTTAAATCCCCGAAATCCTGTTCGTTCAATCTCAGTTTACTTACAGTGAGGCCACCCTGTAATGAGGTGTTTCCGTATATATCGCAAACGCTGGCTTTGCCTGATAAAAAGCCTTCAAGGCTCAGGTCTTCAACAACATTGAGCTGGTTAAGGGTTGCAATATCTATTTCTGAAAAGTGAATGGATAGAGAGTCCTCAGGCCTTTCACAGATCATGCCGTCAATCTCCAGCGATTGGTTTTTATTGCTGAATCTGAAGTTTTCAATGGCCATGGATGTGCTGTCAATTTTGATACTGCTCTGGCTCATATTCCAGGTTGAATCGGCTATAACTATTTCCGAGGGTTTGATATCTATCATAACGCCAGGTACAACCTTCCCGGGTATGTTTTCAAAACCGGCTCCGGCTATAAATTCCCCTTTGTATTTTTCCCGGCTGGTTTCATTATTCCAGTTTATTTGGAGAGTTAGACTATCATCAAAGGCGGCAGAGATAATATCAATGTTTTCAATTTTGTTATTTCCCCACATTTTTGCATTCTCAACATTCGATTTGAGAAGCAGTTGTTTTTCATTGCGCCCGGCAGATATTTCCAGGTTGCTTAAAGTGTGGTTATTAAAGGAGAACTGCGGTGAGTGTCCTGTAAAATCAAGATTGTTTTCAGAGGGGCTATAGCTCCCCTTGATTTTCGTGCCTTCTGCAACCTGAAGTTCTGGGAGGAAAAAGCCTGTTACCTGACTTGTATTGCCAAGCTCCAGGGTGAAGTCAAAATCGTTCCCGGTTTCATCCGAATCCTGAAGTTCCTTTCCGTAGGAAGGAATATAATGGCTAAGTATTTGGTCAAGTGAGTTTGCAAGTGTTGCAAATTCATATTGGCCTGTTATCTCACCGTTCGCAAAATCCGAGTTCAACTCTATCTTCCTTTTCTCCTCATACGGGTATGCATGCAGTGAAAAGCTGTCTACCCGGAGCATTCTGTCAGATTTTTCAAAATGGGCATCCTCCATCTTTATTTCACCCTCCAGGTTGTCAATATTACTTCCTTTAAAGTTTGCATTTATACCAAAAGAAACGGTATATTCGGGATCACTTCTGCTAAGATTCAGATTATAGAGATGAGCTTTTAAAACATCTGCGGAAAAATCGAAAACCGGTGTTTCACCCGAAAAATCCATCCCCCCGTCGAAACTGAAATTTATGTTGGCGTCTTTAACCGAAGCCGAACCTTCGAAGTTTCTGTCCTTAATGCTTCCTGAGAGGTCAATGTTGCGGTAATCGTACCCCATTATTTCAAAAAAGTTAATAATACCGCTCAGATCAGCATTCAGGCCTTCAGCGGGGGAATGATAGCCGCTTGCCGAGGCATTGAAAGTGATTTCCCCTATATCGTCGTTTTGCATCAGTTTGCCTGCATGAAAATCGCTTGTTGCAATTTCGCCGTTGAAGACCAAAGTATTGCTCGTGTCGGGTCTGATCGAGAGATCGGTCGAAATCTCTCCCAGATCTGTTGTCAGCTTCCCGTAAGCTACAAAATCATCAATAAAGCCTGTAAAATTGCCCTGATAGTTTAACTGCCCAAGCTCCCTGAGATCTTTAGGTATATATTCCCTTCCGGTTTCAAAGGATGCAAGGATATTGTCCATATCTTCCGCCGAGGTGGAAAGCCTGTGCAGGTCCATAAATATATACGTGTGCTTAATATCGGGAAGTCCCATCACGTTAAAACAGCCGAGCATTGAAGTTTCATGGCTCAGGGATATATTTACTTTGTCTCCCTTGAGGTTGTTGACCATTCCCCTTATTGTCCCCTCTATCCTGACATCTTCTGAACGAGTTGGAACATCCGGGATAAAAAGAGCCAGATCTTCAAAATGTACGCGCGAGGGGTTAACAGATGCGGAAAGTTCCACTTCATTTGCAAAATCATTAAAAGCTTCAAAACCATCAAAGCCTAACTGTAAAGAATCGAACTGCAGGCTGGTCTTTTCTGTTTCAATATTCAGCCGCCGGTTAAGTATATGATCGTTGCTTATGCTGGCCTCTGAAGAAAAGTTCTTGAGAGTGAAGCCGCTTTTATCTTCAAAACTCAGATGATTAACATTGAAAAGAACAGTGTCGGATTGACGGTCAAAATTACTGACCTTCATATTGATACTTTTCAGATCAAGATCTGAAAAATTCACCTTTTCAGGAGTTGACGGTGACCCGGTCATTTTGCCCGAGAAGCGTGAATCACTCAACGTAATTGAATTAACGTAAATCTCCCAATTTTTGATGCCGGACCCTTCTGTTTCTCTTTCCAGGGCATTTGCCAGAAACCGTGTGTTTCCCACTCCCGCCGAGTCGGTGTACACATTTACCCTGGCATTACCGAGTTCGATATTGTCAAACAAAACCTGCTTATTCCTTAAGTTCAGATAGTGGATGGTAGCCGTAAGCTTTTCCGCTTCAAGAAGGGTGTCCCTCATCTGGTCCTCGATGTATATATCCTCGAGGACAACTTTATTGAACAGGGTAATATCAACTTTCCCAACGTGGAATTTGGCATCCAGTTCACTTGAAATTCTTTCAGCCACTATTTGAGTCAGGTATGTCTGTACCCTGCTGCTTTGGATAAGAAAATATCCGGCAACCGGCAGGGAAATTAATACCACGGAAAAAATGATTAATATTTTGTGTCTTTTTTTAATAGTTTTGCGTTTTTGTTTATCAAACGTAAAAAAATCAAAAATAGTCCATTATTTTCTTGCAAATTAAACATATAAAATGTCTATTACAATACTGGGCATAGAATCTTCATGCGATGATACCTCGGCTGCAGTGATAAGGGACGGATATATTTTGTCAAATATCACTGCAGGTCAGGAAGTTCACAGGGAGTACGGGGGTGTGGTGCCGGAGCTTGCATCCAGGGCGCATCAGCAGAATATTATACCTGTGGTTGACCGGGCTTTGCACAAGGCTGGCGTTGAATGCTCTGAACTCAGCTCAGTTGCATTTACCCGCGGACCCGGCCTGATGGGTGCATTGCTTGTGGGGGCCTCTTTTGCCAAAGGTTTTGCAATGGCTTCGGGGATCCCCCTTGTTGAAGTCAACCATTTGCAGGCTCACATTTTGGTTCATTTAATCAGGGAAAGGGAGGGAATAAACAGGCTGCCCTCTTTCCCTTTTTTATCTCTTCTGGTCTCGGGCGGTCACACCCAGATTGTTAATGTCAAAGCTCCCCTTAAAATGGAAATTTTGGGGCAGACTATAGATGATGCGGCCGGGGAGGCTTTTGATAAATGTGCCAAGATAATGGGACTCCCATATCCCGGCGGACCCTGGATAGACAAATATGCAAAAGAGGGTGACCCTGAGGCATTTAAGTTTCCAAAGCCCGGTGCGGGAAGGTTTGATTTCAGCTTCAGCGGTCTGAAAACATCCTTTATGTACTTTTTGCGCGATAGGGAAAAGGAGTCTCCCGGATTTACAAAGGAACATTTCAATGATCTTTGTGCCTCACTGCAATTTACAATTATTCAGATGCTGCTTGGGAAAGTAATTGAAGCTGCAGAAAGCACCGGTGTAAAAAATATTACCCTTTCCGGCGGAGTGGCAGCAAATTCCGGCTTGCGGCAGGCTTTTTCAGCGGAAAGCAAAAAGAGGGGGTGGGATCTCTACCTGCCGCAGCTGCGTTATACCACTGACAATGCAGCCATGATTGCAATAACCGGATATTACAAATATCTTGAAAAAGACTTTGCTCCCTTGAGTGTTGCCCCCCTGGCAAAGTATAACTACTGAGCCCTGCAGCGGGGAGTCACCGTTCAGTGTTTTAATACGGCTCCTTATTTTCCCCCCGGGTTATTTCGTGAGTAATTGTTTTTATAAGATTCCAGAGATTGTCAATATGTTCTTCGGATGTTCCCGTTTGCCCGGCAACCATTCGTATCGTGTATTTCTCCTCAACCATTGTGTGTGTAACAAAAGCTTTGCCTGAGCGGTTTATCTCCTCCAGAAGCCTGCGGGTGAGATTGTTGTATTCCTTTTCTGCAAAACCTTCGGGAGTCCAGCGAAAGCAAACAACATTAAAAGCAGGGGGCGCGGTCAGCTCAAACGTTCCCTCACGCAAAAGGTAATCTTTAAACAGACCTGCAAGTGATATGTGGTATCTCAATTTTTCCCTTAAACCGCCGGCTCCTAAATTTCTTATTACAAACCAAAGCTTTAGCGCCCTGAACCTTCTTCCAAGCTGAATCCCCCAGTCACGGTAATTGTTAACACTGCTGCCTGTATCGGTTTTAAGGTACTCGGGAGTTATTTCAAAGGTTTTCTTAAGAGCGCCGCTATCCTTTACAAAGTATATTGAACAGTCGAAATTTGTGAAAAGCCATTTGTGTGGATTAAAAACAAAGCTGTCGGCATATTCCACACCCTTTCTCAGGTGCCGGTATTCCGGCAGTATCAGGGCAGATCCGGCATATGCTGCGTCAATGTGCAGCCACAGCTTATGTTTTTTGCATATTTCCGCTATTTTTTCAAGCGGATCGACTGCGACCGTGCCGGTTGTACCAAGCGCTCCCACCACACAAAGAGGCATGTATCCCTTTTCAAGGTCATTTATTATCGCATTTTCAAGTTGAGCCGGCTGCATGGCCATATTGCCGTCAACCGGTATTTTGACAAGATTTTCTTTACCGAATCCTGCCGCCTTCACCCCTTTTTCAATTGATGAGTGAGCTTCAGTTGAGCAATAAATGCGCATTGTTTTTTCTTTGTAGACTCCTTTATCGTTGCATTTGAAGCCTGTAGCTGCTTCGCGTGCAGTAATAAGGGCAACCAGTGTGGCAGATGAAGCACTGTCCTGTATAACCCCTTCCCATGACTCGGGCAGTCCGGCCATATCCCTTAACCATTGGGTCATACGCTCCTCCAGTTCGGTGGCTGCCGGTGAGGTTTCCCACATCATGCACTGCAGCCCCATTGCAGCTGTCAGCATTTCGGCAAGAAGTGAGGGATAGCTTGAGTTTGCCGGGAAATACCCAAAAAAGGAGGGGTGTTGCCAGTGTGTTACACCCGGGACAATAATCTTCAAAAAGTCCTCGAATATTTTTTCCATATCCTCCCCTTCTTCAGGAGCAGAAAATGGAATTTGATCCTTTATCTCTGACGGGTTAATGCCGGGCTTGACCGGGTACCGGGAAATGTTCTCCAGGTAATCGCCCATCCATTCAACAAAGTTGTGTCCATGTTTTTTGAATTCATTTGTATCCATAGCCGGGAATTGGTTTTTTCTTTTTTTTGAGCTTTAGCTCGGGGGTTCAAATATAAAATCAGTTACTGCAATATTAAACCTTTTGTTTATTTAATTGTCACATAAAAAAACTTTCCTTTGATATTTTATTTCAAAGATTTTTTTCCATTTGATATTGTGTTTCAAACCTTTTAAACTTAAAATTATATGGCTGCACTTTTCAGGTTTTCGGGTGTTTTGCTTGCTTTGTCATTGATTTGCTCTCACTCCAACGCAAGCCTATCAAATAATTCGGGGACTTCAGATTCAAAAGGAGTTGTCAAGGGTCGGGTTGTTGAAGCTGTAGGCGGGGAGCCTATGGAATATGTCAATGTTGTTTTACTGCATCATGGGGAGGATGAAATTGTTACAGGGGGAGTCAGCAAGGAAGACGGTTCTTTTATGATCGAGGGTGCAGGCTTTGGTCAGTATGATATACAGTTATCTTTTATAGGTTTTAAAACCAAAATTGTTGAAAAAATAACCCTTGACGATTCCGGGCCCGTGGCGGACTTGGGCACAGTAAGGCTCGAACCCGGTGATGAAGCAATGGGAGGTGTTACTGTAAAGGGAGAAAGGGAAATGTTGTCGGTGAACCTGGACAAGCAGGTGTTTGTTGTAGATCGTGATATTAGCACCACCGGAGATTCCGCACTTGAAATAATGGAATCTCTTCCATCAGTGAATGTCGATCATGAAGGAAGGGTCAGTCTCAGGGGAAGCACCAATGTCACGATCCTGGTTGACGGCAGACCCTCACACCTTACCAGTCTGGATCAGATGCCAGCCACAATGGTCGACCGGGTTGAGGTTATAACCAATCCTTCTGCCCGCTATGACCCTGACGGCACTTCAGGGATTATCAATATTGTGATGAAAAAAGAACGGCAGGCCGGCACCGGGGGGATGGCCAGCGTTAACATGGGCACAGGCGACAAGTATAACGGCTCGGTCAACCTTAATCACCGTAGAGAACGTTTTAATATTTTCGGTAATTACGATTTCAGGATTCACAGCACTGAAGGCTACAATATAAATGAAAGAGAACGTATTAGACCCGAAGGTGATACAATTCGTCAAATGTATCAGTTTGAGGACTTTTTGCGTGACGGAACATTTCATAATATGAGACTGGGTACTGACTTTTTTATCGATCCTGAAAGAACCCTTACCGTTATGGGGTTGTTCAATTTGCGTGATACACGCCCCCGGAATTATTCACAGGTTAACCTGTTTGCCCCTGAACAATATGATATGTCAACCTCAATGGAGAGGCAATTTGAAGGGTTCGGCAGGGAATATGTCCTTAATTACGCCAGGGATTTTGAACAGGAAGGAAGGGAATTTGAGGCCGATTTGTTTTATGCCGTATCCGACGGGGAAACAAACAGGGATATTATAATGGAGCCTGATGGCAATGATATGGAAAATCAGTATATGTATGAAGAGTCTTATGCACCTGGTACCGTTTTTACCTTACAGGCAGACTATGCTCATCCCGTGGGTGAAAACAGCCGCATTGAAGCCGGGGTTAAAAGTATTTTCAGGGATATGGAAGATGATTTTAAACTTTTTGACAAAAACAATAACACAGGTGAATATGAGGTAAATGATGACTATACCAATCATTTTCTATATGATGAGTCAATACATGCCGCCTATGGAATATATGGATTTGCTCTCGGGGATTTTCACTTCCAGGGGGGATTCCGTGCTGAGCAGCACAGCTCCGATGCTAAACAAAAAGTAACCGGTGAAGAGTTTGACAGATCATTTTTCAATGTTTTCCCGAGTGCACATTTGAAATACAGTGTTGACGATAAAAATGCCTTGTCGCTTGACTACAGCAGGCGGGTCAACAGGCCGTCAATTTCAATGCTAAACCCGTTTGTCAATTACAGTGACCCGTTGAATGTAAGTTTCGGGAACCCTGAGTTGAAGCCTGAGTATATAAACTCATACGAGTTGGGATACCAGTATGCAGAAAACAGAAAGGAATTCAGTACAGTCTTGTTTTACAGGGAAACCGAAGATATGATCACAAGGGATATGACATTGGGCGGTAACGAACAGACACGCACCACATTTGAGAACCTCAAGTCAGGCACCTCTTTTGGTGTCGAGTTTGTTGCCAATTATCCTTTGACCCCCTGGTGGCGTATTAACAGTAATTTGAGCTATTTCTACACTTACCTTGAAGATGAGAGTTTACCTGACTGGGAACATGAAGGTGATACATGGATGTTTGACGTTACCTCGAACTGGAACTTTCTGGAGCGCTACAACGTTCAGGCACGTTTCCATTACCATGCTCCCCAGGTTACAGAAGGACGCACCACCGGCGGCGGCTGCCAGTCTCATGGCGGACAGGGAGTGCTGGGTTCCAGTTACTATCTTGATCTGGGCTTGAGAGCAAATGTGCTTGAGGGAAACGGAACGATATCTCTCAGGTTGAGCGATGTTTTCAAGACAAGGGGCACCGATATGTACACCTACGGGGAAACTTTCACTTCTGATCTTACCCGCAGGAGAGAGAGCAGGGTTCTTTTCCTGGGCTTCACTTACCGTTTTAACGAATACAGGGAACGTTCCGACAGGGACAGGGAAGGGTCCCTTCTGGATCAGATCGAATAAAATAAAGGAATATACTTTTAATTACCTGCTAATTTTTTGTAAGTTTATCAATCCGGAAGAAATATATCTTCCGGATTTTTTATGGGCGCTACTCCGCTATTTTTTAATTTTGAATTAAATGGATCATCCATTTGCCAGATCACGCAAAATAATATCCTTATGAGACTCCATGTTGCAAATGAGTACGGCCGGCTGAAAAAAGTGCTTATGGCACCGGTCGGAAATTTCTATCTTCACGAACCGATAAATTCGGCACAGGAGTATTATTACCGCCACGATCCCCCCTTGAATGAAAAACTGGTTGAACAGCAGGGTTATTTTGCCAAAACATTGGAAGAGAACGGAGTTGAGGTGGTTTGGGCAAGAGGGCTGGATAGTAGCCCCAATCAGGTAAATACACGGGATATAGCTTTTGTAATAGGGGAAACGCTTGTTGTTTCCTCCCTTAAGGAAAAAATTCGCCGGGAAGAAGTGAACGCACTTTCAGATTTGTGTAAAGAGGTCAGCACACCTGTTTTAAGAGCCGAAAAAGGCGTCATTGAGGGTGGCGACGTTATTTTGGACAATGGGATAATTTACACCGGTATCAGTAGCCGTACCGATTACGATGGAGTAAAATGGCTGGAAAGGAATTTTTCAGAAAATTACACTATAGTACCCGTTGAATTGAAACCGGGATTTTTGCATCTTGATGTGGTATTCAACATTGTTGGCCCAAACACCGCTATAGTGTACCGGGAAGGAATTAAAAACACAGATGTTCTCTCTTCCCGTTATGAGCTTATAAAAGTTGATGCCTCCGAGCAGGCAACCCTGGCAACAAATACCCTTACAATAAGTTCCGGTACGGTGATTGTAGAAAAAAGAAATGCTCGTGTGGCAAAGGTTCTCAACTCCCTTGGCAATCATGTAATAAGTCTTGATTACAGTGAGGTTGCAAAAATCGGAGGTTCCTTCAGGTGCTCCACCTGCCCTTTGATGAGAATTTAGGACAAATCTTTTTTCTGTATTTTTAAAAGTTTTATAATATTTTTGTCTTATCGTTTGTTATTTATATTAAGGATATTAAAAAAAGAGAAGTTTTGAAAAGGATTATTTTATTATCAGGTGCAGTTTTTCTGTTTTTCGCATTTTTTATCGCCTGCGAAAAAGATGAGGCTGAAGAGCTACCTTCGGTAAAAACAGGGGATATAACCGATATTACCGTCAGTTCGGCTGTTGCCGGGGGTGATGTAACTGATGACGGAGGAGCCGACATAACTGAACGCGGATTTTATTACGGAACATCTTCCGGTCCTGAAGCTACCGGCACAAAGGTTGAAGAAGGTTCAGGCAAGGGAGATTTCTCTTCAACTTTGTCAGGGCTCGATGAGGGAACAACATATTATGTTGTAGCATATGCGACCAACAGTCAGGGAACAGCTTATGGAGATGAAAAAAGCTTTGTTCCAACAGATGCTTTACCCGGGGTGGTTACAAGAGAGGCAACCGATATTTCCGACAGAGAAGCCAGAGTCAGGGGCGAGGTTACCGAAGACGGCGGCAATAAAGTAACCCAAAGAGGCGTATATATGTCCGAGTCTTCCCCGGCAGATGAAAACGGGGAAAAAATCATTATCGGTGAGGGAAAAGGAACATTTTCGAGAGAAGTAGATGGACTGGATTCGGAAACAACCTATTATGTGGTTTCGTTTGCCACAAACGGTGTAGGCACCGGTTTTGGGGATGAAAAGAGTTTTGATACCCAGCCTCCGAAAGTCCTGGATTCCGTGAGTTTTACATACGGGGGCAGGAGTGTTACATATGGTGCTGTGGAATACAATGACAGAGTCTGGCTTGACCGTAACCTGGGTGCAGAAAGAGCGGCAACTGATATTGACGATGAGGATGCCTTCGGTGATCTGTTCCAGTGGGGCAGGGAAGTTGACGGGCATCAGGACAGAACAAGCTCGACAAGGGATGTTCTGGCATTGTCGGGCTTTCAGCCCGGCCATGATGAATTTATATTGGCCATTACTTCTCCCAATGACTGGAATGTTGACTGCGAATGGCTTGACCGGTGGGTTGATGAGTCTGACAATAAAAAAGAGGCCGATCCCTGTCCTGAAGGCTGGCGTGTTCCCACCCGGGAGGAGCTTCAGTCATTATCAAATAATTGGGATGACAGGGAAGATGCCTTCAATTCACCCCTGAGGCTTCCTTCGGCGGGCCGCCGAAGTGGTGTGGAAGGAAATGTTCTAAATGAGGGAGTCAGTGGTTACTATTGGAGCAGTTCTGGCCACAGTGATGTATCATTCTTTTTATACATAGACACAGCTAACGTTTCCCTTAGTGACGACTACCGGGCTGCCGGTTACTCGGTGCGGTGCATAAGAAAAGAGTAAAAAAACAGCCTTATATTCAAGGCTGTTTTTTAATAATGTTAAACAATTTTATTCATCCGCCACCTTTATGGTACAGCCTATCGCTTTTGTGTGATCGGGATCGGGTTTTTCTCCTGCCAGCAGGGCCTCTATAGCATCAACAAGGTAATTTTCCTCAACAGCCGAAGCATCCCTGTAATTGTCGTCGATAGCACCTATATAGGCAACTATCAGATCATCACCCTCCCTGTTTAGCAAAAAGACATGGGGCGTTCTGGTTGCACCGTAAACCGGATAAACCTTTTGTCCATCATCGAAAAGATAAGGGAAGGTAAAACTTTTTTCGGTTGCTCTAACCTGCATAAGCTCATAGGAATCTCTTGGTTCTACTTCCGGGTCATTGGGGTTGATTATGATAACCGGATATCCTTTAGCCCTGTATTTCCCGTGAATTTCTATTTTCCTGTCTTCATAAGCAACCGAGTAAGGACAATGATTGCAGCTGAAGATAATGACAAACCCCTTGGCATCAGGGTAATCGCTCATGCTGACATAATTGCCGTCAACATTCTTAAGCTTAAAATCTTCCGCTATGTCTCCCACGCTGTATCCCTGAGCGGATGACAAGCTAAGGGCGGTCAGGGTAAATGTTAAAAGTAAGAGAATTTTTTTCATTTTGAATGATTTAGATTAGTAGTTGAGTTTAGACCTGACAATTTCTTCCAGTTCGTCAAAAGTTAAACTGCCTTCGTGAAAATATTTCGAGTCTTTTGTAAAAAAAACAGTTGCCGGTATAGAACCTGTCCATGAGCTGTCAACTTTCGGGATCCACCTGTTGCTTCGCGGATCGTCAAGGAGGACCACTTCAGATTCAATGTTGTGTTTCTCTGTAAACGGTATTAAGCGGGATTCCATATGGTCAGGGTTATCAAGGCTGACAAGCAACACTTTAACATTTTCACCGGCGTATAACTTGTTGATTTTTTCAAGCTCGGGGAGCTCTTTAACGCAGGGAACGCACCATGTGGCCCAGAAGTTTACAATATAAAGCGAATCACTTTCGGTGCTCAGTCTCGGCTCAAGCTGGTCAAAGCTCAAAACGGGAATTTGCGGGAGAGCGTTTGCCGAAAAAATAAGCAAAAAGAAAACAATAACTGTTTTTTTCATAGACCGGGCCATAAATTGATAAACATATTAACATATAAATATAAAAAAATGTTCAATTGCGTATTAAAAAAGAATAAAAAAAAGCATTATAATTTGTATATTAACGTTTTAAATATATACTCCCCTTAATAATACCGCATTATGCCTTTAAAGCGCGTGAGAGTTAAATTTTTTTATTTTCTGTATAAATTAAAATTCATTTATTATCTGATCCTCAATCCTCTTAGGCTCCGCGAGCTTTTACGCGGTTACGGATATGTTGATGTATCCGGGGAGACCTTCCGTGTGCCTGTAAGTCCGGGCACACCAGTTCAATATTCCAACAGGGTGATTAATGAAAAATGGATGGAAGACCTTTTGCCTTCTTTGTTGAACTCCGGGGGCGTTTTTGTGGATGTGGGAGCACATATCGGCCAGACCATGGTTAAAGTAAAAGCCTCCCGGTCCGGTTGCCGCTATGTTGGAATTGAACCGCAACATGAATGTGCCGTTTTTGTTGAAAAGCTGATAAAGGAGAACAAACTGGAAAATTTCAGGGCTGTATGGGCTGCTGCCGGGGTGAATGGACAGGAAAATGCCTCTCTGCACGTTTTGAAGCCGGCAGCCTCAAATTCAACAACAGGTAAGGAGTTTCGCCGGGGAAAATACTCCCGTGCCGAGGTAAGAAGTGTTCCCGCTGTATCAGTTGATGAACTGAGAAATTCAGATGATCAGGAGATAAAAAAAATAGATGTTCTAAAAATAGATGTTGAGGGAGATGAATTGTCGGTTGTTGAAGGCTCTGAAAATGTTTTGAAAACCGACCGCCCCTATGTTCTGATGGAGATCCTTCCATCGGAGAACCCTGATATGCACCAGTCTCAGGTTAAACTTGGGGAGTTGATGGACCGTAACCGGTACCAAATGTTCAGGATAGTTAAAAGCAGTGATCTTGAAAGTGTTGAGGCAGTTGAAAGGGTTAAAACATGGCCGCTTGACAAAGAGCAGGTTACCCGTTCGGAATACTTCAGGGATTACCTTTTTATTCCGCGAGAGTGGACCGGTTATTTTTTGGAATTGAGCGGTATCGCAAAGCAGTAGATATCCGGGAATAATTGTTAAAATTAGTTCAGCTCCGGAATATGAAATTATTTTTTAATACATGGAGTTTGTGACACGGTATCTTTTAAACAGGGGTAGTTTTTTTATATTAAAAAAAGTAGTGGTTATGATTGAAAAAAATGGATTTAAAGTTTTTTGCCGTTTGACTGTGGCTCTTTTTGTTTTGTTTTTTGCCTTTACCGGATGTGACAGGGATGACCCTGAAGCAGACAAGGGAAGCGGCACCAGGGAGGATCCTTTTCTGGTTGAAACCCCCGGGCAGTTGTATGAAGTCAGGGAAAACCCCGACAAGCACTTCAGGCAGGCTGCAGATATAAGCCTTGCTGAATACAGCGAGGGAGCCGGATGGGACCCCATAGGTGATGAGCAAACCCGCTTTACGGGGAGTTATGACGGGGACGGGCACAGGATCACCGATTTCAGTGTAGACCGTCCTGATGAAGATTATATCGGATTGTTTGGATATGTTGAAGATGCCGATATTGAAAATGTATGGCTTGAGATAGACGAGCAGGTTAAAGGAAACAATTATGTCGGGGGTATTGCAGGCAAAACATCCGGCAGCGGGTCTATTTCAGGTATCTGGCTGGTTGGCCCGGTTGAAGGCAGTGAGTATGTCGGGGGTGTTGCCGGCTGGAATGAATTTGATGTAAACACTGCGCAGGCTGTAATAGCGGTGTTAGCTGAAAATGATTATGCCGGCGGACTTATCGGCAGGAATGAGGGTGATATAACGGAGGCTGCGGCACGCGGGGGAGCTTCGGGGGACAGCTATGTAGGCGGATTCATCGGATGGAACAGCGGCAATATAAATGAAAGTTTTGCCGAAGATGGAGCATATGGAGAAAATGATTATATCGGCGGTTTAACGGGATGGAATGAAGGTGATATAGAAAATTGCTATGCCACCGGTGATTATACAGGCAACAGTTTCGTGGGCGGACTTGCAGGCAAAAACAAAGGAGATATCACATTCACTTACACTTCAGGGGGCTATTACATGATGTCCCTGGAGGGCCATGATAATTTAGGCGGTCTTGTTGGCCTGAACGAAGGTACAATAATCAACAGCTATTCGGAAGTGGGTGTTTCGGCTGAAGGGGCTCGTGCCGGCGGACTTGTCGGTGTCAATGAAGGCAGTATTGAAGAAAGTTATGCTTCCGGCAATGTTGAGGCCCCTCATAGTGCCGGTGGACTGGCAGGTGTGAATTATGAGAATATAATAAACACATATGCCACAGGAGCGGTTGATGGAGAGAAAAAGCTTGGAGGATTGACAGGGGTAAATATAAATAGTATATCGAAAAGCTATGCAACAGGCGAAGTTTCAGGAGATAACGAAGATATAGGAAGAACCGATATTGGCGGACTGGTGGGAGAAAATACCGGAGAGGTTGAATACAGCTATTTCGATATGGAAACCACGGGCCAGGAAGACGATGAAGGCAAAGGTATACCTAAGGAAACATCTGAAATGAGGGAGAAAGATACTTATGAGAACTGGGATTTCAACACTGTATGGCATATAGATGAGATCCAGGGCTCCTATCCCTATCTGCAATGGCAGGAATAGACCGGCCTTTGATTTTTCCATCGAATAATTTGATCCTCTGCAGAGTCCCCCCGCTTACCTTTACAGTGCCGGTGGGACTCTCTTTTATAACCCCGGGAGAGACTATCTTGTCTATTTTGCCTGCCAAAGACAGTTGGGGGGCAACCGGAAATTTTATGTTAACCCGGTATAAATAATTATATTTGATCTTTACAGGTCAACAGGGAATATTTTTTAATTAAAAAGTCATGCAGAAAGAGAAAATTTTCAACATCCCAAACCTGCTTTCTTTCTACCGGGTTGTATCCTTTCCTTTGGTTCTGTGGTTTATATTTGGCGGGATGGAGACATTGTTTGTCTTATTTGTTATTATAAATCTTATAACCGATGCACTAGACGGATTCCTGGCAAGAAGACTTAACCTGAATACAAAATTTGGGGCCCGCCTGGATTCTGCAGCTGACAAGTTAACTTATATACTGGCCATCACCGGAATATTCGTTTTCAAGCTGGATGAGCTGCGCCCCCATTTGTTCAGCCTTTATGTGTTTATCGGTCTGGCCGCCATATATCTGACACACTCATTTATTAAATTCGGTACAATTTCAAGTTTGCACACCTATGCTACCAAAATAGGGGGGTACATGCAGGGGGCATTTTTCCTTGTTCTCTTCACCTACGGATTTAATCCCGTCTTCTACTATATAATGATAATATGGGGTATTTTATCTATTCTCGAGATAATAGCCATACAGTTGATAATTCCCGAAATGAAGCCCAATATGAAAGGCCTCTGGTGGGTTTTGAAAAACCGGCGGAGATAAATTGTTATTACCGGTTTTTATCAACTAAACGCAGTTCAGGTTTTCCACCTTTACAGTCCGTTAACCCCCTGACTGTTAATGTTATTTAAAACTTTTATAAATAAACAGCCAGACTTATTTCAATGCTGCGGTTTTTTGATTTAAATCTGATTCTCCGCTAAATTTGTATAGGAGAGAGAATTTAAAAAAAATTAGCCATGATTAATAAAAGAGTTTACAGTAGCAGTTGTGTGTCAGCTATCTTTGCCCTTATTTTTATTCTCTCAGGCTGCAAAGATGACGATCCGGAACACTTCGGAGAGGGCAGCGGCACCCGGGATGATCCCTTTTTAATAGAAACCGCAGAGGATTTGAACAATGTAAGAAATTCCCCGGATAAACATTTCAAGCAGATAGCCGATATTGATCTGGTTGATTTTACTCAAGGGAGCGGGTGGCTTCCTATAGGGGATGAGGAAACACGGTTCACCGGCAGTTACAATGGCAACGGCCATACAATCACCAATCTGACCATCAATCTCCCTGATGAGGATTATGTGGGACTGTTCGGATTTGCCGAAAATTCAACTATTGAAAATATTAACCTTGAAATCTCCGGCAATGTTACCGGCAGCAATTATGTCGGGGGACTTGTCGGAAAGAGTGCCGGCAGCGGCTTTATAAGCAATATTTATGTGGAAGGTCAGATTGAAGGTAATGATTATGCCGGTGGACTGGCAGGATGGAATGAGTGTGAGGTTACAGAAAACCATACCCATATCGGGGTATCAACGGAAAACACCTATGGTGGTGGACTTATCGGCTGGAACGAGGGAAATATCTCAAACAGCAAGGCTGAAGGGGGTGCACATGGCAGCGGTTACATTGGCGGATTTACCGGAATGAACAAAGGGGATATAACAGAGAGTTATGCCGGCGAAGGTGCATGGGGAGAAAATGATTACATAGGCGGCTTTGCCGGATGGAATGAAGGTGATATTACAGATAGCCGTGCTGAGGGAAGTTATCAGGGCAACAGCAAGGTAGGCGGCTTTGCAGGCAAGAACACCGGAAATATCTCATCCAGTCATGTTACCGGCTATGTGGAGGCATCCCTTCAGGGAAGCGATACTTTAGGCGGTATGGTTGGTATAAACAAGGGGAGTATAACTAAAAGCTATGCCGAGGCAAGTATATCGGGAGAAGAGGAATGTGTCGGCGGGCTTGCAGGTATCAACAAAGGGAGCATATCGCAATGTTATGCCACCGGAGATGCAACAGCATATGATTATGTGGGAGGCCTTACCGGAGTTAATAAAAATAGTGTGGAGAACACTTATGCTATAGTTGATGTAACCGGACAAACCCATACAGCAGGGCTTGTGGGAATAAACCAGGGAAGTGTAGAAAAAAGTTATGCTGCAGGGGAAGTCTCTACGAAAGGGGACTATTCAAGTTATATAGGAGGCCTTGCCGGAAACTGCCAGGGTGAGGTATTTGACAGCTATTATGATAAAAACACTACCGGTCAGGATGACGATGAAGGAAAAGGCATACCAAAAACGACCCTTGAAATGCAGCAGAAATCAACTTATGAAAACTGGGATTTTGATAACATTTGGGATATAGACAAAATACACATGTCCTACCCCTACTTCCGGTGGGAGTAATAAGGCTGAAATAAACCGTTTGTGTATCAACTTCCGGTGAGAGGAGCAGTGCTGATTGTTAGCCATTTACGTCCATTATCCTACCGGTGAGAGTAAGAGTGAAATCCAGACGTTTGCGTGTCAACTTCCGGTGGGATTTGATTTTTTAAATTTGAAAAATTTAAATATTACAGCTTATCCGGAGCGTCCGGCCCTGCTTTTGGTGAGAATAAGCCACAGTCCCGCCCCGGCAAGCAAAAGGATTACACCGAAAAAGACCATAAAGCGGATCCCTGCCGACCATTCGTTCTCGCCCATAAGAGTGAACCCTCCCCCCAGTGTGATACCCAGAATGGTGAACCATAAAACAAGGAGAGCCCATTTCCACCAGTTCATCGATATACCCAGATCCTGAAGCCAGTATCTCACACCTGCAAAGAACAATACGATCAGCGCCCCCATTACCATCCAAAATACCGGTTGCAACATTGTAGAATAAGGAAACATAGTAATTTTATTTTATTGTTAAAAGTCGAACCACTCTTCAGTTATCAGCCAGTCCGGAGGGTTCCCGTATGTTTTATTCTCCCCCTCGGGAGGCGGCAGGTATTGATCCCCTCCAGGGTAGTTAAAGAAATTTTTCTGCATTGCAAGCATTGCCGAAGAAGTAATACCGGTGGGATCGCGGGGATCCGCTTCACGGGCAACTGTGTGGATCCAGTTATTTTTTCTCGAGTAAGGACAAACGGCCAGGCAAATACGGCACCCGCTTGGCCGTCTGGTTGCAACAGAATTCCAAACAGTATAACATTTATCCTGATCTATGCTCCAGCGCTTGAAACCTCTGATTTCTTTGCCGGGAGAATCCTCAAAGCTGATTGCTTTGCCGGGGCATTCCTCGGCGCAAATTTTGCATTTGTTGCAGAAACGCAATATACCCAAATCAACTGGCTTGTCCGGCTCCAGCGGCATATTTGTGGTGACAGCCGCAAGACGGGTATTGGCTCCAAGTTCAGGTGTTATCAGTATCCCGTTGCGGCCCTGCTCGCCCAGTCCGGCATCTATACCCAAAGGAGGCAGCACAAGGTCGTAGCTTGTCGGCGGTACATGTGACCGGGCCGGATATCCGATCTCTTTGATAAATGTTTCCACCTTCGATGATATAAAGCGAAGCATGGTATAGGCATCATAAGAAGTCCCGTAAGTCGGGTTGGCATAGAATGACTCCCACTCGTGGGGCACGGCAAACACAACGGCATACTTCCAGTGGTCGGGCACCTTAAAGTCGCCTCTGCCGGCTCCCCTGAGAGACCCCTGATAAACCCACTCCTCCTTGATTGCTGTAATACCTGCAAGAGTCGCACCAAAGGAGTGCGTTATTTTTTTGATCAGTCCGGAACCATGCTTTGGCGATTTAAGCTTTAGCCTGGAGGAGTTAACTCCTTCGAAGTCCGATATTTCCGGACTCTCCCTGGGCTCCTGCGGGAAAGAGCCGGACCCGCTAAGCACACTTGCATGTGCAGTTGACCATGCTTCGGCCAGCATATATTTATCTTTATATTTTTCCCAGTTAGCCCTTTGCTCCTCAGCCTTGTCCATTGCCCTGAAAAACTCCTCAAAGGCAGAAGGATTCTTTTCGTAGTAGTTTTTCAATGGTTCAGGAAGGGCCTCTGTTCCCTCATTTCTGACTTTCTGAAAATCACCGCCGGCACCTGAAAAGATATAACGGCGCAGTTCGGAGTTGCGTCTGAAGAGGTGATCCAGGTATTGTATCCTGGATGGCTTGCCGACAACACGGTAAGTTGGTTTTTCAACCAGAAACGGCTTGCGGTTGAAAAACTGATCCTTACCATAAGGAGCCCGTCCGAAGCCGGTATGGCTGTCTTTGTTTTTTCCGGCCATAAAACCCGCAGTTGAAGCTCCGGCCAGAGTTAATGCCCCGCCTGCCAGTCCGGAATATTTCAAAAAATTTCTTCGGTCCATAATATCAATTTTTCTATTTTTACAAATATATTAGTTTTAAATGAAACTAATTTTCCTTTTTTATAGTTTTTTATTACCTGATTATTCATAAAAAAAATGAGCTCAAAAATTTATATTTGGATTTTTTAGAATAAATTTTCAGGGTTGCACTCCGGAATACGCAATTATTAACCACTGTTAAAAGCGTTGTGTGAAAAAGGAATGAATTAATATCGCACCTTTATGGAAAGAAAATATCAGTTTAACAGATCCCTTGGTATGTTGTCAAGGCAAATATCCAAAGGACTGGGGATACAAATGCAAAAATGCCTTCATGAAAAAGGGTTTAAAATGACACCCCTTGAATGGAGTATTATATCCTTTTTAAAAAATAATCCCGGCAGCACCCAGCAGGATATAGTCAATTTTTTATGGATAAATAAAACCAAAGTCAACAGGATACTTTACAAGCTCCAGTCGGATGGGATTTTGGAGCGTGAGACCCATGGGGGCGACAAAAGGTACAATGTGGTTAACCTTACCGGCAAAGGTTCTGAGTTGTATAAAAACACCCTTGGCTGTGCTGAAGAGGCACTTTCCCGGGCATTTGAGGGTTTTACCCGCGAGCAGGAAACACTGCTCACCGATATGCTGATAAAAATAAAAGAGAATCTGACTGAAAAAAGCTCCTGATATTGACCTGACAAAACCGGATACACTCCCTGGCAGCCTTGCCTGTTTTTTGAAAAAGAAGGAAACACCGGCAGGTATTACATGAAATCTCAACTTTCCCGGGGCAGTCAAGCCTGAAACGCCAATTTGATAAAGGTGAAAAGAAAGCCCTAAAAAGGCTTGATGACCTGCAGAATACCGGTATGTATAAGATTGAAGAGGATGATGACCAGGAATAAGTCTGTTCGGTTCAAGTTGATAAACAGTTAATTGTGGAAAAATGTTCGTTAACGGACAATGTCTGTTTCAATACCGGACAATCAATAAAGCTAAAGATTTCTCAAAAATATGCAACTGTTACATTTTTAGGCACATACGCTGATTGGCATAATAAATGATCAGTTAATATAAGGCATGATACTGCCCGGCCTGCTGAAACATGGATTAAATTATGGTCAAAACCAGTGTTTTAAAGGCGTGATATATAGTAAAATATTTTCCGTTATACCCGGGTGGCTTCTTTGGTATGGCGGAACGGGAGCTATATCAGAGAAATCCTTTTTCTTTAAACCATGATTAGAAAAATCAAGAGACTTTATCAGCTGGCCGGGAAAAACAAGGCTACCCTGGCAGTTAACGTTATCGGGTTATCAATCGGACTGGCAACAACTATTCTGCTGGTGGCTTTCATTATGCACGAATGGAGCTATGACCGTCATTTTTCTGATGCTGACAGGATTAACCGCCTCCATACGATATGGGTGGATGGAGACAGTAAAGTGGTTCACCCGATAAATTTACGCAAGGCTTTCACTGAAATACCGCAAAATGTTCCGGGCATCGAAACAGCAGTTCAGATATACAGGTACTGGAATATCGAGATTATATATGATAATGTAAGGCATGCCAACAACACTCCTTTATACGTCGATTCAACCTTCTTCAATGTTTTTGATTTCAAGATGAGTGAGGGGTCTTCTGAATATGCCCTTAATGACCCCGGCTCGGTGGTTTTAACCAAAACTCTGGCTCACAAGATATTCGGTGATGACCCCGCGGTGGGTCAGATAGTGGAGATTGAAAACAGAAGCTACACAGTGTCGGCTGTTACGGATGATGTACCTGAGAACACACATTTTTCCTTTGATCTGCTTTTGCCCATGAATTCCCTCCATTTTATGCACCAGCTCGGGGGACTAGAGTTTTTTACATACTACCTCTTTGATCAAAACGCAGACCCCGAAATAACAGGTGATGCAATTTCCCGGGCAAACAACGAAATGCTTGCCGAGACTTTCAGCATGTTTCATGGTTCTGATTTCGCATCTGAAATTGAACCACTCACCAGGCTGCATCTTTTCTCATCGGCTTCATATGATCTTGGCCAGCGCGGAAGTATAAGTACAATTATTCTGGTAGGAGCCATTGCTGTTCTTGTAATGTTCCTGGCGCTTACAAATTTTGTCAACCTCTTTGTGATTGAAGGAGAGCAGCGGGCCAAAGAGATAGGTATCAGAAAGGTAAACGGTGCAGCAAAGGCTGATATAGTCAGACAGTTCTTTGCCGAAACAACGTTCATAGTGGCCATATCGTTCATAATCGGACTGGTTCTGGCCGAACTCTTTTTGCCCCAGTTCGGCGATCTTATGAGGCGCAGTTTCACCGGCGGGCTTTTCCGGTCGCCGCTGTTGATTTTTGCACTGGCCGCGATATTTATACTGACGGTTGTTCTGTCAGGCAGTTATCCGGCATTCTATCTCAGCAGACTCAAACCTGCTGCAGTTTTAAAGTCCTATGGCGGAAAAACGGGACGCAGAAGAGTTGTTATGAACCTCTCCGGGTCTGTTCAGCTTTTAATAACCCTTGTGCTTCTGACATACCTTTTCGGCATTAACAACCAGGTAAACTACCTGCAAAATATGCCGACGGGGTTGAATCCGGATGGTCTTGTCAACATCTACAACCTGAATGACAACATGAAAAGACAATACCCTGAAATACTCGAGGAGCTTCTAACTATACCAGAAGTTGAAGGAGTTGCTGCAGGCGGCCACACTATAGGGGGCGGTGGCAGCGGCCAGGGCATCAGGCTGGCAGAAAGCCAGTCTGATAACATTCAAACTATCAATGAATACCGTGTTCAGCCCGGTTTGTGCAGTTTGCTGGAGCTGGAGCTGAAAGAGGGGCGTTTTTTTAATCCTGAACTTGAAACCGACAGGCAAAGTGTAATATTGAACGAGGCGGCCGAAAGAATGCTCGGACTCACTTCGGCGACGGGCAGACAGGTGGTGATGTTTCAGCAACCCCTGGAGGTTATTGGCGTGGTCAAAGATTTTCATTACTCATCTGCTGCGAATGTTATCCAGCCACTGGTGTTTACCGCATACTCGGAGAATATCAACAACCTGCTTGTAAGACTGGCTGCTAATGCAGACTATACCGAGGCAATGAGAAAAATAGAGCAGACACTGAAGTCATTTGACGAGGACTATATTATAAGTTCAACTTACACTGCTGATATTTACAGGAACTTCTATGCTGCCGAGGAGAGGTTCGGGAAGATCCTCAGGGTGGGGGCAGTAATAGCGGTTTTAATAGTGATGATGGGAATATTCATGCTGGTCTCCAACAGTATTTCCAGGCGCACCAAAGAGATAGGCATCCGTAAGGTTCTTGGCGGATCAACAACACGAATGATGGCCGTACTTTACTACAATTCCCTCAAATGGGTTGCCATAGCCTCGGCAATTGCCATTCCGGTGAGCTACTTCCTTCTTGACAGATGGCTGCAGAATTATGCCGTAAAAGCTTCTCTCAGATGGTGGCTTTTTATCCTGGGGGTAGCGATTGTGCTTTTTCTGCAAACAGTTATCACTATCGGAAAAACCTGGAATATAGCCCGCAGGAACCCTGTTGAGTCACTCCGTTATGAATAATGGGACTCGCTTAATAAAAAACAGGCGCCGTAGTTAAACTACTAAGCGCCTGCGAAAAAATTATCTCAATAATTACCACAGAATAAATATATAAAAAATTAACAAGCTTACAAAAAATTGCAAAGAGGAATTATGGTTTCAGGGGTGAAGGACGGGCAGAAACCTGGTGCTCAATTTTCAGAAGATGGAAATCAATTGGGTTATTTCGAGTAATGATATTGAGCGGGTCTGCAGGTTTGTTGATGAGATGGACAATCCTTTTGTTGCGGGCAGAATTTCAAGGAATGTTAAGAGAGAGGGGGTTGTTGTTGACAAAAATTCAATTTTGAAGTGTATGATCATGTGCCTTGTGACCTCTCAGCAACGTTCTGGACCGGATACTCCTGTCAGCAGATTTTTCAGGCTGGACCCTTTTCCGGTGACGTTTGAAAATATTTCCGGTGATACAGATGTGAAGGATTTTCTCAGAGTTACCATGCAGCAAAACCGACTTAATAGATACATTAACCGTATATCCGGGTTTTTTTGCCTGGAATTTTCGAGTACTTCAGGATTCTGACTGGAGCCTGATCGGTATTTTAAAGAAACGGCTTAATAGCAACGCAAACATAAAAGATGAAAGGGAGATTGCAGATTATATCGATGATACTTTTAAGGGCTTTCGCCCGAAACAATCCCGCAACTTTTTACAGTCTTTAGGTATTACAAAATATGAAATTCCGATTGATTCGAGGATTACAAACTGGTTGAATGATTTTGGGTTCCCTGTTAACTTGTCCGGTGCCGGGCTCCATTCTTGAACCAGAGTTAATTTCATTTCACCATATTTCCGTTTTTAACCCCGAAAGTAGAATATTCATTTTCCATATAATCCGGAACTTAATATGGTGTTTTTTTAATTATGATGTATTTAGTTTTATTTTTGTGATAAATCCCAGCGTGTTTGCTAAACTGGATTCAATATGCTCATATTAACATTGCGCCGGAGAAGCGCTTTTAAATAATATAAACAATTAAAACAACCGCCTTATGAATGAAGAAGTTAGCAGCAAAAACACAAAAAAAGAGATCCTTGATGCATATGAAAAGTTGAAGCAACAGCTTCAGGAAAATAAAGAGATTCCTGGATCAGAACCAAAGGAGACACCGAAAGAAAATGTTGTTGAGGGATCTTCAAGACTTCAGCCTGATAAGATCATGAAGGATATTTCAAACCTGAAGATAAGCCTTAGTCAATCGCTGGATAAAGTTGAGGAGGCGCTTATTGAAGAGCATAAAAAACTGTCCGGGGTAAGCGAAGCTATAAAACTGGAGAAAGAGAATCTTCAGAACATTTACCAGATCAAGGCTGAAGCTGATTCTCTTGCAGCACTTATTACAACACACAAGGAAAAGAAACAGGAGCTGGAACAGGAAGTAAAAGAAAAACGCGAAGCCTGGGAGAAGGAAAAGCAACAGTTTGAACAGGAGCTAAAGGAAGAGAGGGAGCGCATCAGGAAAGAGCGGGAGCGGGAAGAAGATGAATATGTCTATAATCGCAACCAGAAGAGAAAAAAAGAGGAAGATGCCTATAATGAAAAAGTTGAAAAGCAGGAAAAAGAGCTGAAAGAAAAACTCGAAGCTTTTGAAAAAGAGATGCAGGAACGGGAGGCTGATATAAAAGACAGGGAAGAAGAACTGAAAGATCTAAGGCAAAGAGCTGAACAGTTTCCGGTTCAACTGGAAGAAGCTGTGAAGCAAAAAGAGAAGGAAATTACAGAGCGGCTAACTTCGGATTTCAAACACGAAAAGAATCTTTTGGAGAAAGAATACCAGGGAGAACTTAAATTAAAGGATCAAACTATTAAGTCGCTACAGGATAAGATCAGGGACCAGGACAATATGATGAACCAGCTTTATAAAAAAGTGGAGAATGCCGACAAAAATGTGAAGGATATTGTACTTAAAGCAATAGAGGGTTCGGGAAGATACCCATTTCAGGAGAAGGTTGCCGATGAACGGAATTATAAGAAAGAGGAAAAAAAACAGCAAGATGAAGAATAGATGAATATAAACAGAAGAAATGATATGACACCTGAAGAGTTTTGGAATAAATACACCAGGGAGAATACCCTTGACATTTTTGATATTACCTGTGATTTCTTTTCAGGGGAATTGCCACGGGAGTTCCTGGAAAAATATGATGTTGTAGAGGTAATAGTTGAAACAAAAGGACACCATGTAGAGGCGAAGGAATTTGAGCGGGTGCTGAAGTTTCTCAGGCTGTTGAAGGATAAACAGCCGGAACTTTACATGGAAAACTTTCAGTATCTTGATGACATTCTGGTTGATTATTATTGCTTTCACAGAGACAACAAACAGGTTGAGGCTGCTTTTGCAAATTTCATGAATGACCCGCTTCAGGATTATGATCAGTTTTTTTCCTGCTTCAAAAAACTGCTCTTTTACCAGCACTTTGATCTGCTGGACAGGGCAATAACCAGGAATTTTAACGATGTGGTAGAATCCGACAAATTATGGGGAAATCCGGAGTATGACCTTGCTATATGCAAATTCTATTTAGAGCTGGAAATTTTATGGAAAAAAAGCAGCACTGTATTCCCGGAGGAACAAATTGAAAATGTCATGCAAAGATATGGTTTTGATCCGGATCAGGAAATGCTGTCAACAGTTGAGCAGTGCATCTTTTCTGATGTTTGCAATTTGGCATCCCCGGAGAGGATTTTCATTGAGGACAAGAGGAAATTCAGGTTCATGCTTCAGTGGTATTTTATGAAATATATGAAAACTAAAGGGGTCGGCTTTGCTTTAAGTGGAAGGATCTTTGAGAAAATGCTGAGTTACTGGGAAGGGAATATCAAAAAGAAAAAACGGAAACTCGATTTATATTTTAGTGTGCAACCGAAAAAATTCGAAAAGCATCTGGTCGATCTGACCGGAGATCTGTTTTACGATAATAAGCCCGAAATGGTTGCTGCACTATGGGGAGGGGTATATATTTACGATTTTCTCAGAAGTATTGAATTGATAAGTCAAAAGACTTATGATGATTTCCTTGAACAATCCAGGCGTCTGAAAGGCATTGTTATTGGGCAGTTCTATAGTAATTTGTGGGAGTATGCCTTTGTTCATACATGGGGGCGGCCCGATGGTGTTTCTGAGAACGAGTTTGAAGAGGAGAATAAGATATTCCGGAAGAGTTATTCCTTCAGGCTTGAAGATTTTGATAAATTCAAGAAGGAGATATCGCCTGAGTTGGAGCGGATTGGGGAATTGGCCGGCTATATAATTGAAGGGGGCAAACAGGATAATAGAGCACCTGATTATTCTGCACTTGAACGTTTATTTATTTCTTCAGCTGAAGATGAGGAGTTTCTGGAAAATTTTGACGAGACTGAAGAAGATGAAGATTCCCTCGAAAATTTTGAAGAGGCTGAAGAATCTGAACCCGCTAAAATTTGGCCCAAGACAGGAAGGAATGATCCCTGCCCTTGCGGAAGTGGCAAGAAGTATAAGAAATGCTGCCTTTGAACTCACTTGTTCCCCGGAAGGTGACTGGTGTGATGTTTTTGTATAAACATTTTGCCTGATATCTCTGCCGTTTCCCTACATCTCCATCTTTTTATTACCTTTGAGAGAAGTTTTCAATTTTGCCCCTATGGATGCTTTTAAACTTCACCGGCAGGTAATTGCAAAAATTTTTTTAGTTTCCCCTGACTGCCAGAAATTATCATCACCAGGCTGGCACTCACTGAAATCTTTTTTTTATATTAAAAACCCACGTCCTTTGTTCGCGGTCATGTCCTGGCTGGGCTTTGCCGAAAGGCATGTGCGCTAAAAAAAAACGCGGTGCGCATTAAAAATTGGGCTTAAAGCCATCTCCACCGGGGTGGATAGCCGGATTTTAGCGAATTTTTTACTGAAAATATTCTGGTAGTCCTGCAATAATAAAATGAAAATTTACAAATCGATCATGACTAGCTTATCAATTACCTTTTTGAAGCTTTTCGATATCTCTTTTTCATCAGGTATTTCATAATAAGAGAGTAAGGGTAATTGTCGTGTATAATATGTTTTAATTTTTTCCCAAAAGGCATCAAAATTTTGCAGTATTGGTGATTGCCTGATGGGTTTTTTTGCCCACCCTGAAGGTTCGTCAAAACCTTTTCTGTCGTGTTTGATTAATTCGGTCAGGTCAGCCAGTGAATCATCTGATGCAAAGTAATTATTGCAATCGGGATCATTTAGGAGATAATATATGTCATAAAAGTCTCTGATATTCCACTTTTTGGATTTTCAGAGAATGAAAACCTGATCAATGAGATTATTTTTTCAATCATTGTTTGCCTTTTATCGAGGAGGCGAAGTTTGAATGGGTTTAATCTGAATTTCTCTGTCAGATCATCTCTTTTTGAATATTCAAGAAACTCATAAATCATTGGGTTAATTTCCATAATTGTATTGGGATAAGGATTTGCAAAGGAATTGATCTCGATTAGAAGGGTGTTTGATACCTCTGGTGACAGCTTTTTAATATTGGTTTCCGGGTAATTATAAACTGATTTTCTGAATTGCGAACCTTTGCTTGTAGTTCCTGGAATTTTAATTTCAGTTAAATCTTTTGAAATAGTCTTTTCAATATTGCGAATTAGTGTTTTTAGCTGGTTACCTGTATACTGCGAGGAGTCAATAACAGCTATATCCACATCTTCAGAAAAGCGGTTAATTAATTTATATCCTTTTGATAATGAGGTGCCTCCCTTGAAAACTACTGAATCGTTATATTTACTTTCAGCCAGGCGATATAAGACAAGAGTTATCCAGTAATCTTTTTCAACAAATAAATCTCTGATGCCTAAATAATCTGAAGTTTCTTTTATGAGTTTATTGAAATCGTTTTTTGAATTGTGCAAATTCATATGATTCTCCATTTATTTTTGTTATTGAGTGTCTGTGCTGAAATATTTAATTTGAATACAGTTGAACCCCGCAATGATTTATACAAACCTTCTACATATACCTCTCCTTTGATTTTTTCTAAAATTGCACCAGCTAATGCCCTTGTTGCCGGATTATATTTAATGGCAAGTTTTACCAGATAATCTTTTTTCTCATCAGCCAGGTCCCGGATAATTCTTTTTAATCTTTCACATGATTGATTGATATCAGTATCAGGAATTCTTTTAATAAATCTGATGGAATCAAGGATCTGAAGTAAATAAATATTCTCCCTTGTTATTTTGTTTTTTTGGCGAATGAAGCGTATGGTATATTTCCCTCTTTTAACAGGTTTCTTTTCATTATTTGTTCCTATCTGGATTGTATTGGATAATTGGGTTGTTAATCCAAGTTTGTTAAATGTATTAATACCTGTTAAATATCCGGTTAACCGGCCATTTTCTTCCAGCAGATCCTTTACAATTTGATATTCATCAGGTTTTAGTAAACCTGTAATTCCTTTTTCGGGCTTATAATATCTTCCTTTAGAGAGCCTTACGATCTTTCCCGATTTAGTCAGTCGACTCAATGCTTTCTTTAAAGCACTTGTTTTATTCACCGGTATATCAAAATCATCATATGTGAAAACATAGCCTGTTTTGAATCTGTTTATTTTATTTTCCGCTAATTCAGAAATATTCATAAGAGTTGATTTTATTACAAATATAGTAAATGTCACGTTTTTACCGGTAAAAACGTGACATTTTTTTACATACTTTAATCACCTTTCCAGTCAAGACAGCAGGTTCTGTCTGGATTCCCGGGGGAGTTGACTTGTTCCCCGCCGGGCGGCAGTTGTGATTTTTTTGCATAAACATTTTGCCTGATATCTCTGCCGTTTCCCCAAATCTCCATTTTTTTATTACCTTTGAGAGAAGTTTTCAATTTTGCCCCTATGGATGCTTTTAAACTTCACCGGCAGGTAATAGACAATTACCGGAACTATCTTCAGTCTTTTACCTCAGTAAGAGATTCCCGGATAAAAAAATATGTTGACAAAGCTTTCAGGGAAAGGGGTTTTATCCCTGAGCCTCTCATACAGTTCAACCCTTCATATGAGAGAAGCGAAAAGCTTGATGACATGGTTGCAGAAGGGAAGGTGCACCCCAGCCTGAAAAAGGTGTTTGGCGACTTCAATTTGTACCGGCATCAGGCGGAAGCAATCAGGCACGGGGTAAATGACAGGGGATTCATTGTAACATCAGGCACCGGCTCGGGCAAGTCCCTTACCTACATGGCAACGGTTTTTAACACTCTTTTGAAACTCAGGGAGAAGAGCAAAGGGGTAAAGGCGGTTATAGTTTACCCGATGAATGCCCTTATCAACTCTCAGGAGGAGGAGATACGGAAGCTGGAGGGAAACTATGCCAGGGAGGGGGGAGAGTTTCCTGTCTCTTTTGCCAAATATACCGGACAGGAAAGCAGTGAAAAGCGGGAGGAGATAAAAAGGGAGTGCCCCGATGTTATCCTGACAAACTACATGATGCTCGAGCTTATCATGACGCGCCACCGGGAGGAATGGATGAGGGATTCGATGAGGGATCATTTGAAGTACCTTGTTTTTGATGAGCTGCACACATACAGGGGACGCCAGGGGGCGGATGTTTCAATGCTTATTCGAAGGATAAAGAATGAGGCAAAAAATGAAGTAGTCTGCATAGGCACTTCTGCAACCATGGCCACCGGTGAAAGTCCTATTGAGAGGAAAAAAGCAGTAGCGGAGGTGGGAGAAAAAATATTCGGTGTTGACTTTGCGCCCGAACAGGTAGTAGAGGAGACCCTTGTTAATTGTACCGCTAAAAAAGACTCCCTTCCGGGGAAGGATGAGTTGAGGTCTTCGGTGGAAAAAGGGGTTGATATTAGCCAGGATGAGAAGGTGTTCAAAACACACCCCCTTGCTGTATGGCTTGAAAACAGGGTTGCTTTAAGAAGAAATAACGGGTTGATTGAAAGGGGTGAGCCCCTGACTTTTCCTCAAATAAGCGGTTTGCTGGAGGAGGACTCCGGGGCGGAAAGTCAAAGATGCCAGGAGGTGATCCATCAGCTTCTTAAGTGGGCTGAAAGGCTAAGTGTTGAAGCAAAGGCCAGGGGTGAGGATCAGGGTTATCTTCCCTACAAGATTTACCAGTTTATATCCCAGACAAGCACTGTTTTTGTAACGCTCGAGCCCCGCGGGGAGCGGGAAATTACGATAGAAGACGGGTTATATCCGCAAAAGGAGGAGAAAAAGGAAAAATATATCTATCCGGTACTGTTCAGCAGATACAGCGGTCACGATTTTATCTGCGTTACAAAGGATTTTGAAACTAAAAAGCTAAAACCGCGCAACCCGGAAGATCTTGAAGGTGTACTTACAAAAACCGAAACCAGGGGGATGGAGCTGACAGAAGAGAATTTTCCCGTCGGCTACCTTATTATACAGGATAAAGATGAAGAAGATATCTGGAGTGAGGAGAACATAGAGAACCTTCCAGAGAGCTGGAAGCAAAACGGGGCCGCCAACAACCGCCTGCAGCCCTATTACCGGTTCCAGGTTCCAGTGAGGATATATTTTGACAGTGACGGTAATTTCTCAGACAAGCCCGGCTATGATCAGATGGGTTGGTTTATACCCGCCAGGCTAAGAGTTGACCCCACTGCCGGGATAGTCTACGAGGATGTCCAGACAAACGAGAACACCAAGCTGATGCGGCTTGGTAACGAAGGTCGCAGCACTGCCACCACTACTTTGTCTTACAGCATTATACGTTCATTGCATGAGCAGGGTGAGGATCCCAAAAACCAAAAACTGCTTAGTTTTACCGACAACAGGCAGGATGCATCACTGCAGTCCGGTCATTTCAACGATTTTATTGCCGCAGTAAAGCTCAGATCTGCCCTTTATCATGCACTGGAGGAGAACGGTGAGGAATTGAAGGTCTATAATATTGCCGGGAAAGTGTTTTCCAGATTATCACTCAAAGAAAGTGAATATGCAAGGGAACCGAACGATGATTGGCCTGATGAAGAGAACAGTCGTGCTGTGGAGGATTTGCTGCTGCTTCGCCTTTTTCATGATTTGAAAAGAGGATGGCGCTATATTCTTCCCAATCTTGAGCAGTGCGGTTTGCTGAGAATTGAATATGAGAAGCTGGAGGAGTTTTGCAAAAGGGATGAATTTTTCTCCGGTCTGCAGCTTTTCACCGATCTAAGCCCGGAAGAGCGTTATAATATAGCTTATCAGATACTTGACTTTTTCAGGACCTCTTATTCTCTGTATCATCCCATGCTGGTCGATCATCGCGGTGACAAGGAAAACTTTATTAAGACAAAGCTTGATGAAACAAAAAGCTGGTCGCTTGATAAGAACGAAAAGATTGAGATACCCTCATATCTTGTCCCTGCCAATCCGGGAAGGACTCAAAGATCGGTTTACACCGCCAGTATAGGTCCGCGTTCCGCCCTCGGCAAGTATCTTAAAAGATTGTTCAGGGAAAAAGGGATGGAGTCTTTGCCGGAAGATGAGCTGAGGGAGTATATAGTCAATGTTTGCGATACCCTTAAAAAAGGTAATTTTCTTAAAAAAAGAGATGAAATAGCAGGGGACAGGGGTGTTGTATGCGGTTATATGCTCAGAGCGGACAAGATCTTGTGGAAGGCCGGAGATGAGAAGAGTGTTCCCCTTGACAGGGTGAGGATATCCTCTTATGACAAGCTGGAGATCAAGCCCAATGAATATTTCAGCGAGCTTTACAAGTATGATTTTTCCACTTACAGCAAACCTTTGAAGGCAAGAGAGCATACCGGACAGCTGGGCAACGTCCAACGGATAGAGAGGGAATCGCAATTTCGCGAAGGGGACATTTCAGCCCTTTACTGCTCACCAACTATGGAACTTGGTATTGATATAGCAGAGCTCAATATTGTCCATATGCGCAATGTGCCACCCAACCCTGCAAATTATGCACAGCGTTCGGGTCGTGCCGGCAGAAGCGGTCAGGCAGCAATTGTCTTTACATATTGCTCCTCGCGCTCGCCTCACGACAGGAATTATTTCAAGTCTTCCAGCGATATGGTTGCCGGCAAGGTTGTCCCGCCCAAGATAGATCTGAAAAATGAGGAGCTTATACTCTCCCATTTTAATGCCTTTATCCTGATGAGGCTCGGATTGAGCAGCCTGCATGTTGCCATATCAGATATTGTTGACATTAGCAACCCGCATGAGCTGCCACTTAAAACAAAAGTAAAGGACTTTATAGAAGACCAGCACAATCACTACAGCAGTGAATGGGTAAAGGAATTCAGGCAAGCTGTTTCCGGTATTGTTGACCAGCTTGACGACACCCACTGGTTTGGTGAGAACTGGATGAAAAGCCGGGCCGATACCTTCCTGACCCGTTTTGACAAAGCTTTTAACCGGTGGAGAACACTGTACAGTTATGCTCACCGTATGCAGGAGAATGCAAATCTTATCATAAAAGACCCGACTGTAAAATTCTCCAGCGAGGAATCGAAAGAGGCAAGAAGGCAAAGAGGTGTAGCCGAAAGACAGATTGCCCTTTTGAGAAATGAGAGCAGAAGCTCATTCGGAAATGAATCTGAGTTCTATGTTTTCCGCTATCTGGCCTCTGAAGGATTCCTGCCGGGATACAACTTTACAAGACTGCCTGTTAGAGCGTTTGTAGGATACAGGCATCAGGACCAGGGAGAATACATATCCCGTCCGCGGTTTGTTGCACTGAAAGAGTTCGGCCCGCAGAACCTTATCTACCATGACGGTAACAAATACAGGATGCACAGGATGATGCTCCTTGATGCAGAGGCAAAGACAAGGCCCATTAAGATTTCAAAGCAGACAGGTTATGCCTTTTTGGATGAAGAGGCCGAACTGGCAAACAACGATCCCATAACCAACACCGAGCTGAAAGGAGAGGACAATGTCGATAAGATAAATACCCTTCTTGAGCTGAACGAGTCGGAGGGTTATCCGCAGCAGAGGATATCCTGCGGGGAAGAGGAGAGGATGTCGCAGGGTTTTGAGATAGATCAGTATTTCAGATACATTGGAGGTATTCAAAACACACGGCAGGCAGTTGTCAAGTCAGGCGGAAAGAAGCTGCTCAACCTCATATACGATCAGGCTACCGAGTTGATACAGCTTAACAGAAGGTGGAGGAGGTCAAAGGATATGGCCGGTTTTTATATAGATACAAGGAATGGCAGATGGCTGAGACAGGTTGATCTGGAAAATGCAGAGACAAAAGAACATGCAAGGCAGGTGATGCTGATGGCGCGTGACAACTCAGACACATTGTACATCCAGCCGGTAAAGGATCTGGAAGTTAACCCCGACCAGGTGATATCCCTTAGTTATGCACTAAGGCGTGGTATAGAAAGACTGTTTCAGGTAGAGGAGAGTGAAGTTGGTGTTTGGGTAATGGGAAATCCCGAAGCACCCAATATAATGATATATGAGGCTTCCGAAGGCAGCCTGGGAATATTGTCCCAGCTTATAGAAACACCAGGCAGCATGAGAGATCTTTTCATAGAAGCATACAGGGTTTTACATTTCAACCCCTCTACAAGGGAGGATGAAAGACCCGATCTGCCGAAGGCTTCCTATGAAGACCTGCTCTCTTATTACAATCAGCCCCACCATGAGATACTTGACCGTTTTGCCGTTAAGAAAGTGCTGGAAACTCTTATGGATTGCAATGTGGAGATTGTCAGGGGAAAAAGGGACAGGCAGGAGCATTACCGCTTCCTGCTTGAGAGTTATGACAAAAGCTCGTCAACAGAGCTTGCCTTCCTGAAATATCTCTATGAGAAAGGTCATGCTCTGCCGGATAAAGCCCAGGTAAATATCCCCGGTTATTATATCAATGCCGATTTCGTTTATGACCTGCCGGAGGCTCAGGTGCTTGTTTTCTGCGACGGGGCGGTTCATGACGATAACAGGTTATGGGAAGAAGATCTGCATAAGAGAAAAAAATTGAGGGATTCGGGCTACGATGTTATAGAGTGGAGCTATAAAGAGCCTTTGGAGGACCTTGTTGAAAAAAGAAAAGATGTATTCAGAAAAATCAATTGATCATGCAAAACAGGGAGCATAAGCCCGGCACACTTGTCAGCTTTCGCGAGAGGGAGTGGATGGTTCTGCCCTCTGAGGACCCTGCCCTTACTTTGTTGAAACCCCTGGGCGGCTCACAAGAGGAGGTAACAGGTGTTTATCACAGGCTGAACATGCCGGGAGAGGAGGTTGAGACTGCCGACTTCCCACTGCCTTCGCCCTCGGATCTTGGGGATTTTGAGACGGCCGGACTCCTCTTTGACGCCTCAAGGCTGTCGTTTAGAAATACAAGCGGGCCTTTTCGGTGCATGGGAAAGCTTTCTTTCCGTCCCAGGGCTTATCAGGTTGTGCCCCTTACCGTGGCTTTAAAGATGGATCCGGTACGCCTGATGATAGCCGACGATGTTGGAATCGGCAAGACCATAGAGGCGCTTATCATAATAAGGGAGCTGCTTGAGAGGGGTGAGATTAAAAGGTTTGCCGTTGTTGCCCCGCCCCACCTGTGCGATCAGTGGTGCGAGGAGATAAGAAGCAAGCTCGACCTTGATGCCGAAATAATCCGTACCAGCACGGCGGCCTCGCTTGACCGCAGGTTGCCCGATGACAGGAGCGTCTTTCATCATATACCTTATCAGGTTATATCGGTTGACTATATCAAATCCGACAAGCGAAAGTGCATTTTCCTGGAGGATTGCCCCGATCTTGTCATTGTTGACGAGGCGCACACATGCGCTTTGCCGGAAGGGGCAAAATCGAAGTCTCAACAGCTTCGCCACTCTCTGGTAAATGATATTGCACAAAAAGTGAACCAGCATTTGCTGCTTTTAACTGCAACACCCCACAGTGGTAAAGACAGTGAATTTTTATCCCTGCTTGGCCTTCTGAGAAAGGAGTTTCTAGATTATGACTTTGAGCAGATTGGCCGCAATCAGAGAAGAAAGATTGCCCGTCATTTCATACAGAGGAAAAGGGAGAACATAAAAAGATGGATGGATGAGGAGACCCCTTTCCCCGATAGGGATTCCAGGGAGGTTGCCTACCGGTTGTCACCGGAATACGAGGAGTTTTATCGCAAGGTTTTGCGCTTTGCAAAAAACCTGAGCAAAAAGGGCAGGAACACCGGCAGGGAGAAGATACGCTACTGGACTGCCCTGGCATTACTCAGAGGTGTCATGTCGAGTCCGGCAGCCGGTTACGACATGCTTCAAAACAGGCAGAGCCGTATAGTCGATGAGGAGGGTCTTGAAGATTTGCAAAACCAGGAAAATCCCCTTTTTGCAGATGAGAGGACAAACAGGGATGAGAGCCTCTCGGCCCTTGTTGCCAACACCGACCTTAAATCGGATGAATTAAGAGAGCTGGAGGAGCTGAGCAGGGAGATAGAAAATCTTTACGGAAAGGAAAACGACCATAAAGCCTCCGCAGCCCTTAATTACACACGTGAGTGGCTGAAGGAGGGGTACAGGCCTGTGGTTTTTTGCAAATACATTGCAACTGCAAAATACCTGGGAGAGATTTTAAAAGAGAATTTACCCCGGGATGTTGACATACAGGTTATCACCTCGGAGCTTGCAGATGAGCAGAGAAAGGAGAAGGTAGATGCAATGAAGGAATCAGACAAACGGGTGCTTGTTGCAACCGATTGTTTAAGTGAGGGGATCAACCTTCAGGAGCATTTTACCGGCGTCCTGCATTACGATCTCCCCTGGAACCCCAACCAGATAGAACAAAGAGACGGCAGGGTCGACCGCTTCGGCCAGACCGCCGAAAAGGTAAAATCCTACCTGCTCTGGGGGGAGAACAACCAGATTGACAAAACCGTCCTGGAGGTTTTGATAAAAAAGGTAAGAGATATACAAAAGGCCATCGGGGTATCGCTTCCGCTGGGAGAAGCCACACAGTCGATCATGGACGAGGTTCTTCAGGAGATGTTCTTTAAAGAGGATCAGGAAGCCACACAGATGAAACTTTTTGCCGAAGAGCAGGTGACAAACGAGCTGGATTCGGCAAGGAGAAAAGCCGAAAAGCTCAGAACGATATTTGCCCATGAAGTTGTTGACAAGGAGAAGATAAAAAAGGACCTTGACGAGACAGACGAGGCTATAGGGGATGTTGAGACTGTGGAGCATTTTGTAACCCGATCACTTGTACACCTTGGGGCGACCCTGAAAAAGAGCGCCTTCGGCTATGAGCTTTACACCACTAACCTGCCCCAGCACCTGAGAAGGTATTTTAATGACAAGCAGAAGGTAAATATCAGCTTTCTCTCGCCCACACCTCAAAAGCACAAATACATTGGGCGCAATCACAAATTTGTGGAGCAGTTGTGCCAGTTCATGCTTTCACTCGCTTTTGAAGGCCATCCGGAGTATCAAAAGGTAGCAAGGGTTTCACAAATACAGACATCTGCCGTAAAACGCAAAACCACACTTGTAATGTTTCGCGTGCGCAATGTGATAAAGGAGGCAAACACCAAAAAGGAGTTTGTAGCCGAGGAGATGTATATGTGGGGTTATGAAGCCAGCGGGGAAGATTTTAAAACACTCGGTTACGAGGATGCAAAAAGGCTTCTTCAGAATGCCTCAAGCGAGACTCATCTGACTCCCGAAAGGCAAAAGAATGATATTGAAAATGAGATGAAGGGCTTCATTGACCTGCAGTCACATTTCACCTCCCTGGCCGGGGAGAGAGCAGAAAAACTTGTTGAGGCCCACGGCCGTTTCAGGTCACTTGTGGGAGGCAGGAGATATGAGAAAGTTGAGCCCGTTCTACCGCCCGATGTTATGGGAGTATATATTCTTGTTCCCAAACCGAAAAAAATTTAGCAAAATATGAGTTTTACTGCTATAAAATTACAGGGAAGCATATTGTCTCATGAGATAATAGACAAGATAAAGAATGATCCCTCCTACAAATACCAGCAGCCAGGTGACTTTGGCTTTAAAGACAAGGCCGGGTTGCGCGATGAGATAGGGGTTGCATGGACAGAAGCAGGCACTTTGTGGAAAATGTTTGAAAATAAAAGGGAAAACCTGAAAGAGGGTGAAAGCGGGACAAGCATAACACGTAAATTCTGGATTAACCCTCTTTTATATGTTCTGGGCTACGACATTGAAAATGCCAAAGCCGAGGAGATAAACGGAAAATCCTACAATATAACACACCGGGCTAAAAATCTTGACAACTTCCCCGTGATCATAATGGGAGTGAATGAGTGGCTTGACAAAAAGCCTGAGACCGGCACCCTGAGGATGTCTCCTCATGCCCTTATGCAGGAATATCTCAACTACACCGAGCACCTTTACGGTATAATCAGCGACGGTAAAACCATAAGGATACTGAGAGACTCCAGCCGTTTGGCGCACCTTGCCTACGTGGAGTTTGACATTGAAAAGATGATGGAGGAGGGGCTCTACAACCAGTTTGCCTTAATGTACCGCATACTGCATTCATCGAGAATGCCACAGAGCCGTGATCAGGTTGATGTGCCCATTATTGAGACATACCACCAGGACGCTCTCGATTCGGGAGCAAGGATACGAGATGACCTAAGAGTTGCCGTGAAGTCCGCAATGGAAATTTTTGCAAAGGGGTTTCTTGCCCATCCCGGCAATACACATTTTGCCGGGCGGGTAAAAAACAATGAAGTGGACCCTAAAACTTTCTACCGCCTTTTGCTCAGGACTGTTTACAGGATAATATTCCTTGCCACCATAGAGGAAAGAGACCTTGTTTTTCCCCCTGTCAAAAAGGATGATACGGGAAAAAATGAAAAACTGAAACTGAAAGGTATATATAACCGCTACTACAGCATAGAGCGCATAAGAAAACTTTGTGAATCACCCGTCTATATAGATCCCCGCAAAACCGACCTTTGGCAGGGGCTGCTTGCCACGTTCAGGCTTTTTGAGCCTTTGGGCTATGGCGAAAAGATGGGGATATTCCCTCTCGGGGGCAAGCTCTTTGCCCAGGAGTCCCTTCTTGAGAACGGGGTCAACCTTGAGCAGTTGAAGATTGACAACCGGTATTTTATTGACTCATTCTCGAAGCTCACCCTTTTCAGGGATGAGCGAAAGGTTTTGACCCGTATCAACTACAGGGACCTCGATGTGGAAGAGCTGGGGTCAGTATATGAGGCGTTGCTGGATTTGAATCCATATTTTCATACCTCCCAACCGGTACCGGTTTTTGCTTTCGGGGAAGGCTCGGAGAGAAAGACCACCGGTTCATATTATACCCGCCACGATCTTGTAGCCCAACTCATCAAAAGCTCACTGTTACCCGTGATGGACGAGCACCTCAAAGGCGCCGGCAAGTTACCGGAAGAAAAAGAGAAAGCTCTTTTGTCGATGAAAGTATGCGATCCGGCTGCCGGTTCAGGGCATTTCCTGCTGGCCGCGGCAAGAAATATGGGGTTTGAGCTTGCAAAAATCCGCTCGGGAGAGGAGAACCCGGGAGAGCAATATGTGCTTAAGGCCACAAGAGATGTTGTAACTCATTGTATTTACGGCGTGGACAAAAACCCTGCAGCAGTGGAGTTATGCCAGTTGAGCCTCTGGCTTGTGAGCCACAACAGCGGCAAGCCCCTCAGTTTTCTTGATCACAAGATCAAGTGCGGAGACTCTCTCATTGGGGTTGACGATCCGGAGAGGTTGAAAGAAGGGATTCCGGATGGAGCCTTTAATCCGTTGAGGAACGACCACAGTCAGACCGCCCGGTATTACAAAAGGGAAAACAAGGAGTTCAAAAAAACAAAGCAGATGAACCTGTTTTTAAGTCAAAGCGGTCTGGATGATAACCAGAGCAGGTTTGCAAGCCGTTACAGTGAGGTTGACACACTTTCTGAAGATACGATAGAGGCGGTTGAGGAAAAGAAAAAGCGGTTCAGCAAGTTGAAGTATGACCCGCTATTTAAAAAGGAACAGACAGCCTGCAACCTTTACACTTATGCATTTTTTCAGCCCTATGAAAAAGACCGGTCTGAGCAGAAGACAGTACTCTCCGAAAGCATTATAAGGTTACTCCGGTCCTCCGGCAGTTTCAACGCCCGGCTTGAGGCCATTGCCGAGGCGGCCGCACAAGAACACAAATATTTCCACTGGCACCTTGAATACCCCGATGTTTTCGAAAAAGGCGGATTCGATGCCGTACTCGGCAATCCGCCGTGGGAGATATTGGAATTAAAAGAAAAAGAATTTTTTGCCACTAAGGATGAAGAGATTGCAAATGCAACAAATAAGACTGAAAGGAATAAAAAGATTGAGCACCTGCAAACCACTAATCCGGAATTATTTGAAGAATATCTAAAATCCCTTAGATATTACGATTGCTTATCTAAATATTTGAGGGATAGCGGAAGGTTTCCTTTAAGTAGCGGAGG